>Ga0164293_10005205_pt1 | contig 11081 bp, 7 predicted proteins | sample GEODES118metaG_FD_111487 | JGI IMG/M metagenome (GOLD analysis project Ga0164293, IMG submission 111487) | Eutrophic lake water microbial communities from Lake Mendota, Wisconsin, USA - GEODES118 metaG | ecosystem: Environmental > Aquatic > Freshwater > Lake | place: USA: Lake Mendota, Wisconsin...
CCGCAAGAAAGAGACCGACGTGTTGTACGGCGACATGACCCTGTGGTGGGTGTACAACGACCGCGGAAACGTCCACACCGAGACCAGTGCCGGTGCGTTGGGCTTTGAAATTCGTGCGCAAGCGTTTGCATTTAGCACGAACGACGAGATCAACAACATGACGTTCAACAACTACCGTATTTTGAACAAGTCTACTTTCCGTCTGACCAATACGTATTTCTCCACGTGGTTCGACCCGGATTTGGGCAACTACACCGACGATATTATCGGTTGCGACATCCCCCGTGGATTGGGCTACGTGTACAATGCGGACAACAACGACGAAGGTCCAATTGGATACGGGTTCAACCCACCTTCTGTGGCCATGGACTTCTTCCAAGGTCCCTTTGCCGATTACTTTGACGGCCAAGACAACGACCGGGACGGCTGTGTGGACGGTATCCGCGATGCCAACGGCGTGTGCCAACCCGAGAACCCCACAACCGGCTTGAACGAGCGTATTATCATGTCGGGCTTTATGTACTACAACGCCGGCAACGCGGCTACGGGTGACCCCCGCAACGCATCGGAATTTTATAACTACATGCAGTCGCGCTGGAGAAACGGCAACCCGTTGGTGGTAGAGAACCCAAGCGGCCCCGGAAACACGTCCAACGGCGACGGCTTCACGCAAGACGGTACCGGTTTGGCGACCAAGTTTGCCTACCCCGGAAACACGTTCGACACCACCTTGCAGAATGATCCCAAGGCCCCTCAGAATTGGTACGAGTCTCCTGATAACAAGCAGGACAAGCGTGGTTTGCACAACGCTGGTCCTTTCTCCTTGGCGCCAGGTGCTTTGAACTTTATCACGACGGGTGTCGTTTGGGAACGCGAGTACAACAAGCAGGGTCTTTTTGCATCCGTTGAGAAAGTGATCATTGCCGACGACAAGGCGCAGGCCTTGTTTGACAACTGTTTCCAAATCTTGAACGGACCCGATGCGCCGGATTTGACTTTGCAAGAGTTGGATCGTGAGTTGATTATCATGATGAGCTACCGCGAGGGCTCCAACAACCAAGCATTGGATTATGAAGAAGTGGATCCATTGATTCGTAACGCTGATAACAAGTACCGCTTCGAAGGCTTCCAGGTATTCCAATTGGCCAGCAAGAATGCATCCATTGGAGACCGGTACGATCCCTCTCAAGCCAAACTGGTTGCCCAGTGTGACATTAAAAACGGCGTTGCACGATTGGTGAACTGGGAATTGGATCCAAACTTGGACCTTGTCGTTCCACAGGACATGACCTTGAAGTCCGAAAACGGAGGGGTCAAATTGTCTTTCAAACTTTCGGAAGATGCATTCGCAACAGGTCAAGACCGTCGCTTTGTGAATCACAAGGAATACTACTTCACCGTGGTGGCCTATGCACATAACGAGTATGCTCCGTACAATCCTTCGACCGGTTCAGACGGCCAGCGTCGTCCCTTCTTGGCCGGTAGAAACAATGTAAAGCGCTACGTAGGTATTCCGCATAAAATTGAGAGCGAAGCCGGAGGAACGGTGATCAACACCCTTTACGGTTTCAAACCCCCAATTACCCGCATTGAAGGTGTCGGCAACGGCGGTGGAGTCCTGCGTTTGGACCCCGCCAGCGAGAATGAAATTTTGTCGACGGTATTTGCCAATGGCTACATGCCCAATCCCAAGTACTTGGGTGGATATGGTCCGGTTAATGTGAAGGTGGTTGATCCACTCAATGTTCCTGAAGGCGAGTACTACCTCATTTTTGATGGAGTGGGCGGGAATGCACGCTGGTCCATCCAAGACAAAGCTACCGGTGAAGTGATCACCAATTCGTTGACCAGTATCAAGGTACTCAACGAACAGATTGTCCCTGAGTTGGGCATGTCGGTAGAGATTGCGGATGTCGACGCTCCTGGATTGGACGAAGACGGTGTTCGGAACGGCGGTTTGCTCACGTCGGATGCGGTCTATTCCGACCCCACCAAGACCTGGTACAAGGGCGTTGCCGACGACGACAGCTACAGTCCGTACAACTGGATATTGGCGGGCCCCAATGACTTGGCGACGGCCGCCCCGGCTAAATTCTACAAGGATATTCCCAACGACCCAAAAAGTTTCTTTGAGACCATTTTAGGGGGTACATGGGCTCCCTTTTACTACGTAAGTTCTTTGGGCCGGGGCACGGCAGAAGGAACCACCATTCTTGGTATGGGTCCTGCAGACAGTGCCATGCAAGTATCCTTGCGCTTGGAGCCCAAGAATTTGCAGAGTGTGGACGTCGTATTCTCGAAAGATCCATCGAAGTGGACGCGGGTTCCCGTTTTCGAGATGGGCGAAGACGAAGCACTAACGCAAGGTGGCGCTTCTAAATTCACGCTGCGACGCGCTGCGGGCTTGGATAAGAGCAACGGTCAATTGGTGCCAGGTGCAACCACCGGCTGGAGCTACTTCCCAGGTTACGCCATCAACGTTGAGACCGGTACCCGGTTGAACATGGCTTTTGGCGAGAACAGCTGGATGCTTTCCGACAACGGTGGAGACATGAAGTTCAACCCTTCATCGCGTGAGCGTATTTTCCCACAGGATCCCGTAACGGGTGGCTTCCGATTCGGTGGCCAGCATTATATCTATGTGTTTGCTCCTTCGGTGCGGAAAGGAACGACGATTGTTGATCTTTCGTATAAAGGAGACGACCCCACGGCGCATCCCTTGTACAACGAAATCACCAACTTGAATACAGGTACCAACCGCCAAACGTTCACCCGTTCCATCATGTGGTGCTCGTTGGGCATGATTCAACCTCAGTACCAAGGAGTGGATTTGTACACCGACATGCCTTCGGAGTTGCGCGTTCGAATCCGTACCGCTCGTCCTTACGAGAAGTTGGTGGTCGACAATTCCAACACCGGGAATCCTAAGTACTTGTTCAGCACTGTTGGAATCGCTACCGGAAAGGGCGTGAATGCCGTGGCCAAGAACGCTTTGGACAACATTCGTGTGGTGCCGAATCCTTACTTGTCGCAAAGTGCCTACGAAAGTTCGCAATTGGACAACTTGGTTAAGATTACCAACTTGCCCGAGAATTGTGTGGTCTCCGTTTACACCACTGACGGTTCGTTGGTGCGCACCTTGCGCAAAGACAATACCGACACTTGGATGTATTGGGACCTCAAGAACAACTATGGGGTGCCAATCGCCAGCGGCGTTTACATTCTGCACATCCAGGCCGACGGCATTGGAGAAAAGATCATCAAGTGGTTTGGAACAATGCGTCCGTTTGACCCAACGGGCTTCTAATTGCACATACGCATGAAAACATCATTCGCATTTTTAGCACTGGCCGCCTCAGCAACCTTATGGGCGGGTAACCCTACCCGGTCGGGTTCAGCAGGAGCAGGAGAACTTTTGATCAATCCGTGGGCGCGCACTGCAGGTTGGGCGGAGGGCAACACAGCCAACGTTACGGGTATTGAGTCCATGTACGGAAATATCGCAGGCTTGGCTTTCTCCAAAGGATTCAACGCCGGCTTTGCCAATACTACTTGGCTTCAAGGAGCCGGTATTCAAGTAAATGCTGCTGCACTGGCAACCCCTACCCGAAACGGGGTCCTGGGTATCCACGTGACCAATTTTGACTACGGCGACTTTGAAGTCACTACCAATCAACTGCCTGACGGTGGTGCGGGAATTTATTCTCCCGGGAGCACGGTTTTGGGTGTGGCCTATTCGCAGATGTTCACGGATAACATCTACGGGGGTGTGAACATCAAGTTGTACAACTCCTCCATTTCTAACCTGACCGCATCGGGCATGTGCTTTGATGCCGGGGTGCAATACGTTGCCGGAAAGTCGCGCGATTTTCGCTTTGGCATTACGTTGCGCAACATCGGGCCCTCCTTTGGGTACCGCGGGGACGGTTTGGCCGTGGTACTTCCCGTAGAGTGGGGTACGTATGCCAACACCTACAACGTGCGCGCCCAGGCGTTTGAATTGCCCACTCAGTTGGCCATTGGCTTGTCCAAGGATTATTCCCTTCCTGGTAAGCAGAAGTTGACATTTGCGGGCAACTTCATTTCGAATTCGTTCAAGAAGGACCAGTTCACAGTGGGAGGCCAGTACAGTTTCCGCGACCAGTTCTTCTTGCGTGGCAGCTATGCGCTGTACGACAACCGCGTGGATGGTGTTGCTACTGAGGCTTTGTCGGGTCCCGCCATGGGCTTCACGTTTAAAACCCCCATGGGAGGAAACACCAAGTTTGCCTTGGATTACGGTTACCGTTTGACCAACTCCGCCTTCGGAGGTATTCACACCGTGGGTGTGGCCTTGGAGCTGTAAACGAAGGGTTATTTTCCAATAAAAGACCCCGGCCATCCGGGGTCTTTTCTTATTTTTGGACTATGTCATCAATTTCCTATTACACCCCCGAAGGATTCAAGAAGCTCAAAGAAGAGCTGGAATTCCTGAAGTCCGTGGAACGCCCGCGTGTCTCTGCTCAGATTGCTGAAGCCAGAGACAAGGGGGACTTGAGTGAAAACGCGGAATACGATGCAGCCAAGGAGGCACAGGGCCTGTTGGAGTTGAAGATCTCCAAGATGGATGACCTGATGGCCAATGCACGCATTATGGAGGCATCCCAAATGGACAATTCCAAGGTCTTTGTGCTTTCCACTGTGAAAATTAAGAATCTGAAAAACGGTATGGAGCTCAAGTACACCTTGGTGGCGGAGCAAGAAGCCGATTTGAAGTTGGGTAAGATCTCAGTCAGCTCTCCCATTGGGAAAGGCTTGTTGGGAAAAAAAGTGGGAGAAACGGCAGAAATAACCGTCCCCAATGGCACCTTGTCGTTGGAAATTTTAGAAATTTCGCGCTGACATGGCCTCCATTTTCACCAAAATTATGGCCGGGGACATCCCCTCGTACAAAGTAGCAGAAAACGAATTTGCCTACGCATTTTTGGACATTCGACCTTTGGCTAAAGGCCACACGTTGGTGGTGCCCAAGTTGGAGGTAGATAAGCTATTTGACTTGCCAGTGGACCATTACCGGGCTCTTTGGGATTTTGCTTACCAGGTGGCGCATGCCATGGAATCGGTATTGCATTGCAATCGGATTGGAGTGACCGTTATTGGTTTGGAAGTCCCTCATGCCCACATTCACCTGATCCCGATTCGAGGGGAGGCAGACATGAATTTTGCCATGCCCAAATTGCAACTGGAGGCGGCAGAAATGCAGTCCATTGCCCAGAAAATTGGCGAAGCCCTCTTGACTCCGGCCTAAATCCAGTTCAATTAGGGGAGAATTTTGGTGGGGTTTTGGTCCACAAATTGGGACCACGCATTTTTTGACGTGCCTCCGGCGCGTTTTTTCATGCCTTTCTTCCAGGCAGCCGTCGGTTCCGAAACAATGGGACTTCCTACCGGTGTTTTTTGCGCACTAAATGACGAAAATGCATAGCACGTCGCGACAGCCAAACCGTCGGTGGCATCGAGGTCCTTGGGCAATTCTTTGAATCCATAAATGGACTGGAGCATTCCGGCTACCTTTTCCTTGGTGGCTCCCCCGCTGCCCGTTATGCTCTGTTTGACCCGGGTGGGGGAGTACTCGAAAACAGGCAGTGATCGAGAAAGAGCGACGCCCATGGCCACACCTTGTGCCCGGCCCAATTTCAGCATGGATTGCACATTTTTGCCAAAAAAGGGGGCTTCCAGGGCCACCACATGGGGCTGATAGCGCTGTACCCAATCCTCAACGGCGGCGTGAATGTCTTGCAGCCGTTCCAAGGCTTCTTTTTTTGTGGAGAAACGGATGGCTTGCATCCCCAGCAATTCCAGTTTTTGCCCCCGGACGGCAATGGCCGAAAGGCCCATGATAACCGTTCCCGGGTCAATGCCCACAACTACGAAGGCATCGGAATGGTTCGGGGGGGATAAAAGGGAATCCAAAAGAGCGACGGCCTAAGCTTGGGGAAAATAAAGCTGGTCCCTTCCCGTGGGTTGCTGGTACAATTGCAGGTCAAAGGTGGGAACTGCCGCCATGAGGTGGTCCATGATGTCCGACGCGACCGTTTCGTACTCTTCGAACCGGATTTCTTTGACAAAGCAATAGATTTCCAACGGGATGCCGGAGGACGTGGGGGCCAATTGCCGAACCAGAAGGATGTCTTTCTTGGAAACCTGCGGGTGCTCAGACAAGTACGACTCCACATAGGCGCGGAAGAGGCCAATGTTGGTCATGTGGCGGCCGTTGATGGAGAGCGATTTATCGGCTTGGGAGGAGGCGTTGAACGCTTCGATGTCTTTCTGGCGGGCATCGAGGTACCCTTGGAGGCGCTCCACCTTGCGCATGCGCTTAATCAAGGCATCGTCCGCATAGCGAATGGTATTCAAATCCAGCAACAACGCACGTTTGATGCGTCGAACCTTGGCCAGACGCATTCCCCGCCAGTTTTGAAAGGATTCGGTAACAAAGGCTTTGGCAGGAATGGAGCTCAAGGTGTTGTCGAAATTTTTCACCTTCACCGTGGTTAGGTCAATGCTCACCACATCGCCGTCCACTCCAAATTTATCGAAAGTGATCCAGTCGCCTTTTTTAAGCAGGTCGTACATGGAGATTTGAAAGTTGGCAAGCAGGCCGTTGATCGCGTCTTGAAAGATCAAGATGAGGATGGCGGTGAAACCGGCTAAGGCTCCAACCAAGGTACCCAAGGCGGTGCCTGTCAAAACAGAAAACATGCCCAATATCCCCAAAATCCAGCTCAGGAACTGGGCCACTTGCAAGAGGGTCCGAACCGGTTTGTCTTTGAATTTTGGGTTGTCTTCCAACACGTGGGCCATGGCCCGGGCGGTTTTATTGACCAAAAGAACCAGCTGCCAAATAATGTACAGGCTGGCTATTTGCACCAAGAAACCCGCTGTTTTTGGGTGTTCCGTAAAAACTACGGGAATAAATCCCTTGATTACGATTCCCGTGATAAAATGAACGCCTGTTTGGAAGACTTTTTCTTCCAGAAAATAGTCGTCCCATTTGGCTTCGGTCCGCTGGACCCACCGACGGATCAAGCCGAGCACCACTCGTCGGGCAATGAAGTCCGCCAACACGCTGGCAGCCAGCAATATGCCTATATCTAGAAGCAGCGTGAAAGCGGAAAGCCAGGGCGTAGCGACGCCTTGTTCAACCATCCATTGGGTGGCCCAGTGCTTGGGCAATGATAAGGGCTCCATGGAATAAAGGTAATTCATTACCGGGGGCAGCGCAATTTTTTAAAGAAGAACGCCGGAGCAATCAAGGGGCAACCACCACGGAAGCACGTCCGACGCCCGAAGCGTAGAAATAGCCCAAGGCGTATTCCCGGGGGTCCGCTTCGCGCCAAATGTTTCCAACGACCAAGGCAGGCGCCGGGTCAAAGGGGGAGCCCACTTGCAATGTGGTTTGGCGCAGCAGGTTGAGGAATTGAAAAAATTCGGGACTGATGCTGGAAACTTCTACTTGGTATCGCACTCCGACGCTGTCCGGTCCGGCAAATTCCACCGCCGGAAAGTCTACGTTGTTGAAACTGCGGCCGTCGTTGAATTGGTCGTCGAAGAAGGTGATGTTAAAAGGGAGGTTTTCCAATGTGTCGTTGCGCCACACCCGGAACCGGTATTGGTCGCCTTTTCCGGCGGGCTCGGTGAAATGAACCAGGGAGTAGCGGCCCGGACGGACAAAGGGAGCGCGTGGCCGGTTTTCGGAGTAGATGGAATCAATGGAAGGGCAACGCCGAATGGTTTCTGTACCGGTAATCCACGGTTTTGGGTCTCCGGGCATCCAAACCCGCAAAGAGTAGGAATTCCCCATTTGTCCGACGGTCTTTCCGCGGTAGGAGCCCGGTTTTGTGGGGAGTGCATCCAACGTGTCCACCGCCTGGCCGTTTGCGTACAGCACAAGCACGGCATCGCTCACGGGGGTGTTGGGGGACTGGTTCAAGTACGTGGAGCTCCAAAAAACTTCGGCTGAAACGGAGTCTTCGTTGGTAATTCGAGCGTTCACAATGGGCCGAACCGTTCCGTCGGGAAGGTCCAGCTCAATGGGGTCTTGGCAGCTGGGAAGCACCAGCGAGCTCCCGCCAACCACCAGCAACCAAGCCGAAATACGTAAAAACGACCTCAAGGAAGTCGGGGTAGGAGATGCCAATGGGTCGCTCATTAGAAAGAGAAATTATAGGTCACATAGGGGATGGCCGTCCCAAAAACACTCAGTCGGTACGCTTGTACCTGCAAGGTGTTGAAGTCTTGGCGGAAGAAAACGCTGTACGGATTGCGGCGGGCATAGGCGTTGTACACGCCAAAAGCCAAGGTCGGCTTTCGGTTGCCTTTGCCTTTGAAGGCGAATGTAGCCGCAAGATCCAGCCGGTGCGTGGCAGGCGTAAGACCGCCGTTTCGGTTGGCAAAGATGGGGTAGGGAATGCCTTCAAACTCCCCGCGGCTATCTGGGTACGTGATGGGCCGTCCGGACTGGTAGCTCCAGGTGCCGCTCAGGTCCCACTGCTTGTTGGGGGCATAGTTAGCGACCAGGTTGAGGTCGTGCAGCTTGTTGTAGTTGGCCAAATACCAAGCGCCGTTGTTAACAGACAGTCCGCGTGTGGGGCCGTCCACCTGCAGTTCGGTGCGGGAAAGGGTGTAGGAGATCCAGCCGTTGAACTTGCCGGTTTTCTTTTCCAGCAAAAACTCTAAGCCGTAAGCGCGTCCCTTGCCGCGCAGCAACTCCGTCTCGATGTTGTCTTTGAAAATCAAATCGGCGCCGTCTTTGTAGTCCACAATGTTCTGCAGCCCTTTGTAGTAGGTCTCGATGGTCAGCATGCCCGCTCCCCGCGCCAATTTCTGCACAAACCCCAAGGCGACTTGCTGGGCAGTTGCCGGTTCGATGTACGCACCAGCAGGACGCCACACATTCACAGGAGTGGGAGAGGTGTTGTTGGAAATCAAGTGAATGTACTGCCGGTTTCGGTTGTAACTGGCCTTCAAAGAAGCGTTTTCGGAGAGCTCCAGGTTGGCAGACATCCGGGGTTCCAATCCTGCGAGCCCCGTGAACCAGCGAATGGATTCGCCTTTTCCGTAGGTCCGGGTGCCAATGGCCGTGGAGTCCTCGTAAATCCCCCCGGGTTTGTACAGGGTCAACGTGCGGGGTCCCAAGTTGCCAAAAGCACTGTACCGCAGACCCGACGTCACCGAAAACAGCGGCGTGGCCTTCCAGGTGTGGCTGATGTAGGCCGACGGTTCGGTGGCCCATTCTTGGTTCAAGGAGAGATTCACCGCCCCCGTGATTTTCCCGGGAGAGAAGACGTAGTACGTGTTTTGCACTCCAAAATCCAACGAATGCTTGGTGGAGGGGAAGTAGGACCAGGCAGCTGTGGTGACGTAGTTCTGGATCCGGGCGTTCAACTGGAACTGCCTTTCCGCATTGTTGGGGGTGCCCAAGAGATAGGTATAGTCCGAATACAGGGCAGTCGCGTTGAAAAAAAGTTTGTCGTTGATGGCCCGGTTCCACCGCGTGGTAGCCGTCCAGTTGCCCCAGCCAAATTGAAACAAATCGTCGGCTCCAAACCGATCGCGGCCGTTGTAAAAGGAGGCATACACCCGGTCCTTTTTGCTCAGCTGCGCGTTGATTTTTCCGTTGAAGTCGTAGAAATACAAAATGGTCTGCGCCAATTCTGGATTGTTGAACAAAGGCAAAAACACGTCAAAATAGGAACGACGACCTGCCAACATGACACTCGCCTTGTCTTTGACCAAGGGTCCTTCCACCAAAAGTCGGCTGGACAGCAGCCCCACACCGCCGCTCGAAGCCCAACGCTGGTTGTTGCCCTCGCGTTGCCGCACGTCCAACACGCTGCTCAATCGACCGCCGTAAATGGAGGGCATACCGCCTTTGTACAGCTTGGCATCGCGTACGGCATCGGCGTTGAAAATCGAGAAAAATCCAAACAAATGCGAGGAGTTGAAGACCGGCGCCTCGTCCAGCAGGATGAGGTTTTGGTCGGAATTGCCGCCGCGCACGTTAAAACCGTTGGCCCCTTCGCCCACGGAAGAAACCCCGGGAAGCAGGCGAATGGCCCGAATGACGTCTGCCTCACCCAGCAACTGCGGCAGTTTTTTCACTTCCTTGGCGCTGATCTGGGCAACCGATATCTCTGTGGTTTTCAAGGTGTTGACGCCGCGTTCTACGCCAACAGTGACTTCGTCCAAATCCACCACAGAGGGCTTTAGTTTGAAAACCAAGGAATTGCTTTTAGCCAAGGTGTATTTGCCGGACTGCTGGATGTACCCCAAGGAGGTAACCGTGATGGCAACCGGGCCTTGCACCGCCGTCAACGAAAAGTACCCGTAGGTATTTGTCAGGACGCTGTACTTCTTGCCGCCGGCCTCAACGACTACGGCCGCATTGAAAAGCGATTCGCCGTTGCTGGCATCTTTGACGGTTCCACTGACCGTGGCCAGCGCGCCGTTACCGGCAGTTTGTGCGGGGCTTTGGCTCCAAAAGCCAAAAAGCAGCACTGTTAAAATTGTGTATTTCATACCTTGCCTCGTTTTTGTCAAGATTCGTGCCAAGGCACGGTTTTAGATACACGTTTCCCATGCCAAATGTTCTGTTGCGCCCTTTTATGCCAAAAAATCTGAAATACACCCTTCCCGCGCTCCTCTTGGTGGGCGTTGCCGTTGCCGCTTTTCAAACCTTCCAAACCAACCCCACCCGGGATGCCGCGGTGCTTAAATTGGTGACCGACGCCCTGGGGCAAGCCCACTACCAACCCAAGCCCATTGACGACCGGTTGAGCGAAATGGCTTTTGATACGTTCTTGGAAAGCATGGACGGGGACAAGCGCTTTTTCACCCAATCCGATGTCACCCGTTTGCAAGCAGACCGCCAGCGCTTGGACGACCAAGTCAAAGCCGGATCCACGGTGTTTTTTGATCAGGCCTATGCCTTGTTCACCCAACGGGTGGCCGAGGCCCAGGCGCGTTACCGACGCATCTTGGCACAACCCGTGCCCACCCAACCCGGTGACGTGTACCAAACCGACCCCGAAAAGCGCACC
>Ga0164293_10005207_pt1 | contig 11077 bp, 11 predicted proteins | sample GEODES118metaG_FD_111487 | JGI IMG/M metagenome (GOLD analysis project Ga0164293, IMG submission 111487) | Eutrophic lake water microbial communities from Lake Mendota, Wisconsin, USA - GEODES118 metaG | ecosystem: Environmental > Aquatic > Freshwater > Lake | place: USA: Lake Mendota...
CAGGGCGGCCTCGGCCAGCGGCGTGTCGACCACGCGCTCGGGCCCGAACTCCTCGAGCAGTCCCTTGGAGACGGCATAGCAGCCGCCGTAGAGCCCGACGTCCTCACCCAGCAGCAGGCAGCGCGGGTCACGCTGCAGCGCCTCGCGCAGCGCCTGGCGGCAGGCTTCGCGGTAGCTGAGGGGCGCGGGCGCGCGGGCGGTGGCGTCGTTCACGCGGGCACCTCCGCCATCACGAAGCGCTCGAGCTCGCCCACCGGCTCCAGCGTGCCGGCCTGCGCGAAGGCGACGGCGGCGTCGATCTCGGCCTCGACCACGGCCTCGATGCGTGCGAGCGTGGCCGCGTCGGCCTGGTGGTTGTCCAGCAGCCAGCGGCGCAGGCGCTCGACGGGGTCGTGCTCACGCCAGCGCTCGACCTCCTCGCGCGTGCGGTAGGCCTGGGCGTCGAACATCGAGTGCGCGCGGAAGCGGTAGGTGCGGCATTCCAGCAGGCGCGGCCCGGCGCCGGCGCGGATGCGGGTGACCGCGCGCACCGCCGCGGCCTGCACCGCCACGGGGTCCATGCCGTCCACGGGCTCGGCGGGAACGCCCAGGGCCTCGGCCTTGCGCCAGACCTCCTGCTGCGCGTCGGCCTGGGCCCAGGGCATGCCCATGGAGTACAGGTTGTTCTCGCAGACGAAGAGCACCGGCAGGCGCCACAGCGCCGAGAGGTTCAGCGTCTCGTGGAACACGCCCTCGCCGGTCGCGCCCTCGCCGAACAGGCAAGCCGTGACCGCGCCGCGGCCCAGGCGCTGGTCGGCAAAGGCCAGGCCGGCGGCCAGCGGCAGCCCGCCGCCGACGATGGCATTGCCGCCGACGAAGCGCGTGGCCGCGTCGAACACGTGCATCGAGCCGCCGCGCCCGCGACAGCAGCCCTCCCGCCGGCCCAGCATCTCCGCCATCAACGCCGGCATCGGCACGCCGCGCGCCAGCGCCTGCCCGTGCTCGCGGTAGGTGGCGACGACGGCGTCGCGCGGATCGAGCGCCGCGGCCACGCCCACGGCCACGGCCTCCTGGCCGTCGCACAGGTGCAGGAAGCCGCGGATCTGCTGCGCCTGGTAGAGCTCGACGCAGCGCGCCTCGAAGCGGCGGATGCGCAGCATGGCGCCCCACATCTGCTGCAGCTGGACGTGGTCCAGGTGCAGCTTGGGCGGCGTGGGGCCGGCCGGTGCGTTGCCGAGGTTCACACGGACGCCTCCAGCGTCGAGGTGTCGCCCTCGGGCAGGCCGAGCTCGCGCGCGCGCAGCAGGCGCCGCATCACCTTGCCGCTGCGCGTGTGCGGCAGCGCCGCCGCGAAGGCGATCTCCTTGGGCGCGACGGCGGCGCCGAGCCGGCTGCGCGCATGCGCCATCAACTGCGTCTGCAGCGCCGCGTCGGCGGTGAAGCCGTCCCGGGCCACGACGAAGGCCTTGACCGTCTCGCCGAGCAGGGCGTCGGGCTTGCCGATGACGGCGGCCTCGGCCACGGCCGGGTGCTCCATCAGCGCGCTCTCGACCTCGAAGGGCCCGATCAGGTGGCCGGCGGACTTGATCACGTCGTCGGCGCGGCCGACGAACCAGTAGCAGCCGTCGGCGTCGCGCCGGGCCAGGTCGCCGCTGAGGTACCAGCCCTCGGCGAAGCAGCGCCGGTAGCGCTCGTCCTGCCCCAGGTAGGCGCGGAACATCGAGGGCCAGGGCGCGCGCAGCGCGAGCTCGCCCTCCACGCCGGGCTCGCGCAGCACCTCGAGCCACTCGCCGTCGCGGCGCACGATGGCAGCCTCCACGCCCGGCAGCGGGCGGCCCATCGAGCCGGGCTTGATGTCGGCGCCCAGCGTGTTGGCGATCATGATGCCGCCGGTCTCGGTCTGCCACCAGTTGTCGTGCACCGGCAGGCCGAAGGCCTCGAGCGCCCACCACACGACCTCGGGGTTCAGCGGCTCGCCCACGCTGGCGATCAGGCGCAGGTCGGGGCAGGGGTGGGCGCGCACGAGCGCGGTGCCGGCCTTCATCAGCAGGCGCAGCGCGGTGGGGGCTGTGTACCAGACGCTGACGCGCTCGCGCTGCAGCGTGCGCAGCCAGCGCAGCGCGTCGAACTCGCCCTCGTCGACGACGCTGGTCACGCCGTGCAGCAGAGGCGCGACGATGCCGTAGGAGGTGCCGGTGACCCAGCCGGGGTCGGCCGTGCACCAGAAGATGTCGCCGGGGTGCAGGTCGAGCGCCCAGCGCGCGGTGGCCCAGTGCATCAGCGCCGCCTCGTGCACGTGCAGCGCGGCCTTGGGCGTGCCGGTGGTGCCGCTGGTGAAGTGGATCAGCGCCGGGTCCTGCGCCTGCGTGCGCGCGGCCACGGGGGTGTCGGGCGCGCGGGCGAGCAGGGTGTGGAAGTCCAGCGTGCCGGCGGGCGGCGGGGTGGGGTTCTCCGCCGTGCGGTCGCTGCCCGGGCCATCGTCGTCGATGGTGATCACGTGTTCCAGGAAGCCGAGCTGCGGCCGCAGCGCCTGCAGCTTGCGCCGGTACAGCGAGCGTGTGGTCAGCAGCGCGCGCGGCTGCGCGATGTGCAGGCGCGTGGCCAGCGGCTCCGGCCCGAAGGCGGTGAACAGCGGCGCGACCACGAGCCCTGCCTTCAGCCCGCCGAGCACGCCGACGTGCAGGGCCTCGCCGCGCGGGCACAGCACGAACAGGCCGTCGCCGCGCTGCAGGCCGAGCGCGAGCAGCGCGTGCGCGAAGCGGCTCGTGGAGCGGCTGAGCGCGCCGAAGCTCACCGAGCGCGCCGAGCCGTCGTCGGCCAGCACGCGCAGCGCGACGCGGTCCTGCATGGGCGCCGCGCCCTCGGCGCCGGCGCCGCCGACCCCGGGTGGGCTGGCATCGACGAGGCGGTCCACGGCCAGGCAGCCGATGTTCACGGCCGCGGGGTCGGCGCCCAGCAAATGCCGGCGCACGCTGTCCCAGCCGAACCCGGCGCGCGCCGCGTCCACGTCGGTCAGCCAGGGCGGCACGCGCCAGTCGGCGGGGTTCTTGTGGATGATCGAAGGGCGCACGTCGGGGCCTCGAGAGACACGACCATTGGGCCTTCAGGCCGCCGCGCAGCCTTGCGCCGGCGCAAGGCGGCTGCGGCATCCGCGGCCGGCCCTGGTATCGTCCGGCGCGTCGGGGCGGGCGTTCCCGCCGGCCCTGTCGTCGCCCAGGCTCACCTCGCGTGCCCATCCCCGATCCCACTCCCCCCGCGGTCGCCGTCGTCGGCGCCGGCCCGGCCGGCCTGATGGCGGCCGAGACGCTGGCGCTGGCCGGCGTGCCGGTCGACGTCTACGACGCCATGCCGTCGGCCGGGCGCAAGTTCCTGCTGGCGGGCAAGGGCGGGCTGAACCTGACGCACGCCGAGCCGGCGCCCACCTTCGTCGGTCGTTACCGCGAGCGCGCCGCGGTGCTGGCGCCGCTGCTGGCTGATTTCGGCCGCGACGCCCTGCGGGACTGGGCGCGCGGCCTGGGGGTGGAGACCTTCGTCGGCAGCTCAGGGCGCGTCTTCCCGGTGGACATGAAGGCCGCGCCGCTGCTGCGCGCGTGGATGCACCGCCTGCGCGAGCAGGGCGTGCGCTTCCACATGCGCTGGCGCTGGACGGGCTGGGGCGATGACGGCGCGCTGCGCTTCGAGACCCCCGCCGGCGCGCAGGCGGTGCAGCCGGGCGCCACCGTGCTGGCGCTGGGCGGGGCGAGCTGGGCGCGGCTGGGTTCGGACGGGGCCTGGGTGCCCTGGCTGCGCGAGAGCGGCGTGGACGTGCAAGCGCTCGAGCCGGCCAACTGCGGCTTCGACGTCGGCTGGAGCGCGCACTTCAGCGGGCGCCATGCCGGCGCGCCGCTGAAGACCGTGGCCATTGAGTGGGACGATGCGGGCGACGGCGCCGACCCGCCTGTGCGGCGGCGCCAGAAGGGCGAGTTCGTCGTCACCGCCACCGGCGTCGAGGGCAGCCTCGTCTATGCCGCGTCCGCGGCGCTGCGGCAGACGCTGGCGCGCGAAGGGCAGGCCACCTTCCACCTCGACCTGCTGTCCGGCCGCGACGCCGCCTTCGTCGCGGCCGAGGTCGCGCGCCCGCGCGGCACCCGCTCGCTCGCGACGCACCTGAAGTCCCGCCTCGGGATCGACGGCGTCAAGATGGGGCTGCTGCACGAGTGCCTGCCGCGCGAGACCCTGGCCGACCCCGCCGCGCTCGCCCGCGCGATCAAGGCGTTGCCGCTGACGGTGCGGCGCTGCCGCCCGCTGGACGAGGCCATCAGCACGGCCGGTGGGGTGCGCTTCGAGGCCCTGGTGCCCCCCGCGCCGCAGGCGCCGGGGATGACGCAGGCGCTGGGGATACCGCAGTTGCCGCTGATGTTGCAGGCCCGGCCGGGCGTGTTCTGCGCCGGTGAGATGCTGGACTGGGAGGCCCCGACTGGCGGCTACCTGCTGACCGCCTGCTTCGCGACCGGGCGCGCGGCCGGCGCGGGCGCCGCGGCGTGGTGGCGCGCGCAGGCTGGCGCCGTGGTGCGCCCGTCCCCGGCCAGTCTGCCTGGCGTGTCTTGAGGTTCAGGCCGGGTCTGGCGGAAAACGCAGCCTCGAGAACGCGCGCCCCTTGGCAATCGCAGCGCGCTCCACCGTCACCGCTGATTCGATCCAGCCACGCCGTTCGAGGAGGCCGAGCCCAGATTGGCCATTAGGTTCGGGGCAGGCTGTCCAGCATCTCGATCATGGTGTCGGTCCGTGACCTTGAAAGTCGCGGCATGGGCGGCCGAGCCTGCGCCATGAGGACGAACAGCTCTTCCTCACCATCCTGACCAAGGGTCTGGATGGCGTCTGCGCTGTCGACGCACCCCATCGAGAAATCCGACAGGACGTCGAGGTTCCGATGGGCTGGCGCCTCGTTGACGTAGGGTGTGTCGGACATGACCAGAAGTTCTACTCTCTACCCAGTGTAGGAGCTGGCGCATTTCCGTCGATGAACAAGGCCTGGTGTCGAGCGTGGGACCTCAGCTGTCGCGGCTCCAGCGGGCCTGGCAAGTAGAGCCCGCCAGCTACGCCCGATACCCCACCGTCTGCGCGAACAGCACCTGCTCGTCGTCGCCCAGGCCCATGGCGTGCGCGAGGGCTGGGCGGTCGAACCAGGCGCGCAGCACGCTGGCCAGGCCGGCCGAGGCACAGAAGAGGTAGACGTTCTGCGCCATCGCGCCCGCGGCGCAGCTGGCGTAGGACTCGCGCTGCGCGGCCGGCACGCGGCCCATGCGGCGGTGGTCCGCCACGTAGACGAGGTCCAGCCCCGCGTCGTCGACGAAGTCCTGGTAGCCCGTGACGCGGCGCACATCCTTGTCGATGGCCAGCGCGAGCCGGTGCTCCAGCGGCTCGTAGCGGTACAGCCCGGTGGGCAGCGCGGCGTAGAGGTCGATCTCCTGCGCATGCATCGCGCTCGGGGCGGTGCGCCCGCCCTCGGCCGGGCGGTTGACGCCGGCGGCGGCCCAGAGCAGGTCGGCGAGCACCTGGCCTTCCAGCGCCTGCGGCGCGAAGGCGCGCTCCGAGCGCCGTGCCGCCAGCGCCTCCATCAGCGGCAGGCCGCCGCTGCGCCGCGCCGGCGGCAGCACCACGGTGCGCGAGGCCGGCCCCTGCAGCGGGCGCGGCCGGTTGCGGCCGATCAGGCCGAGAGCGAGCTTCGAGAGGGTGTCCATGCGCCGATTGGGCCCGCCGCCGCGGCGGGGCGCTTGCGTGTACTCAAGGCGGGCGGCCGACGCCCCGCGGCGGGGCATTGGTGCGGACTGGGTGGGTATGTCGGGAAGCTGCCGACGCTCGCGAGAAACAAACCGCAACGCCCTCTCACCACCCCCATTCGCACTGAGCTCATCGAACTGCGCGCGAGGGGCTTCGACGAGCTCAGCCCGAACGGTTTGCGGCTGAGTCCGAGCGGTTTCGCCTCGAACGCCGCGCACCGACAGGGAGCATGCGAAGTTCTCAGGGTGGTGCAGCCGCCACCGCCGACAACACCCTGCGGCTCGTGAAGCACCGACGCTGCCCCGTCAGCGGGTCGTCGAAGGCAAGCTCGCGCGCCAGCAGTTGCAGCGGTGCGCTGCCGTCGTCGGGCGCGGCGGGGTCGCGGGGCGGCTGCAGCACCGGGTAGATGCGGTCGCCGACGATGGGCCAGCCCAGCGCGGCGAGCTGGGCGCGCAGCTGGTGCTTGCGGCCGGTCAGCGGCAGCAGGCGCAGGTGGGCGCAGGCCTGGAGGTTTGCCGGGCCGGCCGCTTGAGCCTGTGCGATGTCGTGGGCGTCGAGCCTGGCGATCAGCTCGATGCGGGTCTCGGTGTTGGGCTCGCCGGGCAGCACCTCCATCTGCATGAAAGCCTCGCCCGGGCGCTCCTGCAGGCGGTGGCGCGCCACCGGCGGCAGCGCCTGCGCCAGCGCATCGCGCCAGGGCACGACGGCCTCGTAGACCTTGTGGACGCGGCGCTCGGCGAACAGGCGCTGGTAGGGGTGGCGCGCCTCGACCGGCACGGTGAAGATCATCACCCCGGCGGTCTCCAGGTCGAGCCGGTGCACGGGGGCGAGGGTGTCGATGCCGAGCTGGCGCCGCAGCCGCACGAGCACCGTCTCGTGCAGCCAGCGCCCGCCCGGCGTCACTGGCATGCCGTGCGGCTTGTCCACGGCGACAAGCTGCGCGTCCTGGTGCAGCACGACCACCTCGCCGGCCACGCGCGGCTCGGCCGGCGGCTGGCGCCAGTACCAGAGCACGGCGCCGTGGCGGCAGGGATCGGCGGGCGCGACGGCGCGGCCGGCGGCGTCCAGCACCTCGCCGCGCGCCAGGCGCTCGGCCCAGTCCTCGACGCGCGGCAGGCGCTGGCGCAGGAAGTCCAGCACCGTCGTCCCCGGCCCGGCCGCCAGCGCGACGCGGCTCGCGCACACGCCGTCGCGCATCGGCGGGGTCCAGGGGGGGCGGGGGCGGGTCAAGGCCGCAGGACCGTGGCGCCCAGGGTCTTCAGGGTGCGGTCCAGGCTGAGCAGCCGGAAACCGCCGTGGCGCGCCTGGGCGAACAAGAGCCGGTCGAAGGGGTCGCCGTGGTCGGTCTGCAGTTCGCTCGACAGCAGCAGCGCTTCGCGCACCAGGGGCAAGGGCGTGAGCCCGTTGGCCAGCGCCTGCGCCACGATGCGCCGCGGCTGCACGGCGATCTTGCCCTTGCGCCACTTGAGCCCGAGTTCCCAGACCGATGCGTCGGAGAACCAGACGCTGTCGGCCCGTGTCACGGCCAGACGGCAGGCGGCGTCCAGTTCGGGCGCGTCGGTCAGCAGCCAGATCAGGCAATGCGTGTCGAGGAGCAGCTTCACGAGCCCAGCAGGTCGGTGTCCGTCATCGGCGCATGGAAGTCCGGTGCCAGCTTCAAGCGCTTGGCACTGAGGCCGCCGAAACGCACCCCGTTCGGCGCCACAGGGCCGGCCGCGCCTGCCAGGCGAGTGAGCCGCGCGATTGGCTTGCCGGCGCGGGCGATGATGACGTCCTCACCCGCGGCGGCGCGGTCCAGCAGGGCGGACAAGCGGGTCTTGGCTTCGTAGACGTTGACGGGGGAGCTCATGGCGATGATCCAGCGAGGAATTGACCAACAGTCTAGCGGCTTGGTCAGATTTTGGGTATCGCCGGCGGACTGCGGCGCTGCACTGTGCCAGCTGCCGAGGCGTCAGGACGGCCCGGATCGCGGCCGCCTCACCGTGCTCAGAGTGCGTCCAGCACCTATTGCTGCGCGAAAAGCGCTCGGCCCAGCCCTCGACGCGCGGCAGCCGCCGGCGCAGGAGGTCCAGCACCGTCGTCCGCGGCCCGGCCGCCGGCGCGCCGCGGCTCGCGCAAGTGCTGTCGCGCATCGGCGGTCTCCGGGGCAGGCGTGCCCATACGCTTCGGATACGCTAGGGACACCTTGTCCCGTGACCCTGCCGATGACCCCCGAGACCGCCGCCCTGATGGCCGACTACAACCGCTGGATGAACGAGCGCCTGTACGCCGCCGCGCTGACCCTGCCCGAGGCGGAGGTCAGCCGCGACACCGGCGCCTTCTTCGGCTCACTGCTCGGGACGCTGAACCACATCGCCGCGGGCGACACGATCTGGCTGCACCGCTTCGCCGGGGCCCCCGGCGACACCGTCCTCGGGCCCGGGCTGGAGGGCTTCCCGTGCCCCACGGCGCTGCGCCAGCCGATGGCGCCGTCCTTGCACGAGTTGCGGGCGTACCGGGCCCGCCTCGATGACCTGATCGTGCGCTGGGCTGGCACGCTGACGAACGTGTGGCTCGAGTCGCCGCTGCGCTATCGCAGCATGGGCGGGCAGGCCCGCACGATGAAGCTCGCGCACCTGGTGCAGCACTTCTTCAACCACCAGACGCACCATCGAGGGCAGGCCAGCACGCTGCTGTTCCAGGCGGGGGTGGACGTGGGGGTCACCGACCTGCTCGCCGTCATCCCGAGCGACCCGACGCCGGCCTCCCCGACGCAGAGGATCCTTTCATGAGGCACGACATTCGCGGGTCCCTGAACAGGCTACCGCGGGGTGTGTGGCTCCTCGCGGCGGTCTACACGCTGGCCAGCCTGTGGCACTTCGCGCACAACGCCGAGTACCTGGCCTACTACCCCAACATGCCGCCGTGGATCACGCGCGAGATCGTCTACGCGGCGTGGCTGGCCGTCGCCAGCGTGGGAGTGGTCGGCGCGTGGCTGATGTGGCAGGGCTGGCTCGCCTCGGGTGCAGGGGTGATGGCAGCCTACGGCGCCTTGGGGCTGGACGGCCTGGCCCACTACGGTTTGGCGCCCTGTTCGGCGCACACGTGGGTGGCGAACCTGACCATTGCCTTCGAGGTTGCCACGGGGGCCGTGCTGATGGTCTGCGCCGCGGCCTGGGCCGCACGTCAGGGCCTGCGCCGGTGGTACCCGTGACCTCCCTGGCCGACGGTTTGCCAGGCTGAAGGCCATCGGGCCGGACGCAGCCCGACCCCGGGGATGCTCAGAACGCGTCGAGCCGCCGCGCCCGCTCCAGCCGCCAGCGCTCGCCCGGGTCCGCGGGGTCGAAGACGGCCTCGAGCGGCGTGGCCGTCTCGTGCAGCGTGGTGTCCACGGCCACGCGCTTGTCGAAGACGAAGCACTCGCCCTCCCAGTCGCGCTCGGCGTCGGACAAGGTGGCGAAGTGGTTCAGGATGCCGCCGTCGAGCTGCCTGACCTGCAGCCCCAGGCTGCGCAGCCACGGCGCGGTCTTGTCGCAGCGGATGCCGCCGGTGCAGTACATCGCCACCGTGCGGCCCTCGGCGCGCCACTGCGGCGCCTGCGCCTGCACGTACGCGACGAAGTCGCGGAAGTGCCGCACTTGCGGGTCCACCGCGCCCTTGAAGCGGCCCAGGCGCCACTCGAAATGGTTGCGGTTGTCGAGCACGACGACGTCGTCGCGCGCGATCAGTTCGCGCCAGGCGGCGGGGCTGACGTGGCTGTCGTCGCGCTCGTCGGGGGGCGGCAGGGTGTCGGCGCCGGGCAGGCCGAGGGCGACGATCTCGGGCTTGACGACCACCTTGAAGCGGCCGAAGGGGTCGCGCGCGCAGGGGCTGCGTTTGAACGGCAGGCCGCGTGCCGCGCCGCCGAGCACCGCGCCGCCGCGCAGCGCGTCCTCGAAGGCGTCCACGGCCGCCGGCGGGCCGGAGACCGCGCCGTTCAGGCCCTCGGTGGCGACGACGATGGCGCCGTTCAGGCCCAGCTCAGCGCCCAGCGCGCGCAGCGCGGCGGCCGCGGCCTGCGCGTCGGGCAGCGACGTGAAGCGGTAGAAGGCGCTGTGGACGAAGGCGGGGGCGATCATCGACGCATTGTCGCCACGGCCGGCCGGCCGCCGCGTGTGTAGCCCTTCGTGGGCGGCGGTCGGTCTCGGGCCTGTGGGACAGCCTCTCCCGGCTCAGGGCCGCAGCCGCAGCACCTTGCCGTCGGCGCTGTCGGTGAGGAGGTAGATCCAGCCGTCGGGCCCCTGGCGCACGTCGCGGATGCGCTCCTTCAGGCCCTGCAGCAGCCGCTCCTCGGCCACGACCCGGCGCCCGTCCAGCGTCAGCCGCAGCAGCGCCTCGCCGCGCAGCGTGCCCAGCAGCAGGCTGCCCTGCCAGCCGGGGTAGCGCTCGCCCGTGACGAAGGCCATGCCGCTGGGCGCCACGCTGGTGGGTACCCAGGTGCGCAGCGGCTGCTCGAAGCCGGGCCGCGGCCCCTCCTCGCCAATGCGCGTGCCCAGGCCGTAGTTGCGGCCGAAGGTCAGCAGCGGCCAGCCGTAGTTGCGCCCGGCCTCGACCACGTTGAGCTCGTCGCCGCCCTGCGGGCCGTGCTCCGCGGTCCAGACCTCGCCGGTGCCGGGGTGCAGCGCGGCGGCCTGGATGTTGCGGTGCCCGAGGCTCCAGACCTCGGGCGCCCGCCCGGCCTGGCCGATGTAGGGGTTGTCGGCGGGCACCGTGCCCTCGGTCGTGATGCGCACCACCTTGCCCAGGTGGTTGGACGGGTCCTGCGCGTCGTCCTTGCGGCTGAAGCGGTCGCCCAGGCCGATGAAGAGCGTGCCGTCGCGGCCGAAGACCAGGCGCGAGCCGCAGTGCAGCGAGCTGCGCACCTTGGGCTGCTGGCGGAAGATCACGCGCACGTCCTCGAGCCGCCCGCCGTCGAGCCGGCCGCGCGCCACGGCCACGCCGTTGCCGCCCTCGCCGGCTTCGGCGTAGGTCCAGTACAGGCGCCGGTTCTCGGCGAAGTTCGGGTCCAGGGCCAGGTCCAGCAGGCCGCACTGTCCGCCGGCATCGACCGGCGGCAGCCCCGCCACGGTCTGCAGCGCGCGGCCGTCGGGGCCGAGGATCCGCAGCCGACCGGCGCGCTCGGTCACGAGCAGGCGCCCGTCGGGCAGGAAGGCCAGCGCCCACGGGTGGGCCAGCCCGCGCGCGACGACCTCGGCGCGCGGCTGCGCAAGCGCGGGCAGGAACAGGCTGCCGAGCAGCGCGGCCGCGAGGAGGAGGGTGTGCAAGGGGCGGGGCATGGGGATCGGAGGCAATGGCGTGGGCGGCCCCGGTTGCAGGGTCC
>Ga0164293_10005209_pt1 | contig 11075 bp, 8 predicted proteins | sample GEODES118metaG_FD_111487 | JGI IMG/M metagenome (GOLD analysis project Ga0164293, IMG submission 111487) | Eutrophic lake water microbial communities from Lake Mendota, Wisconsin, USA - GEODES118 metaG | ecosystem: Environmental > Aquatic > Freshwater > Lake | place: USA: Lake Mendota, Wisconsin...
GGCCGAGGTCGAGCAGGGCCAGGCCATCGCCCAGTTGTTCCACCAGCTGGCGATACCGCTCCTCGCTGCTGCGCAGCTGGTCGATCAGGCTGGACTGGACCTCGAGCATCGCCTGGCTGGACTGCAAGCGGCGGCGTTCGCTGATGTCCCGCAGCGAAACCGTCCAGCGGTCCTCCACTCCAGAGGGCAGCGTCAGCCGGCGGGCCACCAACTCCATCGGCGGAAGCACCCCGTCCGGAGGCTGAAGTTCGACCTCCATCCGGCAGGAGCTGCCTGACTGGAGATCGTGAAGCCTGGCCGCGAGCACGTCCGCCTGCTGGGGTATCGCCAGCCAGCGTCCAAGGGGTTGTTGATAGAGGGAAGCGGCCGGCACACCGAGCATCGTCGCCAACCTGCCATTGCTCTCAAGCACCCGCAGCTCGGCATCGAGCAGAAGCAACACATCCCCGCTGAACTCCACCATCTGACGGAGATGGGGGAGAACTCGCACCGCCTGGGAGAGCTCGAACTGGAGCCTCTTCACCTCCCGTTCGAGCCGGCGGGGATCACTCATCGGCAGCCAAGACCAGGCGGCGGCTCCTGCAGGGCCCCCAGCACGAAGGCCTGCACCGCCTGTCGATCCTGCAGGCCCAGGTGCCGGGCGCCGGTGGGGGCCAACATGCAGGGAATCCGATCGAGCTCGCGGATCCACCAGGCGGTCAGCTGATCCAACTCCTCTTCATCGAGGAAAGGGTCGTGATCGAAGCGCACCCCCACCTCTTCCAGGCAGGCGGCGATCACCTCGCTGGAGGCGATGTTGCGACCCTCACACCAGAATCCCCGGAACAGTCGCTGCCGCACCTGGGGTGCCAGATCGGGGGCTTCGTCCTCCAGAGAGGCCTGCAGCAACAACGCACGGCGGGAATTCACCCAGGCCGGCGGGAGGTTCACCCCAAGATCCGGTGCCCGGAGGGAAACATCATTCACTTCGTTGAGCAGGGTGGAAAGATCCTGGGGCGCGTTGCCCTCACTGAATTGATGGGGCAGATGGGGTTTGTGCTCCACGCCCACCCAACGCACCTGGTCGGCCAGTCCCATGCCGCACAGCCACTCGTTCAGAGTGAAACAGTAAGGACAGTTGAAGTCGGAAACCACCACAACCCTGGCACTGAGAAGGGCGGAGGGCAGGGCAGCAGCCGGGTCAGGCGACTGCGGAAACTCGATGGGAAATAACGAAATCGTCTTCCCAGACTAAGGGTGATGGCTTGCGCGTGGGATTGTGAAACCATTCGCCGCTGAACCCTTGCGCTGGTCGCGTCCCTCCACGCTGCTCTGCGCGTTTCTCACGCTGTTGAACGACCGGCTGGGAGAAAGCCTGATCTTTCCGTTGCTGCCGTTTCTGCTGGCCGGTTTCACCAGCGACGGCCGCGTGCTCGGACTGCTGGCGGGAAGCTACGCCGTGGCCCAGTTCGCCTGCACCCCCCTGATCGGCGCCCTCTCCGACCGCTTCGGGCGCAAACCCGTGATCACCACCTGCGTGGCCGGGTCGGTGCTGGGGCTGGGGCTGTTCGCCCTCACCCTGAGCTTTCCCTGGAGCCGCTACTGGCCTGGAGCCCTGGCCAGCGGCGTGCCCCTGGCCCTGCTGTTCGTCGCCCGTCTGATCGATGGGATGAGCGGCGGCACCGCCGCCACCGCCGGCGCGGTTCTTGCGGACATCTCCCCCCCCGAACAACGGGCCCGAGCCTTCGGCCTGATCGGCGTGGCCTTCGGACTGGGGTTCATCCTCGGCCCCGCCCTGGGCGGCCTGCTGGCCCGGATCAACGTGACCCTGCCGCTGCTGCTGGCGGTGGGTTTCGCCGCGCTCAACCTGGTGCTGGTGATCACCCTGCTGCCCGAAACCCATCCGCAGGACTCCCGCATCCCCCTGCCCCGAAAACGGGAGCTTCAGCCACTCACGCAGCTCAGCCGGGTGTTCCGCAACCCACGGGTGCGGCGCCTGGCCCTGGCCTTCTTCCTTTTCTTCCTGGGCTTCAACGGCTTCACCGGTGTGATGGTGCTGTATTTCAAGCAGGGCTTCGGCTGGGGGCCGGGGATCTCGGCGGGAGCGTTTCTAGTGGTGGGGATCGTGGCCACCGTGGTGCAGGGGAGCCTGATCGGCCCTCTGGTGCAACGCCTGGGGGAATGGCGCCTGAGCCTGGTGGGCCTGGGACTGGTCACGGTGGGCTGCCTGCTCGTGGCCGTTGCCCGCCCGGCAACGGCCGTGCCCGTGGTGTTCAGCGCCGTGGCGCTGCTGGCGATGGGCACGGGCCTGGTCACCCCCTGCCTGCGCAGCCTGGTCTCCCGTCGGCTGGATGACGGTGGCCAGGGGGCGGCCCTGGGCAGCCTGCAGGGCCTGCAGAGCCTGGGCAGCTTCCTCGGCCCTCCGCTGGCAGGCTGGGCATACGAAAGCCTGGGGCAACGCAGCCCCTTCGCGCTGGGCATGCTGTTGATGCTGATGGTGGTTGCTCTGGTGGCTGGAGGGCTGCCGCGTCAAGCGGAGGCGACACCATAAAAGGCGACCCCCAATTGCTACCTTGCCGGAAAGGTGCAGAAAAGTGAGGTCAAATGACCAAGAGAGTCGTGGACCCAGCGCTCTACATCAACCGCGAGCTCAGCTGGATCGATTTCAACCACCGCGTTCTCGCCCAGGCACTCGATGAACACACGCCCCTGCTTGAGCAGGCGAAGTTCAGCGCGATCTTCAGCAACAACCTCGACGAATTCTTCATGGTTCGGGTGGCTTCCCTGAAGTCCCAGCAGGAAGCAGGCGTCACCACACGCAGCGATGATGGCCTCACTCCGCTCCAGCAGCTCGAAGCAATTCAGGCAAAGCTGCGACCTCTCCTTGAACTTCAGCAGCATCACTATCGCTATTCGCTCAAGAGTCATCTTGCGGAATACGGTGTTCAACTGATCGACTATCTACGACTAAACGCCAAGCAAAAAAAGTGGGCTGACGAATACTTCCGTACCGCCATCTTTCCGGTACTCACGCCTCTGGCGGTGGATCCTGCCCACCCATTCCCGTTCATGAGCAACCTGAGCCTGAATGTGGCAGCCCTGATCCGCGACCCGGACACGGGACAGGAGCAGTTCGCCCGGGTGAAGGTGCCGCAGAAGATCCTGCCCCGCTTCGTACCCATCCCCACGGAGCTCTGCAGCCGCCAGCCGGCCCCGGTGTTCACAGCGGTGCCGCTCGAGCAACTGGTGGCCTTCAACCTGCAGCTGCTTTTCCCGGGCATGGTGATCGAGGGGCACTACTTCTTCCGGGTCACCCGCGACGCCGACCTCGAACTGCGGGATCTCGAGGCCGATGACCTGATGGAGGCCCTGCAGGAAGGCCTGCGCAAACGCCGCATGGGCGGGGAGGTGGTGCGGCTGGAGGTGGCCGATGAAATGCCAGCCGAGATGGTGCAGTTGTTGATGGAGGGCACCGATGTGGAGCCCGAGGATCTCTACCGGATCAACGGTCCCCTGGGCCTCGATGATCTGATGAGCCTGCTGGCCATCCCCCTGCCCCAGCTGAAGGATGCCCCCCACAAGGGCCGCACCGTGCCCGCCCTGCTGCGGACCCAGAAGAGCCAGCTGGAGGACGGCTCGATCAAGGCCGAGGAATTCCAGAGCATTTTCTCGGTGATCCGGCGGGGAGATGTGCTCCTGCACCATCCGTATGACCTGTTCGCCACCTCTGTGGAGGAATTCCTGAGCCAGGCCGCCGAAGACCCTTCGGTCCTGGCGATCAAGATGACTCTCTACCGCACATCCAAGGACTCACCGGTGGTGGGATCCCTGATCAAGGCCGCAGAAAACGGCAAGCAGGTGATGGCCCTGGTGGAACTCAAAGCCCGCTTCGATGAGGACAACAATATTCAGTGGGCCCGCCAGCTCGAGCGTTCCGGGGTGCATGTGGTGTATGGAGTGCTGGGCCTGAAAACCCACACCAAAATCACTCTTGTGGTTCGCAAGGAAAAGGAGCGTCTCCGCAGCTACGTGCATATCGGCACCGGCAACTACAATTCCAAAACCTCCAGCCTCTACACCGACTTAGGCCTACTCACGGCCCGCGAGGAATTTGGCCAGGACCTGGTGGAACTGTTCAACTACCTGACGGGGTTTTCTAAACAACAGAATTTCCGGAAGCTGCTTGTGGCGCCCGTCACCTTGCGCTGCGGCATGGAGAATCTGATCCGCCGGGAGATTGACCATGCCCGGGGCGGCCGCGGCGGCCACATCAAGGCCAAAATGAATGCCCTTGTGGATCCCGCGATCATTGCCCTTCTCTATGAAGCTTCCCAGGCAGGGGTGAAGATCGACCTGGTGATTCGCGGTATGTGCTCCCTGCTCCCAGGCGTGGAAGGGGTGAGCGAGAACATCCGGGTGATCAGCGTGATCGGCCGCTTCCTGGAACATTCGCGGCTGTTCTGGTTCGCCAACGGAGGGGAGGCTGAGATGTTCATCGGCAGCGCCGACTGGATGCCCCGCAACCTGGATCGCCGCGTGGAAGCCGTGACTCCGATCGAAGACCCGAGATTGCGACAGCAACTGGAAGAATTGATCGATCTCTACCTGAATGACACCGGCGCCTGGCACATGCAAAACAACGGACATTTTGGTCAGATTCAACCGGAAAGCGAGCAGCAACTTGCGCAAACCGCCTTGATGGATCGCTGGCGCGGCGGCTTCCTGTCGTAGCGACGGCAACATAATTTTCTGCCCTCACAGAGATACAGGAAATTTTCCATTTCCACACGCTCCACAGGGGCGGGTGGTGCTAAATTCCGGCCAAATTCATTCGGAGGCCTGGGGTGATGGGGACACCTCTGCATTCCGCTCTGTCAGGGCCTGATGGCCCTGCTTCAGGGCGCCTTACCTCGTCCGCCAAGCCGGCGGCAAGATCCGTCCGCATGCCGGCCGGTCGCCAGGTGGGAAGACTGAGCGCAGATTCAATCGGCTGGTATCTGAGCAACATCGGCAGGGTGCCCTTGCTCACTCCTGCAGAGGAGATCGAGCTGGCCCACCACGTGCAGGCAGCGAAAGTTCTGCTTGCCCTTCCTGCCGAAGAACGCACCCCCAAGCACAACCGGCTGATCCGGATGGGCCAGCGGGCCCGCGACCGGATGATGGCCGCCAACCTGCGGCTGGTCGTAAGCGTGGCCAAGAAGTACCAAAACCAGGGCCTGGAACTGCTGGATCTGGTTCAGGAAGGGGCGATCGGGTTGGAGAGGGCGGTCGACAAGTTCGATCCGGCCATGGGCTACAAATTTTCCACCTATGCGTACTGGTGGATCCGCCAGGGGATGACCAGGGCGATCGACAACAGCGCCCGCACCATCCGCCTGCCCATCCACATCAGCGAAAAGCTCTCCAAGATGCGTCGCATCACGCGGGAGCTTTCGCACCGGCTCGGCCGCCAGCCCAATCGGCTCGAGCTGGCCCATGCCCTCGGCATGGCTCCGGAGGAGCTGGAGGAGCTGATCAGCCAGAGCGCCCCCTGTGCATCCCTTGATGCCCATGCACGAGGAGAAGAGGATCGGAGCACCCTTGGGGAACTGATTGCCGATCCCGCCAGCGGCGAACACATCGACTCGATGGATCGCCATCTGCAGAAGGAGCACCTCGGCACCTGGCTCTCCCAGCTCAACGAACGGGAACAGAAGATCATCCGTCTGCGCTTCGGTCTCGAAGGCAGCGATCCCCTCACCCTGGCGGAAATCGGCCGCCAGATCAATGTTTCCCGGGAAAGGGTGCGTCAGCTCGAAGCGAAGGCGATCATGAAGCTGCGGCTGATGAGCAACATGCATCAGGCTGCCTGACCCCCGCTCCTCCAGCCCTTGCCGTTCTCCTGCTGCTCAGGCTGGTGGTGGCAGCAGCTGGGCGCCGTGGCTGTCGTGGCTGGCTGGCTGGCCCTGCTTACCGGCCTGGCCCGGCAGGTGCGAAACCACTGGCCCCAGCACCGGGAATGGAGTCGCAAGCTGCTGCACATCGGCGCGGGGCCGGTGGTGCTGATTGCCTGGTGGCTCAACATCGATCACCGGATCGCCGTGCCAGCCGCCGCAACCGTGACCCTGCTGGCCTTTCTCAACCATCGGTGGCGGATCCTGCCCGCCGTGGAGGATGTCGGACGCCGCAGTTACGGAACGGTGGCCTACGGAGCCACGTTCACCCTGTTGCTGCTGTGGTTCTGGCCCCACCGGCCCGCCCCCGTGGCCGCAGGGGTGCTGGTGATGGCGATGGGCGACGGCCTGGCGGGTCTGCTCGGAGGCCTGCTGCCCTCCCCAAGCTGGCGGGTGCTGGGTGAACGCCGCTCTCTGCTGGGTACGACCACCATGGCCCTGGTCAGCCTGGCGACGCTGGTGATGGTGGCAAGCCTGGCGGGCCCGGGCGCCGCTCCCCCCTTCCTCGCGCTGCTCGCCATCGCCCTAGTGGCGACTGCCCTGGAGCAGATCGCCCTGCTGGGACTCGACAACCTGGGGGTGCCCCTGGCGGTGGCGGGGCTGTGGCAACTTCTGACCCCCGCGGGCTGATCAGGCGGGCAACAACTGCTCACAGCGTCGTTCCCAGTCCTGGGTGGTGCCAAGTCCGGCCACCAGCAGCCGGTTGTTCAAGTCGCGCGAGCGTTCAGACCGAGACCAGCTGATTCTCCCGGGCTGCCTGAACAGCAGCCGCCAGCTCCTGTAACAGCTCGAGTGTGGTGGAAAGATCGATGCAGGCATCGGTGATGCTCTGGCCGTAGGTGAGCTCGCTGAGATCACCCGGCAGCTTCTGGTTGCCTTCCACCAGGTGACTCTCCAGCATCACTCCCATCACGTGAATCGAGCCGCCCCGCACCTGCTGGGCCAGCTCGCGCAGCACCTCCGACTGGCGTCGGTAATCCTTGTTGGAGTTGCCGTGGCTGCAGTCCACCATCAGTCGGGCCGGCAGCCCATCTTTGGCCAACTGATCCGCCGCAGCCTGCACAGCCTCAGCGTGATAGTTGGAGCCACCCTTCCCACCCCGAAGCACCAGATGGCCATCCGGATTGCCGGTGGTGGAGATGATCGCGGCATGGCCTTCCCGATTGATACCCAGGAAATGGTGGGGCCTGGCTGCCGCTTCCATCGCATTGATGGCCGTGGTGACACTGCCATCGGTTCCGTTCTTGAACCCGATCGGCATCGAAAGCCCTGAAGCCATCTCGCGGTGGGTCTGGCTCTCGGTGGTGCGGGCACCGATGGCCGTCCAGCTGATCAGATCGGCGATGTACTGGGGGACAACGGGATCCAGCAGCTCCGTGGCGGCAGGGAGGCCCATGTCGGCCAGATGCACCAGGAGGGCGCGGGCACGGCGCAGGCCGGTGTTGATGTCGTAGCTGCCGTCGAGATGGGGGTCATTGATCATCCCCTTCCAGCCCACGGTGGTGCGGGGCTTCTCGAAATAGACCCTCATCACCACCTCCAGCTCATTCCTGTGGCGTTGATGGGCGGCAGCGATGGCCGTGGCGTACTCCCTGGCCGCCTCCAGGTCATGCACAGAACAAGGACCGACGATCACCAACAGGCGCTGGTCGCCGGCGTGCAAGATCGCCTTGATTCTTTCGCGGGCCTGCTGCACGGTCTTCGCCCCTACTTCGCTGATCGGCAATTCGGCATGCAGCACGGCAGGAGGCACCAGGGGCCGGGTTTCCACCACGTGGAGATCGGAGGTGGGAATCATGCGCAGAACCTGGGCAGAAGAGCCGGAAGGATCAGCCTATTCGGCCCATCGCCGGCCTGAAACCCCTGGAACCATCGAGAGCAACCGTTCTGCAGCGATTGCCACCAAGGGGGGGACCGACGGCACAGAACAATGGAGTGTCAACCGTCGCCCGGAACCGAGCCCGGAAGCCAGTGCCGATGACCTCCACCCCCCTCTCCCCTGCCGAGCTGCTGCCCGGGTACCGCGCCGCCGCTGCCGAGCGCGAGGCCCTGGGGGTGCCGGCCCTCCCCCTGACTGCTCCCCAGGCCCAGGCCCTCACCGCCCTGCTGGAGCAGCCTCCGGCAGGGGAAGAGACCTTCCTACTGGAGCTGCTCAGTGAGCGGATCCCCCCCGGGGTGGATGAGGCGGCGTACATCAAGGCCACCTGGCTCAGTGCTGTGGCCGAGGGCACCGCCACCAGCCCTCTGGTGAGTGCCGTGGATGCCGTGGGACTGCTGGCCTCAATGATCGGCGGTTACAACGTGGGCGCCCTGATCCGCCTGCTGTCCCATCCCGATCCCGCCATCGCCGAGGCGGCCACCGCGGGCCTCAGCCGCACCCTGCTGGTGTACGACGCATACAACGATGTTCTCGAGCTGGCCCAGAGCAACCCCTGCGCCAAGCGGGTGATCGACAGCTGGGCCGCCGCCGAATGGTTCACCGCCAGACCGGAACTGCCCGCCGAGATCACCGTGACGGTGTTCAAGGTGGAGGGCGAAACCAACACCGATGACCTCTCCCCCGCCACCCACGCCACCACCCGTCCCGACATCCCCCTGCACGCCATGGCGATGCTGGAGACGCGGATGCCCGGCGGGCTTGCCCTGATCGGCGAACTCAAGCAGAAGGGCCATCCCGTGGCCTATGTGGGCGATGTGGTCGGAACCGGCAGCTCCCGCAAGTCCGCCATCAACTCGGTGCTCTGGCACACCGGCACCGATATCCCCCATGTGCCCAACAAACGCAGTGGCGGCGTGGTGCTCGGCGGCAAGATCGCGCCGATCTTCTTCAACACCGCCGAAGACTCGGGCGCGCTGCCGATCGAGTGCGATGTCACGGCACTGCAATCCGGCGACGTGATCACGATCCGCCCCTATGCCGGCACGATCGAGCGGGCCGCAGGAGAAACGGGGGCCGGCGAGATCGTGGCCCGCTTCGATCTGAAGCCGAGCACGATCACCGATGAGGTGCGGGCCGGCGGCCGCATCCCCCTGCTGATCGGCCGCTCGCTCACCGACAAGGTGCGCGACCAGCTGGACCTCCCGGCGAGCGATCTGTTCATCCGTCCCACGGCCCCCAGCGATACCGGCAAGGGCTTCACCCTGGCCCAGAAGATGGTGGGCAAGGCCTGCGGGCTGGCGGGCGTACGGCCCGGCACCAGCTGCGAACCGCTGATGACCACCGTGGGCTCCCAGGACACCACCGGGCCGATGACCCGCGATGAAATGAAAGAACTGGCCTGCCTGGGCTTCTCCGCCGATCTGGTGATGCAGAGCTTCTGCCACACCGCCGCCTATCCAAAGCCGGTGGACCTCAGAACCCATGCCGAACTGCCCGACTTCATCAGCTCGCGCGGCGGCGTCGCCCTGAGGCCCGGAGACGGCATCATCCACAGCTGGCTCAACCGCATGCTCCTGCCCGACACCGTGGGCACCGGCGGCGACAGTCACACCCGCTTCCCCTTGGGGATCTCGTTCCCGGCCGGATCAGGCCTGGTGGCCTTCGCCGCCGCCATCGGCGCCATGCCGCTGGACATGCCCGAATCGGTACTGGTGAAGTTCTCCGGCTCGCTGCAGCCGGGCGTGACCCTGCGGGATGTGGTCAACGCCATCCCCTATGTGGCGATCCAGCAGGGGCTGCTCACGGTGGCCAAGGAAGGCAAGAAAAATGTGTTCAACGGCCGAATCATGGAGATTGAGGGCCTGCCCGACCTCAAGCTCGAGCAGGCCTTTGAGCTCACCGACGCCACCGCCGAGCGCAGCTGCGCCGGCAGCACGATCAAGCTCTCGGTGGAGACGGTGAGTGAATACCTGCGCAGCAATGTGGCACTGCTCAAGAACATGATCGCCCGCGGCTACGGCGATGCCCGCACCCTGGCGCGACGGATCAGGGCGATGGAGGACTGGCTGGCCAACCCGGTGCTGCTGGAAGCCGATGCCGATGCGGAGTACGCCGCCGTGATTGAGATCGATCTGGATCAGATCACCGAGCCGATCCTGGCCTGCCCGAACGACCCGGACAACGTGAAACTGCTTTCCGAGGAGGCAGGCAAGGCCGTGGATGAGGTATTCATCGGCTCCTGCATGACCAACATCGGCCACTACCGCGCCGCCGCCAACGTGCTCAAGGGGCAGGGCGAGAACGAGGCCCGCCTGTGGGTGTGCCCGCCCACCCGCATGGACGAGGAGAAACTGAAGGAGGAGGGCTGGTACGCCATCTTCGAAGACGCCGGCTCCCGGATGGAGATGCCAGGCTGTTCGTTGTGCATGGGCAACCAGGCCCGGGTGGAGGACAACACCACCGTGTTCTCCACCAGCACCCGCAACTTCAACAACCGCCTCGGCAACGGCGCCCAGGTGTATCTGGGCAGTGCCGAACTTGCCGCTGTCTGCGCCCAGCTGGGCCGCATCCCCAGCAAGGCGGAATACCTGCAGGTCGCCGCCGAAAAGATCGATCCCTACGGGGCCGAGCTCTACCGCTACCTCAATTTCGATCAGATCGCCGGCTTCGCGGACAGCGGCCGTGTGGTGAGCGCCGAAGAGGAGGCAAAGGCGCTGGCGGGGGCGTGACCTCTGCCGTAAGGGGCTGCGAGCATGCTGAGAAACGGAAGATCCCTGATGTGCCTTATTAACAGCACCATGAATCTGCTCCCGGCAGGAGAGTGGAAGCTCTCAAGCTCCTTGTCGTTGCGCTCACAGACGATGAGAGTCTCCCGGGAGTGGGACGCAGAGGATCAGCTCGCGGTCACGATGTTGCACACCACGTCATTCCAGTCGTAATCGGAGACGATACCCTTCAAATCCTCAAAGCCAAAGCTATTCTTCCCAAGCCGGCGCATATGCGGGTCGCCGGTCGCGCTGGCGCCAGCGGCCACGCTACAGAAGACATTGCGCTCCTCGGTGATCAAGACAGGGGCGTAAAGGCCATCCTGGCTGATAGTCCACTCCAGGGGCGAGGAGATCTGCCTTCCACCCTGCGTGATCTGGAAGCCCGGATCAAGCAGGGCTTGCTGAGAAAGCCGACATCGGCTGCGCCACAGTGGATCTGGGCAATTTCTACCGGTAGAATGTGCGCAAATCGGCCTGTTTCGGCCGAATAGTCGCCCAGAGTTTTCCACATGTACA
>Ga0164293_10005210_pt1 | contig 11074 bp, 8 predicted proteins | sample GEODES118metaG_FD_111487 | JGI IMG/M metagenome (GOLD analysis project Ga0164293, IMG submission 111487) | Eutrophic lake water microbial communities from Lake Mendota, Wisconsin, USA - GEODES118 metaG | ecosystem: Environmental > Aquatic > Freshwater > Lake | place: USA: Lake Mendota, Wisconsin...
GAGGTAGCAAGTGAACCTATAGTTAAAAGCGGTAAAGAACTTGTTTGTGCGGAGGTAGCAAGTGAACCTATAGATAAAAGCGGTAAAAAACTTGTTTGTGCGGAGGTAGCAAGTGAACCTATAGTTAAAAGCGGTAAAAAACTTGTTTGCACGGAGGTAGCAAGTGAACCTATAAATAAAAGCGGTAAAAAACTTGTTTGCACAGAGGTAGCAAGTGAACCTATAGTTAAAAGCGGTAAAAAACTTGTTTGCACAGAGGTAGCAAGTGAACCTATAAATAAAAGCGGTAAAAAACTTGTTTGCACGGAGGTAGCAAGTGAACCTATAGTTAAAAGCGGTAAAGAACTTGTTTGTGCGGAGGTAGCAAGTGAACCTATAGATAAAAGCGGTAAAAAAGAGGATATGGAAACAATAGCCAATGCAATATTTAAAAAATATTTTGGTTATGAAGCATTAAAACCGGAACAGCAAAAAATTATTAGTAATATAATTATTGATAAAAGAGACGTTAGTGCTACATTATCAACTGGATATGGCAAGTCTATGGGTTATCAATTACCTGTTTTAATTGCTAAAAAATCAGTTATAGTAATATGTCCACTTATTGCACTTATGAATGAACAATGTGATTTTTTAAAAGAGAAGGGTATACCAGTATGTATTTTTAATGGTGATACGCCAAAAAAAGAAAGAGATGTTAATGAATATGAATTATTAAAAGGTAATTACAAGTTAATTTACATGACGCCTGAATATTTTGTTAAATCAGAAGTATTTATTAAGAAGTTGTATGATAAAAATAATTTATTAATGGTATGCATTGATGAGGCACATGCTGTATCAACATGGGGTTTAGATTTTAGACCATCATATACAAAACTCGGTGTAATTAAAGATTGGGTTGATGTACCTATATTAACATTAACAGCAACTGCATCAACAAAAGTAAAGGATGATATTAAAAGTATTTTAAAATTAAATAATCCATTAGAACTTGTTGGTAATTTTGACAGACCCAACTTGTTTATAAAAGTTCTCCCACGCAAAGATGGAAAAAACATTATGGAAGATTTAGCACCACTACTTAAAAAATACAAAAATGATTATATTATTATTTATTGTAAAACACGCGATGAAACAGAAAAAGTTGCAGAAATTATTAATAACTATGGTATAAATTGTTTTGCATATCACGCAGGACTTAATTCCGATGTACGTAATGATACACAGCAAAATTTTAATGTTGGTATTTATAAATGTATTGTTGCAACAATTGCATTTGGTATGGGTATTAATATACCAAATGTTCGTCTTGTTATACATTATAATTGTCCTAAAAATATGGAATCATATTATCAAGAAATTGGTAGAGCAGGTAGAGATGGATTACCATCTGAATGCTATTTATTTTATTCAAATAAAGATTTTATTGTTAATAGATATTTTCTCAAAAGTATGACCAATTTAGAATATAAAGCATATCAGGAAGAACAAATTAGAAATATAGAAAAGTATATTTATACAACAGAATGTCGTAGAAAACTCATTCTTAAAAATTTTAATCAAACTCTTTTATCTTGTAGTAATTGTGATAATTGCCTTAAAACCAAAAGCAATGACAACAAGAAAAATTATGTCAAGCAAACTTATTTACTACTATCGCTTATAAGACGTGTTAATGACAAGTTCGGAGTGGGAACCATCGTTAATGTACTATTAGGTAAAAATAAAGTTAAAGATTATCTTAAATCATTTGATGAATTTAATAAAGGTATTTCTTTTGGTAAGGAAGATTGGTGGAAATTATTTGTTAGAACACTTATAAATAATGATCTAATTATTGAAAAACAAGTTTCAGGTGCATATGGTTCAACTATTGGTTTAACTGCTAACGGTCTTGAACTAATTAACTCACTTAAACAAGTTTATGATAATATTGGTGCAATTAAGGATACAGAAATTATCAATAAGTGCATGTTTGATTGTGTTGGCGATGATAATAAAAATAAAGGTAAGAGTAGAGTCATTATAGATGAATTTCTTGATTTAGATCCAGAAGCATTTAATTCAATTGACCAAAATGATTTATATGACTTGCTACAATAAATTTAATAAATTATAGTAAATTTAATAAATTATAGTAAATTTAATAAATTATAGTAAATTTAATAAATTATAGTAAATGTGATAGATCATATTGTCCATCGGAACGATTGGGCCTATTGGGTCTGTTGCTTGTGGGTCTGTTGTTTATGGGCCTATTGTTGCTTGTTGTAAGACTGTTATTGTTGTTTGTTGCAGGTCCATTGTTGTTTGTGGGCCTATTGTTGTTGTTTGTTGTAGGTCCATTGTTGTTTGTTGTAAGACTGTTATTGTTGTTTGTTGTAGGTCTGTTGTTGTTTGTAGGGCGCGTGGTTAGAAATACGCTTAAATTAAGGTTAATATTTTTACCTGAACTTAATCGTGGTCGTTGTGTATAATTTAACAATTTTAATCTACGATTTAAATCCTTTAACAATGTAGACCATGATAATACATTTTTATATTCGGCCAAAATCATTAGTAATATTCCAGTTAATGCCCCTGATGGAATACCATTAAAAGATGTATCAGAACTTGTTTGTAAATCACCACAACCGCTTATCATAAATATATCTCCTGCACAATCACTATAGTTATTATTTATTATTTTTTTTTGTTGTGTAACCCATTCAATGGATTTATAATTACGCAAGTCAGCATTTTTTTTATTATAACTCAAGTCTCTATAATTATATTTCAAGTCACAACATGTTCCACTATTGCAACAATCTAATATAATTGTCATTCTAACACCTTTTTTTAATTTAGATAATATTTCACGTATTTCATCATCTAAAATTAATTTACTTACAATAAAATCAATTGGTACTAACGCACTATCATTTTTAGTTTCTACTTCATCGCCTGATATATCTCTTTCTAATGTACCGTGACCACTATATAAAAAGAATAATTCATCTCCTGCAATAGCCTTATCTACCATATTTTTTAAATAATTTATAATATTATTTCTTGTTGGTTTTTCTATTGTGTTATCTGTAAGTATTCTAATATTATTTTGTAAATAACCTATAGATAGTAAAAAATTATTTATATTTGTTGTATCATTTATACAACCTTTTAATTCATATTCAGTTCCTATATAATTAATTCCAACTAATAATCCGCTTTTCATTTATGTTTATAATCTATATTTATACATTATTTTGTTTATGGATGATAACTTCTTATAACCTAATCTAACCTAATCTAATCTAACCTAACCTAATCTAACCTAATCTAATCTAACCTAATCTAATCTAACCTAATCTAACCTAATCTAACCTAATCTAATCTAACCTAATCTAACCTAATCTAACCTAATCTAATCTAATCATATTTATAAAAATATATATAAAATATATACATATAACATGGATAATACATATTCACATGATTCTCAGTATCCTGATAAATGGGATAAACCCGTTATAATCTACGGAAGTGAAAGTAAAAGAATAGGAGGTGGAACATATAAAGGACAAGAGGCACAAGTAATAACAAATAATATTAAAGATGATAAGGATAGATATATACCACCATTGCATATTATAACAAGAGATTCCGGATATAGTTATAATAGTAACTATGGATATATTGGCGATTTTAATGCGGATACTAATCCTAATATATTAGATAATTATTACTATCCATCTCAACGAACCAATATAATCAAAAGTAGTGAGGGGGGCGGTAACAGAGAGGGAGGGGGCGGGGGTAGGGGCGGTGATAGAGAGGGATGGGGAAGGGGCAAAGAGGCAAGACGTATTATTGATAGTATAAAGGGGAATGGACGCGTTATTCCATCAAATAAAGATGCTTCACAATATATAAACGATATAAACGATATAAACGGTAAGGAAAATAAAGTAGTTTGTGTTGGATGTAGTTGTTGTGGCGGCGTTACTGATACTGCATACGATTTACCCAAGTTAGATACGGTAAGTAATGTACAACCGATTGTAGGTCCTGTTATAAAACCGATTGTAGGTTCTGTTATAAAACCGGTTGTAGGCCCTGTCATACCGCAATTAGAACCACGTTATACAAGTGTATTTAGTCCAACAAATGGATATACGTGGGCATCAACACCAATGCCAAATACAGATAATTATTATGTTGATTTAATAAAGAGACCATATTCGCCAATTTTATTTTCACAAAATGGTAAACAATTAGGTTATAGATATGAACAAGTTAAAACTGGGAAACTTGATGAAAATAATAAAGAACCGTTTATAAATATATCGCCTGAAAGTAAAGAAAAATATAATCAAATAAATAAATATATTCTTATTATTACTATTATAGTTATTGTTTTTGTAATTCTAAAATATCACGTATATCCTTTTGATTGATTGTGGTTGTGGTTGTGATTGTGGTTGTGATTGTGTTTGTGATTGTGTTTGTGATTGTGTTTGTGATTGTGTTTATTATAAATGGTAAAGTTTATTATAAATGGTAAAGTTTATTATAAATAGTAAAGTTTATTATAAATGGTAAAGTTTATTATAAATGGTAAAGTTTATTATAAATGGTAAAGTTTATTATAAATGGTAAAGTTTATTATAAATGGTAAAGTTTATTTATAAATAGTAAAATTAAAATATAATGCAAATTTATTAAATAAATGGATAAGAATAATTGGAATATATTTTTTTTAGTTATAGTTTCTTTTACATTTGTTATTTTATTATTTTGGACTATATTAAGTGGAGAATATGATTTACGACAACGCGTATATTTTAATAGTGAAAGTATTTATAAATCTTTAACTAATAAGTAAAATATATTGCATATAATTTATTATGTATTGTATATAATATATTATGAATACTTTACAAAAACCATGTAACTATTATGAAAAATACATGAAATATAAAAAGAAGTATATTGATTATAAAAACAATTTGTTAGCATTAAGTGGAAAAAAGAGTGCTCTTATTGGCGGTGGTATAGATGCACAAATTGCATTTTTAGATGGTATATTTATTCATGTAGACTATATTGATAAGAGTGATAACACAGAAAAAGTTGTTAAATACAAGATTATAAAAAAAGTAGGAAGTGGCGTATCAGGTACAGTGTACAGTTTAGAACAAATAGAACCACAGCTACCCCCTGGTTCAAATAATAGTTTTGTTATTAAATTAACTATGCTCGTGGATGATCTAGTACGTGCACATAATGAACAAGAAGGATATTCCATTGACTTTCTAAGAGTTGAACCAAGGGTTAAAGCAATTTATCAAGGTCGTAATGGTATAATAGATTTTGCAATTTATAATTATCTGGGAGAAAATTTGGAAACTTTTTTAAAAAAAGATGGTATAACGGGGAAAACGTTATTATCACTAATACAACAATTACATAAACAATTATATACATTAAATCACATTAAAACTTTTCACAATGATGTAAAAAAAGAAAATATTGTTGTACATGAAGTGTCCGGTAATTTAGAACTTTCTTTAATTGATTATGGAAATTTTACTGCTACATATTCACAAAGGGGTACGAGTCATTCTATGTGTATACATGCTTGTGCAGAATTTTTGTTAGGTTCTAATCCACCATTAAGTACAGAATTACAACAGTTAGTAAGAGAATTATTACCAAAAGCAACCAGCACGGATTATGTTGGATTTTTTAATGTTATTATTTGTATGCTTAACTCTACCTTTTGTGCATGGGATATTTATCGTGTAGTATTACAGATAGATACAAGCTATACAACTAATAATCTATTAAATATACTATGTTTATTATGTTATGTTTCTAATAGTGCTGAATGTGATGGTTTTTTAGGTAATCCAATGTGTATAAACATAGTACAAAAAATTGATAAATTTTTAAATACGCATACGCATACGCATACACAATACGACGATAATAGAGAACTGTTTAGAAGTTTTTTTCCTGGTGGAGATATGCAACCAGTACATACAGAAAGGCGTATATTGTTTTTATCTTATTTATATTATATAATTACTATAACCGATATGTCCAGATATGCTACATTTGTTCATATAACTAAATTACCAAGATTATTATGGGAGTTAAGTTACTGTTTAGATTTACAATTTAATTTAAAGGAATTTAATGCTAATTTTGGTACTATATTTAATGATCAATTACTGGTACCATTACCACCTCCTGTACCCTCACAACATCCATTACCCGCGCTACCGTCATCACCTTCACCATCACAAACAGTAGAAAAAGGGAACGATATTAGTAAATTTTTTAACTAATGAAATATGCATAATAATTAACCATCCTCCAACCGCCACAATTATTTATAAATATGGGAAGAAAGGGAGAAGTTTATGGAAGGGGTATTGTCACATTAGTAATATGTACACCAATCTCCACAATTATTTATAAACATACTTTTTACATATATCAAGTTTATAAATACAAAAACATAAAATATATTTTATTTATAATATATAGAAATGAAAAAAACCTGGCATTTAACAGAAGGATATATAAAAAATTTTTTCCATGATCCAAAAAAGCAATTACTTGATCCATTGTGTACATTAACAAGTATGATTGAGTTATTGTTTAGACCTATTGGTACAAAATTTGGTATTTTTGATCATTCTATTATTATGAATATTACAAGTGAGCAACAGGTTTCATCGTGGCAAAATTTACAAAGTTATAAAAGATATTGGTATAATGATAGTCGTGAAAATGTTTCCAAGTTGGGTATAGTAGTTAAGAGGTTAATAGAATGGTATATTATACCAACATGGGAACTTGTTAACAATAAACCCGATATTCATAACAATAAACCAAAGATAAGTATAGGTGGAAAAAAGAATTTAGAAAGTTCAATACAAATAAATTCAACAGATATGACAGAAATTATGCAATTATGGAAATGTTTAAATGATTTAACATCATACTTTTGTTTAGCATTAGAAACATTAATTGAAACATATAAAGATGGTAATGTTATATGGACTATACAAAATTTTATTAATTTAATCAATGATAGTAAAAAAGGTTGCTATGATTTAAATAAAATACCAAAAATTATTATTGCAGAAGATGAAAATATTATTAATTTTGATAAAATAAAATCGTTATGGACATTAAAAAGTTTATGTGAAATAAATGAATTGTATGGTAAATGTTATAACATAATGAAAGATGTAGGTGACGGGGAAGGTAAAGGGGATGGATTAATTGTAAATATTGTTAAAAATGATTTTAATTGTAATGATAGTTTAGATGATGAAGATATTCATATTACTAACAAAAAAAAACAAATTGAAAACTATTTGTCAGCAATTAAAATATTTATAAATTCAAAAAATGATAGTTTTAGGGAACTAATAATTAAAAGTACAAGTTTCTAATTATTATTGGCTCTACAAATGCAATGGTAAATAAAAATGCTTTTATATACATTAGAGTTTATACGGTTTATACGGTTTATAGAGTTTATACGGTTTATAGGGTTTATATGGTTTATACGGTTTATACGGTTTATAGGGTTTATACGGTTTATAGAGTTTATAGAGTTTATAGGGTTTATACGGTTTATAGGGTTTATAGGGTTTATAGGGTTTATAGGGTTTATAGGGTTTATAGGGTTTATAGGGTTTATAGGGTTTATAAATAAAAACGGTTTATAAGTAAGAGGTATATATGTATATATAAGTAAAAAGGTGGTTATATGATTTGTGATACAACATATACAATTATTATGAGTGAAATAAGTAAACTGATTAGCATGAATATAAGTGATTGGAATATAATTTCAATAGAAAATAAAATTAAAATATTGCATAATATGTGTAAAAATTATATTTGTAATAAAAATGATAAAACAGTTATTTTTTCATTAAAATCATTAAAACCTAAAAAACTAATTCAATATTGCAATTTTTCTAATTTGAATAATAAGATATATTATAATGAATTTAAAAAAAATATTTTAGATTATATATTCGAATTTCGTAGTAAGTATGTTGATAAGAAAAAACGTGTTTATTATACATACAATAACTTGTCTTCCATTGATTATAATAAAATTATTACTGATTATAATAACATTGTTTACAACTTTTTAATAAAGTATCAAAATCATATAAACTTTGACTTTCTTTATAATGCTTTAATCGGCAATAATAAAGATAAACTTATAAGCAACGATAAGCCTATAAGCAACGTTAAGCCCAATGTATCCATTAGACCAAGCATATCTATAAACAATGATATTATAACAATACAATTTAATAAAAATATTGTCATTGTAATGAAGTTAATTATAAACAGTAATGTTATTACAAATAATATACCAATGTTATATTCTATAACTGTTAATAATAATTATAACCATGATTGTGAATATGAAAAACATACCCACACAAGCAACACAAGCAACACAAACAACACAACCAACACAAGCAACACAAGCAACACAACCAACACAACCAACACAACCAACACAACCAACACAACCAACACAACCAACTAAACTGATTTTAATTATAATTTTTTAATTATAATTTTAATTATAATTTTAATTATACTGTAGTTATATATATATACAATACATGTCATACAAGCATAAATATTATAAATATAAACAAAAATATATGAATTTGTTATATGGTGGTGCAAATAATAAAATAGTTATACGTCATAACAGCACCAGAAAAGCAATAACAAGTTTATCGTTTTGCCTTTATACTGATTATGTATATAGAAACATATCAACATTACCGCTTGTACAAACAATGGGTGAACGTGATAAAAGTGCATTAGAACAATTATTATCACAAGCACTAGTTAAAAAGCAAGAAAATAATATACAAGAACTGGATAGAAGTGTAAGAGAATTACAGGTAAAAATAGACGAAGAGGAAAAAAAAGATAAAGAGAACATAAATCCACAGTTATTATACTCTATGAAAAAACAGTATCAAGCATTATTACAACAAAAAAAGGAGATAGGAAAAGCAAATAAAATTAATAGTGATAAAATATTACATTTTTTACTCCAATATTTTATTCAAAATTACTATATTTTAATTGATGGAATTCATAATTACACTTTTCATTCATATGTGTCAATGGGAGGTCAGGGGATTGTTTTTAGAATAATTAAGCAAGGTACAGGTGAACATCACATAATTAAATTTGCAATTTATGATAATTGTGATGATAATTGTGATGATAATTGTGATGATATAAAACATGAAGCAGAAACTTTGGAAGAGTATTATACCAAATATGGTGTGCCTACTACATTTAGACCATATAAACCTCTACTTTACTACGGTGGTTCTAATGATAAGGTCAGCCCTGTTATTATGAGCGCTGATACGGGTGCTATGGGCGTTGGTGCTATGGATACGGGTGCTATGGATACGGGTGCTATGGATACGGGCGTTGGGGCAATGGGCGTTGGTGTTGGTGCTATGGATACGGGTGCTATGGATATTAGTGTTGGTGCTATGGGTACAGCCACTGATGTAAGGAGTATGTGTTTTGCTATATATGAGGATGTTGGTAATGAAGATTTACTTACATTTATACGTAATTGTAATGCTTTACGCACAAATAATCCATCATCTCAAGAATTAGTAGACAGGATAAGAATGATACCTCACATATTACTACAAATTGCATTACAATTAGAATATTACAAAGATTATAGACATAATGATATTAGATTAGAAAATATTGTTGTTGATGTTAGGAATGTCGCTGTAGAACAAGGAGATCCAATGGGACAGGATGAGCATGTAGGACCAAGCGTTGCCATATACAAAGGAATTGCATTAAAATTAGTACGCGTAACAATCATTGATTTTGGTAAATTTGATAAACCAGAAAATGTTAACTTTTCATTGGCATATATTGCATCACAAGAAGCATTGGAACAAGAGTTTATGCGTACTTTTAAAGATAGACAACAAGCAGACCTTATTGGATTTTGTTGGGTTGCAATTGATTTATTAACACTATCACAAGCAGGTTATAGTATAATGGAACAATTAATAGGTAAGGTTCTATCAAATGAACATAACAAAGAAATTATAATGAGTGGTTTTGGTACACCAGAAACAATAAAAAGAAAAGCATTATTATTTATTTATCAATTATTGATGCATAATGCTTATCCACAATTATCAATAAGCAATATATTTGATGGCACGGTTAATGATAAAGAAATCACATTTAATGCATTATTTAAAAAAATACAATCCATTGATAAAGATGTAATAATAGAGGTACTATTTAAAAATGACAAAAAAAGTTATCATTCTTTTATAATGAACTTATTAACATTATTATCATCAATAGGTAAACGTCCTAAAATAGATAAATTTATAAGAGATATACTACAGCCCTTTGTACAACCTACATCCCCAACACAATAATAATTTTTAGTTCTATTTATAATTATAATCCACTTATAAATTATTGTTACTATATTATAAATAATTATAAATGCAAAATCATATTAAGATGACAAAATCATTTTTACAATTATTAACAAAATTAGAAAGTTCAATTGATACAAGTAATAGTTCTGAAAAAGTAAGAGTTATAGGCGAAGAGGGTGGTCGTGGTGGTCGTGGTGGAGGTGGTTGTGATGGCGGTGGTTGTGGAGATTCAGAATGCACAGGAAGTGAGGTAAAGGGGAGTCTAAATATAAGTTGTAGTGATATTGATAACATATACATACAATTAACCCATAAAGATGATTTAATAAGCAAGTTGAAAGAAATAATTGTTTGCAAAAATGATAAGATAACTGCATTAATAAAGGATATTAAAGAAGTAAAACAACGAAATGATTATTTAGAGGCAAAAATTATTGAATTAACAAAAACTATAAAATTATTGCATGATAATATTGACCACGATACACTTGTTATAGATAATAGACAATAGATAATAGATAATAGACAATAGATAATAGATAATAGACAATAGATAATAGATAATAGACAATAGATAA
>Ga0164293_10005211_pt1 | contig 11074 bp, 7 predicted proteins | sample GEODES118metaG_FD_111487 | JGI IMG/M metagenome (GOLD analysis project Ga0164293, IMG submission 111487) | Eutrophic lake water microbial communities from Lake Mendota, Wisconsin, USA - GEODES118 metaG | ecosystem: Environmental > Aquatic > Freshwater > Lake | place: USA: Lake Mendota, Wisconsin...
AGGTCGAGGATCTGCATGTCGAGTTCGCTGCGCGCGGGCTCGACAACCGTCTGCGCGTGGCGCAGGCGCTGAACGGCGTGTCCTTCCGCGTCGACGCTGCCGAAGTGGTGGGGCTGGTGGGGGAGACGGGGGCGGGCAAGTCGCTGACGGCGATGGCGGCGATGGGCCTGTTGCGTCCACCCGCGCGCGTGCCGCAAGGGCGCATCCGCTTCGAAGGCAGGGACCTTCTCGGCTTGCGGGAGGCGGAGCTGCAGCCCATTCGCGGGCGCCGCATGACGATGATCGTGCAATCCCCGCTGACCTCGCTCGACCCGCTGAAGCGTGTCGGCGACCAATTGGTCAGGATGCAGCGCGTGCACGGCGTCGCGCGCGGTGCCGAGGCGCGGGACAGGGCGGAAGCCATGCTGGCCGCGGTTCGCATTCCCGATCCGAAGCGCCGCATGCAGGCCTGGCCGCACGAGCTTTCGGGCGGCATGGCGCAGCGCGTGCTGATCGCGATGGCGCTGGTGAACGAACCGGCCATGGTGATCGCGGACGAACCGACCACCGGCCTTGACGTGACCGTGCAGGCGCAGGTGCTGGACACGCTGCGGGACCTGGTGCGGGCGCGTGGCCTCGGGGCGCTGATCATCACCCATGACCTTGGCGTGGTCGCGCATTACTGCGACCGAGTGGCGGTGATGTTTGCCGGCCAGATCGTGGAGCAAGGTCCGGTGCGGGCGGTCTTCGCCCGCCCCAGCCATCCCTACACCCAGGCCCTGATCGCCAGCACCCCCGGGCGCATCGCGCAACTCGGCTGGACGGTCACGGGCGGTACGCCGCCCGATCTCTACAACCTTCCGGAAGGCTGCCTGTATCGCGATCGCTGCGCGCGGGCAGCGGCGGTCTGCCTGGCGGCACCGGCGCCTATGCCTGTCGGTGCCGGGCACGAAGCCGCCTGCCATTTTGCCGGAGAGGCGGCATGACGGATCCTGTGCTGTCGGTCCGTCACCTGCTGCATCGCTTCCCCGGCAGCGGCGGTGCGACGGTGAAGGCGGTGAACGACGTGTCCTTCGACATCGCGCCGGGGGAGACGCTGGGGCTCGTCGGAGAATCGGGCTCTGGCAAGTCCACGATCGGCTTGCTGGCAACCCGCCTGCTGGCGCCGACGGGCGGCCACATCCTGTTCGAAGGGCAGGACATCACGCATCTTCGCCCCGCTGCGCTTCGCCCGCTGCGCGCCCGGCTGCAGATCGTGTTCCAGGACCCCTGGGGCGCACTGAACCCACGCATGACCATCGCGCGCCTGCTGGAAGAACCGCTGGCCCTGCATGCGCGGCTCGATCCGCACAGCCGCGCCGCCGAGGCGCGGCGATTGGCGGACCGCGTGCGCCTGCCCGCCGCCACGCTCGCCCGCTATCCGCATGAGCTGTCCGGCGGCCAGTTGCAGCGAGTGTGCATCGCGCGCGCGATCGCCAACCGGCCCAGACTGGTGGTGCTGGACGAGCCCACCTCCTCGCTGGATCTGTCGGTCCGTGCCGGCATCCTGCAATTGCTGGACGAGTTGCAGCGCGAGACCGGCGTGGCGATGCTGTTCATCAGCCACGACCTGGAAACGGTGCGCCTCGTCTCGCACCGGGTCATCGTGCTGTATCTTGGCCGCGTGGCGGAGGAAGGGCCCGCCGCGCGGCTGTTCGAGGCCCCGGCGCATCCCTACACGCAGACGCTGCTGTCGGCCCATTTGCCGCCCGATCCCTTTTTGTCGCTGGCGCGGCACGAGGTGGTGGGAGAGATCCCATCCCCGGTGAACCTGCCGCCGGGCTGCTTCTTCGCCGGTCGCTGTCCGCTGGCCCTGCCGGCCTGTGGCGCGGCGCCGCCGGCGAGCCTCCCGGTCGGCGACGCGCATCATGCGGCCTGCATCCGGATCGCCGACGGTACCAACCAGCTTGCTCTTGCCGAGGAACGCGCATGACCGCCTTCGACCCCGCCGCCACGCGTACCGGCTACGGCGCCATCGACATCGTCGTGAACGTCTTCACGCCGGAAGCCTTCGCCGAAGGCCGCATCCCCACCGATGGCCGGTTCCGCGAACAGGTCCGCACGAAGGAGAGCGACCGGCGCGGCGTCTCGATCGAGGACTATCTGCGGAAGATGGACCGGGCCGGGATCGAGCGGTCCTTCCTGATCGCGGTGCGCTGCGGCGACCTGCGTGTGAAGGGCTCGGTCGAGATCCCGTATGAATGGGTGCGCGACATCTGCGCGAAGTATCCGGACCGATTTTCAGGCCTGGCGGGCATCGACCCGACGCGGGGCATCAAGGGGCTGAAGGAGCTGGACGTCGCCATCAAGGACTACGGCTTCGTCGGCGGGCACCTCTATCCCCACTGGTTTTCGGAAGCGCCGGACAGCGCCATCTATTATCCCTACTATGCCCGCTGCGCGGAACTCGGCGTGCCCATCATGATGCAGGTGGGCCACTGCCTGGTGTATCAACAGGACCGGCGCCTGCCCTCCGTCGGCCGGCCGATCACGCTGGACAAGGTGGCGATCCATTTTCCGGAGCTGGCCATCATCGGCATCCATCTCGGCTATCCCTGGACGGACGAGATGATCTCCTGCTGCACCAAGCATCCCAACGTGTACATGGCCGGCGATGCCTATGCGCCCAAGCACTGGCCGCCGCAGGCGGTGCACTATGCGAACACCTACGGCCAGGACAAGTTCCTGTTCGGCACCGACTGGTCGGTGATCGACCCGGAGCGCGCGATGAACGAGATGATGGATCTCGATTTCCGTCCGGAGCCGCTGAAGAAGATCCTGCGGAACAACGCGATCCGGCTGTTCAACCTGCCTGACGCGCCAGCATGACCGAACTGGCGGAGGCGCTGCGCGCCCTGCTCGGTGCGCCGCATGTGGCGACCGATGCCGAGAGTTGCGCCCTGGCCACCGCTGACCTGTTCGACTGGCCCGGCGCGGCGCCCGCGACGCTGGTGATCCGCCCTGGGGATACCGAACAGGTGGCTGCTTCCATGCGCCTCGTGGCGCAGCACGGGCTGCCGGTGGTGCCGCGCGGCGCGGGGCTTTCCTACACTGCGGGGGTCGTGCCGCGCCGCCCGGCGGTGGTTCTGGATACGGCACGGCTCGATGCCATCCGCGTGGATGCCGCGAACCTCACGGCCGTGGTTGGCGCTGGCGTGTCCTGGCAGGCGCTGTCGGAGGAACTGGCCCGGCACGGCCTGCGCGCGGCGCAGGCCTCGCCCATTTCGGGCGCGGTCACCACGGTGGGCGGCATGGTGGCGCAGAACCTGCCGGGTAGCATGGATGGCATCGTTGGCCTTGCCGTGGTGCTGGCCGATGGCAGCGTGGCGCGCACCGGTGCCCTTGCGCTGCGCGCCGGCCCTGGCTTCTGGCGGCATATGGGGCCTGACCTCACGGGCCTGTTCCTCGGCGATTGCGGTGCCTTCGGCGTGAAGACGGAGATTGCGCTGCGCCTGGCCCCGGAACGGGACACGGCCTTCGCGTCCTTCGCCTTTGCCGATGGCGATGCGATGATGGGGGCGCTGGTTGAGGTGCAGCGCCGTGGCTTGGTCGCGCGCGTCCTGGCAATCGATCCGGTGCGAGGACGCAGCGCAACGCGGATGGAGGCCGGTGATGCGCTCCGCACCGCCGCCGCGGTCGCCGCGCGCGCGGGATCCGTGCTCAAGGCCGTGCGCGATGTGGCGGGCCTGGCCCGCGCGAAACTCGCCGAGCCGGCCTGGACCCTGCATCTGACTGCCGAGGGCGTGACCGAAGCCGCCGCTGAGGCCGGTATCTCCGCCGCGCGCGGCGTCGCGGTGGCGGCGGGCGGGCAGGAGGTGGAACCCGCGATTCCGCGTGCGCTGCGGGCGCGCCCCTATTCGATCCGCGGCTTCGTGGGGCCGGAAGGTGAACGCTGGGTGCCGGTGCATGGCATGCTGCCGCTGGGCATGGCGCGTGCCTGCCTCGCCGCGCTGCAGGCACGGATGGCAGACCTTTTCCCAGCCTTCGAGCGGGACGGAATCAGCGTGAGCCACATCGTCTCCTCGCTGGGCGCCTATGTCACGATCGAGCCGATGTTCTACTGGCGCGATGCGCTGGATCCGCTGCACATGCGCCACCTTAGCGAGAAGAACAGGGCGCGCTTCGGCGACTTCCCGCCGAACCCTGCGGCGCGGGAGACGGTGCGGCAGGCGCGCCGCGCCCTGCTTGAGGTGCTGGACGCGCATGGCGCCGTGCATGCGCAGATCGGCCGCTTCTACCCGCTGGCCGAGCGCATGGCACCGGGCACGGCGGCGCTGCTGCGCCAGCTGAAGGCGACGCTCGATCCCGACGGGCGGATGAATCCCGGGGCGCTCGGACTGGCAGGAGAGACGGCATGAGGATCACGCGCCACTTCCTCACGGTCGGCAATCGCCGCGTGCACTACACCCGCGCTGGAGAGGGGCCGGCCGTCTGCCTGCTGCACGCATCGCCCTGCTCGGCCAAGGTGCTGCGCCTGCCGCAACAGGTCTTCGCCGGCCACTTCACGGCGCTGGCCTTCGATACGCCGGGCTTCGGCCTGTCGGACCTGCTGCCGCTGGAGCAGCCCGAGATCGAGGATTTCGCGGATGGCTTGGCCGAGGCGCTGACCGCCCTGGGGGTGGAGCAGACCGCCACCTATGGCCGGCACACCGGCGCCTCGATCGCGGTCGAATTCGCGCGTCGCCATCCCGCGCGCTGCGCCATGGCGCTCACCGATGGCTTCCCGGTCTTCTCGGCCAAGGCGGCGGAGGAGAGGCTGTCGCGCTATCTGCTGCCGATCGTGCCGCAATGGGATGGCAGCCACCTGGTGTGGCTGTGGTTCCGCTACCGCGACCAGCATGTCTTCTGGCCCTGGCACAACCAGACGCTGGCCTTCCGCGCCGATACCGACGCGCCCGATCCCGACTTCAACCACCGCGGCGTGATCGAATTGCTGGAAGCCGGCGATGGCTACCGCATCGGCTACAGCGCCGCCTTCCGCCATCGCGGCCTTGCGATGCTGCCTGAGCTCACGGTGCCGGTCTGCTTCGGCAACCGCCCCGGCGACAGCCAGCACCGCACGATGTCGCAATATCCCGCCGCCGCATGGCAGCAGGAGATGCCGCGCGATCCGCTGGCCGCGGCGGCCGCCGAACGGGCGGTGCTGCTGGGCCACCCGGCGCGCGGCGCGCCGCCGCCGCCGCCACCGCTTGCGACACCGATCGCCGGGCGCAGCACCACCAACTACTACGAGATCGGTGGCGCCCAGGTGCTGGTGCGGACGATCGGCGAAGCACATGGCGCGGCGCCGCTGGTCATCGCGCCGCATGTCCCCGGCTCCTCCGCCTTGTATGAGGCGTTGCTGCGCGAGTTGGGCAACGACCGGCCGGTGATCTGCTTCGATCCGCCCGGCCATGGCGAAAGCGATCCACGCCCGGATGGCGCGCAATCGCCGGAAGCCTGGGCGGAGACGCTCTGGGCGGTGTGCGATGCGCTGGGCGTGTCGCAGGCGCATCTGCTGGGCCACAATGCCGGTGCGGCCACGGCGGTTGCGGCGGCGGCGGCGCAGCCCGGCCGCGTGCTATCCCTGCTGCTCGATGCGCCCATCGCGCTGCCCGAGCGCGCGCGACAGGCCTGGGCGTCAAGCTGGGCGCCGGATGTCACGCCGGTTTGGGATGGGTCGCACCTGCTGCGCATGTGGCATATGCGCCGCGACATGGGGCTCTGGTTCCCCTGGTGGGACCGTACCCTCGCGGCGGCCCGTGCAGTCGAACCGCGCCTGGCTCCCGAGGACCTCCAACAGGAGATCCGGGAGGCGGCGAAGCAGCCAGCGTCCTTCGCGCCGGCTTGGCAGGCGGCGATCGGCTGGCCATTGCCTGAGAGGCTCGCGCAGCTGCCGCACCGCGTCGCGCTGCTGGTCTCAGGCGCGGATCTGTTCGGTCAGTGCCTTGACCAGGCCGCTGCGGTCCGTCCCGACGCCCATGTGATCCGATATGCCGATACGACCTCGGATCGCGCCGCAGCGGTGCGCGCGGCGCTGGCGGGCTGAAGCGGGGCGCCTTGCCGCTGAGCGCCAGAGGCAGGGCGGCAGCCCCTTCGGCGCGAGCAGGGGACTGGCCAGTCGGCGTCGCATGCGCGAACCTCGCCGGTGCATGAAGGACAATCACCGCTACCCGGATCCGGCCGGCCCATCGCACAGCCGGCGCAGGATGGCATGACGGGGCAGGCGATATGGCGCCTCTCCGCGGTCGAGGCCGTTGCGGCGCGCCATGCGGGCCGTCTCGGCGCTGTCCAACTCGTTGAGGCGACGGTCGCGCGGCTGCGTACGACCCAGGGCGCACTGAACGCCGTCGTCCACCTCGACGATGAGGCTGCGCTCGTGGCGGCGCGCAGGCTGGACGACATGCCGCGCGCGACTCTGCCGCCACTCGCAGGCCTGCCGATCCTGGTGCATGACCTGTTGCATGTCGGCGGCATGCCGACACGCTTCGGCAGCATCGCCTTCGCCGCAGATCCGCCGGTGCCGGTTGACGACCCCGTGGTGCGGGCGCTGCGCGCGGCCGGCGCGGTGGTGCTGGGGAAGGGCAATGTGCCGGCCTTCGGCGCCGGTGCCGCCTGCGTGAATGAGCTGCATGGCGCCACGCGCAATCCATGGGACACGGGCCGAACACCGGGCGGCGCCGGCGGTGCTGCCGCCGTCGCGGCGGGCGCGGCCTTCGCAACGACGGGCGGCGACCTTGCCGGCAGCCTCCGTGTGCCGGCTGCCTTTTCCGGCCTGGTCGGGCTGCGCCCGAGCAGCGGCCGCGTTCCGCGCCGTGGGGGGACGCATGCGTTCGACGATCTCAACGTCATCGGGCCCCTGGCACGCAGCGTCGCCGATGCCGCGCTGATGCTGGATGCGATGGCAGCCCTGGCCCCGGAGGATCCCCTCGCGCTAGGTCCGCCGGCGCGACCCTTCCTGCACGCGGCGCAGGAACCGGCCCCGCCGCCACGCATCGGCTATTCTGCAGCCTTCGGGCTCGCACCGGTCCATCCGGAGGTGGAGGCGATCGTCGCCGCTGCCATTGGGCGCTTCGCCGCGGCCGGCACGCGAGTCGGTGCGGCTGTGCCGGATCTCTCGGCTGCGCCCGCTGTATTCGCCACGGTGCGCGCCCTTTGGTTCGCGACAGCGATGCGTCCGGTGCTTGCGGAACGCGGCACTGCGCTGCCGCCTTCCGTCGCTGAGAACCTCGCACGGGCAGAGAGGCTCTCGCTGGGTGACGTGGCAGCCGCGGCGGCGGGCCGCTCGGCGCTTTACGCGGCCATGGCGGAGGCGCTCGCGGAACATGGCATGGTCGCGACCTGCGCGACGATCGTGCCTGCTCTTCCGCTCGGCCAGACCAGCGTGACGGAGGCGCAGGGCGCCCAGTTCCGAGGCGGCGCGGTGGACTGGCTGCGCCCGACGACGGCGATCACGCTCACCGGCTGCCCGGCGCTCGTACTGCCCTGCGGCCTGACGCGCGACGGGCTGCCCGTCGGGCTCCAACTGATTGCCCCGCCCCGCCAGGAGGCCGCGCTGCTCCGCGCTGCCGCCTGGCTGGAGCGCGACATCGGCTTCGTCGCCGCCTTGCCGATCGAACCCCGAGAGGCCGCATGACCCGGATCCCTGGCGCCGCCGAGGCGGCCCGACGCATCGCGCGCGGCGACACCTCCGCAGTCGCGCTGATCGAGGCGATCGCAGCCCGCATCGCCGAACGGGAGCCGCAGATCCAGGCCTATGCCGCGCTCGATCTCGACGCCGCGCGGGCGCGTGCGCAGGACCTGGACCGCGGCCCGCCGCGCGGCCCGCTGCATGGCGTGCCGATCGCCGTGAAGGATGTCTTCGACACGGCGGACCTGCCGACCTCCCATGGTTCTGCCATCTGGGCCGGACACCGGCCGCGCGCGGATGCCGCGGCCGTGGCCCTCGCGCGCGCCGCCGGCGCCGTAGTCCTCGGCAAGACCGTCACGACGGAGTTCGCTTCCTACACACCGGGTGCCACGGGCAACCCGCACGACGTCGCGCGCACCCCCGGCGGCTCCTCCTCCGGCTCGGCGGCGGCGGTCGCCGCGGGGATGGCATGTGCCGCTTTCGGGACGCAGACGGCCGGCAGTATCGTCCGGCCTGCCGCCTATTGCGGCGTGGTCGGCTACAAGCCGAGCTTCGGGACCATCCCGCGCGCCGGGATGAAGCCTCTGGCGGAAAGCTTCGATACCGCCGGCACCCTCGCGCCCACCGTTGCGGATGCCGCGCTGCTGGCCTCGGTCGCGGCGGGGCGGGCCGATATCGCGGCCCCGCAAGTGCCCGAGGCCTGGCCCGTCATCGGGCTGCTGCGAACCGATTGGTGGGACGAGGCGGAGCCCGCACAACAGGCCGCGCTCGACTCGCTGGCGCGCGCGCTTGCCGCTGCTGGGGCACGGGTCGTGACCCTGCCGGCGCCCGGCATCGCCTGGGTCAATGAACGCCATGGCGCCGCGATGGCCTGGGAGGTCGCCCGCGCCTTCGCATGGGAGCGCGCGGCGGCGCCGCATCTCTTCAGCGCGAAATTCGCCGAGATCTGCGACCGCGGCCTTCGCATCGCAGCGGCGGAGCATGCCGCGATCCGTGCCGATCTCGCACGCGCCTGCATCGTGCTGCGTGCGTTGTTCGAACGCTGCGACGTGGTGCTGACGCCGAGTGCGCCGGGCGAGGCGCCGCGCGGCCTAGCGGCGACCGGCGCACCGACCTTCAACCGCATCTGGTCGCTGCTCGGCGGGCCATGCCTTTCGCTGCCATGCGGATGGGGCCAGGAGGGGATGCCGCTCGGCGCGCAGCTGGCCGCGCTGCCGGGGCAGGATGCCTTCCTGCTCGGCACCGCGCTGCGCGTGGAGCGGGTTATGGCAGCCGCGCTCGGCGCGAGCGACTTGCGTTGAGTGGCCGCTGTCCCCAAGGCAGCCCGGAGGCCACGTTTGGGCGGGCTGGCATTCATCCGACGCGCCGCCAGCTGCGGGCGCGGCGAGTCCTGGAACGGCCCGTTGCCGGTACGGAAGCCGACTCCCTGCGACGACACGGGCGCTGGTTCGGGGCGCGCGCCCTGCGGCGAGCCATATCCGTACCGGCGCGACCCCGACCACCCTTATCAGCCTGCCCGCAGCCGCGCCGTGTCGCGGGGCTCAACATGGGCTGAGGCCGCGTTATTCGGCGGTGGCGCCTGTCGCGCGTACCACCTCGGCCCAGACGCGCAGCTCCTCCCGCACGAAATCGGTGTACTGCTCGGGCGTCGTGTCGGGCGCATCGGCCGTCAGCGCGCGGAAGCGGTCCTGCACCTCCGGCATCCGCAGGATCGCGCGCACCTCGCGGTTCAGCAGATCCACGATCGGCCGAGGCAGCCCCTTCGGCCCCGATATCCCGAACCAGGAATAGGATACGAGGCCGGGGAAGCCCGCCTCCGCCAGCGTCGGCACGTCCGGCAGGAAGGCGCTCCGTTGCGGGTCGATCACGGCAAGGGCGCGCAATTGCCCGTCGCGGACATGGCCGATGGAGGAGGCGAGGCTGTCGAACATGAAGTTCACGTTGCCGGCCATGATATCGGCCAGCGCCGGGCCGGAGCCGCGATAGGGAACCGGGTTCACCTTGAAGCCGCCGGCCAGACCGAAGCGCAGCGCCATCATGTGCCCGGTCGAGCCGACGCCGGCGGTCGCGACATTCAACCCATCCGGCGCGGCGCGACCGATTCGAACCACATCGGCGATCGTCCGCGCTTCCCACCGCGGATTGGCAACCAGTGCCTGGGGCGTGGTGGCGGCCAGCACGATATGCGTGAAATCGCCCAGCGCGTCGTAGCGCACATTGCGGTAGAGCGCCGGGGACACGCCGTGCGAGGCGGAGTTGGAGATCACCAGCGTGTAGCCATCCGCCGGTGCATCTGCCGCGGCCTGCGATCCCACTGTTGCGCCGCCGCCCGGCCGGTTGTCCACCACGAAGGGCTGCCCCAGCCGCTGCTGGAGGTGCGCGGCGACAATGCGCGCGACGATGTCGGTCGTGCCGCCGGGCGCGAAGGGCACGATGATCCGCACCTGCCGTGCGGGGTAAGTGCCCTGCGCCATTGCCGTGAAGGGGAGTATCGCCATCCCGCCCATCGAGGCCAGCGCGAGACGGCGGGCTACCATGCGCGTCATTCGTCTGCTCCACGTTCTATCCTGCTTCGGGTGAGCGTAGGGTGATGCCAATCGGCGCGTCAACGATGCGCGGCACATGAATGGGGGGCGCATGCTGATCGAGCCTGACCGACTGCGCACGCAGATCCAGCACATCCTGGCTGCCTGGGCGATGCCGCCGGGTCGCGCGGCGATCACCGCCGATGTGCTGCTGTATGCCGACCTGCACGGCATCGACAGCCACGGCGTTTCGATGATTCCAGTCTACGACGCCTATCGCGGCCGGGGCGAGGTACGGATGGACGCGCCGGAACCGGCGGTGACGGAATGCGGACCCGCCGCCGCGCTGATGGACGCGCAGGCCACGCTGGGTCATGCACCGGCTGCGCAAGCGATGGGGATCGCGATCGAGAAGGCTCGGCGGATCGGCATCGGGGTTGTGGCCGTGCGCAACTCCGCGCATTTCGGCGCGGCGGGCTATTATGCGCGCCTCGCTGCGGCGGAGGGCATGATCGGTATTGCCTGCACCACCTCGCCCTCGCTTCGCACCACGCCGACCTTCGGCGCCGCGCCGATGCTCGGCACTAATCCCTACGCCTTCGCCGCACCGGGGGCGGAGGGCATCGCCTTCGCGCTCGACATGGCGACGACCACCGTTGCCTTCGGCAAGATCCGCAATGCGCGGAATGAAGGCCAGCGGCTTCCGCCGGGTTGGGGCACCGATGCGCGCGGCCAGCCCAGTGACGACCCGAATGAGGTGATCGAGCACGGTTTTCTCACGCCACTCGGCGGCACGCCGCAAGGATCGAGCTACAAGGGCTACGGCCTTGCGATGATGGTCGATATCCTCGCCGGCGGGCTGAGCGGCACGCTCGGCGCGGCGGAAGCAGAGGCTGGACGCCAGCCGCAGGGCGCGCGCAAC
>Ga0164293_10005212_pt1 | contig 11072 bp, 5 predicted proteins | sample GEODES118metaG_FD_111487 | JGI IMG/M metagenome (GOLD analysis project Ga0164293, IMG submission 111487) | Eutrophic lake water microbial communities from Lake Mendota, Wisconsin, USA - GEODES118 metaG | ecosystem: Environmental > Aquatic > Freshwater > Lake | place: USA: Lake Mendota, Wisconsin...
AAAACTTTTTATCCTATTCCTAATTGGGAAGATATAGTAGAATTTATTATAAATCGTTATAATGTATCATCTAAAATAAAAAACGATAAATATTATGATAATGTATATACTTATTATGAAATTACTATAAGAGAATGTTATGTATATAGATGTGCAAAACAAATTATAAGAGAATGTTATAAAAAAAAGATTAGATTTTCAAATACCATAAGTTATATTAATAATTGGAATATAAATGAATATAGAAATCAAACAAATCATAAACTTATGTTAACCATTAATAATATACCGTTAGTATTATTTACTATTATTTAATGTAAATTATTTTTACAGTTTAAAAAATTTTACAATCGTAAAAAATTTTTTACGATTTAAAATAAATTATTATAAATAAATGGCTTCTCAATGTACTGGGACATGGGTTCCGTCATATGAAAGAGCGGATGGAACTATTGTATCTGAATATTGCAGAAATAGAGTGAATGGTATTATTGGTAAAGAAAAGATTAAAGTTAATAAATTAAAAAAGAAAATAATACATTCTCAAGAAAAAACAAATAAAATACTAAAATCATTAGCGTTAATTAAAGGTAAATTTTTTGAATTTATGTATAAATTAACCGGAAAGACACCGAAAACGATAGAAGAATCATTAGAATTATTAAATAAATATATTCAAATGATTAATACACAAAGAGAAAATGTAAAGCAAATTATCATTGAAATGTTAAAAAATGGAAATAAAGAAGAGGTTGTATTAAAAAAACAATATATTGATAATCTTAATAATATTTTATCTAAATTAGATAATATCCGTGAACTAATAAAAAATCCAACAATTTCATTTGAATCCGATGAATTTGTAAAAGGTATAGAAGGATTAACTGATTCGGATCTTAACACTAAACATGAAAAACTTAAAAAAGAAATAGAGTTACTAGAAAATAAAAAAAAAGAGGTTGAAAAAAATATTGAAGAAATGAAAGAACAAGAAAAAAACATTACTAACGTGAATAAATTACTTAATGAGAATGATCAAAGTGCAACGATTAAAAAGATTACAGATGAATTGAATGAGAAAAAAAAACAGATACAAACAATGAAAGAAGAACTCGTGTTATTACAACAAAAGTTATCAGAAAAAGAAAAAGATTCAGAACAAATAAAAAAAAAAGATGAAGAATTAACAGCATTACGAAAACTACATCAACAAGAGATAGAAAGAGAAAGATCATTAAATGTGGTTAATACAGAAAATTTAAAAAAATTAGAACAAATTACACAAGAATTGCAAGCATTACAAACATTACACAATGTAAAAAAAAATGAACATGAACAAGAGTTAGCTACTATAAGAGCAGAATTACAAAACAATATAGAATTACAAAATAAATTAAAAGAAAAAGAAGCAGAAAAAAATGCAGAATTACAAAGATTACAAAGAGAATTAGAAACAGTTAAACAATTACAGAGAACAAATGAAACTGAATTTAAAAATGTTACAGAAAATTTAACAAGTAATAATACAAACTTACAAAGTCAACTAGATGAAAAATCACGAGAAAAAGATGATGTTAAAAGAGACTTGGAAACACGAACAAGAGAATTAGCACAAAAAACAGAAGAATTAGACAGATTACAAAAAGAAAATAAATCTCTAAAAAGCGACTTAGAAAGATTACAAACAAATGAAAATAAAGACTTATCAGAAAAAAACATAAATGAAAATAAAATAAAAGAAGTAACAAATCAATTACAAATATTACAAGCTGAACTAGATAAAAAAACACAAGAAAAAAATGATCTTGAAAGAGAATTAACACAAAAAACAAATGATCTTGAAAGAGGGTTAACACAAAAAACAGAAGAATTACAACGATTACAAACAGAAAATACAGACTTAAAAAATAATAATAATATCGAAAAAAGAGAATTAACACAAGAAAAAAATGATCTTGAAAGAGGATTAGCACAAAAAACAGAAGAATTACAACGATTACAAACAGAAAATACAGACTTAAAAAATACTACTACTATCGAAAAAAAAGAATTATTAAAACAAATAGAAAAATTAACTGAAAAAGAAGAAGAAAATAAAGATAAAATGATACTAGAATTATCTCGATTACAAGAAATGATTAACAAATCGACAGAAGAATTATCTATAATTAATCCATTATTAACGAATTTAAAACAATTAAAAGAAGAACAAGAAAGACTCATCACTAGTAAAGAAGAACAAATACAATCACTACAAGACAAATTAGCTCAACAAGAGGAATTAAACAGGAGTTTAAACGAAACAGTTTTGCAAAAGGAACAAAAAATAAATAGTGTGGCTAGTTTAGAAGGAGATAAGAGTGAATTATTAAATAAATTAAACGAAACGAATAAAGAACTTGAAAAATTAAAAAAGATAGATTCAGATTTAAAAGAAATTCTGATTGAAAATCGAGATCCATCTAAACCAATCGTTGATGATGTTAAACAGTATATTGAAACAATCAAGGAAAGAATTAATAAGGTAGAAGAAGAAAAAAACGGTTTAACTTCTTTAATAAATAAAAAAGATCAGAAAATTCAAGATTTAACTACTGAATTAAATAACTCAAAAGAAGAACTTAGAATAGTAAAAGAAGAACTTAGAATAGCTAATAGAGAAAAAGAAGAATTAACTCTACAATTACAAGCGAAAAATAATGATACAACACTTCAACGAAAAATAGAAGAGAAAGATAGAGAGATAGCACAAATAAAACGAGAATTTAATGTACAATTACAAGCGAAAGATCAAGAATTATCTGATGTAAAGACAATATTAAATGGAAAAACACAAGAGTTAGAAACAAAAACGAGAGAAATACAAGACTTGAAACAAAAAGTAGAAGAAAAACAAAAAGAATTAGAAGAGAAAAAGAGTGAAGTAATTAAAAAAGAAAGGGAATTAGAAGGAAATATGTCGTTAGAAGAAAAAAAAGAAAGAGAAAGAGAACTATCTGATGCAAAAAATAATGTAACAGAAAAAGAAAATAAAATTATTGAATTACAACAAAAGTTATCAGAAAAAGAAAATAAAATTGCTGAATTACAAATTTTAGTTACAGAAATTAACCGTGATAAGCAAAGAATGACTGACGAATTAGATACATTAAAACGATCAAAAAATGAGTTAGAACAAACAAATAGGGAATTAACACAGTCAAAAGATAAGTTAGAAACAGAAAAATTAGAATTAAAAGGAAAAATAGAAGAGGCTAAACAAGAAAAAGATGCGCTTGAACAATTATTAAGAGAATCAAATGCATTTCTACTTAGATCTATACAAATAATAGATGAAAAAAATCCAACATTATCAGAAGAAATAAGAAATACATTTTTTAAATTTGGAGTTAAAGCTGAAAATATTCCATTAAAAACACAATATGATAGTATATCTGTTCAAAGTAATAGTTTAACAGATATTAGAAATGATGATTTAACAGATTATAAATATACTGAATCTGAAAATCAATCTCTTGAAAATGTGTTTACCTTGTATAAAAATATATTGGAAAGAGTAAAATATTTACAAGAACAATATATTACTTTTATTGACACTATTTATACACAAGTAGAACAAGATACTTTATTAAAAAAATATATTAGAAATATTCCATATTTAATGACACCATATCAAGATGAAAGTAATACCTATAAAAATAAAGAATTTTCTAAATTTACTAATGATGATAAAAATGAAACGTTAATTATATATACATTTTTAACTACTGTATTATTTCAATTAACAAAAACATTTATTAGATTACCCTATATATTACGATTGATTTCATTACCAAATTTAACGCAATTAGGACCATATAATATGGTTGGATCCCAAATTTTAAAATTATTATATATTGAATCAAAAGAATTATTTACAAATCAAGAATTAAATAATAAATTAAACACTGTAAATCCTAATATATTTAAAAAGTATTCAAAACAAATTGCACAAAATCAAAATAAATTGCGTATAGATGTATTAAGTTATTATTTAATGCAATTTATGTTTATTATTAAAGATAAAGAAAGTAAAGTTACAGAATTTAATGGTGTATTAAATATAGTAAGTATATTAAGTAAAAACATTTTAGATAATTTAAACAAAATCATGACAGTAGGTAAAGATGATACAAATAAAAAACTTTCTGATCTAGAACAAATAAAAATCAATGTATCAACACAATTAGAAAGTGAACATAAACAATCAAATGAAGTAATTACATTTGTAAAAATAAGAGTAGATGGAGAGTCACCAGTAGACATTAATAAAAGATTTACATGTAATGTGTTGACAAAAGATGCAATTGAAAAACAAATCATGCATTTAACATATAGTGATTTTGATTATAGGAAAAATAGAACAGACGACCCAATATATGGGAATAGATTTTTTGAAGCAAACGGGTTTAAATTTTATAATAACATAAATGATAAGTATAATCCACCAACATGTAATTTAGATAAAATTGTATATAATCATGAATTTTATTTTGGTCCTTTTACTAAAATTTATACAGCAGATCAAACCGCTAAAGATATTGTAGAAGATGACATATTTATTAAAAATATAGAAAAAAAATTGAGAAATTATGAACCGGTTTGTATTATTGGATATGGAGCAAGTGGTAGTGGTAAAACAAGTACTCTTGTATATTATTCAAATATGATAGATGGTAACTTTATTGAACAAGATGGCATTTTATCTGAATTATCTAATAAATTAACTGATACATTTAATAAATGTACAATTCAAGTATATGAATTTGAAGGAAATATTAAAGAAACAAGTAATGAATCAGCTAATAAAAATTCTCTCTTAAGAAAATTTCCATCTGCATTTAAGACTGCTAAAAAGAATGAGAAAAAGTTTATTAAATGTTATATATCTAATAATGAAACGGATCCAAACAAAATGAATCCAAATGATCCTGCTTTATCAGCGTATGAATATGAAAAAAGTTCTAGTGGCAAATCATGGGTGAAAAAAAATTTAGAAATTTATGATCGAACAGAAATAAAAAAAGAAGTTTATGAAGATAATGAATCAGAAAAACGTATTTCAGATGAAGATAAATATTATGACGAGGAAGAAAAGAAATATTATAAAATTAGTAACGAATCTAATAAACCTATTAGTATGGCAAAAGATATATCAACATTTATGGATAAAAAACGTAGTATTGCGGCAACTACAAATAATCCAGTAAGTTCAAGAAGTCACGTGATCATTTTTGTAAACTATATAGATAAAGATAATAATAAAACGACACTCATTTTATGCGATTTTGCTGGTGTAGAAAATAAATTTAATTGTAAGTCAGACATTATAAAATCACAATTTGCTAGTATTCTTGATCCGATTAAACTAACTCCTTTTTATGAAAGCAAAATGAATGAAATAAAATCAAAATTTTATAAAGAATATGTTGACCAAAATGAAGTATCGATAAATGATATTCTGACTGGAAAAAAAGAAGAAAAAGAAGAAAATATTTTAAAACAAAATATCGATTTTATTCTTAAAGATATTGTAGATTATCCATTAAATAAAAAAGATTCTGAAGAAATGGAAAAAAAATATCAAGAATTATATGATCCAAATCAAATGGTTTCTATCAATGATTTTTTAATTAGACTTAAAAAAATAGAAAAAATAAGAAATGTATTTGATATTAAAAAAATAAACAATATTGATAATGACTGGATTATTGATAAAATTAAATGCGTTAAAATATCAGAATTACATAACAACACATATAAAGATACTATACCTATTGGTAAAATAACTATTAAAAATTCTAGTACCTATACTAAAATTTATAATATGAATACAATAGAATTATTTATTAAAGATAATATTACTAATTTTTTTGATAGTGGCATATTAATAACTACGAAAAAACATATGAATTATGAATTAAAAAATACTGTAGAACCAAATATTGTAGATAAATATAAGGTAATTTTAGTAATGTATTATTATTCTTCATCCGGATATGCAGAAGAGTTATTTGTAAAATATTCTGACCCAGAAGATAGAAGAATAAAATTAAAAATGTGGAAATATTATTTTGAAATGTGTATATCAGGTAAAGTAGAAACTTCTACTACAAATATAACTTATCCAGCTACATATTCTAACATTCAATCTAATTTTTCATCAGATATTTGCGTTAATCGAGTAAAAGAAGGCGTTTTTATTAATGATAGTTTATTACAATTACGTAATTTTATTGGTTCTTTAGTTAAATTAAAATCTAATGGATATGCTCCTTTTGTTACACAATGTTTACCTTTACAATGTAATCCTTTTTATAAAGATTGTTTTGGATTAAATGAATATGATTCAGAAATGACTATCCCTCTTTCTTCTTCAAGTAAACTAGCAGATCAAATTATGAAAGTAAATACTACAGATAAACCAATTACCTTTTGTATTATGTGTGTCGTTAATTTATCTAAAAAAGCAAATAATCCTCCCCCATCTCCTTATATTGATATTACCCAATTATTAATGGAAAAAGAAAGATTAAATAATATTGATAAACAATTATTTTTAAACGAAGATAATATTGGTGGAGGTGCATATCTATCAAATTCCCCAAAAGTTAATGAAAATATTTTAGATAATATTATTAATAATCCTTTATTTGGACGTCCGATTGATGAAAGTATAATAAACGATATAAAGGAAAAAATTGACTTAATAAAAACGGCAAATAAGGAAAATGACTATACTTCAGTTATATTAATTTTAGATAAAGTTATAGAAATATTAAATAATATTAATGCCATTACTACGATAGGAACTCTTCAATTTACAGATACTATGGCTAAATTTGGAAGTAATTCGGTTACTTGTAATGTTAATTCTAAAATTATTACTAAAAAACAAACTGAAGACAACTATATAAAACAAACTAAAGAACTAATGGACACAATCACTAAACCTGGAGCGAATCTTATTTTTAATGGATTAACTCTTATTAAAAGTAAAACTAATATTACTACTGAAGAGTTACTAAAGGACTATGGAACATTAACAAACATATATGATCCTGAAAAAGATAAAAATAGTTGGTTATATAAAGAAATAGTAGCAGAAATACCAGACAAAATAAAAAAATTACAAGAAAACATAAAAAAATTACAAGACAACATAAAAAAATTGAATGAACAATTAGAAAAAGAACAAGCAGAAGCAAACGGAGCAGCATCAAAAAACAGAAATAAAAACAAAAACCCACCAATAAATTTAGAAAAAATAAACAAATTGAAGGAAGAATTATCAGCAAAAGAATCAAAATTAGCAGCAGAACAATCAGAACTTAGCAAGCTGAATGATAAAAAAACATCACTAGGTTTTTAAGATTATTTTTTAGTATACACTAACAAGTTTGATTTAATTTATATTATTATAAATTAATTAGGTTTACAGTATAAGTTTAATTAAAATGATTTAGAAGTTATTATATATTTAATATTTAATAATATGGGTTGTATTTCTACTAAAACACAAGATGAATATAAATTGGAAGAATCTGAATTAGAAAATAAAATCAAAACACTAGAAATACGTGAATATAATGTAAAAGAAAAAATAAAATTATTAGAAGAAGAAATAAAATCAAGAAACGTAACTAACTATCAACTTAATATAGATTTGAATACGTTACGTTCAGAAATAATTAAAACATGCCAAGAATTAAAGTTTGAAAAGAGTAAATATGAAAAATTAGAAACCGAGTTAAATCTTGAAAAAAGTAAATTTGAAAAAGAATTAAATCTTGAAAAAAGTAAATATGAAAAAGAATTAAATCTTGAAAAAAGTAAATATGAAAAATTAGAAACCGAGTTTGAAAAGGTAAAAGAACCGCCTTTTAATTCGGAAGAGTTATTTGAATTTTATACTTTTGAAAAATCGGTTGATTTTTCTTTAAAAAATCAGTATATTCCAGCAAGAGTAGTTGATATTTATGATGGTGATACGATTACATGTGTATTAAACATTTTTAATCAATATTTTCGTTTTCATATTAGACTATCTGAGATTGATACATGTGAAATGAAATCAAAAGAAGTGACTAATAAGAAATTAGCCTATGAAGCTCGAAATCGTTTATTTAATTTAATTACTAGTAAACATATTACAGAAAATGATAAAAGAAAAGAAGTGAGAAAAATACTAAACGAAGAAGTTTATATGATTCATTTATTATGTGATGATTTTGACAAGTATGGAAGATTATTAGGATGGGTATTTCCATATAAAACATTCCAATATGATACCAAAAAATCTTTTAATCATCAATTAATTAACGAAAATTTAGCTTATTTTTATAAAGGAGATACAAAATTAACCGAAGAAGAACAAATCAATCTAATGAAATAAATTTAGATACATTTACGTTTGCATTTACTTTTACATGTACGTTTACTTTTACTACGTTTGCATTTACGTTTGCATTTACTTTTACATGTACGTTTACCTTTAAAAACGGAAGAACTTTTCCATAAATTATCTTCTTTTTGATGTTTATCTTCATATTTATAATCTTTTTCTGTAAATCCACCACTTCCATTTACTAGCGTAGTATATTCATCTCCAAAAAACGGTTTTTTACAAATTCCTACTAATCCAGTTAAGTTATTTTTTCCATAATTATTAACTATATGCCAGTTTGCTGGTTTACCTGCTGGATCTGCAATATTTATTCCTTTATCTTTTGAATAGGGTAACAAATTACACTTGTCTAAATAATATAGTTTTTCTTCTTCTTTTTCTTTATTAGTCCAAAATTGACCTTTTTTATTTATTGGTTTATTATCTTTTAGAACCGGTTCGTATTTTATCTTTGACATTTTATTTATTACTAATATAATATTTTTTTTTTAAAAATTTTAATGACTTTATTTATAATCATGTTGATTTATTTTCGATGGGTTTTTATTGGATTTCAATGGTTTTTAATTGGTTTGTGTGTGGGTTGGATGTTTAAGGGTTGGGTACATTCAATAAGAATAATTAATTAGTTATTTTATCAATAAATTATTCTACATTTTCAATAGATACATCCGTATTTAATTATTTGTAAAATAATTAATTTATATTCAGGGTTTTCATTCACGCATTCTCCAGAAATCAATCATATTCACAATTCATATTTTATTATTAGAATAAATTTACTTAAAATTTAAATCTTGGTTTATTTATAGATGATTTTTTTAGTAATGGAGGTTTATTCTTTATATTTTCTGATTTATTAATAGATTGTATATTTTCTGATTGTATACAGTCTAATTGATTGTTTTCTGATTGTATACAGTCTAATTGATTGTATTCCATTGTAAATAAAAATTCATCAAAACTTCTATTAATAATATTATTAATAATATAAAGTTTTGATGAATTTATATTATCTGAATAAGGTTTAACCCAATCTAAAGGAGGTTTTAGTTTAGATACAATGTTTTCATTTGGATAGAAAAAATAAATATCATCTTTAATTTGTAATACGATATAATATTCATTTATACCAACTAAATATAACGTTTCTTCAATCGACATAAAGATATGAATAATATAATGTAGTAAATTATTATGAATTTTTTTATTTGATAATTCATAAAATAAAAATTGATAGTGATAACCTATATCATCTTTTATACTATCAATCCATATAAACATAATTAAATTAATAATTTAAATTTAAATATTTATAATCTCTCGGCTACTGTATTATAGCAATAAACAATTTTAGTTCCATCTCTTAATTTTACAATTTTAGGTTTCTTATAAGTGATACGTTTTACCTTATACGTGTACTCTTTTTGATTACCAGATGTTTCTCTAATGACTAATTCTAATACAGTATTTTCTCCTTTGCAATAACGATTACCTTTGTTTTTATCCATGTTACGTAATTTTTTACTTACAAGTCCTGATCGTAATATACTATTAAATGCTTTTTTTACTGCACCGGATGGACTAGCACTATTAAATCTTCCATAATTATCTTTATATTTAGATGCATTATCGCCATTAATGCTTACTAATGTAAAATAACGTTTATTTTGACTTTTACGAACGGATGGACGTAATCTACGAGTCATAGAACGTCTAGGAGAACGTGACCGTGATCTTGACCGTGACCGAGACTTTGACCGTGATCTTGACCGTGACCGAGACCGAGACTTTGACCGTGATCTTGACCGTGACCGAGACTTTGACCGTGATCTTGAACGTGACCGAGACTTTGAACGTGATCTTGACCGTGACCGAGACTTTGAACGTGACCGAGACTTTGAACGTGACATAGATTTTCTTTTTTTACATCTCATTGTATTTTTACTACGATATTGTTTTTTTTTACAGGATACAAGACATTTGCTTTTTCTATTGGGATATAAAGGATGCGGTGATTTACCAGCAAGACATATTTTATTTTAAATTTTATTATTAACAATAATAAAAATAAATTTTTTTATTTATATAGTTTATACAAAAAATATTTTTTTAAAAAAATATTAATAAATGGTAAATGAATAATAATTACGCTTTATGGATAATTATATTGTTTTTGTTCATCTTTATTATTATAACTATGTTTTATATACAATACGTGCGTAGAGAGCGTATTGAAATGCAAAAAGAAGCAGTTGTAGGTGATATGAAATATTCCGCACGAACTTCTGATTTTTCACATTGGTTTATTTGTAACGGTCGTTCTCTTAATCGTTCCCAATATAATGACTTATTTCAAGTCATAGGAACTTCTTATGGTTCTGATTCTAGCACAACGTTCAAGTTACCTGATTTCCGAGGTCGTGTAATGGGTGCGATTGGACAAGGAACTTCTCTTACTAATCGCCCGATTGGAACAATGTTTGGCGAGGAAAAACATACCATGACCCTATCTGAACTCGTTACACATTCTCATGATGGTACAACCGATATATCAGGAACACACACACATACTGGAACAACAGATAACGGAGGAAATCACATGCACACTGGAACGACGAATATT
>Ga0164293_10005214_pt1 | contig 11070 bp, 6 predicted proteins | sample GEODES118metaG_FD_111487 | JGI IMG/M metagenome (GOLD analysis project Ga0164293, IMG submission 111487) | Eutrophic lake water microbial communities from Lake Mendota, Wisconsin, USA - GEODES118 metaG | ecosystem: Environmental > Aquatic > Freshwater > Lake | place: USA: Lake Mendota, Wisconsin...
CTCCCGCGAGGGAATGGGACCTTGTCGGAATAGTCATCGGAATCGGCAAACTGACTTCTTTCGTCAAAGTTTGAACGATCGGCAAAGTTCCCGCAGATTGACAGCTAGCAGGTCGATGAATGCCGAGGTGCGCAAGGTCAGCATGCAGAAATGCAGCGGTCCGCTGCTCTGGCGAATACCAAGGCCCGGGAGCAAACCAAAAAGGCGGACCTGAAAATATCTTGGAGCCCAGTAAAGAAGCTGGGCAATTTAGCTAAACGCAAGCTGCGACCGCGTTCCGGAAAATGGCCAAGCCATCAGGAGTCTCGTCTCCCCGACGGCGAGTCCAACGCGGATGGTGCGTGCGATGGATATGCCGTTCCGGGTGGGGCATCAACCCAAACACCCGTCCGGACTCATCGCACAACCCAGCCACATCCAGCACCGAGCCATTGGGGTTGTCCGCTCCTGACGCGTCGCCATACCGCAGGGAAAGCTGGCCAGTTGCCTCGAGCGAGTTGAGCGTGGCTTCGTCCCGGGCTACGAATTTCCCTTCGCCATGGGCAATCGGGAGGTACATCGACTCCACGCCGCGGAGGAACACACACCGTTCCCCGATGGGACTGAGCCGAACCCAACGGTCGGTGTAACGACCATTGTCATTCCAAGTCAGGGTTACTCGGTTACCCTCGCGATCGGGAGCAACCAGTAAGCCCGATTTGATGAGCGCCTGAAAACCGTTGCAAATACCCAGGATCAACTTCCCAGCCGCGCGAAACTGTTGGAGGTCTTCCAACAAGTGATGCTTGATTTGCAAGGCGAGCACCTGCCCGGCACCAATGTCATCGCCGTAGCTGAAGCCACCGGGAATACAGAAGATGTCATGCTCGTGCAGTTGTTTGGGCTCGGCCAACAACGCGTTGACGTGCACAACCCGGGTCGAAGCTCCAGCCAACTCGAAAGCATATGCCGTCTCGTCGTCGCAGTTTGTTCCAGGAGCGCGAATCAGAAGTACTTTGGGCATGAGGCTCAACTCCAATCAAGCGGTCCTTGCCAGACCCGCTTGAGATCCTGAATCTTCTCATCAATCACCAACTCACTCCCGCTCGTGACTACGAGGCGGTCGTGGGATTCGACTTGCCCAGCTCGGGCATAGCTGCCGGACGGCAGCAATTTTTCAAAGGCCGCTGCGTTTGCGGGAGCGACTTCGCAGACAAACCTGGAATTGGACTCGGCAAACAGCCGCGAGAACGTTCCGGATGGCTGGGCCTGATTATCCAGCGGCAGAGTTTGCAGATCGAATGTTCCCCCCCAGCCGCCGGCGAACGCCATTTCAGCCAGAGCAACCGCCAACCCGCCTTCGCTCAAGTCGTGGCAGCTACGAACGAGCCCTCCCTGAATCGCCTGATGAATCGCCCGGAAAATTTGCAACGACTCCTGCGGGTTGACTGTAGGCGGGGCTCCCCGGAGATGTTGTCCATGTACGAGCAACGCGTGCGAACCGCCCAGGTGCTCACCGGTTCGGCCAACCAGATAGAGCCAATTTCCCGGTTCCTTCCAGTCCATTGTCACGCAGCGATTGGCATCCGGCACGATCGCCAGTGCACTGATCAGCAGCGTCGAAGGGATTGAAATCGTCTGCCGAGTCCCGCGTGGATCGGTAAAGCTGAATTCATTGTTCAGGCTATCCTTGCCGCTGATGAACGGTGTCCCCAAGGCGAGCGAGAGGTCACGGCAAGCCAGAGCGGCCCGCACCAGCGATCCCAACGTTTCGGGGCGGTCGGTGTAGCCCCAGCAGAAGTTGTCCAGAATCCCGGTATGGTCCGGGTCACCGCCAACAGCAACTACGTTACGCAAGGCTTCGTCAATTGAGCTGGCTGCCATATGGTAGGGGTCGAGGTCGCCATACAGCGGGTTCATCCCACAGCCGACTGCGATCGCCCGATCACTGCGAATCAGGGGACGGACAACTGCTGCATCGGCGGGGCCATCGTTTTCGACGCCAACGAGCGGCTTGATCACGCTCCCTGCCTGCACTTCGTGGTCATATTGCCGAATGATCCAATGTTTGCTGGCGATGGAGGGAGCAGCCAGAATCTGCCGCAAGGTTTGGGCCGGATTCAATTGGCCCAGCTCGTTAGCGGTTACGTTCTCGGTCGGCCGGGGCTGGAATCGCGCTTGCCGGACCACGGGCGGCCGGCCATCGTGCAAAAACGACATTTCGAGTTCACCGACTAATTGCTGCTCGAACTTCAAAGTCAGCTTCCCGGTCGGAGTAAATTTTCCGAGCACCGTGGCCTCGACCGATTCCGCTTCGCATAGCTGGCGAAAGGCATCCCATTTTTCGGGAGGTACGGCAAAGACCATTCTTTCCTGAGCTTCCGAAATCCAAACTTCCGTGTAACTCAGGCCGGCGTATTTCAGTGGAGCTTTTTCCAGCCAGACTTCCGCTCCAATCTCTTCGCCCATTTCTCCCACGGCACTAGAGAAGCCACCTGCGCCGCAATCGGTCACCGCGTTGTACAGTCCGCGATCGCGCGCTGTAATCAAGACATCGGCCAGCATTTTTTCGGTGATGGCATTCCCGATTTGCACTGCACCGGAGCTGGTCCGTTCACTGGCATCCGTCAATTCAGCCGAACTGAACGTGGCACCGTGAATCCCGTCCCGTCCGGTTCTGCCGCCAATCGCAACAATCAAGTCATTCGGCCGGGCCTGCTTGAAACTTTGATTGTGAGGCAACAAGCCAACGTTTCCGCAGAACACCATCGGATTGCCGATGTAACGCGGGTCGAACCAGACCGCTCCGTTTACGGTCGGAATTCCCATCCGGTTGCCGTAGTCGCGAACTCCGGCAACAACCCCTTTCATCAATCGGCGGGGGTGAATGACACCTGGCGGCAAGTCGGCTTCCGCAGTCTCCGGGGGAGCGAAACAAAAGACATCGGTGCTGCAAACAGGCTTGGCACCCATTCCTGTTCCCAAGGTGTCGCGGATGACTCCACCCAGTCCGGTGTTGGCTCCGCCATAGGGTTCGATCGCCGAGGGACGGTTGTGCGTCTCGACCTTGAACGTGACGTTGTAGGTTTCGTCAAAACGAATCACGCCCGCGTTGTCCTGGAAAACGCTCACACACCAGTCGTTTTCTCCCAAGCGGGCCCGGATCTCCTGGGTCGCTCCGAAAATCGTTTCCTTCAGGAGGTTGGAAAACTCGCGTTGGCCTTGCTCATCCTCGTACAGGACTCGCCCTTTCAGCGTCTTGTGACTGCAGTGTTCGCTCCAGGTTTGGGCAATTGTTTCCAGCTCAATATCCGTCGGCTCCCGGTCCAAGCGTCGATAGTGAGCCTGAATGGTCTCCATTTCGACGCGCGTAAGACTCAGTTGCCACTCGCGGCTGAGCTGTTCCAATTGTGGGCCATCCAAGTGCCGCACCGGAATGTGCAATAGTCGGAATTGATAACTTTGGCCAACATGCAATTCCTGCATCTCGAGTTCGCCCACAATCACTTGCTCGATCGACTCGTTGGCAAGAAGGCGGGTACGAGCGACTTGCAAGGCGGTCGCAGGAAAGCCACGAAACTCGAACTTGCGAAAGGTGCGAACGGCCGAAACCGGCCCCCCTTCCAAGCGAAGCGTTGCCAGCGCCGTCTCCGCTTCGGGATCGGTCACGCCCGGTTTGGGCAGCACGTAGACGACTGTCGTGTCCGGCGCCGGCAGGGAAGAGACATCAGCTGCCGAGCGAACTTGAACCTGCTCAACCACGCAATCGCTTAAGACTTTCGTCCCAAGTTGTTCCGCTTGAGAAAGTCCCAGTGGCCCTTGAACGAGAAAGCCTCGAGCCGTGCGAAGACTTTGAGGCGGCGCCAGGCCAAGTTCCAGTAATTGGGCGAGCAATCGTTCGGCAGGGCGATCCGGATAGCCCGCAGCCGGAGAGATTTCGATTTTCCAAAGTCGCTGGTCTGCAGAAGTTGCAGCTGGAGCAGTGGAGCGTGAAGCAGGCTCAGTCGGAGCAGTGGGGGAGTGTGGAGACATTTCGCTGAGGGCCGGGGAAAAAGTTCGAACGCAGGGCGGGCAGATTGCCGCCTGCGGAGCTTCCGGGCGGGCCATTCGAAATCATGCCCGGAGGGAGAGGCCCAAGCAGTGCTCTGAGGAATTGGTAAGAGCCGTTTGGTTCCCTCGAGCCCGCATTCTATCGGCTCCAGCAGGAGCTTCACAGGTGCTGGAAAGCGATGCCGATTTTGCCGATTAGAGCCATTGGCCAGCCGGGCTTGCCTCCCGGGGGAAAGTCTAAGCGCCGGACTCTCACGTAACTGACCCGGGGGCGAATTGGCAGGCCCAAGCGACCACCCCATTGCGGCAGCTAATTGAGAAATAGCGGCAGTTAATTGAGTGACAGCGGCAAGTCGAGAACTGACTGCTCCGGCGTCAATCCAGCAAAAATCTGGTCCATGGCATGGCCACCATCCGCTGCAGACGAATGCGTGGAGGTGTTTTCCCGGTCTGAATCAGTCCAGTCGAGCGAGCCTTCTGGCCGCGCCGCCACCACTGCTGCCGTGATTGCGGAGGCCTCCAGCGATGATGGCTGTTCCATGAGCTCGCTGGTCGAGTTACTGAAGTTTGCGGCTGGGGCCTGCTCAAAGTTCGTCGTCGTGGAACCGAGGTGAGTTGCTTCATTCCCAGCTCCAGCCCGCAGGAAACTGATAGCCGACCACATGGGCGCAGCAGCAGTACTGCTGCCAAACGGATTGACGGTCACGAAAGCGGTGCAACTGCTGACCAGCTGGCTCCAAGTCAGAGCCGCTGGGTGAGAGGTGCCCCAAGGATTGTGCAACGTGAACTTGCCAGAGAGTGAATTATAGGAAGTGACTGTATAGGCATGTCCACCGACGAGCCCGGAGATGCCAGTGACCGACCGGGTACCCAATGTCACGGCTTGTCCGCCATTGAGGGCATTAATCAAGGACTGCGAGACACTGTTGTGGAAGTAGTACATAGTGCTGTTGTAACCCAGTACTTGAGCATTGACGTCGCTCATCCATCCACCTTCGATGGCCGAAAAGTTGAGTGAGCCATCGCGGCCGGAAAGTCCAGTTTGATTCCACTGTGCATAGGCCTTTTCGGCCAAGGCGATCCAGAGTGGAACAGAACTGTTGCTGCTGGAGAGGCCGTAGTTTGAGTAGGCAAAGCTGCCATCAGCGAAAGTCGCCAATTGGCGGTTGACCGTGACGTAGTCGGTTGTTCCCCGGCCAGAGGTGAAGCCGCTGCTGATCAGGCCGCTGGAATCGTAGTAAGAACCATAAGTGCCGCCGTAAAATCGAACCGTGAAGGTTTCATCGCCATTGTCGATGAACATATTCTGGATCGCGGCGGAATTGCGGGCGGCAATCGAGCCAAGAGAGGCGATCAGGTAGCAGTCTCCCAAGGTCCCCTGACGCGCATCGCCCAAGCCCGGGGCGGAGTTAAAGAGGGTGCCACTGGCGGGTCGGTATTGCAGCGAATTGCTGGTGAGGATTGGTAAATCAGTTCCCAGAAACCACTTGTCGACGAGTTGGTTAAGCTGGGTCTCGCTGCTGCCGGCAGAGAGATTGCCCAAGCTTTGTCGCTGGTAAGTCGCATTGGCGGCATTGCTGTTGACAACGTCTCCCGCCAGATTTCGAACATGGTCCGGCATGTTGAACAACGAACTCGGAGCAAGCAGGAACCGCAAGTCAGCCAACTCCGAGGCGGTTACAATTCCGCCATCCCCGGCACTGCGCAGAATCCCGATCATCTCACTCCGGCTGATAACTCCATCCGTATAGGCGGAGTTTACCAGGCCGCGGATATCCGAGTTGGAAAAGCCATCGACGGCAGTCGACGCGGTGACTGTGATGGTCGCAGAGCGACTCCAGTTGCCGTTCCTGGCGGTCACCATAAAAGTGCCGGGAGTCGTGCCCGCAGTGTAACTGCCACTGGTGGAGATCGTTCCACCAGTAGCGGCCCAGCCAAAAAAAGGTTGCTTCTCCATCGGCCGGCCGAATTGATCGAGCAGCTGCGCGGTGAAGTTCAGGCTGCCTCCGGTATCAACGGTCGTCGTTCCGGGCAAAATCTCCATGGATAATTGGCGTTGGGCAATGTCGACGATGACCGCAGCATGAACATTGCTGGAGTTGGCAACCAATGTATAGCGTCCCGCCCGTTCGTAACTGGCTGTGAGGGAATTGCCTATTGTCTGCAGCGTCGGTTGGGCACCCGCCGGAGTTTCAGCAGCAGTCCATGTAACCGCGGGTTGAACGGTCAAGGGCTGGCCGAATTGATCAATGGCATGCGCCGTGAAGCTTGTCGGTGTACCAAGCGACGTGATCTGGCTCCCAGTCGCAATCGGCTTGCCCGTATTGGAAGTCAACTGCAAGCTGGTGAAGACGCTCTGCACCTGAAAATTAAAGTTGAACAGCTCACTCGAACTATTGGCTCGAAGGCTGAAAGTGCCAGCGCGCGTGAATTTGAAGTTGGCCAGTTGACCGCTGAACGAAACAACGACTTTGCCTCCGGCCGGAGCGCTCGGTGTCGTCCACGTGAGATTGGGGAGCGTCGCGAGTGCCTGACCGAACTGGTCATAGCCCTGCAGCCGGGCTGTATAGGAGCTGCCGCTGACAGCAAGCCTCTCACCAGTCGCAATCGCGGTGCCATCAACCTGCGTTACGGCGAGTGTAGACAAGGTGGGAAGCACATTTAATTGAAACTGATTGGCTACAGTGCCGCTGCTGACGCGAAGCGAGTAAGAACCGACCTGAGTGAAGCTGACTTGGGCCTGATTGGCTTGGAAATTGGTGACCGGATTTGTACCGAGCGGCTTCCCGGTCAGCGTCCAGGCGAACTGAGGCTGGACACTCAGGGGAACGCCGAACTGATCGACGGCCTCCGCCGTAAAGTTCGCTTGACTCCCCACCCAGGCAGATGCAGTGCCATGGGAGAAGTTCCGCGTACCCGATAGAACTCGAATACTGGAGAGCAGCTGGGTGACATTGAATTGCAAGTCCATTGTGCCGGCTGTAGAGGTGCCGCGAACGGCATAAGTTCCCGCGCGAGTAAACGAGAAATTAATCAGGCCATTGCCGGGGACGACCGTCAAATTGCTGCCCAGGGGGCGGGACGTGACGCTCCAGGTTAAGCCCTCGACTTTGGACATCGGCTGGTTGAATTGATCAAATCCTTGAACCCGCAAGGACGCACTCGTATTGGCGACCGGTATCGAGGCGCCGGAAGTTACCCCGACGCCATCGAGTTGAATCCACGCCAATCGGCTCATGGTCGGGGCGACGCGAATTGTGAACTGGTTCGAGACTCCGCCGCCAGTCGCCCGTAATTGGTAATCGCCGACGCGATTGAATTGGAGATTGGCACTGTTGGCGGACGGATTGATTCGGGGAGACGAGCCCGCGGGGCTGGCCACGATATTCCAGCTGAGTGCAGGCTGCGTTGCGAGTGGTCTGCCAAACTGATCGAGCACGATGGCAGAATAGGAAGAAGTCTGACCAATCAGTGAATTGATGCTTCCCGAGTTGACGAGATTATTGTTAGCGTTTCTGACAGCAATCGAGGAAGCTGCCTGATTGACTTGAATGGTCAATAAGCTCGTGGTGGTCAATCCCCAGCGGTCGACGGCTCGCACCGAGACTTGGTAAGTTCCGGCCCCTCCGAATGTCAGGGTCGTGTTCTTGGCAGCATTCGAACCGTTTGCGCTGAATTGGATCGAGCCATTGGTCGGTACGGTTTGAGCCTGCCAGAAATACTTCAACAGGCTCTCACCTCCATCGTCCGCCGCGAGCACTGAAAGCTTGGCCGATTTGGAAGTCACGACCGATGAGCCCACGATCGTTGGTGTTTGAACGAAAGAAGGCGGGCTGGAAAGCTGAGTGACCAGTTGGTTCGCCAGCGTTTGGACCCAGGGGTTATTCCAACTGAAATTCGCCAGCAGCGTCCGGGACTCCAACTGCACATATTCAGGGGCAGCAGGTTTCAGGCGGCTGTTTCGAGGCGAGGGGCGGCGAGCAGGCAGCAAGGCAATATCCGGAGAATAGGGCGTAATCCGCCGGAACTGAACCGGCGGAAAACCCTATCTCGCAAACCGGCGGTCGTCAAAAGGGACCCGGAAAAAAAAGCCGCTAAGCCGCTAAATCGCCCCCTTTGTTGCCGTTTTGCCACTCATTCTCCACGCTTCTGCTCACCATTGAACCCAACCGGCAGGGTCGCGGAGCCATTCAGGAAGCTCGGTTTGCTCCGCCTCGTCTGGCGCCCCCGTCAACCGTCTGGGCCCTGCAGCGGTGATGGCAACGGTATGCTCGAAGTGGGCCGCGTACTTTCCATCGGCTGCCACCATGGTCCATTGGTCTGCCAAACAACCCAGCTTGCGCGTGGTCGTGTTGACCATGGGTTCAATTGCCAAAACCAGCCCAGGACGGAGCTCGAAGTCCTCTTCATTAGCCCACTTCCGACTGTAGTAGTTCGGTACTTGTGGCGGTTCGTGCATTTGACGGCCAATTCCATGGCCCACCATTGAATCCACTACCGCGAATCCTTCGGCCTCAATGTATTCCTGCATTTCCTTGGCGACTTCACTCCAGAACTTCTTCTGGCTCAGAAGTTCGATCGCCAAATCAAGAACGCGGTTAGTGGCGCGGAGCAAGTTGCGGGCAGTTGGCGAAATAGTCCCTACCGGGTGCGTTACAGCCGCATCCCCACACCAGCCACCCACGGCGGCTCCGATGTCGATGCTGACAACGTCGCCCAGCTTTAACTTCCGCGGGCCCGGAATCCCATGAACCAACTCCTCGTTGACTGAAATACAACTTTCTGCCGGAAAAGGAGTCGGACCGGGATATCCCAGAAACAAGGGCTTTGCGCCGCACACTTGCAGTTCATTGCGAATCGCAGCATTCAAATCGGCTGTCGTCACGCCAGGCGTCACCATCCGGGCCGCTGCCTGATGAGCACGCCAAACCGCGAGTCCAGCGAGTCTCATGCGACCGATTTCACGAGCAGAGCGGAGTTCAATGGGGCGGTCGGACATGATGGCTTGGCAAATGGTTCGAGTGACTTGAAGTCGATCAGTCCGAAGCTGAAATCAGTTGGAGTAATCGTTTCAAGTCGGGAGGGAAAGAGAAAATGGCGCTCTGGGACGAGCCAGTACACGGGACGAGCCGGGACTCGTGGTCGCCGTCAAGTCGCGCGATGCTAGGTGATGAACCCGGCGGTCGCGTCCTTGCACGAAAACAGGTCTTCCGACGTGCGGAGGAAAATCTCGAGAGAACGACTGAGCTGGGGCTTAGTGTTCCTTTTTCTTCGGCTTGTAAATCTCGGTCGCTGTGCCGTAAAAAATTTCGCCCGCGTTCATCAGCGTCTCGCTAAGTGTGGGGTGCGGATGCACGCTTTCGGTAATGTCGCGAATGTTACAACCCATTTCGATCGCCAGAACGGCTTCCGCAATCAATTCACCAGCTCCCGGCCCGACGATTCCGCAGCCGAGGACCTGTTCTGTAGCTGGGTCGATTAGCCACTTGGTCAGACCATCAGTCCGGCCCAGCGCCTGCGCTCGTCCGCTGGCGGCCCAAGGGTAAACGCAGACTTCGACCGCGCGCCCTTCCTTTTGGGCTTGGTCTTCAGTCAGTCCGGCCCAGGCGATTTCCGGATCCGTAAAGACAACTGCCGGGATCGCCCGTTTGTCGAACTCTACCGCATGGCCGAGGATGACTTCGACGGCAGTCCGGCCTTCGTGTGTCGCTTTGTGCGCCAACATCGGCTCACCAGCCGCGTCACCGATGACGTAGATGTTGGGCTCAGCGGTCCGTTGCTGCCGATCGCAGCCGATGAAGCCTCGCTTATCAACCTGCAACCGGGTGTTCTCAAGCCCCAGTTGTCGGGTGTTTGGTGCACGGCCAACGGACACCAGCACGCGATCGTATTTCTCGGTGCCGTACTTTCCTGGACCTTCAAACGAAACTTGAACTTGTTCCCCGACTGCGGCAACGCTGCCGACCTTGGTGTTGAGGAAAATCCGATCGGCAAACAGTTTGCCGAGCCGTTTGTGCAGCGGCTTGACCAGATCACGATCGGCTCCCATCAGTAAGCCATCCTGCAACTCGACAACGCTGACCTTTGTTCCGAGATGAGCGTAAACGGTGCCCATCTCCAAACCAATGTATCCGCCGCCAATGACGAGCATGGTTTCTGGAATGTCAATGAGATTCAAGGCACCGGTCGAATCGAGCACCCGGTCAGTACCAATCTTGAAAGAGGCGGGCATGGCCGGGACGCTGCCCGTAGCAATGATGCAGTGGTCAAAAGTCAACGTTCGCTCGGCTGGAATCGAAGGATCTTCTCCGTGCAACTCCAGCGTGGTGGCGTTTTTGAATTTTGCCTGAGCCGTGATCAGGTTGATTTTGCGCCGTTTGGCCAAGCCTGCCAGCCCGGCGGAAAGCGTCGAAATCACTTTTTCTTTGCGAGCACGCAGTTTGTCGAGCGCGATTTTGGGCGAGCCGAAATCGACTCCCCATTCATGGCTCAGTTCTTCCGCTTCGCTGATCACCTTGGCAACATGTAAGAGTGCCTTGGAAGGAATGCATCCCCGCAGGAGGCAGGTGCCGCCAAGTTTGGACTCGGCTTCGACCAGAGTGACTTCCATTCCTTCGTCTGCGGCGAGAAATGCAGCGGCGTAACCACCGGGACCACCACCAATCACGACAAGTTTGCTGTGCATGGACGACAACCCTCATTAAAAAAAAAGGCAAGTCGTCGGCGACTTGCCTTGCAAATTCAAAATGTCGTAAGGACAAAAATTTTCATTATCGCAGGCATTCTAAACCGGTGCTGCACCGATCAACCTGTCGGCCATCTGCCCATCCGCCAACTCGCCTTGCAGACTAACGTCCGACCATTCTTGATGTTCGAAAATTCCTCTGCGAAAGGCAGGCCTGTTACAAAACGGACCCGTCTCAAAGTCGAGTGACCTGAGACAAGAACCTCAGCACTTAGAACCACTGCAAATCGCAAACGTTTGCCGGGCTTCAGCTTCCGCAATCCAAATTACCGCGGCAACAATTACCGCGGCAACAA
>Ga0164293_10005217_pt1 | contig 11068 bp, 6 predicted proteins | sample GEODES118metaG_FD_111487 | JGI IMG/M metagenome (GOLD analysis project Ga0164293, IMG submission 111487) | Eutrophic lake water microbial communities from Lake Mendota, Wisconsin, USA - GEODES118 metaG | ecosystem: Environmental > Aquatic > Freshwater > Lake | place: USA: Lake Mendota, Wisconsin...
CCGCATCGTGTCCGCACGGTCGTCCAACATCGATTCGTATTCCGCGCGGCGAATTGGAACGACGCTTCGGGCGCTCGTGATTGTTTACCTCGCGCTTCGCGCGCGTGACCTCGCGCTTCATGCGTCTTGCGGCAGAATGATCTGGTGGAACACCGTCTCGCCCGTTTCGAGCATGCGCTCGATGTACGGGCGACACATCCCGCAGCAATCCATGCAGCCGAACTCAGAGCGAATTTCTTCGAGCGTGCGAGGGCGTTCGTCGAGCGCACACTTCAAAGTGTCGAAGCGCACGTCGTAACAAACACAGCGGTCGATTTCGATGCGTGAAGCCATAGTGGTACGTAGCGCGATGGCAACGAAAAGAAGGAACCGAAGTTCTTCCACGCGGAGGCGAGGCGGTCAGTGCCCCGGTGCGATGACCGCAGTTAGGAGCGCGGATCGTACGAAGAGTCGTCGTCCGAAAGAAATCCGTTGCGCGGAAAATCGAGCACATCCGTCAACAACGAGGCTGTCGAGGGCTCTGGGGCGTGCACCCCGTCGTGACACTCGCAGGCGCCCGCGACATGTCCGTCGAGGAAGCACACATGTGTGCAGCCGGTGTGACGGAATGCTTGCGCGCCGCCGTACACCGTCGGGAGGTCATTCTCGACAGCGGCACTTGGCGCGCGCATGAACTTGTTCGCACCGCCGCGCCAACCGCCTTCACCGAAGAGTGCAGTCGTCGACGTGCGACGAAACTGCGCACTCGAAAGGCCGCGCCGCGCGAGCGACCATCCATCAATCCACCGCCCGTTTCCATCGAGTTCAGGGAATCTTCCCTCAGCACCGACGTAGGTCGTGTTGTAGTTGTAGCCCGTTGACGGATCGAGTCCGAACGTCGAAGCGCCGAGGAATTCCGGGCATTGCTGCACGTCGTGACCACCGTTTGCGAAATCCCAAAGCACGCTTGGACGAACGTCGCCGCCTGCGCGATGCTCAAAGTCCCACGCGCTTGTGACGAGTCCGCTGCTGCCCATCTTGTAGAGAATCGCCGCCGGATACGACTCGCGATTTTGCGTGGCGTAGGTTGTCGCAGCGAGCCCGAGTTGTCGCAGATTCGATTGACAACTCGCAGCGCGTGAAGACGCGCGAATCGTCGCGGTCGTCGGAAGCACGATCGCAAGCAAGATGGTGAGAACGCCAATCACAACGAGTGTCTCGACGATCGTGAGTGCGCGGCGAGCGATCATGAGCCGCCTCCGTTCCACGCGCCGAGAAGAAGCGCGAGATCGCCAGCACCAATCACGCCATCCGCGTCGAGGTCGTACGCGGGCGCGATGGTTCCCCACGATGCCAAGAGAAGCGAGAGATCGGAGGCATCGACGGCGCCGCTGTTGTCGAGATCGGCCGTTGGCTCAAGTGGAGCGACATCCGCGACCGCATCGATCTCTGGTGAGAACCCGATCGACGTTGGACCCTCGATGCGCACGTATCGAATGCTCGCGAGACCGAGTGCACCGATGTCGATGCCTGCGCCGCCGCCGGACCCGTCGTACACCTCGAGGAGTGCGACATGATCAAGCCCCGCGAGATCGCCGACAGTCCACGTCGGATCGACCGGGCGAAGAAAGTTGCTCACGGCCTTCCCAGGCGTCGTCGCGTAGGGAGCGACATCGAGATAGCCGTTGGTTGGAAAGAGGCCGTCTGCCGCCACGCCGGGCACCTCGATCCACGTGCGTGCGTTCGCGCTCACGAAGATTCGTCCGCCCTCCGAGGCAATGCCACCGACGACGCCCGTGCCACCACCGAGGTCGGTGAAAAACGCATTCCCGAACACGATCAAATCGATGCCAAACGGATTGCGCGGATCGTCGAGCACATCGTGGTCAAACGCGAGCACAAGACTCCCGCCGAGCCCAAGCGAGACCAGTTCATTCGGTCGAAACGCCGGTTGAAATGGCGTCACACACTGCGGCAACAAACCTTCGCCGGAGAAACGCTCAGGGCTTCCAAGTGCAACCGTCGGATTGGTGAAGCCGGACGCGGCTCCGGAGCCAGCAACGTAGGAAACGACCGAAGAAGCGAAGGGCGAGTCGGCGGCCGAGGCCGACGACGACATCAACCCCATCAACGGCATCGACGACAGAATCGTGAAGATCGAGGTCGCGACGGATGCAACGCCTCGGCGTGAACACGTGCGCGCGATCGCACGCTCCGTCGCGGCTTCGAGCACACGGAAGTGCGCGCGCGATTCCGCACTCGTGCGTGACCTCGCACGAACATCGGCCTTGAACCATCGACTCGCTGCGATCCGCGCAGCACGGGGCGCCATGGCCTCGATCGAACTACCCGTCATGGATCCTCCGGGAGCTCGCGCCCGGTTCGGAATGCGCTCCATCCTGGAACGCTCGGAGGTGTCCACACGGACACCCGACGCTTGGGCAGGTCTTCCGACTTCAGGTTCCGCGAGAGCGGAGTCTTCAACACCTTCCCAGCGCGCGTGCGCCAGTGGCTGCCGTCGAAACGGCGATTGAAGATGGAGATGCTTGCACAACTCCGACCTGTTACGGCGGCGCGACCGTGGCGGATTTTCACCGCCTTCCCTCATCGAGCTCGAAAGCTCGATGCCGTGGCATCTCGCGAGAAACATCTCGTCGAGACGCTGTGGCGCCCAAGCGGCGGCGAGTATACGGATTCCGGCTTCGGCGAGGTTCGACAGGAAACCAACGCCCGATCGACTCGGGTCTGTCTGAATCCCGAAGCAAACCGCAGGTTGACGGGTTCCACGCGCGCCCGATACATTCCTCGCTTCGCCCGAGGCGCCATTGACGGCGCTCGGCGGCTCCCGGTCCATGTTGGCCGGTGGCCGATCGGTAGGAACCACCTTCCTGCCTTACCTCTGGAGATCCCGATGTCGTCGAACGCGTTCCTGCCGACCTTCCTCGCGTCCCGCAAGCAACTCTCGATCGCCGCGGCGCTGCTCGCGTCCTCGCTTCTCGGCGCGGCCCCAACCGCGCTTGCACAGGACGACAACGCCGCTGGCGCGACCGGTGCAGCTGCTTCGACGGACACCGCTGCCGTCCGCAAGAACCTCGATGACTTCATTCACTATGTGTTGATCGGCAAGGCAGACCTCGCGCAAGCGGCGGGCGAAGCGTTGCTGTCCGCGCAAGCGACCGACATGGACCTCGCCGCCGTCGTTGATGACGCGGACCTCTCGGATCGTCTCGCGAAGGCGATGTCTCGCAGTCGCTCCATGGGTGGTGTCTCGGACATCGCAACGAAGATCGAGAATCGCGTTGAGACTGGTCGCAAGGCACTCGCCCGCGACCCGCAGCGGATCGCGGAAGCGATCGACATGCTTGGAAAGACGCTCCGCGAGCGACGTCTCGGCGAAGAGCGCATTCAAGCAGCACAGGAGTATGCAGTTCCACAACTCTTGAAGGCGCTCGTCGACGCGAAGGATCCTCAGGCTGCGCTGAAAGCCGTGACGTGCCTGCGCGCGCTTGGCAACGACGCAGTGCTTCCGCTCGCGATGTCGCTGCGCGATCTTCCGCCAGAAGCGCAGCGCGAAGTGGCTGCGGTCCTCGCAGACTCTGGCCGCAAGACTGCGCTTCCGTTCCTCCTCGAAGTTGCTGGCAACGCAAAGACGCCGGCCGACGTGAAGGCTGCTTGCGAGACCGCGTTTGAGCGACTCGGTGGTACCTCGCGTGATGCGAGCGCGCAGTTCGCCGCGCTTGCGCGCAAGTTCTTCCAGTTGGAAGAGTCGCTTGTCACGCAGCCGAATGACGCGACCAACAATCTCTGGGCCTTCGACACCGCGTCTGGTGGTTTCGCAGGCTTGCAGGCATCGCCGGTTCCGACCGCGGTGTTCTGCGACATGATGGCGATGACGCTGGCCCGCCGCGCGCTCGCGCTCGATGCCTCGAACAGCAACGCCCTCGCGACGTACGTCGCCGCGGATCTCCGTCGCGAGAACACGCTCGGTTCAGACGCGCAGGTTGGTCGCTACAGCCCGCAGTTCTTCGCAACGGCCTCTGGCGCATCGATCTGCAACGACGTGCTTGCGATGGCGCTTGACGTGCGCGACACGGTGCTCGTTCGTGACGCGATTGCAGTCCTCGCGCAGACCGCAGGCGGAGCGACGCTGACCAACTCGGTCGGTCGTTCGCCGATCGTCGAAGCACTCAGCTACGCCGATCGTCGCGTGCGCCTCGATGCAGCACTCGCGATTGCGAACAGTGCGCCGAAGCAGAGCTTCCCGAATGACTTCTCGATCGTGCCGACTTTGTCGTCGGCGATCGCTGAGACTGGCACGACGCGCGTCGCCGTGCTCGGTGGCTCGATGGATGAGCGTCAGGCCATCGGCCAACAGCTCACGTCGGCCGGTTTCCAATCAGTCGCGAGCGGCGACGGCTTCGATGCGCTCGAAGTCGATCTCGTGCGGGCCAACGGTGTCGATCTCGTGGTCGTTCGCGGAGCGATCGCGGATCTCAAGGAAGGCGTCGCGCGCGTTCGTGCGAGCCGCTTCACCGGCGCGAGCCCGGTCCTTGTGATCGCGAATGCGGTCGAAGGCGCTGCAGTTGAAGGCGCATTCCGCAGCGACGAGTCGATCGTCGTCTGGACCGAAGGCGGCACCTCCGAGTCCTTCCGCGACGCTGCAACGAAGTCGATTCTGCAGCGCTCAGGCAGCGTCATGGACGAGGCGGAGCAGGCCGAGTACGCCGTCCGCGCCGTCGAGGCGTTGCGCGCGCTCGCCTACAGCGGCAACAAGACCTTCAACGTTCTCGACTCGGAAGGCGTGCTCCTCAACGCGCTTCGAACCTCACAGGGTGGCATGCGCATCGCGGTCGCTGAAGTGCTCGCGATCATGGCAACTCCGGCCGCTCTTTCGAGCCTCGTCGACGCTGCCGTGACGTCAAGTGGCGACGAGCAGATCGCCCTCTGCGACCTTGCTGCCGCTGCTGCGCGGAGCTCGGGCGGCAAGGCGGATGACCGCCAACTCTCCGCAATTCGCGACCTCATCAAGTCGAGCGAAGGCGCTGCAGCGGACGCTGCCGGTCGCCTCTACGGCTCGCTCGATGCGGGTAGCGCTCAAGCCGTTGAATTGATCACGGAGTGAGTACGCCTTGAGTACCCGGCTGGGAGTACCCGGCTGGGGGTACCCGGCTGGGAGTACCCGGCTGGGGGTACCCGGCTGTCCCCGCGCCAGACGGCAAACCTCAATATGAACAAGCACCCCGTCGAAAGGCGGGGTGTTTTTTGGTGTGGGTGGGGTCGGCAAGCCGTCGAGGCGGGGCGCGTCGGCAAGCCGTCGAGGCGGGGCGCATGCCAGCGTCTGACAGCCCGTACGAACGTCCCTTTGTCCCTGTGGGTACGCCCTTTGTCCCTGTGGGTACGCCGTCACGGCGACAAGACGTCAGCCGTCTGTGACGAGTCCATCGTTCTTTTCAACCCCCTTTTCAACCCCCTTTTCAACCTTGCTTTGAACTGTTGCGTACGCGAGGCCGCCAAGAAGGCGAAAGCCACCCATGGGATTTGAACCCACGACCTGCGCTTTACGAAAGCGCTGCTCTACCGCTGAGCTAGGGTGGCAGGGGGCGGAGAGCATACACGAAATTCAGACTGAGGTCGAGGAGAAGGCGGTTTAGAGCCTCAATCGCGTTCTCGGCGAGAGATTTCGGGCCTCTGAGAGTTGAATTGCCGAAGTACCTCTACGCCGGACGGATTCGGCGCCTCATCGCAAGGACGTGCCATGGCCTCTTGGAAGTTTGGTCAGCTTGGTTGTGCCACTTTGGGGATCGGTCTCGCGCTCAGCGTGGGGTTGTCTGCGTCGGCTTCGGAGATTTCTCCGGACGATGTTCGGCCGGACGCGAATTCCGCGAACTCCTCACCCTCCGACGCATCGCATCTCGAGCCTCCAGAGAGGCTCGTTCTCCGGGTTGCTTCGTCGCAAACGCGCGTTCCTCGAGATTTGCGGCCGTCGGTCGCGGCGATTGAAGTTGATGTCGATCGCTTGAAGGTCCTCGCGCGCGCGGGTGGTGGCGTCCTTGAGGAAGTGCCGCTTGGGCCGTTTGAGTCGGTCGCGCTTCGTTTGCGACCGATCGATCCGTTCGAAGCTGAGGCGCAGATCGAAGTTGTGCCTGCGAATGCCAAACAGAAGCATGCGAGTGGTTCGGGGAAAGGCGCGGGCACTGGCGCGGGCACTGGTGCGGGCGAGTCGAACTCCCAACCCAGTGTGCAACTCGACGGCATCTATCTCGCGGGTGCGGTCCTCGACGCGCACGGACTCCCCATCGAGGGGAGCCACGCGTTCCTCGCACAATCGCGAGCCGGCACCTTCGGCTACATCGAGAGACCCGAGGGAATCACGATCATCTCCAGTGGCCCGTTTGGCCAGGGGCTTCCAACCGTTTCGTACAACTTGGCATCGCTGCCGGAAGGCGCCATGCCTCCACCTGAGTGGACCTGCACCACGATCGAGTCAGATCAAGGGTTGGGGCAGGAGTTTGGGGCCAACGGTGAAGATTTGCGAGCGTTGTCAGATGGCGGCATCGCGGGTACCGCAGCGTGCCGACAGATTCGCATCGCCTACGACACCGACACTGAGTTTCTGCAGAGTTTCGGCGGCGATCAAGACGCGGCGGCGGGTTACGTCGCAACGCTGGCGTCTGCGCTGACCAGCATATTCTCGCGCGACATCAATGCACGTCTTTCCGTCAGCTACGTCCGATTCTGGTCGGGCAATGACCCGTGGAATGCAGTTGGCACGGGCTCGCAACTTACGGAGTTCAAATCGAATTGGGATGCGTTCATGATCCCAGTGCAACGGGATCTCGCGCATCTCCTCTCGGCTCGACCGCTCGGCGGAGGAGTCGCCTACCTGCCCGGACTTTGTACGACGGGTCAACAGGCGGGTTCCGGCGCGGGTGCGTACGCGGTGTCGGCCAATCTCGATGGCTACTTCCCAACTCCGCTTGTCGACAACGATGCGCAGAACTGGGACATCTTTGTTGTTGCACATGAGCTCGGGCACAACTTCGGAGCTCCGCATACGCATGACTACAACCCGCCGCTCGATGGCTGTGGTTTGTCGCCCCAAGATTGCACCGCGGCCGTCGCAGATGAGGGCACGATCATGTCGTACTGCCATCTCTGCGCAGGTGGAATGACGAACATTCGGCTTCGCTTTCATCCAACAAACATCGCCACGATGCTCGCGCGTTTCGACGCGATTTCTTGCAATTACACAGGCGCGGCGCGGCCGCCGATTGCGACCGATGATCGTGCACTTACCTTCACCGACGTTCCTGTCTTGGTGGATGTCTTGGCGAACGATCTCGAATTCAACTGTGAAGCAATCACAATCCAGTCGTTCACCACAACGACCTTTGAAGGTGGATCCGTGACGCGCATCAGTTCGGCGGAACCTCTCGGTCGCGACCTCTTGCAGTACACCATTGCAGATCCAACATTCGCGGGTACCGACAGTTTTTCGTACGTGCTCGTCGATTCCTCGGGGCAGACTGCGTCTGGTACGGTCGATGTCGTGGTTGAGCCGCTGCGCACACCGGAGAATCCGATTGGTTCGTCGCCGGGTCTCGTTGCACGCTACTACGCGCTTTCGTCGCCGCTGCAATTGCCGGATTTCGCAGCCTTGACGCCATACGCGAGCGCGACAGTTTCCGACATCAACTTCGCTTCGACGACTGGAGCGTTCGCCGACAGCGGTCGCGCAGACAATGTGGGCGCAGTTTTCGAGGGTTGGATCGAAGTTCCGAGCGATGGTGCATGGACGTTCACGCTCGAGTCGGATGAAGGCTCGCGACTCCTCATTGGAAGCGAAGTCGTTGTCGCGCATGACGGCGTCCACACGATGACGTCGCGATCCGGAATGATCGGCCTCGCGGCGGGTCGTCACGCGCTGCGTGTTGAGTACTTCGAGCGAACGGGTAGCGCAGGACTTCTTCTGCGCTGGCAAGGCCCGGGCGTTGGAAGTGCGATTGTTCCGTCGGGAGCGCTTTCGCAGGGCGGAAGTGACGAACCCGCGGACTTTGACAACGACGGCATCGTTGGTGCGAGCGATCTTTCGCTGCTCCTCGCCGCGTGGGGGACGACGCAAGCGACCTACGACCTTACGGGCGACGGGTTGGTGAACGCGCAAGATCTTGCGGCGCTGCTCTTCGGTTGGGCGTACTGAGCGCGCAACGCGCCCCCAAACTGGATTGGCCTACCGGTCTTCAGATGCCCGGCCGCCGCACACTCCCTTCGCAAGTCCGGCTCCTTCGCAGGTCCGATTGGTCTTTTCTGCGATATCGGCCCCGTATTCCCGCCGAATTGTTGGCGTCGTGCGGCGATTGATGTAGGTCATGCGAAGAGATGTCTCCCTGTGGGTCCATCCGTGGGTCCATCCGTGGTTCCATCCGTGGTTCCATCTGTGGGGACGTCCCTCGTTCGAAGTTTGATCAGAGCATTCCTGAGGTTCCATGCATACGTTCGTTTCCCTGGCGGTCGCGCTCCTGTTTGCACCAACGTTGCTCGCAGAACGAGCGGACAAGAGCGCTTCAGCGATCACCAACTCGCCGGCGACGGTTGCGCCTCGTCCGGGTGCGGTTGCTTGGCGTACGCCGGATGTCCGGAACATTCCAAAGGCTGCGCGGCACGCGACGAGTGTGATCGAAATCGATCCGTCGGCGCTGCGTCGACTCGCGATCGCTGGCGGCGGAACGCTCCACCGATTCCCGCTTGGTCCGTCGCTCGATGTCGACCTCGAACTCGTCACGCTCGATGCCTTCGCTGCGGACGCCGAGATCGAAACGGTGAGTCGCGATCAGCATGGCGTCGTGCGCGCCGAACGCATGAATCGCAACGATGCACAAGAAATTCATCTTGTCGGGCTCGTCGCCGGCGCGTTGCAATCACACGCGTTCTTGTCGCAGACGGACGCTGGAACGTTTGGATACGTCGAGTTGGGCGAACGAACCTTCATCATTTCGAGCGGACCGTTTGGCTCGCGCTTGGGTATCGCAAGCTACGAACTCACGGCGCTTCCGGAGGGATTGATCGAAACGCCTGCGTGGAGTTGCGCCACGCCTGAACCTGTCGAATCCGAATCTGCAGAGCCGCCGATCGCGGGCGAGGGCGGATTGGCCGGCACTCCGCCATGCAGGCAGATTCGCATCGCGTGGGAAACCGATCAGGAGTTTCTCTCGCTCTTCTCAGGAAACACCACCGCGGCGACGGGCTACGTCAGCACGATGGCTGCTGCGCTGACCGCGATCTACGCGCGCGATGTCAATGCGCGATTGAGTGTCCGTTACCTGCGACTTTGGAGTTCGACCGATCCGTGGAACGGATCGAACACTTCGGCCCAGCTCGAAGAGTTCGCCAATTACTGGCAGACGAGTATGACGAGTGTGACGCGTGATCTTGCGCACTTCCTCTCTGGTCGCGGTCTGGGCGGCGGCGTGGCGTATCTGCCCGGGATCTGCGCGGGAGGCGCCGCGTATGGCGTCAGCGCGAATCTCGGCGGTTTCTTTCCGACGCCGCTTGCCGACAACAACGGTCAGAATTGGGACATCTACGTTGTGGCGCACGAGCTCGGTCACAACTTCGGCGCGCCGCACACCCACAATTACAACCCGCCACTCGATGGTTGCGGCTCGAGCCCGCAAGATTGCACCGTCGCGAACGCCGACGAGGGCACGATCATGTCTTACTGCCACCTTTGCTCCGGTGGCGTGCAGAACATCAAACTCCGCTTCCACGAGGGCAATATCAGTTCGATCGAACAGCGGCTCGCGTCGGCTGGTTGCAACTACACCGGTCCCGCGACGTTGCCGTACGCCGCAACCGACCGAGTGCAAGCGTTGGCAACGATTCCGCTGACCGTGGATGTGCTCGCCAACGACATCGATTTCAATTGCGAGCCGACTCTCATCGGAACGATCAATCAACCGTACGAAGGCGGCATCGCGACACGCAGCGTCGGCACTGGTCCCGGCGGTCGTGATCAGCTGATCTACGTCATGCCTGATCCCACCTTCACCGGCGTCGATTCGGTGATCTTCCGCGTACGCGACACGAGCGGACAAGAGTCGCTTTCGTCGCTTGTCGTCGAGGTTGCTCCGGTTCGTGTGCCAGAAAATCCTGTGAACGACGTCGCGGCACTCGATGTCGCGTACTACGTGCTTGCGTCGCCCACGGTGCTTCCGAACTTCAACACGCTCACGCCCTATCTGACGGGTACTGCGGCACAAGTCAACGTTTCGTCGTCGACGGGGAACTTCGCGACAAGCGGTCGTGCCGACAATGTTGGTGCGGTCTACACGGGTTGGGTCACTGTTCCGACCACGGGTGTTTGGACGTTCTTCACGAACTCCGACGATGGATCTCGCCTCTTCATCGGCAACTCGATGATCGTAAACAACGACGGCCTGCACGGGATGGTTGAGCGCTCGGGCTCGATCGCACTTGCGGCTGGCACGCACGCGATCCGAATCGAGTTCTTCGAGCGCGACGGCGGTGCAGGGTTGATCGCTTCGTGGCAGGGGCCCGAGGTGGCAAAGGCGGTCATTCCCGCGAGCGCGCTGACCCGCGGCGGATCAAACCTCGCAAGTGACATCGACAACGACGGCGACGTTGATGCGGCAGATCTCTCGGTGCTTCTGAGCAGTTGGGGGCCCATGACAGGCCCTGGCGACATCAACCGAGATGGCTCGATCGATGCGGCAGATCTCTCGATTCTGCTCAGCGATTGGACGGGTTGATCGCGGAAGATCCACTCGATTCCGTCGAAGACTCGCGAGGCCGTGGAGCTAAGACCACGCGCGCGGTCGTATCGGATGGTCGCAGCGGATACGACGATCCATCTTGCCACGGCTTGTGCAGGCTTCGGAAATGCGGTGACGTCGGTAATCCCGATTGCCCGCCCGGCGTGACGAGGATCGCGTTCTCTTCGCGACCTGGCGACACGACCGAACGTTGACTCGCGCCGAAGGTGGGAGTCTGCACGCGAACGGTGGTTGGATGGCCTGGCAGCGGCGAGCGCGGCATCTCGGCCAATCGCGCCGCAGCGCCAAGCGCATCC
>Ga0164293_10005219_pt1 | contig 11065 bp, 12 predicted proteins | sample GEODES118metaG_FD_111487 | JGI IMG/M metagenome (GOLD analysis project Ga0164293, IMG submission 111487) | Eutrophic lake water microbial communities from Lake Mendota, Wisconsin, USA - GEODES118 metaG | ecosystem: Environmental > Aquatic > Freshwater > Lake | place: USA: Lake Mendota...
GAAAGCCTCCGGGGATACTTCTGAATAATATTTCTTTGGTTAAACCCATATTTACCTGAAAACTCAATCGTCTGAAAGCCCCATGAAAAGTTTGGCTGTATCTTAAATACAAAAACAAGAGCACCAACATGACCAAACGTGTGAGAAATGTGGAGATGGCCGCCCCATCGAAGCCTAATTTGGGAAAGCCCCATGCACCATTTATCAAAACATAGTTTCCAAAAGTATTCACAATCAAGCCCATAGCGGTTATGGCCATGGCCACTTTTGGTTTAGAGAGTCCGTCGGCAAATTGTTTGAGGCCTAAAAACAAAAACAATGGAATGTTAGAAGCCAAAATATAGATTAAAAAGCCCGGTGCGGTTTGATTGATGATACTCGACTGCTGGAATATCTCAAAGTTGAAAAACACCCAAACGCCAATGCCTGAAAGAACTATACAGAAAATACCAGCGACACATAAGGTGCTTATAAACAACTCTTTCAGTGCTTTTTCGTCTTTTTCGGCAGCACATTTAGACACCATGGGAGCAACTACAGACATGCCACCAACAGCCAAAGAAGCTATCAGGTAGGCGATAGAATTGGCAATTCCTGCCGCTCCGAGTTCTATTTTTCCGAGAAATCGCCCCACCATAATGTTGTCTGTGATGGCCATCATCACCACGCCCAATTGCCCCACTATAATAGGAACAGCCAGATTGAGCGTAAGTTTTATTTCTTTTTTGAGGTCTGTTGTAAACATATTTGCAAATTTCGGCATTAATAACTTCCAAAAACAAAAATGACCAGTAAATTACCGGCCATTCTATAAAGTCTATTTGAAGTTTCTTTTACGCTCTTTTCAATTCAAAAATAGTGATTTCGGGTAAAATACCCACTCTGCCGGGGTAGCCCAAAAAGCCAAAACCACGGTTAACATAAATTTGCTGCTCGTTTTCTTTGTACAAGCCTGCCCATTCTTTGTAACGAAACTGAACCGGACTCCACTGAAAACCACCGATTTCTATTCCGTATTGCATACCATGCGTGTGGCCTGCAAATGATGCATCAATATCTGTTTTATCTAAAACTTGGGACCTCCAATGACTCGGGTCGTGAGAGAGCAAAAGCTTGTTGCTGTATTCCTCGGTACCGACAAGGGCCTTTTTAAGGTCACCTTTTTTCTTAAAACCACCGAGTCCCCAGTTTTGTATTCCTAGTATTCCCAGCTGTTCACCACCCAGTTTTATGCTTCGGTTTTCGTCTAAAAGTATATCCCAGCCCATTTCTCGGTGGCCTGCTATAAGTGTTTCAAGGTTTTTGGCCTTTTTTTCTTCACTATCCCACGGAATGTAATCGCCGTAGTCGTGATTACCGAGGGTAGAATACACTCCCAAAGGAGCTTTTACTTTTTTGAAAACATCGAAATATTCGTTCAATTCTTTGGCCTCATTGTTTACCAAATCGCCGGTAAAAAATACCACATCAGGCTTTTGGGCCAAAAGCATATCTACTCCGCCTTGCACAGCGGTTTTGTTATAAAAGCTGCCGGTGTGTATGTCTGAAAGTTGAGCAATCGTCATTCCTTCGAAAGGTTTGGGAAGGTTTTTTAAGTATAAAGGCACTTTTTTTACACGGTAATCATGAGCTCCAGAAATGATGCCGTAGGCCATAATTCCCAAATGTGCACCGCCTACTGCCAAGGCACCTTTGGCCAAAAACTCGCCCCGGGTGATTGAGTTTCCAGGTTTTATTTTTCCTTTTAGTTTTAGGCCAATATTGTTAAACATATTTACAATATCTCCAATTAGTAGAAAGGTGGCTCCCATTATTTTAGATATGTAAATAATAAAAATCGTGGCCATCATCAAATTTCTGACTTTGGCACTCATGTATTCGGGATACAAAACAATAACCAAAAAAGAAATCAAAAGGGATAGGGCAGGAATGCTCCAATAAATGATTTTTATCCATCTTCTTGCAGACTCACTCAGGCCTCTTATGCTGACTTTCACGGCTTGGAAAAAGTAGTAATCAATAGCAAAAAAAATCAGTATTATTACCCCTAAAAAAAATATTCTATTCATAATTTGTGAAAAAAAAAGCTGTCTTGCTCGGATATTACTTACCGAACAAGACAGCTTAGGGTATCGTTTATTAAGCCAATGCAGCTTTTACATTATCAAAATTTGGCAAGTCGCCCGCACTTTCCAATACCTCAGCATAAGCCAATGTACCGTCTGTGTTTACCACAAAAGCCGATCTTTTAGAAACGCCTTTCAAGCCCAAAACGAACTCTTCGTAAATAGAGCTATAAGCAGTGCTAGCGGTTTTGTTGAAGTCAGAAAGCAAAGGGAAAGGTAGGTTTTGGTCTTCTTTGAATTTTCCTAAAGTAAATGGAGAGTCAACCGAAATGGCCAATATTTCAGCATTCAATGAACTGTAGGTGGCTATGTCGTCACGCAATGAACACAATTCTGTGGTACAAACACCAGTGAAAGCCATTGGGAAGAACAAAACAACCACTTTTTTGCCTTTATAGTCTGAAAGACTTACAGGAGTTTTTTCTGTTGAAATCAAAGTAAAATCTGGAGCTACGTCGCCTATTTTCAATGTCATAATTTTTGTTTTTTATATAAATTATAAACTCAATTTTTAGAATAAAGGTTTGATTTCGGGTTTTTTTTTGGACAAAAGGTAAAAAAAGAGAAAAAACGTTTAGTTTTAATTTTATTGAAACCCGCACTAACCTTGCAAAAGTTTATAATCCAAGTCAATAATCTTTTTATATTCCTGAGGAATCCATCTAAAAATGATTTTCAGTATTTGTCGAAAAAGGACAAACTTAAAGAAACTTTAATTTTCCTTCTCCCTTTTGAATTTTTAATTGATGCTGTTATTCTCTGGTACCTAATAGAATTTGGGGAGTATTTCAAATGGTACGACAAATTGGTTGAAAAAGAGAGCATTCAAAACCTAAGTGATTTTAGCCTTTATTTTACTGCCTGCTTAATAGCTCCGCTGTTTGAAGAGTTTATTTTTAGGTATCCGCTAAAATTTTTTAAGGCAAGGAAGTATTTTGGAATTATTTTTTACTTATCTTCTTTTGTGTTTGGAATGTTACATTTTCTAAACTACGAGTACAATCACTCTCATCTCTTGTTTGCACCGTTTATTGTTTTGCCGCAAATATGGGGTGGTTTGGTTTTGGGCTACATCAGAATTAAATACGGAGTTTGGTATGGATTTCTAAACCATGCACTGTTTAACTTCTTTTGTATTATTTGGGATAAATTGGTAGGTTTTGATATTTTTTAACTCAGCATCAAGTTACACCCACGGATGTCAGAGTTGTCAAATCTACCCATAACCTTAAAGCCTTCATAGTCAGGTGTGAAGCTTCCGAGGTCTTTGGTTTCTATAAACGAGCAGCTATCTATATTGGCCAAATCTATGACATTTATTCCGCCCGTTCTGCCTCTATATTTTACGTCTTGGTCGGGCTCGCCTAGGGCAAAACTTGGTAAATAGGTAAACGGGTCGTTGATTTCTCTCAAAAGAATTTTCATGGTTTTGGGCAAATAGAAAACACCTTCGCCTTTAGAATAGCCCTGTGAAAGCAGCTCAGTCATGCCATATTCTGAATGTATGTTTTTTACGCCAAAGGCTGTTGTAAGTATAGAATGCAGCTCTTCCCTTACCATTTCTTTTCTTCGGCCTTTCATGCCGCCTGTTTCCATGAAGATGATTTTATCGGATAGGGCTTTTATTTTTTCCACAAAAACCGCATTTTCTGCCAAATCTAGCAGACCAAAAGTTACGCCTACTAGCAGGACTTTTCTTCCGTCTTTGGCTGCTTCGGTCATGTTTTCTATCATTTCGTGGAGGTTATCGAGATAAAAACCGCCAAACTGACTGAAAGAATGAAAAATAAAATTTTGAACCATATACACCAACGAAGAGTTATTTCGTTCGAGATAGGAGGGAAGTAGAGCAAAAACGTGGTAGTCGGTGAGTGGGCCATAAAATGCCTCAAAAGTATTGCGGCTCATGAGTTCATAAAACGGCAAGTCACCTACAAAATGCCTGCTGGTGTTTGCCGAAGTGGTTCCACTACTTTCAAAGGCCATTTGAGGTTCTATGTTTCCCGAAATCACTTGGTGGTTTTTGAAAAATTCAATGGGTAAAAAAGGAATTTTTTCGAGGCGGTCAATTTTTTTTATATCTTTATACAAAAACTTGACGTAGCTGTGGTAAACTGGATTTTGGGCAAACTGAAACCTAAAAACCTCCAGAGCAAGCTTTTCGAATGAATATGGATTTGGGTCGAGCTGTACCAAAGCAGCCTTGAGTTCGTCTCTGATGGTCATTTTTGTTTAAATGTCCTTTGTTTTAATTATTTTACAAAAATAAGTTTTCTCACATGAGTAAGCAGCATTTTAAAGGTTTAATATTTTTGTGTGTGGGTATTTTCTCTTTGATTTCATGCTACAAAGAGCCTGATTTTTCTTTGACACCCAGCATAGAATTTGATTCTATCACGAAAGATATACGGCTGGATCAGTTCACGGGTGCCAAAAAAGATTCTATCATCGTTTCTGTGAAGTTTCAGGACGGTGATGGTGACTTGGGATTTAATGCCGAAGAGATAGGCAGCAAAGTACCGCAAACTGACTATAATTATGTGGTGAAGTCTTTCAGAAAAACCAAGGGTGTATTCGCCCAATTCAATACTTTCGAAACGCTGTCGGGGTTTTATCCAAGACTTAAAACAGATGATAAAACTGGCCCAATAGAAGGTAAACTGAGCTATAGAATAGAAATAGAAACGGCTTTTTGGCCTGTAAAAAGAGACACTGTGAAGTTTGAAATATACATAAAAGACCGAGCAGGAAACAGAAGCAACACCGTAGAAACTACACCCATAGTCCTGAACCAATTGTAAGCTTTTTTATAAAATCCCTCTAAATTTTTATAATTTCTGCTAATATTTTCTTGAAGATTTGGTGGTTTAGAGCAAGCCAATTATATTGTTGTATAATACCCTATCTTCATCATGAAAAAATTCTATTTGATTGGCTTATCACTGGCCATTTTTGCTTGTAAAGTAAACAAAACTCCCGAAATTGATTATCAGAAAAAAGCGGTTGAGCTGGCACATAAATATATTATGGTGGATGGTCATGTGGATTTACCTTATAGACTGAAAGTTAAGAATTTTCAGATGCAAAAGGAGTTTACTGGCATACCAGTAGAAACCAAAGAGGGCGATTTTGACTATAAAAGAGCCAAAAAAGGTGGCTTGTCTGTACCGTTTATGTCGATTTACATTCCGGCCACCTATGATACGCAAGGGGCTCAAAAATTGGCGGATTCGCTCATAACAATGGTCAACTACATAGCCTCCGAGAAAAGTGAATATTTTGAAGTAGCCAAAACTCCGGCAGAGATACGTGAAATATTCAAAAAAGGCAAAATAGCCTTGCCTATGGGCATGGAGAACGGCTCTCCGATAGGCGAAGTGGCCGATGTGGCCAAATACAGAGCCAAAGGCATCAGTTATATTACCCTAAGCCACGGTAAAGACAATAGAATTTGCGATTCAAGTTATGACACCACCCGCACTTGGAAGGGCTTGAGTCCGTTTGGCAAAGAAGTGGTAAAAGCCATGGTCAAAGAGGGTGTCTTGGTGGATATTTCTCATGTTTCTGACGATACTTTTTATCAGGTGGTAGAGATGTCACCTGTTCCGGTAATCGCTTCTCATTCGTCGTCAAGAAAATTTACGCCTGATTTTCAGCGGAATATGTCAGACGACATGATAATGAAACTAGGCAAAAATGGAGGTGTAATTATGATTAATTTCGGCTCAACTTTCCTTTCAAGCGAAGTGACAGAATACAGGAAAAGTTTACAAGCTGAAATCAAGAGCATACTTGACAAAAAAGGCCTAAATGCCCGTGACGAAGCGGCCGAACCCATCACAGACGAGTTTTTTGCGAAACATCCGCTCGCCTTTGCCGACGTTAAAAAAGTGGCCGACCACATCGATAACGTAGTGAAACTAGCAGGGATAGACCACGTAGGGATAGGCTCTGATTTTGACGGTGTGGGCAATAGCTTACCAACTGGCCTGAAAGACGTGAGCGATTATCCCAATCTTATAGCAGAACTACTTAGGCGTGGCTATAAAGAATCAGACATTGAAAAAATTTGCTCAGGCAATATTTTTAGAGTTTGGGAGAAGGTTTTGGCTTATGCGGGAAAGTAAACTTCCAAGTATTTAATGCATTAGACTGTATTGAGAAACAAGTTGAGGTGTTTTTGCTTTGCGGCGTTTTAGTTTGTCGAGGTTGTGGATAAGATAGTTCTGATTATTTTCCCATCCATTTTTAATTGCAAAAAGCACCAGACTAACGCGAGATTTCAGTTCTGATTTGATAAAAAGGTTTTCTCTTTAGTCATCTATTGGTTGTGGAGGCAGGTATATTTTGTAAGTTATTTTCAAAGTATACCATCCCGCCCACTCAAACCACCTCTAACCTCTCCTCTCCAAATCGTTCAAACTCCCTAGTGTCGACGATAGTCTTGATTCGTATAATAGTCTGAAAAATTTCTTCGAAGGTATTATAAAGTGGTGCTATGCCCAAGCGGATGTTGTTTGGTGGTCTGAAGTCGGGTATAATAACTGGTGTACCCGCTATCGGTTCTATCATGGCTCGATTTATTCTGTATCCTTCTGGGTGTTGAATGGAAACATGTGAGCCTCGTTCTTTGGAATTTGTGGGTGAAGCAATGGTAAATCCAAAAGGAGTCAGCAGATTTTCGACCAATTCTATCAAATAGTTCGTCTGAGCAACACTTTTCTCTCTTAAATTTTTCATGCCAGCTTCGAGGGTTATATCTATGCCCGACGCTATGGCTGCCAATGAAAGTACAGAAGGTGTTCCTGCCGCAAATCGCTGAATATCTGCTTTGGCTTCGTAATTAAGCGTAAAATCGAAGGGTTTTTGGTGACTAAACCATCCCCAGATGGGGTTCATCAGTTTGGCTTGGAGGTCTTTCCGGACATATAAAAATGCTGGTGCTCCTGGGCCTCCGTTGAGATATTTGTAGGTACAACCTACGGCCAAGTCTGCACCCGATTCATTGAGGTTGATCTCTACAGCACCCGCAGAATGACTCAAATCCCATAGTACTAGCGAGCCCTTTTGATGAGCCAAGTGGTTAATTTTGTGCATATCATACATGTAGGCACTTTTGAAAACCACATGAGATAGCGTTAATAAAGCCGTGTTGTGATCTAAGGCATTTTCTATTTCTTCGTCTGTAATTTTTTTTTCGTCCTTGCTCTCAATTATAGTGAGCGAATGATTTTTAAATTGTTGTTCAATCAATCCTTGCAAAACATAAATATCCGTTGGAAAATTGAGCGAATCGGTAATGATTCTGGTTTTTGATTCTTGGGTTTTAAGTGCCGCAAAAGCCAATTTGTAAAAATTAATAGAAGTGCTATCACCCACGAATATTTCATCGGGTTGGGCTCCAACCACCTGGGCAATTTTAGCAGCAACTTTGTTGGGTAGCTCCATCCAATGTTCATTCCAACTTCTGATTAGTCGCTTCCCCCATTGGTTTAGAGTCAGGTCTGAGATAAGGCCAATGGTTTTTTTTGGTAATCTTCCGAGAGAGTTGCCGTCTAAATATATTTCTTCTCCAATTTCGAATTGATTTCTAAAGTATGCCAGTTTGTCCTTTTTGTCAAGCTCTAAGGCTATTTGTTTTAATTCGTCTTGGTTCATGGCTTTAATTTCTTCAAGAGTTCGGGTATTATTTTCTCTGTCCAAAGCTGATACATTTTTCCTGATGGATGCAAGCCATCTTCTGCAATGAGCGAGGGGTCTGTGATGGCTCGGCGGGAAATAGGAGTGATGTCAAAAAACAGAATTCCCCTTTTCTCAGTTTCTTCCTTTTTTATGGCATTGAATAAGTCTATTTGTTCGGATATCGACTTTTTAGGACTATTTCTTCCAAAAGGCGTAACGCCCCAGTCGGGTATGGAAACAACAAAAACATGCTGAGGTTGATTTCCAGAAAATTGAATCGCAGTATTCAGCAAATCAACATATTCCTTTCTAAACTCCTCTACACTTCGGCCTCTATATTGGTTATTTACACCAATCAATAAAGAAACCAAGTCATACTTTTTGGTAATGTTTTCTGAAATAATTTTAGCTTTTAGCTCATCGGTGGTCCAACCTGTTTTGGCGATTATTTGCGGAGGCGAAACCGCGACACCATTTGAAGTTAAACTTTTGGCCAATTGCACGGGCCATCTTTGGTCTTCAGTGACACTTTCGCCAATGGTGTAGCTATCGCCCAATGCTAAATAAGACAAGCCGTTTGTCATGATATTTTTTTGATTGTCTATTTCTTGCGAGGAGGTCTCGCATGAAAAAAAGAATGAAATTATGATTAAAAAGATAGGCCTCATCTACGTTGATTTTGTCTTTGAAACAAGCAAATATACTTATCAACATGGTTCAAAGGGTATTGTTATTTCTTTTATTATAAAATTCAATTAGGATATAAAGTACAGATAAAACCCCAAGAAAAACGACTAAGCTGGTGATTTCTTTCATGGCCAAATTTGATAAAAACCAAATAATGGAAATAGCTGCCAAGACGGGAATAGCCACTCCGAAAGGTAATCTAAAGCCTTTTGACTTGTCGGTTTCCTTCAATCGGAGTTTGATTGTTGCTGCCACGACACCGAAATATACCACAAGAAGCGAGGCACTAGCTATGATAGCTAATTGCTTGAAGCCACCAGAAAGGGAAAAGACCAAATCTAAGACGGAATAAGTAATAATGGCAACATAAGGGGTTGCAAATTTGGGGTGAACTTTGGCCATTATTTTTGGCATCCAGCCTTTGTTTGCTCCTGCAAAAATCACCCTAGGATAAGATAAAACCGAACCACTTAAAGCAGCAAACATAGAGAAAACTGCACCGGCAATCATCAAAGTTGAGCCGAAAGAGCCAATCACTTTGTTGGCCACGGCTGCTAATGGTGCCTCTTTAAATTTAACCAAATCTGCTCCAAGTACACCCTGAGAAACTGTCTGTATTAAAACATAAAACAAGACCACAGCACCCATGCCCGAAAGAATGCCCAATGGAACAACTTTTTGCGGATTTTTAAGCTCGCCGCTCACGTTTAATGAGGCCTCGCCTCCTGCAAATGCAAAAAATAGTAATATTGAGGCCTCGCCCAATTTTGAGATTGTAGGTAGCGAATGCCACTGTAAATTGTCGATTGAAGTGCCCATAAAACCTGCGATAATAAGAATAGTCAGTGGTACTAACTTGATAAGGGTGTTGATTTTTACCATATTATCGCCATGTTTTACTCCTAAAATATTGACAAAGGTAAAAGAGCCAAAAACTAACAAAAAGAAGATGGCTCTGAAAAATATTTCAGATAAAAGCGGTAAATATATACTTAGCATATCGGCCATGGCGTTGGCTATGGCAGCGTCAGCTAAGATTCCTACAAACCAAAACATGGTATTGGCCAAAAAACCGGCATAGGGCCCAAAAGCGGCATGGATATAGGCATAGGCTCCACCAGTAGCGGTTATTTTACTACCAATTTCTGAAAAACAGAGCATGATGAGCATCATTAAGAAGCCGCAAAATAGGTATGCTAAAATACTGGTTTCGCCCAGAAAACTAGCCACAAAGGCAGGTAATACGAAAATTCCTGCACCGATGGTACGGTTGAGCGTATTGGCGGCCAAACCAACTACCCCAATTTCTCTGCGAAGGCCTTCATTGTTTGTTGATGACATTTTTTCTATCCGAAGTTTAGGTATGAAAGCCAAAGTATTTCCATATTCAAAGCTAAGCGTTTTCTGGAGAAGAAAAAAGTAATCTATTGCGATTTCGAGATTTCTTTCGCATTAAAATAGTCTAAGGGTTTTATCTGATTTTTTGAAAGGTAACCAAAAGAATTCTCGGCTTCTTCACAGTAACGCAAAAAATATTTATGTTTTAAACTTCAATTAATCAAAGTTTCAGGCCAATATTTGTAATGACTCTTCTATTGCTCTAAGTGTGTTTTTAATTAATGGCAATTTAGATTTTTTGGAGTTGAAAAATCAATTTCATCGAAATATTTGCCTTCCTTAAAATCAATATTTCAAGTCAATTTTGCCAAATATTCTTTTGTTATCAAATAAAATTCTTTAGCATTCTCGACAAGAATTTGTGCTTCCTCTTCTGTGATTATTGCCTCGAAATCATAGTCTGCCTCCTACCTTAGGTTAAATGCATCTCTTTCCCAATTTGATGTTTTTTTTGGCATAATTCCGCTCTTAACAAATAATTCTTCATACGTTACAAGAGTTCATTTTTGGCTTTTGGCATGCACATTTTGAGTAAAAAGTAGTGCATTCATGCAATAAAACATAGAATAGAAAGCTCGGTTGATTGTACCTAAGGTAAAACCTCCAAGTAAATTATATTCTGAATTTTCTAAAGTAAATTCGGCGTATTCAAGGGCCTTCTGCGATTCTGGGTAATGCGTCATATTTGAATTCCTTCTTTTCGAATTTCTTGAAATACTGGCAATTTCGACGATTTAAATCTCTTTTTAGAAATAGGAAATACGGATATAAGCTCACTATATTTTAAGCCTAATTCAGAACTAACTGAAGAAATTTTAAATATTTCTGCAGAACCTCTTGTATTAGGATTTTTCAAAACTACCGCAAAATCAATATCAGATTCTTCCTTGAAGTCTCCTTTAGCATGGGAACCAAATAAAACCAAGGCAGACAATTCCTCACCATAAAGCTTTTGTAGTTCAGCTTTAAATTCAGCGGCAATTTGTTGAACTATTGGTGACATTTTATTCCCTTTTTCGATATTATGAACAATTATTTCGAAGAAATATCATTTTAATTCATTAAATATCAAATGTATAATATTTTAAGATTAAATTTTGTCATATCATAAAAAACATCATCCCAATTTTACCAAAGCCTCCTCAATTGCTTTAATCTTAGCATCTGCATCA
>Ga0164293_10005220_pt1 | contig 11065 bp, 9 predicted proteins | sample GEODES118metaG_FD_111487 | JGI IMG/M metagenome (GOLD analysis project Ga0164293, IMG submission 111487) | Eutrophic lake water microbial communities from Lake Mendota, Wisconsin, USA - GEODES118 metaG | ecosystem: Environmental > Aquatic > Freshwater > Lake | place: USA: Lake Mendota, Wisconsin...
CCCATGAATGATGCGATGGGTATGCTGATCTGATCGAGCAGGACCGGCACGTGCGCGGCATCATCGACAGCCTTGTCGGTGAGATCGGAGGTGACGATCTCGCCGCTTCGGGCATCCATGCCGATATGCAGCTTGAGCCATGATCTGCGCTTGCCGCCAGTCCCGTTCTTGTCCTGCAACCAGTCGCCGGCGCCACGCAGCTTCAAGCCGGTATTGTCGACGATCAGATGGAGATCGTTAGTGCCGCTATGGGGTTTGGCGTCTACCTTCAGCTCCCGCACCCGGCGGCTCAAGGTCGTATGATCGGGCACGGCAAGATCGATCCCGAGCCTGTGCATGACTGAGCCGATCAGCCCCTCGTATTGGCGCAGCGCCAAACGGAACACAATGCGCACAGCCAGAGCCGTCTCGATCGCCAGTTCACAAGAGCGCGGCTGGCCGCCCTGCTTGCCGGATGGCAGTCCTTTCCAGGCTGCGATCGCTTCATAGCCTCGGCCAACAAATCGGCCAACAGATTCCGTGGCTGGGCATGGATGCCAAAGGACATCTACGGACGAAACATCACTGAAAACGAACAACAAATTCGCCGTTTGCGAGCGTCTGTGGACAGCGATGGAAAGGAAAATGGCGTCCCGGAAGGGATTCGAACCCCTGACCTACGGTTTAGGAAACCGTTGCTCTATCCTGCTGAGCTACCGGGACATCGCGTTTCGTCTAGCATGATTTTGGCGTGGAGGAAGAGAGGCAAAACGATGGACGGTGCGAGAACGGCTTGCATCGTGCATGTCCTTGATCTTGCGCGTCTTCGATCCTGCATGCGCCGATTGCGCTTCCTGCACTTGCCCATGCCGGTGATCTGCCGCACAGGAGAAGCTCTCCTGCACTCCCTTTCGAGGCCACCATGTCCGCCACATATGTCGAACTCGGCTTGATGGCCCTTGCATTGCTCGCCGGCGGGGCTGCCACCGGCCTGCTGGCCGGGCTGTTCGGTGTGGGTGGCGGTGCCGTCATGGTGCCGGTCCTGTATGAGGTCTTCGGCATCGTCGGCGTGGCGCCGGAGGTCAGGATGCCGCTGTGCGTCGGCACCTCGCTGATGGCCATCATCCCGACCGCGATCAGCTCCTACCGCAAGCATCTGAGCAAGGGCATGGTCGACCAGGAGATTCTCAAGCTCTGGATCCTTCCTGTCCTTGTCGGTGTCATCGCAGGCAGTCTGGTGGCGCGCCATGCCCCGGCCGGGCTGTTCAAGCTGGTCTTCGTCTGCGTGGCGGCCATCTCGACCGCGCGCCTGCTGTTCGGCAATGACAAGTGGAAGATCTCGGACACGCTGCCGTCGAAGTTCGTCATGCGGATCATCGGCGGGGTGATCGGGGCCTTGTCCTCGCTGATGGGCATTGGTGGTGGCCAGATCTCCAACATCTTCATGCTGCTGTATGGCCGCAACATCCACCAGGCCGTGTCGACCTCGGCCGGGCTTGGCGTGCTGATCGCCATTCCGGGCGCTCTTGGCTACATCTATGCAGGCTGGCCGAAGATGGCGCTGCTGCCGCCCGGGTCGCTCGGCTATGTCTCGCTGATCGCCTTTGCCTGCATCGTGCCGGCCAGCATCTACACGGCGCCGATTGGCGCCCAGTGGGCGCACAAGCTGCCGCGCCGCAAGCTGGAGCTGGGCTTCGGCATCTTTCTGATGCTGGTCTGCCTGCGCTTTCTCTACAGCCTGGTGACGGGAAACTGATGGCGCAAGGCGGGCACCATCCTTCGGCTCCGGCCGGGTGATGGCCCGCCCTGTTGGCCGCCCTCGTGCTGACCTCTTTCGTCACAGCTCTGGCTGCCGGTCCTGCTGCAGCGACCTCCTGCTGGGCGGGAGCGGGCGAGCCGCTGGCTTCGGGCTTCAGCGGCCTCCCGCCGGAGGGCCATGTCAGGCTGCCGGGTGATTGGCGTGGGCGACTGGTCGGGGTGCGGACCGGGCCTTCGGATGGTGCCTCCAACGACCTGCAAGCCCTGCTCAAGGCAGGGGAAGGTCAGGCGCCTCGAGGCACCGGTCAGCCGGGGCCGGATCGCTGATCGCGGCTTCCGGCGGTGGTCGGCGATGCCGATCGCGGCGATGATCCGGGGCTTGCGCTTGTCCAGCACGGATTTGCCATGGTCTGGCCCCCGGAGTTGCCGCCAAACTGCCGCATTCGCTATCTTCAAGCAGAACAGCAGGCCAGACGTTCAATGCGTGGGCGCTGGGCCGTGGCGGAACTTGGGCTACATGATGCCGGCGATGGCGCGCGTGTGGCCCTGAAGGCCGGTGAGGTGATCGTGATGCAGGGCAAGGTATGCATGTTGGCCAGACGCGTGCGACAAGCCATCTCAATTTCGGCGCGCGTCAGATCGGGGCCAGCGCGGAGTTCGGCATGCCGGTCTGGCGCGCGCTGGAGCGGCAAGGGTGGACAACGCAGACCCTGAGAGGCCAGAACGTCAGGGTGCGCGGTGTCGCCAGCCTCGGCCGGCCGGCACGGGTGCTGGTCGACGACGTCTCGTCGATCGAGTTTGCGCAGTGAGTGGAGCAGCATGCGGGGCATGTCCGGGGTGATGCGGCAAAGGGGCGGGTGGACACCTCGGACACGCTGGACATCCGGCGTGGCCTTGCGGTCCTGCGCGCTGCTGCTGGCCCTGCTGCTGGCGGGTTGTGCCGGGGACAGGCCCGTGTTCCTGCCGCCGGAGCCGCCGCGCCGCCCGGCCCAACTGGCCGACAGCGCGGCCCAGCGAGAGCACCAGCGCCTGCTGGCCACGTTCGGCGGCGAGTATCGCGCGCCAGCCGTGCGCCGCATCGTCGACGAGACCGTCGCCAGGCTCGCATCCGCGACCGGTTCGGGCAGCCTCTATGAGGTGACGTTGCTCAACTCGCCAGTGGTCAATGCCTTCGCGCTGCCGACGGGTCGGCTCTATCTGACGCGCGGCCTGCTCGCACTGGCCAATGACCGTGCCGAGGTTGCCGCGGTCGTGGCCCATGAAATTGCCCATGTGCAGGCCCGCCACGCTGTGGAACGCGCGGAATTGCAGCAGCGCTCGGAACTGGTGAGCCGCGTCGTGGCGCAGGTGCTGGAGGATCCGGCGGCAGGCGCGCTGGTGCAGGCGCGCTCCAAGGTGAACATCGCCAGCTTCTCGCGCCAGCAGGAACTGGAGGCCGACCTGATCGCCGTCAAGGCGATTGCGGCGGCCGGCTTCGATCCTTATGGCGCATCACGCTTCCTCGCCTCACTGGGCCGAACCACCAACCACCGCGCCATGCTGATGGGGGAAAGGCCAGGCTCGCGGGGGCTCGACATCCTGTCCAGCCATCCCTCGACGAATGAGCGCATCCAGCTGACGCTGGCCTCCGCCCGGCAGATCGCGGCGCCGGGACTGGGGCTGCGTGACCGCGATGGCTGGCTTGCCGCGCTGGAAGGCCTGTCCTTTGGCGATGATCCCAAGGATGGCGCGGTGCGCGGGCGGCGCTACATCAATCCGGGCCTTGGCCTGAGCTTCACCGCGCCCGAAGGCCTGACGCTGGAAAGCACGCCCGATGCCGTGCTCGGCGTCGGCGGCAATGGCTCGCGCGCGATGCGGTTCGATTCGGTGCAGATCGACGGCAACCAGTCGCTCGAAAGCTATGTCGGGGCAGGCTGGATCGAAGGGGTCACGCCAGGTCCGGTCGAGCGTACCACGGTCAACGGCCTGCCGGCCGCCCTCACGTCCGGGCGGGGGACGGACTGGACCTTCCGGCTGGCGGCGATCCAGTCAGACCAGCGCACCTACCGGTTCATCTTTGCCACCAAGGGCGCGGACAGCGACATCGACCGCAGCTTCAGAGCGGCGGTCGCAAGCTTCCGCAAGCTGACGCCGGGCGAGATGGCGGGTATCCGGCCACTCCGCCTGCGCACCGTCGTGGCGTCATCGGCCGATACAGCGGCAAGTCTCGCTGCAAGGATGGCCAGCGACGACAAGGCGCTCGACCAGTTTCTGATCCTGAACGGGCTTGACCGCAACACGGCGCTGATGCCGGGCCAGCGCTACAAGCTGATTGTCGAGTGACGGCTGGCCCTTGAACAAGGCGTCGCCGGGTCAGACCAGCACGGCCTCGGGCTGGGAGTGGCGTTCCATCAGCGCGCGCTTCAGCTTTTCCAGCGCGCGGTTCTCGATCTGGCGTACCCGCTCCTTGGAAATGCCCAGGCGGTCGCCCAGCGCTTCCAGCGTCGCCTGTTCCTCGTTCAGCCGGCGCTCGCGCAGGATGCGCAGTTCGCGCTCCGACAGCACGGCCAGAGCCGCCCTGAGCCATTTGACGCGCCGGTCGCTGTCGATGGTCTCGCCCACCACCTCATCCTGGAGCGGGGCCGTATCGGGGATGAAATCCATGCGCTGCGCCGTCGAGCCTGAATCATCGTCGAGCAACGGCGCATTGAGCGAAACGTCAGGACCGGACAGCCGGGCATCCATGGTCGCGACATCGGCCTTGGAGACGCCGAGCGTGGTGGCAATCTCCTGATGGACGTTGTCACTGATGCGCTCGTCACCGTTGCGGGTCAGCCGTGCACGCAGACGGCGCAGGTTGAAGAACAGCGCCTTCTGGGCCGAGCTCGTACCACCGCGCACAATTGACCAGTTGCGCAGGATGTAGTCCTGGATCGACGCCCGGATCCACCAGGTGGCATAGGTCGAGAAGCGGACTTCGCGTTCAGGCTCGAAGCGGGCTGCGGCCTCGAGCAGCCCGACATGGCCTTCCTGCACCAGATCGGGCATGGGCAGGCCATAGTGCCGGAACCGGGCTGCCAGGGCGATCACCAGCCGCATATGTGCGGAGGCCAGCCGATGGAGGGCATACTCGTCCTTGTCGTCCTTCCAGCGGACGGCAAGCGCGCGTTCCTCGTCGCGTTCGAGGAAAGGGGCGTTCATCGCGGCCCTGACGAAACTGCGCTGAACCCTGGCGACATCATCCATTGCCGCTGCCCTCCAATGATACGTAATGATACGGACCGGAAGGGGCACTGGATCAGGGGCGCTTAACGCTTTGTTTGGAATCGTCCAGTGGCGGGCCGAAAAAAAAGCCAAGCGTGTCTTTGCTGACCGGCTGATCGTGGCCCGTTCATGATCGGGTTTTGTCAGCCCATGAAAAAGCCCGGTGCCAGAGACACCGGGCTTGAAACAAGAGTGCCGGGAGGCCGGCGTATCAGGCGGCTTCGGCCTCGTCCTGGGCGTCTTCCACCTCGGCTTCCTCGCTGCCCTTGGCGGCGCGGCGTGGCGACTTGGCAAGCTGGCCCTCGATCTTCCTCAGCGCCTCGGTGTCGGTGACATTGTCGACCGCGGCGATTTCGCGAACCATCCGGTCAAGCGCTGCCTCATAGAGCTGGCGCTCAGAGTAGGACTGTTCGGGCTGCGCTTCGGAGCGATGCAGATCGCGCACCACTTCGGAAATGGCGATGATGTCACCCGAATTGATCTTCGCCTCGTATTCCTGGGCGCGGCGCGACCACATCGTGCGCTTGACGCGGGCGCGGCCCGTCAGGGTTTCGAGCGCCTTGGTCACGACGGCTTCGTCGGCCAGCTTGCGCAGGCCCACTGTGGCGGCCTTGGCGGTCGGCACGCGCAGGGTCATCTTGTCCTTCGCGAAGCTCACAACAAACAATTCGAGCTTGAATCCGGCAACCTCCTGCTCTTCGATGGCAGTGATCTGGCCGACGCCATGGGCCGGATAGACAACGAATTCGCCGGTCCTGAAACCGAGGCGTGTCGTGCTCTTCTTGATGGTTGACATCTAGATTGACTCTCCTGTCGGTCTGCTGTCGCGCAGACAAAAAGCCCTCAGGCCCGCACCATGCGATGACGGCCCAACTCTGCTTCGCTTGCGTGTTTCAAACGCCCGCGCACTCCCCCAGCCGGTCTGGTCTGCTCATGTCCCGCCGACATGCCGTTGCCCCGGACCCGCCCATAGACACGGACCTGACCAACGACATCCTGTTGTGCTGAACCCCGACCAATCGGGAGCGTGGACACGAGAACTCGACTGAAGACGGAGCCTATCACAAAAATGGCCGGGTTTCAAAGCTTTCACGATTTGTTAACCACGGGCAGGGCCATCGTGGTTAACGCTTCGTGGCTGGCACCGCACGCCATCAGCGGGCCATGTCAGTCGCCTTCGCCCGGTTCGGGAGAGAAGTGGGCCTCGAATTTGCCCGGCTTGCCGTCAAACGCCTTGGCGTCGCCCGGTGCATCCTTCTTCCGGGTGATGTTCGGCCATGACTTGGCATAGTCGCCGTTGAGCTTCAGCCATTGCTCAAGGCCGGGTTCGGTGTCGGGCTTGATGGCCTCGGCCGGGCATTCGGGCTCACAGACACCGCAATCGATGCATTCGTCCGGATGGATGACGAGCATGTTCTCGCCTTCATAGAAGCAATCCACCGGACACACTTCGACGCAGTCCATATACTTGCACTTGATGCAGTTTTCCGTGACGACATAGGTCATCAAACATTCCCCGTTTGGCCGTTCAGGCTCTCGACCCGTTTCTGTAGACCGTGCATCCGGGCCGTTCAAGAAAGGTGTTTTGCTTACACCGGGCACATCGGCGTCAGGCACGCCGGAAACGGACCATCTTCGCCACCCTACCCGATTTTCTCATAGAGCGCCGTCACGCTGGCTGCGTCGCCTCGCCGCTCCCCCAGCCCGGTCACGCGCACCACGGTGGTCTCATGCGGAGCAGCAATGGTCAGGATGTCACCTTCTTTAAGGCCATGCGCGCAAGACGTGATGCGTTTGCCGGCGATGCGGACACGGCCTGCCTCGACCAGATCCTGCGCGGCGGAACGCGTGCGGGCAAAGCGCGCGAACCAGATCCACTTGTCGAGGCGCTGACGCGGCTGCGGCATGGTCAAGGCAAGCGTCAGCCCTTGGGTTGGCCTTCAAGCTTGGCCTTGAGGGCCGCGAGCTTGGCAAAGGGCGAGTCAGGATCGGGCTGACGGTCGGCACGCGGCTTCTGGCTGTCATCACGCAGCAGACGGCTGTCGAAGCGCTGCTCGGGGCGAGGGCCGCGGCCCTCCCGGTTGCCGAAGGGCTTGCGCTCGCCATCGTCCCTTCCAGGGCGGCTCTGCCCCTCGCGGACACGATCCGGCCCGCCCGGCCGGCCACCTTCGCGCGGCTTGCCGTCCCGGTCGCGGAAGGGTCGTTCGCCGCGCGGTGCTGCTCCGTCCTGCGGCTTGCGGTCGGGGCGGAAGCGGCTGGAACGGTCCGCATCGGTCGGTGCGGCTGCCTCTGCCACCGCGCCTTCCACAACGTCGGGTGCCTTGTAGACAATGCGCCCGGGCTTGGAGCCGCGACCGGCTGCAACATCGGGGGCTGGCCTTGCAGGGCCCTTGCCGCGTCCGCGGCGTTCGCCGCGCGGATTGTCGCGGCGGGCACCCTGCTGGCCCTGATGCTTGCGCATCGGCCGCCAGACCTCGATCTCGGCTTCAGCCACGGGCTGGGCGATGCCCGAAGGCGCAACATCAGCAGGTGCAACATCCGCACGGGCGGCCTCGGCTGTCGCATCCTGAGCGGGGGCATCATGGGCAAGCCTATCCTGTGCTGGCGCATCCTGTGCCGCCACGTCCTCGACCTGGACAGCTTTGCTGGGATCCGGAGTTCCCGTGACGGCGCTGGCCGATGCATCATCGGTTGCGTCCAGGGCTGCGCCGTCGGTGCCCTGGGCCTCAGCTGCATCCGTCGGGGCCTGATCCGCCGGCACAGTATCCTGCGGTGCATCAGCTGGCTCGGGCGCCGATTTCGCTGGCCCGGTCGGGGCCGCGGCAAGCAGCGGGACCGAGATGGCAGGGCCTGGCCTCGTGGACACGGCATAGCCAAGCGCCTTCAGCACATTGGCGAAATCAGCACCAGAGGCACCGACCAGCGAGGTCATCGCGCCGGTGATGACGAAGCCGTCGCCGTCGGCAGCGCCGGCTGGCGGCTCGCCTGGTGTCACGCCGGGCCGGTAGGCAATCGCCGGGCGGATCAGATCGGCAAGGCGTTCGAGGATATCGACGCGCAGGGCGCGTTCGCCAGCCACGTGGAAGCCGGCGGAGCGGTAAAGGTCGCGGGCGACCTCCTTTTCGGCGGGAATTGAGGTGCGGCCCGACAGGGCCAGATGGGAGATGTCGTCGCGGCCTTTCTGGTCGAGGCCGCCATGCTTGAGCGCCCAGAGCTGAGAAGCCAGCGAACGCGGTGCGGGCTTCAGCAGAAGCGGCATGTAAAGGTGATAGGCCCCGAACCGCACGCCATGCTTGCGCAGGGCGGCGCGGGCATCCTGCTCCAGTGCCTTCACATCATTGGCCACCTTGGCCCTGTCCAGCACGCCGAGGGCTTCGGACAGCTGGAAGGCAATGCCGCGGGCCATGCCTGTCAGGTCGGGCGCATCTTCCAGCACCAGCAGGGCACCCAGATGGCGCGTGAGATGAGCCTTCAGCCACAGATCGAGGCGCTGTTCCACCTGCTCGCGGGCGGCGGGTGTCAGGTTCTCGTCGGCCATCATGCGGATGCGTGGGGCCAGGATCTTCTCCCCGGCCATCAGCCGTGCCACCGGTTCGCCGCTCCAGCGGATCAGGCCGTCATTGGCGAGCACGATGCTGTCATCGCCGGCCAGCGACAGGCGGGCCGCGCGCGCTTCCAGCTCGCTGACAAGCGCCTTCTGCGCCGCAGCGTTGAGCGCCTTGGCCTCCGGCCCGGATGCATTGGCATCCGGAATGAAGTGGAAGCCGGACAGGCTGCCAACATGCTGGCCTTCGACCATGACGTCACCAGTGGCGGTGACCTGTGCCTCGAGCATCGTGTTCTCCCGCAAGCGTCGCATCAGCACGGACGTGCGGCGGTCCACGAAACGGGCCGCCAGACGCTCGTGCAGCGCATCGGACAGCTTGTCCTCTACCTGACGTGTCAGCCCCTGCCAATGCTCTGGATGCGGCAACCAGTCAGGTCTGTTGGCAACGAAGGTCCAGGTCCTGATCTGCGCAATGCGGTTGGACAAGGTGTCGATGTCGCCATCGGTGCGGTCGAGCATGGCGATCTGGCGCTTGAACCACTCCGCCGGCACCACGCGCTTTTCCATCAGGAAACGGTAGATGGTCGAGACCAGCTCGGCGTGGATATGGGGCGAAACCTTGCGGTAGTCTGGCACCTGGCAGGCATCCCAGAGCTTTTCCACCGCCTCGCGGCCGTTGGCAAGGTTGCGCAGTTCGGGGTCGGCGCTGACGATGTCCAGCGCAATCTCGTCGTCGGCCGCCGGCGCCTTGGTCAGGCCCGCCTCTCCGGGCTGCACGGCGAGCGAGGCCTTCAGGGCGTTGAGCGAGCGGAAATCAAGATCGGGGTTGCGCCATTGCAGCTGGCGGACCGCGTCGAACTGGTGGTTCTCGATCGCCTCGACCAGTTCCGGTTCGAAAGCAGGGCAACGCCCGGTCGTGCCGAACAGGCCGTCGCGCATGTTCCGCCCGGCGCGGCCTGCAATCTGGCCGAACTCCGCCGGATGAAGCCGCCGGAAGCGGTTGCCGTCGAACTTGCGGTCCGAGGCAAAGGCGATCTGCTCCACATCGAGGTTGAGGCCCATGCCAATGGCATCGGTGGCGACCAGATAATCGACATCGCCGGCCTGGAACAATTCGACCTGTGCGTTGCGCGTGCGCGGGCTGAGTGAGCCCATGACGACCGCCGCGCCGCCTTTCTGTCGCCGGATCAGCTCGGCAACCGCATAGACCTCGTCAGCAGAGAAGGCGACGATAGCGGCGCGGGGCGGCAGGCGCGTCAGCTTCTTTTCGCCGGCGAAGCTCAGGTGCGACAGCCGGGGCCGTGTCACCACCGTCACGCCTGGCAGCAACTGCTCGATCAGCGGGCGCATCGTGCCCGCGCCGATCAGCAGCGTTTCAGAGCGCCCGCGCTGGTTCAGCAGGCGGTCGGTGAAGATGTGGCCGCGATCGAGGTCGGCTGCGAGCTGGATTTCGTCCACCGCCACGAAGTCGACGTTGATGTCACGCGGCATCGCCTCGACGGTCGAAACCCAGAAGCGCGGCCGGTCCGGCTTGATCTTCTCTTCGCCCGTGACCAGCGCCACGGCCTGCACGCCGACACGCGCGACGAGCCGCCCGTAGACCTCGCGCGCCAGAAGCCTGAGTGGCAGACCGATCATGCCGGTGGCATGGGCCGTCATGCGCTCGAGCGCGTAATGCGTCTTGCCGGTATTCGTGGGGCCGAGCACTGCCGTGACGCCACGGGTTCGCACGGAGGCGGGCAAAGAGCGTATCAGCATGGTGCTGTCTGACAGCACACCGTTTCGTCAGGCGCAAGGTGGAGCGAACACCTTGGCATGTTGGCCTCGGCATCTTGGCCTCAAGGGGTGCGCCGCTCTGGCGCGTGATACGGGGCAACGCGATCACAGCCCCCGACACAGGGGACACCATGTTCGTTGGCCGGAACAGGACCGGAACGAAACCGGCCCGAATCATCGACCTCGGCATAGTCCACGTTTGTTCCGCCTGGAAACGCCGGGGCGCGCGGGAAAAACCGGGATATGTGGCGCACCGGAGCAGCTTTGTCCTTGGCCTTGTATGCCGGTTCATTCCAGCGGATCGTTCCGGTCAAGCTTCCAGAGGCCCCACAAGAAAGACACGATGAAGATGAGCGCCATGCTCGGAAGGGCGACGACAGGGGGTGTGGCCACCACACCCATCGCGCAGCCTCCGGAACCTCCAACGCCGCATGTCGGACCAAACATGATGGCTGCCAGCACGAACGCCACAGCGATGCCTGGTCCGATCAGAAGACCTTAGAACGCCATGCGCGGGGCCCTGAGGAACAGGGCCCTGAAGCACACGGCCTTCATCGCCGCAGGCCTTACCCCATCAGTTCACGGGCACACAGCTTTCCGATGTGAGGATGCTGTCAACGCCGCTCGGCCCTGACGGTAGCCGTCGGGCCACCAAAGCTGCTCGCCTCGATCACCACCATGCCGATCTCGCTGCGCACGGCGATGCGATAGGGAGCCACCAGCCGCGAGCCGGCCACGGGCGCCAGCCAGGCCTCGATGTCG
>Ga0164293_10005221_pt1 | contig 11065 bp, 15 predicted proteins | sample GEODES118metaG_FD_111487 | JGI IMG/M metagenome (GOLD analysis project Ga0164293, IMG submission 111487) | Eutrophic lake water microbial communities from Lake Mendota, Wisconsin, USA - GEODES118 metaG | ecosystem: Environmental > Aquatic > Freshwater > Lake | place: USA: Lake Mendota...
GGACACATTGTAGGCAGCAATCGGAAGTGGATGGGCCTCGCTCAACGACTTGATGATATCCAAGTAACTCAAGGCTGGCTTCACCATCAAAAAATCAGCTCCTTCGGCTACATCAAGTGCCGCCTCTACCAAGGCTTCCTTGCTGTTGGCAGGATTCATCTGGTAGGTTTTCTTATCGCCAAACTTGGGAGCTGAATCCAAAGCATCCCGAAAAGGACCGTAAAAGGCACTCGCATATTTGGCCGTGTAGGACATGATTGAGGTATCGGTATAGCCATTTTCATCCAAAAGGTTGCGGATAAATCCCACGCGCCCATCCATCATGTCCGAGGGACCGAGGATATCTACACCAGCATCCGCTTGCGCCAGCGCCATTCTTCCCAAAATTACCAACGTTTCGTCATTCAGGATCTTGCCATTTTTGACCAATCCATCGTGGCCATCACTGCTGTAAGGATCCATGGCTACATCAGACATCAAGCAAAGTTCCGGAAAGTCTTTTTTGATTTGCCGCAAAGCCTTGAGGTAAAACGTTTCTGGATTGTAGCTTTCAGAGGCTACTGCATCCTTCAAAGATTCGGAATAGGCTGGAAACACATCGAAAGCAGTTATTCCCAGCTTCATGCATTCCTCGATTTCCCGCAAGGTCCCATCCAAAGACCTTCTGAAGATCCCCGGCATGGAAGCTACTTCACTTTGCTGGCCGCTGCCCTCTACGAGAAACAAGGGGAAAATCAAGTCTTTCACTGACACCTGGGTTTCTTCAACCAAGTTGCGTACAGCTTCAGATTTACGGTTTCGACGGGGTCTACGGGAGTTCATCAGGGTATTAATTGGTGAATCAAATCGGGGCGAATTTCGGAATAATCCTCGATATACCATTCACAGGGAGGTAAATCGGATTTTTGTTGAGAAGAAAGCACTGCTACTACCTTCATGCCGGCATTTTTTGCAGCGCTCACTCCCGAAAAAGAGTCTTCAAAGACCAGGCAACGATCGGGAGTCAAGGAGAGGGTGGCCGCAGACTTGAGGTACACCTCTGGGTCTGGCTTGTGTTTGGACACCTGCTCACTCGCTAGCGCGGATTCCAGATGAGGAAAAAGATCTAGTTTCCCTGCAATCAGCTCCATGTTGGCAAAGGGGGCAGAGGTAGCAATGCCCGTCTTCAGTCCTGCTTGCTTTAGCCCATGGAAAAACTCCAAAAATCCAGAGATAGGATCCACGTGGGCTTGGTAAATCTCTCGAAACAAACTTTCCTTTTCAAATTCCAGGTCAAGGAGCTCCTGCCCCTCAATTTTTCTCCCTAGAAAATGGCTTAAGATGTAGCCGTTATTTTTTCCATACATGTGCTGGAAATACTCCTCCTCCGTTGGAAAGAGGTTGCGCTTCTCAAAAAATCGAGAAAAGGCCTGGGCATGGAAGGGGTTGGTATGGCAAATCACCCCATCCATATCAAAAATGACTGCTTTGGACATCAGAAGGATTGTTTGAAGGAAAACTGTGGGCAGCAGGGTTTTGTTGAGATCAACCGTAGGTGGCGACCACCGACTCGATGATATCCACGCATTCGTGTAGCTGCTCCTCAGTCAGTACCAAAGGTGGCGCAAAGCGAATGATGTTGCCATGGGTGGGCTTGGCCAACAATCCTGCTTCCGCCAGCTTCACACAAATATCCCAGGCGGTGGAACTCTCCTCTGTATCGTTGATCACCACGGCATTCAGAAGGCCTTTTCCGCGCACCAGGCTAAGTACCCTATACTTGTCTACAAGGACCTTCATACGGGAACGGAATAAATCACCCAAGTAGCGTGCATTTTGTGCCAAATGCTCGTCACGAACCACCTCCAGCGCCGTCATAGCTACCTTGGCCGCTACCGGATTGCCCCCAAAGGTGGATCCATGCTGGCCTGGTTTGATCACATTCATGATGTGATCGTTGGCCAAAACAGCAGAAACGGGATAAAATCCACCCGAAAGAGCCTTGCCTAAAATCAAAATATCGGGTTGCGTATAGGATGCCTGCTTTTCGCAGTGGCCCTCACAGCTGCAGTTGCCACACACGGCAAGTAAAGATCCCGTACGGGCTATGCCTGTTTGAATTTCATCTGCGATAAGCAAGACGTTCTTTTTGCTGCAGGCTGCTTTTGCCTTGCTTAAGTAATCAGCTGCAGGGGTGTATACACCTGCTTCTCCTTGAATGGGCTCAATCAAAAATCCAACTACCCCATCTAGTTCTAGCGCACTTTCAAGTGCTGGGATATCGTCGTAGGGTACGGTAATAAATCCTGGCGTGAAGGGCCCAAAGTTCTTTTTGGCGGAATCGTCTGTGGAGAAAGAAACAATCGTGGTCGTGCGGCCATGAAAATTACCAGCCGCAACAATAATTTTTGCTTCATTTTCAACCACTCCTTTGACCTCATGCCCCCACTTTCGCGCCAGCTTGAGCGCTGTTTCCACCCCTTCCGCGCCAGTATTCATCGGCAGCACCTTGTCAAAACCAAAGTACTCCGTAATGTATTGTTCGTAGGGTCCCAACTGATCGTTGTGGAATGCACGGGAAGTCAGCGTAAGTGTTCCAAGCTGTTCAATCATGGCATCTTTGATGCGCGGATGGCAGTGACCTTGGTTGACGGCAGAGTAGGCAGACAAAAAATCATAGTAGCGCTTGCCTTCCACATCCCATACAAAAACACCTTCTCCACGGGTAAGTACAACAGGTAAGGGATGGTAATTATGCGCTCCGTACTTTTCTTCCAAAGCGATCGCTTGACTACTTGAGGTGATGGTCTCCATGATTTTCTTAATTTTGTGGCAGTTCAGCCTGCTGACTGAATACAAATATAGGAAATGCCCTTGGGCTAAACCATGAAAAACGAAAAGAAGCCTGTCCCTCCCTTGACATCGGAAGATTATTACCTCAATGCTCAGGGGCTACTGGTTTTTACAGAAAAGTACCATTTAAAACGGGGCTACTGCTGCGGAAGCGGCTGCAAGCATTGCCCCTATCCGAAATCCTGAAAATCGAAGGAATATTTTTAAAATAGTTGTTGCTACTATCCGAAAAGTTCCGATATTTGCAGACCCAATACAGAAACGCATACCACTAAGGACATATTATCATGGCAAAAGTTTGTGACATCACCGGCAAAAGACCTCGAGTAGGTAACAACGTGTCCCATGCAAATAACAAGACGAAGCGTAGATTTTCCCCAAACCTTCACAAGAAGAGTTTCTACGTTCCTGAAGAAGACGCATGGATTACGTTGAAAGTGTGCTCTAAGGCATTGAAGACAATCAACAAGAATGGCATTACTGCAGTTTTGAAAAAAGCGCAGGAAAACGGCATGATTGTAATCAGATAATCCAGTCACAGTCCCTTAAATCAACACAGAGATGGCTAAGAAAGGCAACCGAGTACAAGTGATTATGGAATGTACAGAGCATAAGAACTCTGGCATGCCAGGTACTTCTAGATACATCACCACCAAAAACAGAAAAAACACGACTGAAAGATTAGAATTGAAGAAATTCAATCCAATCTTGAAGAAGATGACTGTTCACAAAGAAATAAAGTAATTTTAGCTCGGGACCTCGTCCCCTAAACAAAAAAGCAATGGCTAAGAAAGTAGTAGCAACCCTAAAAAAAGAAGGTGGCGTATCTTACGCCAAAGTAATCCGTGCGGTAAAGTCTCCAAAGACTGGCGCATATACCTTTAGAGAAGAAATGGTCCCTTCGACTGAAGTTCAGGCGGCCTTGAATAAATAATTTTACCTTCCTCGTGATGGTTCTAAAGTCCCTCTGATTAGTTCAGCAGGGACTTTTTCATTACCTTGACTTCCAATTAGCGACAAATCCCATGGGAATTTTTGGTTTCTTCTCCAAAGAGAAAAAAGAAAGCTTGGACCAAGGTCTTCAAAAGACTAGCGAATCCATTTTCTCCAAACTCAGCAAGGCAGTAGTCGGCAAATCAAAGGTCGATGAAGAAGTATTGGATGAGTTGGAAGAGGTACTCATCGGCTCAGACCTAGGCGTAGAGACGACCGTCAAAGTAATCCAACGAATTGAGGAGCGCGTAGCGCGAGACAAGTACCTCAATGCTTCGGAGCTAGACAGCATTCTTCGCGAGGAAATTGCCCTGCTGCTGGAAGAAAACAACACACAAGACCTGCTGGACTTTGATCTGCCCGCAGAAAAAAAGCCCTACGTAATTCTTGTAGTTGGCGTCAATGGCGTGGGCAAAACCACCACCATCGGAAAACTGGCACACCTCTTCAAAAATGCAGGCAAATCCGTAGTCCTTGGCGCTGCCGATACCTTTAGAGCCGCAGCAGTGGATCAATTGATTCTTTGGGGTGACCGAGTGGGCGTACCTGTCGTGTCCCACGGCATGAACACTGATCCTGCATCCGTGGCCTTCGACACCATGAAGCAAGGAGTGGATACGCAAGCAGACCTAGTGATTATCGATACCGCTGGTCGACTACACACCAAGGTCAACTTGATGAACGAGCTCACCAAGATCAAGCGCGTGATGCAAAAATTTATCCCCGATGCGCCGCATGAGATCCTGTTGGTCTTGGATGGTTCTACTGGACAAAATGCCTTTATGCAGGCCAAGGAATTTACCAAAGCCACCGAGGTGAGCGCTCTAGCCATCACCAAACTCGACGGCACTGCCAAGGGAGGTGTGGTTATCGGGATTTCAGACCAGTTTAAGATCCCTGTCAAATACATTGGCGTAGGAGAGAAAATGACCGACTTGCAGCTCTTCAACCGCACCGAGTTTGTAGATTCTCTTTTCAAAAAGAAGTAAGCGCCACAACGCTGTTCGTCCTCCGGAAATTTCGGAGGATTTTTTTTTGCCAAATCACAAACAAATTTTCTATGTTTACGTATTCAATATGATATCATATTAATATCAATTAAACATGGAAAAAATTACCAAACCCTCCTCTGGCTACCTTTGGCTAGTACTCACCCTGGCAGGCCTTGCAGCTGCTAGTTTTTGTCTTACACAAGACTTCCCCTACCCCATCTTTGGTGGAGTACTGATGGTTCTCACCCTCATTACTATGGGTGGATTTTTTATTGTCGATCCCAACAAGGCCATGGTACTTCTACTATTTGGCGCCTACAAAGGCACCGTCAAGGCAAATGGCTTTTTCTGGGTTAACCCCTTCATGACCAAAAAGAAGATCTCTTTGCGGGTTCGCAACTTTGAAAACAAGCCGCTCAAGGTCAATGACAAAATAGGTAACCCGGTCATGATTGGTACCATTGTCGTCTGGCAGGTAGAAGACACCTTCAAGACTAGCTTTGACGTAGAAGATTACGAGAATTTTGTACACCTACAGACGGATGCAGCGGTCCGCAAAATGGCTGGCCTCTACTGCTACGACAATTTTGACGACAACCACAGCGAGATTACCCTACGCTCTGGAGTAGAGGAAGTCAACCACTCCCTGGAAAAAGAAATTGCAGAGCGTCTTCTCCAAGCAGGCATCAAAGTAATTGAAGCGAGGATCTCCAACTTGGCCTATGCGGCTGAAATTGCTTCTGCCATGCTCCAGCGGCAACAGGCAACTGCCATTGTGGCGGCAAGGCAAAAGATTGTAGAAGGCGCTGTTGGCATGGTGGAAATGGCCTTGGCCGACTTGAAGATGAAGGATATTATCGAGTTTGACCAGGAGAAAAAAGCAGCCATGGTGTCCAACCTGATGGTGGTACTCTGCTCAGACCGCAGCGCTTCCCCAGTAGTCAATGTAGGCACGCTCAACCAATAAAGCATGGTCGCACAAGAGCAGCAAAGCTTTAGGGGAACCATCGTCATGTATGGCATTATTCTGCTGGAACTCCCGACCCTGACGCTCATTTCCGTGCTTTATTTCACGGGCAAACTAGGGGCAGAAGGATGGATTCCAATGCTCATAGTAGGCACCTTGATTCCCCTTACATTTGTGCTCCTGATGAGCATCACCTTGGAAACACGCCTTGATTCCCATGCCTTTTCCTACAGGAACTTGCCTTTTCAGCGCAGCTGGAAAAAACTACCTCTGGAGAAAATAAGCTCCATTTCCGTCCAGAAAAAAGATGGGATTCTAGACTATGGTGGCGTAGGACTACGGTTTTCTCGTAAAACCAAAGCCTATATCTTCTTTGCAGTTCACGTCATTGAAGTAGAGCAAGGAGATAAAAAGCTAGTATTCTCCACGGCAAAGCCAAAAGATTTTGACGCAGTCATCAACACTTGGCAAACCAGTAAATCCTAATCCATGATCCCTCCAATATTTAACGAAACCCAACAATTTAGGCAGATTTGGATCTGGGCAATTCTACTAAGCGTAACAGCAGCAGGCATCGCCTCTGTGAGCTATGCAGTAGCCACCCAGCCAAATCTATCGTTTGTGGATATCCTTGTTCCTCTGGCACTCCTGCTCTTAGTGAATGCCCTGTTTTATTCCCTAAAACTGACTACACGAATTACCGAATCAAGTCTTTCTTTTCGATTCAAGCCCTTTTTAGGAAATCGTACCTATCGATTTGAAGACCTAGAATCCATGGAAATCATCTCTTACAGCGGACTGAAGGAGTTTGGCGGCTGGGGCATCAAATGGAATGGGAGCTACTGGTCCTATACCACTGGAGGAACCCACGGAATTCTAATCAAAACGAAAGACAAAAAATTCCTTTTGGGAACTCAAAAACCAGAGGAGGCGAAGCAAGCAATTGCACAATTCAACGAACAGAAATCCAGATATGGCCGCTAAAAAACCATTTGTACTGCGATTGGATGAGGGCATGATGAAAGCCCTTGAAAAGTGGGGAGCAGACGAGTTTCGCAGTACCAATGGGCAATTGGAATGGATCATCCGAGAGGCTTTAAAAAAGGCTGGACGACTCCCAAAACCCAAACCAGAGGACAAAAACTCCGGCTAGCTCCGCTTGAACAATTTGTTTCCCCGCAAACCCTAGAGAAGAAGCCCCTCTTTTGGTAACTTGCAGTCGCATACCTAGTCCTATGAAATCCATCATCAGTTTTGTCATCCGCTATGTCCCTAGGCCTATCCTTCAAACGGTAAGCCCGCTAGCGATGAAGGTCCTCTCCCAACTCAATCGCGGCTCGGAAGTCAGCTGCCCTGTCTGCTCCCATTCCTACAAGAAGTTTTTGCCCTATGGCCGCATCGCACGTGAAAATGCGCTCTGCCCAAATTGCCTAGCGCTAGAAAGACACCGCCTGATGTGGCTTTTTCTAAAGGAGAAAACCAACTTTTTTACCGCTCCCCTCAAGGTGCTTCATGTCGCGCCAGAGCATTGCTTTATTGAGCGATTTGAGGCGATTCCCAACTTGGATTACATCACCGCTGACATTGAGTCTCCGCTCGCCAAGGTGAAGATGGATGTGCACGACATCCCATTTGACGACAATACCTTTGATGTGGTCTTTTGCAACCACGTATTGGAGCATGTAGACGATGATATTCGCGTTTGTTCAGAGTTTAACCGAGTTCTAAAACCTGGAGGCTGGGGGATTTTACAGTCTCCCGTCTATTCCTTGGAGAAAACACTCGAAGACAAGACCATCACCGATCCAGCTGAGCGGGAACGCTTATTTGGACAGCGAGATCACGTACGGAAATTTGGAAAGGATTACGCAGCAAGACTCCGGCAATCTGGAATTCAGATCGAAGAAAACCAGTTTGTGAAGGAGCTTGACCCTAAAAAAGTGAAGCAGTATGCACTTGCTCCGGACGAAGTACTTTTTGTCTGCAGCAAGGGAAACTAACCTTTACGCCACTTTAGCGCCAGTTCGACTAGCAGTCCCGATCCGTAGCCACAAAGCTGTACGATGGAAGTTAATAGGGATAAATGCCCAACCAACAAGGAGCGGTGCTGCCAATAGGCTTGATTGATCACAAGGAGAGCCCAAGCCCAAAAGATAAGGAGGTGAGGGATGAGCAGGAACTGAAGAAAAATCAAGTTCACGCCAATCGAAATCAGAAAAAGAAGGAAGAAGCTCGGCAAGGCATGTACCAGCTTGATGGCCTCGGGATGAAAGCGAGAGACGTTGACCCGATTTCTCCCAAAGGAAAAGGCCTGCTTGGCAAATGACACTAGTGTATTTTTTCGCTTGTGGTAGACAAAAGCCTCAGACACCAATTCCAATCGGAATCCTGCCTTCTTGATGCGCAGGCTCCATTCGATGTCTTCCCCACGGTTGGGGTCCACAAAACCACCCAGCTGCTCAAATACGCGTCTTGAAACCCCCATATTGAATCCCCTAGCCTGGTAAGCTGCGGGATTTTTGAGTTTGCCGCGAATTCCTCCGGTAGTCCAGAACGAAGTCATCGCAAAGTCCATCGCTTTTTGCAGGGGAGAAAAATCCGCAGCTGCCGCATCTGGACCTCCAAAGGCATCTAGAGATCGAGAGGTTATCGCCTTTTCAAGAACTTCAAAATAGGCAGGCGGCAGGAGCACATCCGAATCGAGGATCACAAAAAAATCCCCTTTGGCTTGCTGCATCCCAAAATTACGGGCGAAACCTTGACCGGTATTCTCTTGAAAAAAATAGTGGATGGTAAGTTGGTCTGCAAAGGCATCTACTACTTCCTTGCAACGCAGGGTGGAACCGTCTTCTACCACGATTACCTCAAACTGGGTATTGGTTTGGGGAAGGAGACTGCCCAACAAGTCCTTGAGTTCACCCGGTCGATTGTAAACAGGAATGATACAGGAAAAGAACATCAAAAATCTAAATTGATTTCTTCGTCGATTTTGTATTCAGGCTCTTTGGACTGGTTGGAAGTCATCAGCTCCGCAATGAAGCCTGTCAAAAATAACTGTGCTCCAATCACGAGAGCCACCAGCGCCAAGAAAAATACTGGCTGATCCACTACCTCTCTCACTTTTATGCCTTGACTCAGCCCATAGATTTTTTGAATAATCAACCAGGCCGTAATCGCAAATCCAGTAAAGAAGGAAAGTGTGCCTAGCAAGCCAAAAAAGTGCATCGGCTTTTTCTTGTAGCGATGCACAAAGGATACGGAGATGAGGTCCAAAAAGCCATTGAGGAAGCGCTCCAGTCCAAACTTGGAATAACCGTACTTACGGGCTTGATGTGCCACCACCTTTTCCCCGATTTTGGGGAAGCCGTTCCACTTTGCTAAAAGCGGAATGTAGCGGTGCATTTCTCCATAGATGTGGATGTTTTTCACCACCTTATTGCGGTAAGCCTTCAGTCCACAGTTGAAGTCGTTCAATTGAATTCCCGAAATCCAGCGGGTCACCCCATTAAAGAATTTGGAAGGGATGGTCTTGGAAATGGGATCATGTCGTTCTTTTTTCCAACCCGATACCACATCTAGTCCTCCTTTGATCATCGCGTAGAGGCCAGGGATCTCGTCTGGACTGTCTTGGAGGTCTGCATCCATGGTGATGACCACTTCTCCAGAGCAACGCTTAAAGCCCGCATCTAATGCGGCAGATTTCCCATAGTTGCGGGTAAAATTGATCCCTTTTATGGCGGTATTGCTCGCTGAAAGCTCCTGAATCACCTCCCAAGATCGATCCGTACTGCCATCGTTGATCAGTAAGACCTCATAGGTGTAGGCATTTGCCTGCATCACCCGGTTGATCCACTGGGTGAGTTCAGGAAGGGATTCTTCTTCGTTGAATACCGGAACAACTACAGAAATCTGAATCATATTAAAAGTCTAGAGACTTGTCTTTTTTCTTAAGAATAGCTCCCAAAATTAAGGCAATGATCGCGTAGAAAATTAGGCCGAATCCAAAAGCTTTCAATTGACCGACTAGGGTAAAATTAGATGCCGAGGCTTCTCTCATGTCATCAAGAACTTCAGGAGCTAAAGAATCAGGACTTGCGCCAAAGTTTTCCATCATCTCCAGTTGCGACTCAAAAGTTATATCTCCAAGCACCTGCGGCAAGGTAGGATCAATCACTTGGAACAAAAGGATATTTCCAATCAATCCAATAACTCCTGAGATTAAAACGGCGAAGAAGCTGAAGTTAAAGGCAGTCCCAAAAGACATAAATCCCCCCACTTCTTTTCGGTATTCTTTTCCAAAATAAATGATGAACGCAAAGAAAAGCACCAAGACAACCAGCCCGAAATAGGCAGAAGCGAGATAAGAAGAATCGATAAAGTATGCTAAATAATAGATTACCAAGGTCACAAGGCCAATGGTGAGTCCAGGCTTTACAGCCGACTGGATGGGAGAAGGTGCTTGTTCGTTCATGATATGTTAGGATTTTTCCTTAAAATAATTGAAATAATAATACTAAAGAACATTCCGGGTATAATTTTCCAAATGCCATCGTTGAGGGCGACATCCCAGGCAGTCATGCTTTTTAAATTAGTTTGGGTGACTTCAAAGGAAGCTAGGCCCACTTGGGAAATAATTACCTCTTTATTTTTTTCCAACACCGCCCATTTGGCAGTTTGAATAGCCGAAAACAAGGACGAGGAGCTCTCCAAAATCCCCCAAATAATTCCAGTAGAGAGTAGCGCAAGCAGTAGAAAACTTACTGCCCCCACGGACATTCCTTCTGAAAAGGAAAGGTATCCGTCGTTGCCGTAGTCTTTGAAAAATTTCATAGCCAAGAACACCGTGATGGGGGTAATTAAGTATCCAAAAACCAAGTTCAGGTTGGTAGGATCAGAATAAAATAAGGAGAGCACATAAAAAGAGACCCCACTCATCAGTCCACCAAGTGCCCCAAATTGATAGGCTGTCTTGAAGTATTTAGTCATTGACTTGAATCAAATGCCCTTTTTGAATGCAGTATTTCACCTTTCCAGTCAGTTCCTGCCCAAAAGAGGGATGGTTGGCAGAAAGCGAAGGATTGGTTTTTTCATTGTAGATCCACTTTTCTGTTGGATCAAAAATGGTCCAAGAATCAGCGCTCTTGCCTACTACTTTTTCAGGTCCTGAGGTCACTTTTTCTAGAAGCAGCTCCCAGCCCAGCTCTTTGGCTAACTGCACCATGGAAGGGAGGAAAGCAGTTAATCCTGCCATTCCAAAAGCGGCATGGTCAAACTCACAGAA
>Ga0164293_10005222_pt1 | contig 11063 bp, 24 predicted proteins | sample GEODES118metaG_FD_111487 | JGI IMG/M metagenome (GOLD analysis project Ga0164293, IMG submission 111487) | Eutrophic lake water microbial communities from Lake Mendota, Wisconsin, USA - GEODES118 metaG | ecosystem: Environmental > Aquatic > Freshwater > Lake | place: USA: Lake Mendota...
GAATAGAAGCTAATGGCGGTACGATTTCGCAGGCATTACTTGATATTTTTGACACTAATTTTTTTATACCCGCAAAAGCAAACGGAAACATCCTAACCGAGTTAGATAGGCTAAATGTTTATTGTGGATTAGTTGGATATGAAATTGCAGCAAGAACGAATTTAATTAAATCGGCTCATTATGTTACTCCTGTAAGTTCACCAACATTTGACGCTAATGGGTATAAGTCAAGCGGTACAAGTTACTTAGACTTAAATTATACACCAAGTACGCAAGCCGTTAAATTAACACAGACAAGTGCTTCAATTTTTGCTGTTGTTAAAAATCCTTTGTATGTTGGAAATGTTAGAACCATTGGAGGCGGGCAGGCTTCATTTGTCAATCTGTTAGCTTTAACAAGAACGGCAACACCTGATTTGAATGCGTCATTAAATGGAGGGGGTTCACTAACTAATACCAATACTACAAGTTCGGGTAATGTTTTTTTTGCAGGTCAAAGGAATGGAACTGCAATTAAATCAATTATCAACAGCAACGAGAGCAGCGGGACAAGCACTTCAGTAGGGTTGGCAAATGTTTCAGCTTACGAACTTTCAATCAATATTAACGGCTCACCTATTACGGCATTTGATACGCAAAGTCACTTATGTAGTGGACATGGTTCGGGCAGTTTAGATTTGCAAGGATTAAGAGTTATTTTAAATAATTTATTCACAGCATTAGGGGTATAATTATGAAAGTTTTAAAAGCAACATTAGCTCAAAAAGAAGCCTTAGAAGGGTTTTATGAAGAAGGTTATGAACTTAGATTCATTGAAGATGCAAAGGGCAATTGGGTGGTTAATGACAAGGTAGTTACTAATGGTCATTTCCTTTCAATTCGTGAGCAATTACAAGCACTTCCTTTAATAGATTATCAACCTAAAGTAATTAATTAAATGGAATTGAACTTAGTATTATTTGGCGTGATTTGCGCACTTATAGGCATCATCTATGCGACATTAACAACGAAGATAAACAAGCTGGAGGTTAAGCAGGAAAACCTTCATGATAACTTAGTGCCGAAAGTTCAAAAATTAGAGGACATTCAGGGGACTAAAATTGATATTGTATCGGCTCAGATGAATGAGCAAAAGAAGTCAATAGAAACATTAACTGAAAAGGTCAATGTTTTGGCTCACAATTTCCATAGTTCAAAAAATGTTGAGGGGCAATTGAATCTAACTATGACAGCTATTTTAAAACATTTAGAAAAGGTTGAAAAATGAAAGATATAATTAATAACTTTTTAAAATCATTTGACAATTCAGAGGGCGGATTTTCTGCAAGGAAATTAACTGCATTTGGCTTAATGGTTTTAATTACTTATACTCATTATAAGTATGTTGATTTAAGCAACGCAATAGAAGCTATTCTAATAGACTTAGCAGGAGTTTTAATTGCTTTAGGTATTATAACTATGGAGCAGGTTATTAAGTTTAAGAATGGGGATAAAGCTGAATGATTTTGAATTGTAAATTTTAATAGCTTAGATTTGTGTTTTAAAATCAAACAATTATGAAAGAGAATAAAGATTTTATCAAAAAACTAAACGAGCCAATTACGCAAAAGAAACTAAACTTTGAAGATTGGTTTACGATATTCTTATTAGTTGCAATCATGTTGGGTATAGTTGGTTTATTATTTTTAAATTGGATTTAAGGCATGGAATTAAAATTAATTCGTGAAACTTTCACAGAGAAGTCAACAATCGGGAGTCTTTATGTTAATGGCATCTTCTTCTGCTATACATTAGAAGATAAAGACCGCAAATTAGAATCGGGCGGGGTTAAAGAGTACGCTAAGACAGCAATACCACGAGGTAAATACAAAGTCGTATTATCTTTTTCAAATCGTTTTAAAAAGTACCTTCCTGAATTAATTAATGTGCCACAATTTGCAGGCATTAGAATTCATGCAGGAAATAAGGCCGAAGATTCTGAAGGTTGTATTTTAGTAGGTGCAACTAAGACAGTTGATTTTATAGGTCAATCTCAGGTTACTTTTGGCAAACTTATGAAAGCAATTCAAGCAGTAGAAAAGATTGAAAAGATTAATATTACAATCGAATGATAGCCGCTATTATCTTATTAGCTTATGTTATTCTTAATGTAGAATACTGGAAGTACAATGCAGAGCATTAAAGACTATCAGCCAACACCTGAAAGAATTAAATCCCATCAAGACCACGAGGAAAAGAGAAAACTATTCTGCAAAATACTTGAAGAAAAGTACCGTGATAAGTGGAAAGAAATTAAACCAAACAAATCAACTAAAAAGAAATGATTAAATACTTCATTGGTGGAGTTATTGCAGGAGTGCTAATTGGTATCATATCAGTTAGCACTTTTCGCAATTATAAGCCTATAATAATACACGATACAATACAGCCGAGAATTGATTCTATAATTAGAATTGAAAACAGCTATTTTAAAACAATCAATCAAACTAAAATAATTTATGAAGCACGTCAAGATTCTATTAATAATATTCCCGATTCTTTTCAATACGATTTGTTCCGGTCAAACTGCCAAAGATACAGCTACCTCCTCAGTAACGATTCAGCAAGTCAAGATTAGTAACTTAGCATTTAATGAATTGGATAAAATGATTGAGATTAACAGGCAGCAAGATTCGCTATTATGGGCAAAGCAAAGCCGCATTGAATTACTTAATTGGCAAGTTGATTTAAGAACTAAACAAGTAGAGGATTGTAATTCGAAACTAATCAAATCAGAATCAGACCTACTAAAAGCTAAAAATAGAACAAAACTATTCACAATTACAGCGTTTTTATTGGGTTCAATTACTACAATTTTACTTTTATATTAATTTTATTCTGCTAATTTTCAACACATTACGACTATTAAAATAAAATAAACGAAACGAATAGTAATAATGTGGAAATCTGCTATATCTTTGCTCTCACAATAACCAAACAAATAGCAAACAATTATGGCAAACTCAATCAAATCAACTTCAATCAAATCGAACGGCAGAGAAACTAATTTTTTCACTCCAAATTCTCCAATGGCTGAAACTGAAAAGGCTATTCAATTAGAATTAATTAGATTTTCAGACATGGAAACGGCTTGTAAAGCGTGGTTTCCTAAATCACAAATAAAATTTAATCCTAATGAAGGTTTAGTTGAAATACCTGAATGGTTATTATTAACTAAAACAAACGCTAACAGATTAACTATGTACGCATAATCAAATAATTAACCAAACAATTAACAACTACAATTATGAAAACTCAAATCAACAACTTAGTAAAAGGTAATCAATTCCAAGCTGGCACTAATTCAGTAGAGCGCAATTTAGTAGCATCAAAAGTAATTAGCGAAAATCCTGAATCAATGAAAATAGTTATTAGAGGTCATGTTATCAATCTTGATGCCAAGTATTCAATTTCAGGAAAATCAGTTCAGTATATTGCTGAAATTCCTACTCAATTGTACAATTCTTTTAATGGTGAATTTGGTTTGCCAAAATCTAATCCAAAAGCATTTTTAATTATCAATGGCGATATGACTGCGAATCTTCAGACTAATAGCAAAAAAGTGTTTTACTTGAATATTGACAATAGCGAAATTACAATTAACTAAATCAAATCGGGGGAGCAATCCCCCATTAAAACCAAATAATTAACCAAACAATATTATGACAACTACAATTATTATCAACTACAAAGAATTAGACATCACTTATGCAACTGCAATCAGTTCAGGTCATGGTCACAAACAAATTAGTGTATGGTTCATAGATTATGAAACATTAGAATCAATCACACTAACTGCTACTACCAATAATATGCCTGCATTTGATAGGGCATCAGATTTAGAGGGTCAAGAAAAATACAGAGCATTGTATGATATTATCGAAATGCAGATTCAAGACCAATTAGAAGAATTCGTTTCACCATTAGTATAAAACCAAATAACATGAAAAGCCAAACAATTAAGCAGTACGCCAACATGATAGACTATTGCGAAGTAACACTTAGAGAACATTGGGGAATGGGTGCAGACCCTGCAAAACTTATCGGATTAGCTGAGGAAATCGGAATGCAAGATTTAGCAGACGAATTTAGACAGCAATTGAAAGAGGAAAAGGAGGTTGAGCAAACTAAAACCGACTACCTTACACCAACAGAACTTAAAACATTTGGAGGGCGTTAACCATGGCTAAGATATTAATGCAGAGATACGAACGAGTAAACAAACTCAGAGAGTACGCAATTCAACAGCACAATATAATGAAGGTACGTCAAGCTAATTGGATTTTAAAATCAATTACTCATAGGATGAATCTATTAAGTCACTTTTCAATCAACTGATATGAAAGCAAATGAATTAAGAATAGGGAATTTAGTAAGTCTATTTTTGGGAGTTGATGATAATGGTCCTAATTATAGAGAATATAAAATATCAGGTATAATGACTGATTCAATAGGCTCAAGTCATTATTTAGTTGGTAATATGTGGATTGAAATTTCAAACAATCTTGAACCAATACCATTAACAGAAGAATGGCTTTTAAAATTTGGGTTTGAGAAAACATTTATAACTAAAATTCATTGTAATTTTAATAAAGGCACGTTCTCTTTATTAAAAAGAGATAACCATATTGAGATTTGGTATGAAAACATTAATGTTCAATACGTTCACCAATTACAGAACCTTTATTTTGCACTAACTAACGAAGAATTAATATGTCACACTTAGACCAATACAGACAAGACTTAGCGTGGGAGTTGACAATAGATAAGACGTTAAACCATGAAGCAATTACACAGCGATTAGATACGCTTGTAGAACTTGCTAAAAATGCGGGTAAAATGGAACTAAACGCAAAGCACGATATTAAGATTGACCAATTCAATCCATTTAATAATTAAAAACAAAAAACCAAACAATGAAAAATCAAATTAAAGAAGTGAACAAAGTTTACAAAACAGAAGACTTATCTATTTTCAATCAAATCAAAGGTAACAGACCGCCAAACCCTCAACACATTAGAAGATTAGCCGATAGTATTAAAACGTATGGCATTCTTCAAAGCCCTATCATTGTAAACGAAAACTTTGATGTAATTGATGGGCAGCACAGATTATTAGCAGCCAAAGAAGCAAAGTCAAGTGTTTACTATATTATAGTAGATGGGTACGAATTACAAGAGGTTCAAGTATTAAATCTTAACCAAAAGAATTGGAGTAAAAGTGATTTTATGGAGGGGTACGCAAATATGAATATTGATTCGTACGTAAAACTTAAAAACTTTTACAATAGAAATAATGATTTCAACCTAAGCGATTGTGTCGCTATGTGTTCAAATACTTCAGGCGTTTCAACCTCTAATTTATCACAAAGATATAAAAAACATAAAGGAGGTGTAAGAGTTGTAAACCAAAAAGAAGTATTTGAAGAGGGTACTTGGGTTGGTAAAGATTTTAATTTAGCTCAAGAATATGCTAATAAATTACGAATGATTAAGCCATATTATAAAGGGTATAATAGGAGCTCGTTTGTTGGTACTATGACTGGATTATTTAGAAACAAAGATTTTAATTTTGTTGAATTTCTATCAAAGCTAAAACTTCAATCTCAATCTTTACAAGATTGTGCAAGTGTAGCTCAATACAAATTATTAATTGAGGATATTTACAATTACAAAAGACGCGAAAAAGTTAACCTAAGATTCTAAAAACAAAATAGCCACCCATAAGGTGGCTACTTTGACCAAACAATTATTTCCTATGACAAACAATTGAGGAACAAAGATAATTGAAGATTTATTTTTTTTATTCAATGTGAAAAACTATTATTGAACACCAAACAAAATAACATGAGTACAAACAAACAATTGCCAACTCTGGCAGACCTCACGCAAGACATTGAACTTGCTTACAAGAATGACCAATTCAATCTATTACTTAACCAAGAACCACCAAAACAATGGGTTAAACAACACCCATACATCAAAGGTCATAACTACCTACCTATTGATAAAGTCGAGTACCTTTTAAGGCGTATCTTTAAAACTTATAAAGTACAGATAACAGGTCAAGGCAGTTCATTTAATGGGGTTTGGGTTACAATTAGATTATCTGTTACTAATCCTACTAATGGCGAACTTATGGAAATGGATGGAATCGGAGCAGTTCAACTACAAACAAAACAAGGCACGTCACCTGCTGACCTCCAAAACATCAACAATGGTGCTTTATCAATGGCTTATCCACTTGCAAAGACCTTAGCTATTAAAGATGCAGCGGACGGATTAGGTAAGATATTCGGGGCGGATTTAAACCGAAAAGATGTACTTCCTTTTACTCCTGATGAGCAGTTATTTTTAAGGTCAAACGCAGATAAACTTAAAGCAAATGATTAAAAGATTCGTTTTAGATACCCGCGAAACGTGGAAAGACTTTCGCAAGGGGTTGATTACTGCAAGCCAAATAAACCGCATAGCAGCAGACGGCAAGGGCGGCAATATTTCTCAAGGTGCGGAAACTTACGTCTATGAACTTATCGAAGCAATCGAAGCTGAGGAAACACCTGACTTTTATTCTAATGCAATGGAATGGGGCAACGAACAAGAACCACAGGCGGTATTAAGATTCTGTCAAGAAATGGGATTAGACGTAAATTCCGATGATGTTATCTATACAAGTATTGGCGGGTTTATATTCTTTACTTACAAAGATATTGCAGGCGGTACTCCTGACATTATTCTTCCAAAGTTAAAGGCAAGTGTTGAAATCAAATGTCCTGACAGCAAAACGCATTTAAAGTATAAGTTAACTTTGACGGCTGAGAACTTTCAAAAGGAACTTCCTAAGTATTACGACCAGATGCAATTCAATACTTTCCTTACCAATTCTGAAAAGGCTTATTTCGTATCATTTGACCCACGAGTAAAGAAAGAAAAGCATCAATATTTTTGCATCGAGATTCCAAGAGATGAAGCAAGGATTGAACACCTACTTAACAAAATAGAACTAACAAACAATTTCAAACAAGAACTTTTAAAACAATTAAACAATGATAGTAATTAGCTTATGCGCTGAGGATTTGAAACCTCATTTAAAAAAGAACGAAAAGAACGGTAAACACTATGTTTCAGTAGTAGTAGATGAACGTAAAGAAACGGACAAATTCGGCAACACTCACGCAGTTTATATTTCTCAAAGCAAAGAAGAAAGAACCGCAAAGACTCCTAAGCAGTATGTAGGCAACGGCAAAGAGTTTAAGTTCAATTTAAGTTCACCAACGCCTGAAACAACAACTAAGCCGCAAAGTAATTCGAATGATGCAAGCGATTTCATACCCTTCTAAATGTACAAAATAAAAATCATTGGTTCAAGGTGCGAGTTAATTGCACCTGACCAAACAAAACAAAAGTTTAGCGAATTATACGAGTTAGTTCGATACGCAAAAAATCACAAGATTAAGATTGAAAACAAAAACGAACTGCCGCAATTTTATGCGGAAATGTTGAAGTAATGGAACGCAAATAAACGCAGTATGAAAGCAACAGAAACATATTTGATACTATGCCAGATGGATGCTGGTGAGATAACACTTCAAGAAGCGCACGAACTCATATTGCGTTTATTTGATGTTATGGAATCGGATTGCCAACACGATTGGCGTGTTGATATGTATGACCATTTCGGATTTCCTGCAAGTCGATATTGTGATAAATGTGGCTCAAGGCAATCTGTTCCATAACGTTAAGGTGCTTTGCGATGTGGCGGATTAGTAGCACTAACTGTCAGTATAGCACTAAAGCCAAATAGAATTACTGCGGTTGATTTTAGCACGCCAACCGCCATAACGCAAAACACGTGTTATGCCCAGTGCTTATTGTCGAATAATTTTAAAACAGAAAAATGAAAGTATTTGTAGCAGATTCAAGACCGAAAGGTTATATAAACGAAAAAGATTACCATTGGTGTGATGATAATGACTTGCTAATGTTTGGTCAATTTCAATTAGGAAATGGAAACCCATCCGAAGTAGCAATGTGTGGAATACAAAGCCGAAAATTCACAACCCATATTTTAGTAAAGGATTTAAAAATTGATAAGGATTTTTATAAGGAAATAATTACCGAAAGTGTGGAAGGGGCAATGGGTTGTACTATTGATAGAAAAGGTGATTATGAAATTGAGATGGGTTTCTCACATCATTTCAATATTAACGACATTATGAACGAACTACTGGAAAAAGCAAGTCATTTTGAAGATGGTCAAAAAGTTCAATGTTTTGGCAGAACGCTGTCTTAGCATTGGGCATAACGTATCGGGGCTTTGCGTAGTAGCCCTTAGTATAAACTTAAAAATAACCACGACACTTGATAGGGCTATTACGCAAAACCCTTGTTATGTGCCGTTAATTATTGAAAAATGTATAAACGAAAGACAAAAGAAAAGTTTTTTATAGGTCATCAAGTAGGATTTGATGGTAAGAAAGAAATTATGCAATGGAACTTTGAAACAGAATTGGATTGTGATAAAAAACTTTCTGAATTAAATGCTAAACAGAAAGCAAGTGAAGATAATCCAATACTTGACCCATTCAGTCAATTCAATAGATGGTGGAAAGTTCGCAAACGTGTCGCTCTTTAATGGCACATAACTTACTTATTACAGCCATAAAATGGCACATATCCAACAAAAACAAAATTAACCAAACAATAACATGGTACAACAAACAACAATTAGCATGACATTTACAGAATATCTTTGTAAGGCGCATAATTTAGACCACAAAACAGAATTAGCGAATTACAGAAACTACATACCTAAATCAGACCTGAAGCAAATAATGGTAAATACCTTATTTGAAAGATTTAGAACAACTGAACATAAATTGATAGGCAAAACAAGGGAAAGAGATATAGTCATGCAACGCCACGCAATAATGTACTTTCTTTATAAGTCGAAAAGATATACATTAAATGAAGTTGGGCTTATGTTTGGCGGTAAAAATCACGCTACAATTTTGCACGCAATTAGGAAAGTAGAAGATTATTTGTCTTACAAAGACCCTCAATTCATGCCTTATTATGAAGCTGTAAAAGAGTCTTATGAAAATATCAAAATATAATTGCAAATTACAAAGTATGATTTCAGAAACATTTAACATAGATTGTATTGAAGGGATGAAACAATACCCTGATAAATACTTTGATTTAGCAGTAGTTGACCCGCCTTATGGAATAGATATTACAAAATTTAGTCTAAACGGAAGGGGTGGAAATGATTATATTGAAAGACACAATTTAAAAAATAAGTCTTGGGATATTTTAAGACCTAATAAAGAATATTGGGACGAATTGTTTAGAGTGTCTAAGAATCAAATTGTTTGGGGGGCAAACTATTTTACTAACTTTCTTCCAATTACAAAAAGCTGGATATATTGGGACAAAATGAATGACGGGTTTACTACAACATTTGCATCAGGAGAATTAGCATGGACTTCTTTTAATGTCAATATGAAGCAAATTAGATTTAAAAATCAAGGTAATTTTATAGGGTTTGAAAACAATATTACTACTAAAACTTCATCTAAATATTTAACAAAGATACATCATACAGAAAAGCCCTACCCTGTTTACATTTGGTTATATAACCAGTTTACAAAAGAAGGAATGAAAATATTAGATACCCATTTAGGCAGCCAAAGTAGTAGAATTGCAGCTTATAAGTCTAAACTTGATTTTATAGGATTTGAAATTGACAAAGAATATTTTGAACAAGGCAACCAAAGATTTGAAGAATTTAAAATAGAATTTGAGCAAGAAATTGGAACGGAGAAAATATTAAAAAACCAACATAGATTATTTTAAAACAAAACACATGAGAAACACACAAAAACAAGCTATTATTAAGCTATTAAAGAAGAGGTATGTAAGCACTTGGGATGCGTTCGATTTAATCGGATGCACCAAGTTAGGAACAAGAGTAAGCGAGTTGATTCAATCGGGCAAGTACGAGATTGTAAAGCGTGATAAAAAGGTGACTACTCGATACGGGGCAAAGGTTGTAGTTAAGCAATACAAGATAATTAGGGAGCATGAAACCAAAAAAGTGTAAGTCCTGCAAGATTCCATTCACTCCGAAACATTCTACAACTGAAGTCGCTTGTTCTATGACTTGTGCAATTGAATTAAGTAAAATAATTGTCACTAAGCAACGAAACCAAAACAAGCGATTAGAGCGTGAAAAGTTGAAAAGTGGGTTAATGACCAAAGGCGATTACGAAAAGGCTTTACAAGTTAAAATCAACTACATGGTAAGGCTAATTGATGAAGGTTGCAGGTGTATAGCTTGTAATAAAGTTAAACCTAAGTCAGATGCAGGCCACTTCGCCGCCAGAAGCTCACATCCATTTTTGCGATTTCATCTAATGAATATTTGGGTTGAATGTAGGTACGACAATTCGTATAAGTCAAGTAAATTTGAATACGTTGACGGCTTAATTCGTGAATTTGGTCAAGACATTTTCGACTACATTACAAGTCTTAAATTGGAATGGAAGGACTTATCATGGGAAATTCACGAACTTAAAGAATGGATTAAGAAAAGTAACGAATGTATTAAGTTTATTGAAGCGTTCAAATCTGACAAGCAACTACCTTTAAACAATTCTGACCGAATACTTTTAAGAGTTCAAGTAAATGAATTAATGGGAATTTATAAGTAAAAAAAAACTATGAATAAAATTATAATTATATCTATTCAATTAATTCTATTTATTCCATTTTATTTAATTTGGAGAAATGATTGTAAAAAAATAGGTAAAGAAAATTTAGCAATTAGCTTAAAAGAAAGGTTTTTTTGGTGGTTATTATTATTTCCTTATTGGGTATTAGTATTTATTAATTAAAACTATGGACGAAAGAGATTACAAAGCAATGAACAAAGACATGAAAAGCGAAAACATATTTAAACAAGCTGTTGACCATTTTGGAGTCGAAAATCAACTGTTAAAATTAGTTGAAGAAATGGCAGAA
>Ga0164293_10005224_pt1 | contig 11063 bp, 10 predicted proteins | sample GEODES118metaG_FD_111487 | JGI IMG/M metagenome (GOLD analysis project Ga0164293, IMG submission 111487) | Eutrophic lake water microbial communities from Lake Mendota, Wisconsin, USA - GEODES118 metaG | ecosystem: Environmental > Aquatic > Freshwater > Lake | place: USA: Lake Mendota...
GAAGTTCCATTATTGTTTGCAGGAAAGTTTCTTTGATCGGAATAATGACGAACAATAGACTCATTTAGATCCTGAGCAGGAAATACGATGGAGGAATGTTCGAAGCCCATCGATTTCAAACTAGGCAGAGCCAATGGTGCTTGCGGAAGAAAACCATGTATCAGTTTTTCACTTGGAAAAGCAACACAGTCCGCATCAGTTAGTTTAGCTTTCCATTTTTTACTATACGGCGTAAAAACGGTGTAGGGTTTGCCGTCATCTTTTACAATCTCCTGCTTTTCAAAAATAACCTGGTCTTTATAAGTAATGAATTTAACCCCATGTGAATCAAGTAGCCCAGATATACGCTCATCTCTTTCTTTGGCATATGGTTCATAATCATGATTGGTAAAAACCTGTGCTATGGAATATTCTTCTAATAGTTGCTTAAACACGTCTTCCGGAAATCCATATCGCACATCTAAACTACTGCCCAATTGCTTTAATTGTTCTTGAAGGGAACTAATTGTTGCATGAATAAATGTAACGCGCGCATCATTTTTCTCTTCTAATTGATCCAATATCGATTTATCAAAAATAAAAATAGGCAGTACAGATATCCCTGATTTTAAAGCTGCGTACAAGGCGTGGTTATCCGATAATCGCAAGTCGCGCCTGAACCACATTATATTGATTGAGTTAAGATACTTTTTCATAAGAGTGTAACAATCAATTGTAAAAAAATGTTTAGGCCTTAGTAAGCAAAAATCCCATCAGAATTGAATCGTGATGGGATTTTTGAATTATTCTGGTATAGAGAAAATACTAATCAATTTCACGAACCCTAAATTCAACTCTTCTGTTCTCTGCTCTACCTTTTACAGTTTTATTGTCTGCAACCGGGCTTTCACTTCCCTTGCCTTCTGTTAACAATCTATCAGCAGCAATTTTCTTTGCAAATAAGTAAGACTTAACTGAAGTTGCTCTTTTTAAAGACAATGCTTTGTTGATTTTATCAGAGCCTGTATTGTCGGTATAACCATCTACATACAATTTCAAAGAAGGGTAATCATTCATTGCTTTAATCACTTTCCCTAATTCAACTTTAGATGCTTTTGTTAATACAGAACTACCCGTTACAAACAATATTTTTTTATTATCAAAATTGTATTGCTTTTTTAATTCCGGACAACCATTGTTTTCAACAGTTCCTTTTACTGTAGGACACTTGTCTTCTTCGTCATTAACACCATCTTGATCGGTATCAGGAATAGGACATCCTTGGTAGCGAGCTAAACCAGCCACTGTAGCACATTTGTCTTCTTCATCATTGATAGCATCTTTATCGGTATCAGGAATTGGGCATCCTTGGTATTTTGCCAATCCAGCTACAGTAGGGCATTTGTCTTGCTCATCGTTGATACCATCTTTATCAGTATCAGGGATTGGGCATCCTTGGTATTTAGCCAATCCTTTTACCGAAGGACACTTATCATTGTCATCGATTACACCATCACCATCTGTATCTTTAGGCACTACAACAACTGGAGCTGGTGGTGGTAGAGGTGGTGGAGGTGGAGCTATTTTCTTTTCGTACAACTTCACTTTCAAACCAAATTGGAATCCAGTATTATAAAACTGAATATTGCCCTTATTTGCGTTGAAATTCTGCGTTGTTTTCATGTCTGTGATCCCATAGATATAACGACCATATAACTGAACTTTTCTTTGCGTAAATAATTCAACACCTGCAGTTGCTGCAGTACTTATGGCTAGAAAATCTCTTTTATAATAAACACTGGTATTGTCGTTTTTTAACGAGTTGTTGAAATCAATTTGTGGACCAGCAATAACAGAGAAATCTTTACTAAATGTATATTTGAACAATAAAGGAAAAGATTGATACTGTATGGTTCCTGCAAATTGTCTCGGAGGGTTATTGTTGCCAACATATTTTAAAACAGACCATTGTGCTTGTGGCTCAAAAGATAATTTTTGAGTTAATGGAAGGTTAAACCAAACGCCAGCAGCCCATCCTGTTCCGGTTTTATAGTCTATACCTTTAGGGTTACCCATGCGAAATTGGGTTAAATTAACTGCTCCTAAAACGCCAGCACTTATGCCTGGTTTGGTTTTTTTGGCTTGCGCAAAAACTTGCGAAGAAAAAAGACCGATTACTGCCATTAGCAGCACCAACTTTAATGATTTCATTTGATTGAATTTTAAACGATTATTTGCTTAGATAATAACTACAAAAAACTGCGGGTTATAAAGCTTTGCAAATATATATAATTATTCCAAAATGTGTTAAATAGTTCAGGTAATACTTGCTGTTTTATAAAAAATATCTCTTACAAAATCAGGAGAATAGTGGGTTTCCCCTATTTTTTTCACCCAACGGATGCCATAAATAGCATTGGTTAGAAAAGCTGCTGATGCATTCAATAAATCCTCTAAGGAAATAGATTTTTCTTCTATTTCATATCCCATTTTTTTTAGTTGAACAATCATGTGTTTTCGCATTACTCCATCAACTGGTCCGTCTGCAAGTGGTGGGGTTTTGATTATGCCATTGGTAACAATGAAAATATTGGCGATGGTTGAATCTACTATATCACCATTGGGGTTCAATAATATGGCATCGTTTAACTTCTCTTCTTTAGCCCAAATAGCCGCCATTACATAAGGAAGGTAATTATTGCTTTTGATCATAGAAAAATGATCGGCTGCTTTAACGGCTTTTAAAAAAATGCCCAATTCTAACCCATTTTCATTAAGCAGGTTATTGCTTTCATTGAGCTCCCATGTTTGAATTAAAAGATGCGGAAAATGGTTTTGATGATCATAAATTCCTCCATCACCCCTGTAAATAGTGATTCTTACCCTAGCTAAATGATGGTGTTGATTTTTTTTAATCAATTCATTAACCGCCTCAATAAAATAACTGGGTGTAAAAAAAACAGGGGGTTTAAATTTCAATATTGCTAATGAATTAAAAAGCCGTTCCATATGGTATTTTGCGAGAAGAAGCTCTCCAGACTTCCATTTCATTGTTTCAAAAAAACCATCCCCATATCGGAAAGACCTATTATTGGGTGAAATAATTGGTTTCCCTGTTCTCAGAAATTTACCATCACTAAAAAGAAATAAGCTATCTGCCATAGCAACAAAGATAGAATGAAGCTACATTCGCATTTGCAAATTTATGCTTATGACCATCAAAGAAATTATTTCAGTGCTTGAGCAAATGGCCCCTCTTGCTTACCAAGAATCATACGACAATGCTGGTTTAATTACCGGCAATGAGCAAATGGATTGTACCGGAATCCTTTGCACACTGGATATAACAGAAGCCATTTTGCAAGAATCAATAGAAAAAAAATGCAATTTAATTATTGCTCATCATCCCATTGTTTTTAAAGGATTGACCAAAATAAATGGCAAAAACTACGTAGAACGTATTGTTATCCAAGCCATTAAAAATGATATCGCCATTTATGCCATACATACCAATTTAGACAATGTTTCAACTGGAGTGAATGCTGCCATTGCTCAACAATTGGGCATAATCAATACCCAGATATTAGCACCAAAGAAAAATGGACTGTTGAAATTAGTGAGTTTTGTACCTATTGAATCAGCAGAAATGGTAAAAGAAGCATTATTCAAAGCTGGGGCAGGCAATATTGGAGAATACAGTGAAACCAGTTTTAGTTCGGTTGGAATTGGATCTTTTAAACCTTCCGAAAAGGCTAACCCTAGAATCGGACAAAGAGGAATAAAGGAATTGGTAAAAGAAGAAAGGATTGAAGTGATTTTACCCGATTTTTTGCAATCATCGGTATTATTTGCCCTGAAAAATGCACATCCATATGAAGAAGTGGCTTATGATTTTTATCCATTAAGCAATGAAAATCAACTAGTTGGAAGCGGAATGATGGGGTATTTACAAGCTCCAATAAGCTCCAATGATTTTCTAAAATTACTAAAAACAAAATTTGGTTTGAGTGTAATTAAACACTCGCCAATTATTCAAGAAAAAGTACAAAAAATTGCTTTTTGTGGAGGTTCTGGGAGTTTTTTAATACCGCAAGCAAAAGCAGCAAAGGCCGACTTTTTTGTGAGTGCAGACATCAAATACCACGATTTTTTTGAAGCAGATAATACGCTGGTTATTGCTGATATTGGGCATTGGGAAAGCGAACAATTTACAGTTGATCTGGTTTTTGCTGAATTAACCACTAAATTCCCTAACTTTGCCGTCCTAAAAACGGCTAATTATACCAATCCGGTAAGCTATTTTTTAGGATAATCTCAAACTACAAACTATATATGGCATCTGTAAAAGATTTCTCAGTTGAAGAAAAATTGGTAAACCTACTGCGTTTACAAAAGATCGATAGCAAGTTGGATGAAATTCAAGTGCTTAAAGGCGAGCTTCCTATGGAAGTAAGCGATTTAGAAGACGAAATTCAAGGATTGACCAATCGCCAAACACGTATTGAAGAAGAAATCAATGGTATCACCGAGTTTATAGAAGGTAAGAAAAATACCATCAAAGACAGTGAGGCCCTCATTGCAAAATATGAAAAGCAAAGCGATAACGTTAAAAATAATAGAGAGTTCGAGGCAATTAACAAAGAAGTTGAAATGCAACAACTCGAAGTGAAATTGGCGGAAAAACATATTCGTGATGCAAATGAAGAGCTTGCTGAAAAGGTGAAAGCTTTGGAAATTGCAAAAAAGCAAGTAAGTGTTAAAGAAGGCGTACTCACTCATAAAAAGGGAGAACTAGAAAAAATTATTGCTGACACCGAAAAAGAAGAAACTGCATTAAATAAAGTAAGTGTTGACGCAAGAAGTCATATAGATGAGCGTTTGATCTATAGCTATGACCGTATTCGTAAAAGTTATAGAAACGGATTGGCTGTAGTTCCAGTAGAAAGAGATGCATGTGGAGGATGTTTTAATTCAATTCCACCTCAACGCCAGAGCGAAATTCGTTTGCATAAAAAAATCATTGTTTGCGAAAACTGCGGCCGTATATTAGTAGACTCCGATTTGAACGATACTGTAGAAGCAAAATAAACCTATATAAATAACATATAAGAAAAGGGTGTTCAATTTGGATACCCTTTCTTATTTTCGGTACCTGATGAAGCCAATTTTCTCTCTACTTATTTTACTACTTTGTAGTTTTTGTGCCCAGGGGCAGAAAGTATTTGATTTTAATGCAACATGTGTACAATCTTTTCAAGAAATCCTACAGTTAAAAATTAAGTCGGGCAAAACACTTGCTTTAAAAGCAAAACAGTTAAATCAAGAAAACTTAATTCCCATTTTTTTAGAGAGCCATGCAGACTTTTATCTTTTATTTCTGAATGAAAGTTCCACAGACTATGATTTACTATTCCCTATTTTTCAAGAAAGGCTGAATAGCATAGAAGAAGGCAATCGTTCATCTCCATTTTATTTGTTTGCCTTAGCAACCATTAGATTACAAAGAGCCTTGGTGTCTGTAAAGTTTGGCCATACTTGGGATGCAGCTTGGGATTTCAGGAAAGCCTACTTGTTGTTAAAAGAAAACAAGAAAAAATTTCCCAACTTCTCACCGAACGAACTCATGTATGGTTCTTTAGAAGCATTAATAGGAACTGTTCCAAAGGGTTACAAATGGTTGGCAAATATCTTGGGTATGCAGGGATCTATTACAAATGGCATGAAAAGAGTGAACCTGTTTTGCAATAGTTCTGATCCATGGGCAAAGCTTTTCTTTAATCAAGCTGCATTTATTTACCCTTACCTCTTGTATTTAATTGAGAATAAAAAAGAAGATGCCATACAGTTTATTCAGCACAAAAAGTTGGACATTGTTAATAATCATTTACATGCTTTCATGGCTGCAAATTTAGCTTTAAGCAATAAACAAAATGAGTTATCAAAATCCATTATTCTAAATAGAAATAAATCGGAAGAGTATCTATCTATGAGTGTTTGGGATTATCAATTGGGTTTTATAAAATTATACCACTTAGAATACAAGGAAGCCAAAAATCATTTTGAATTGTATACGCAAAATTTCAAGGGCAATTTTTACATTAAAGATGTATTTCAAAAAATAAGTTGGATTGATTATTTACAAGGAAATTTAAAATCGGCCGAAGAAGCCAGAAAACAGGTACTAAAAAAAGGATCAGCTCAATCGGATGCAGATAAGCTAGCTTTCAAAGATGCCAAGAATAATTATTGGCCCAATCCATTATTACTAAAAGCCCGCTTATTGAATGATGGCGGATACCATATAGAAGCATTTAAATTATTAGCAGGAAAATCAACCAATGATTTTGAAAAAATAGACGATAAGCTGGAATTTGCCTATCGGGCCGCCAGAATTTATGATGACCTGGGCAAGTCCGAAGAGGCCATCAAAAACTATTTGGTTGCCATCAAAATTGGCCAAAATAGAAGCGCCTATTTTGCTGCAAGATCTGCCTTGCAAATTGCCCAGATTTATGAACTAAGAGGGCAAATTAAATTGGCCATAACATTTTATCAAAAATGCCTTGATATGGAAGATCATGAATACAAAAATTCAATCGACCAAAAGGCAAAAGCAGGTATTTCTAGATGTAAAGGCGAATAATTAAAAGATTAGAAAAAAGTCTGCTAATCATGTAGTCAAGCTTTACTAACTTGCTCTAAAATAGTTTAAACTTAACATACGCTAAATCGTTTTATAAAGTGCTTCGAAAACTGCTTATTCAGAACTACGCAATTATCAACGAAATCAATATTGATTTTTCGGGAAAGCTCAATATTATTACTGGTGAAACAGGTGCAGGTAAAAGTATTTTAATGGGTGCGCTGAGTTTAATACTTGGCGAAAGAGCAGACAGTAGCGTTCTAGTAAATAAGCAACAAAAATGTTTTATTGAAGGTTATTTTAGCACCGATCAAAAACCGGCAGTAGTTGCCTTTTTAAAAGAAAATGATTTGGATGTAGAAGAAGAATTGATTCTTAGAAGAGAAATAGGCAGCAACGGAAAGTCTAGGGCTTTTATCAATGATAGCCCAGCATCTTTAATACAACTAAAACAATTAGCAGGTTTATTGGTAGACCTTCATCAACAGTTCGACACGTTGGAATTAGGAGAAAGTGATTTTCAAAGACAAGTTATTGATGCATTGGCAGGGAATGAAGAGCCTATTCAGCTTTTTAAAGCTAGTTTCTTTAAGTGGCAAACTATAACCAAAGAACTTGCTCATTTAAAAACCGAAAAAAATAATTTTGTTAAAGAAGCAGATTACCATCAATTTTTATTCGATGAAATAGACCAACTAAATTTAAGTGAAAATGAATTGGAAGATTTGGAGGAAGAATTAAAATTGTTGAGTAATGCTGAAAATATAAAGTCGAGTTTAGATAGCATTAATGCAGCTTTAAATGATGCTGACCAACCAATTGTAGTTCAGCTGAAATCATTGTATCAACAGTTGGTTCCCTTCCAAGAATACAATAAATCGATTCCGGCATTATGCAATAGGCTAAAATCGGCACAGGTAGAATTACAGGATATTGCCGATGAATTAGCCCAAATCAATAATCATATTCACTTTGATGAGAAAAGAATTGAATGGATTAGTTTACGATTGAATGATGGATTTAAACTGATCAAAAAACATGGAGTTAAAACCACTCCAGAATTAATCGCCATCAAAAATGATTTAGCCAAAAAATTGGAACAAGTTCTTCATTTAGACGATTCCATTATTGGTTTAGAAAAAGAAGCTGCTGAAATATTGGTTCTTGCCGAATTGCAAGCAAAAAAGATCAGTGCATCAAGAAGTAAAATTATACCTGATTTTGAGAAAAAAGTAAATAGCTTATTAAAGCAAGTTGGCATGCCAAATGCCAACATTCAAGTTAAATTAACCCCTACCAATTTGTATGAATTTGGGTTAGAAAATGTAGCAATCTTATTTGATGCAAATAATACCAACAAATTTGAATCGATTAAAAAAGTAGCAAGTGGTGGAGAATTAAGCAGGCTAATGTTGAGTATTAAATCGTTGGTTGCCGAATACATTAATCTACCCACATTAATTTTTGATGAAATTGACACAGGCATTTCCGGCGAAGCAGCAAAACAAGTTGGGTTAATCATGAAAAAAATGGCCGATCAACGTCAAATCATTTGTATTACCCACCAACCGCAAATTGCCGGAAAAGCCGATGCTCATTTTTATGTTTACAAAGCAATGGAAAAAGAACAAATGCAAACAACCATTAAATTGCTAGAGCAAGAAGAACGAATTGATGCCATTGCAAAAATGTTAAGTGGCGAAAAACCTACTCCTGCTGCATTAGAAAATGCCAGAGAAATGATTTTTGGTTGAGTGCAGACTCCTTATTTAACCTTGGAATTTGAAATTATCAACCTTGAATTCGTATATTCGAATTTCAATTTGAATAATTCATTTTATAATTAAAAATTATTAAACAGATTATATGGCGTACAACTTATTAAAAGGCAAAAGAGGTATTATTACTGGTGCATTGGATGAAAATTCAATTGCCTGGAAAGTGGCTGAAAAAGCACATGAAGAAGGAGCCACATTTGTATTAACAAATGCCCCAATCGCTATGCGTATGGGAGAAATAAATAAATTGGCCGAAAAAACAGGGTCTCAAATTATTCCTGCTGATGCAACCAATGTTGACGAACTCACTAACCTTTTCACACAATCACAAGAAATATTAGGAGGAAAACTCGACTTCGTTTTACATTCAATTGGAATGAGTGTAAATATTCGTAAAAAAATTCCTTACACCGAATCCAATTATGAATATTTTATGAAAGGAATTGATGTGTCTGCTATGTCTTTTCATAAAATGTTGGCAGTTGCTAAAAAATTAGATGCGATTAATGAGTGGGGAAGCGTTGTAGCACTAACCTATATGGCTGCACAAAGAACTTTCCCTTTTTATACCGATATGGCAGATATCAAAGCAATGTTAGAATCGATAGCAAGAAGTTTTGGATACCATTATGGATTAGAAAAGAAAGTAAGAATCAATACCGTTTCTCAGTCTCCTACAAAAACCACTGCAGGAACTGGCATTAAAGGATTTGGTGATTTTTATGATTTTGCCAATGCAGTTGCTCCATTAGGAAATGCTACTGCAGAAGACTGTGCCAATTATTGCATTACCTTATTTTCCGATTTAACAAGAATGGTTACCATGCAGAATTTATTTCATGATGGCGGCTATTCTACCACAGGTGTAAGCAATGAAGTAATGGAAAAATTAGGTATCGCAAATCAATAAAAACTGAAGTATGAATTTTAATGATATTATTGGTTATATAGGAGCATTTTTAAGTGCCATTACATTTATTCCACAAGTATGGCAAGCATGGAAAACAAAAAGTGTTGGAGATCTTAGTATATGGATGATACTGATTGTAATTACAAGCACCATTGTTTGGTTGATTTATGCGTTTAATGTTAATAGTGGGCCGGTGATTGCTGCAAACACCATTGTATTAATTCTAGCCTTATTATTATTTTATTTTAAACTTACTTTTAAACAGAGTAAATAATTGCCCAGCAAATCATTATTTGCAGTAAGTAAAAAGGCTAACCAGATACCTAGTTAGCCTTTTTACTTAGCTTATTTTTTCGTTCTTAAAAAAATGAATCGATCAATTAATACTCGTCTTCATTGAACATGAAATCTTCTTGGCTAGGATAGTCTGGCCAAATATCTTCAATGCTTTCATACACTTCTCCTTCGTCATCTAATTCTTGTAAGTTTTCTACTACTTCCAAAGGAGCTCCACTTCTAATGGAATAATCGATTAACTCATCCTTGGTAGCAGGCCAAGGAGCTTCTTCTAGGTAACTTGCTAATTCTAAAGTCCAAAACATAGTTTCCGATTATTTTTTGCAAATGTAACCGTATAAATGATACCACCAAATGCGAGTTTATCACCTTCTGTAAAGAAATGTTTAAAATTTGCCTTTTTAGCACCATGGTTTTGTAGGTTTGTAGCCATAATTAGAGTTTTCAATGCTAAAAGCAGAAAAAATTACGCGAAAATTTGGTGACTTACAGGTATTAAAAGGCGTTGACATCACCATTGAATCTGGGGAGATGGTTAGTATTGTAGGGTCTTCTGGCGCAGGAAAAAGCACTTTATTGCATATTTTGGGCAGCTTAGATCAACCAGATGCTGGAACAATAGTTTTAGACAACCAGCTAATACAAGCACTTTCTCCAAAAAAGCTAGCAGCATTTAGAAATAAAAACATTGGTTTTATCTTTCAATTTCATCATTTGTTACCAGAATTTGATGCTTTAGAAAATGTTTCTATTCCTGGATGGATTGCAGGTAACAATAAAACATTGGTAAAAGAACGGGCTATTGAATTACTTACTAGCCTTGGTTTAAAAGAAAGAATATTTCACAAGCCGAATCAACTATCAGGTGGAGAACAACAACGTGTTGCTGTTGCAAGGGCTTTAATCAATCAACCAAAGATTGTATTTGCAGACGAACCAACAGGAAATCTAGATAGTAACAATGCCCGAGACCTGCATCAAGTATTTGTAGATTTAAATCAACAAACAGGCACTTCTTTTTTAATTGTAACACATAATCTAGAATTGGCCGCTTTAAGTGGCCGAACCCTGCATATGAAAGATGGATTAATGGTAGATCAATAGATACAGACCATTAAACACGGGGCTTCCAAGGTATTTCTGGCACTTCTAATTGATAACTAAAATAGCGAGACAATACAAATAAATAATCACTCAAACGATTTAAGTATTTGATCACCAAGGGGTCAACAAAAATTGCTTGTTCTTGCATATTCACACAGCATCTTTCTGCTCTTCTGCAAACACAACGGGCAATATGAGTTTGGGAAACTGCTAAATGTCCGCCTGGTAAAACAAAAAACTTCATTGGGGCTAAAACTTCATTCATCAAATCAATCTCGTTCTCCAATAAACTGATATCCGATTCCTTCAAGTCAGGAATTTTCATCAAAGGCTCTTTGTCTGGATCACATGC
>Ga0164293_10005227_pt1 | contig 11060 bp, 8 predicted proteins | sample GEODES118metaG_FD_111487 | JGI IMG/M metagenome (GOLD analysis project Ga0164293, IMG submission 111487) | Eutrophic lake water microbial communities from Lake Mendota, Wisconsin, USA - GEODES118 metaG | ecosystem: Environmental > Aquatic > Freshwater > Lake | place: USA: Lake Mendota, Wisconsin...
CACACTGCACGGCCGGCGCGATCAGACCATCGTCGATCATCCGGTCGCGGCCCACTGCGAGCATCGAAGCATTGATGTCGGTCAGGCAGACCTCACCCCCCGGCGAGACGCGACGGGCGAACGCGCGGGCCAGGTCAGCCGTACCCCCCGCAACGTCGAGCACCCGCATACCCGGTCGCAACCCCGCCCGAGCCACGGTAAAGGCCTTCCAAATCCGGTGCATGCCCGCCGACATGAGATCGTTCATCAGGTCGTAGCGGGAGGCGACGGAATGAAAAACCTCGGCCACTCGCGCAGCTTTTTGATCCTCGGCGACGGTACTGAAGCCGAAGTGGGTGTCGCGCTGATTGGAATCGCTCATCGACAGACCCCGCTCAGGCGCAAGCGCCGCGCGGACGGGAAATGGCCTGAGCCTCGAGCGGGGAAGACACCGTGTGCGGCTGACGATTCGCGCCGGCGAGCTCAAGACGCCGCAAATAATCAGCCCAGTTGCGATCGTGATGGATGCAGAGCTCGTGGAGATAATCCCAGGAGTAAATGCCGGAGTTGTGCCCGTCCGAGAACTGCGGCTGAATGGCGTAATGGCCGACCGCCTCGACGCCATCGATTCCCACTTCAGCCTTGCCCGTCTGAAGGGTTTCCTGCCCGGGTCCATGACCCTTGACCTCGGCCGACGGCGAGTAGACGCGCAGGTATTCGAAGGGCAGGCGAAATGACCGCCCGTCACCGTAAGCGAGCTCGAGCACGCGCGAGACCTGGTGGAGCACGATGCTCACCGGGATCGGGGTGTTTGCGTCCAGTCCTGCCATGAAAAACCTCTGAAATATTGCCCACAATCGGAGGCGCCTGCCCCGATCACCTCGAATGGTAGCAGCGTGCCGGCCCTCAGGCCCGCCCGAAGGCCCGAACCACCTCGTCGAACAGCTGCTCGAGACGACCGCGTATCAGGTTGTGGATCGCCGCAACAGATGCCTCGCGCCCGGCCTGCTGCACGCTCCAGATCGAGCCCGGAAACTGAAGATCACCCTTCCAGCGCGGCACGACATGCCAGTGCAGATGCGGCACCCAGTTGCCCAGTGAAGCAAGATTGATCTTGTCGGGGCCCAGCACCCGCCGCATCACAGCCTCGACCGTCCACACGGCATCGATCATCCTCAGGCGTTCATCGGGCCGCAAATCGGTCATCTCGGCAACATGCGCCTGCCCGATCACCCGCAGCAAGCCGGGATGCCCAGGCTCGTCCGGCCAGACCACCCGAAATTCGGCGGTCTGAACGAGCACACGCCCACCCGGAGTCTGGCACAAGGGGCATGCAGGGTCAGTGAGAACAGCACTCGACGGGACGGCAGCGGCTGGGATCGGCATGTCGGACATCGCGTCCCTCAAAACAAGGTGTAGCCGCCGTCGAGCACGAGCGCCTCGCCGGTCATGTACGCCGAGGCATCGCTCATCAGATAGACCGCGATGCCGGCGAAATCCTCGGGCAGCCCCCAGCGACGGGCAGGCACCCGCGGCAACACATTCGCGCTGAACCGCGGTTCAGCGAACTGGCTGGCGGTCATCTCGGTCTCGACCCAGCCCGGAATGAGGCTGTTCACCCGAATCCGGTGCCGGGCGAGTTCCACCGCGAGCGCACGCACCAAGGCTGTCACAGCGCCTTTGGACGCGCCATAGTGGCTGTGACGCGCAGCCCCCTCGATGGCCGCAGTGCTTGCGGTCGCCACGAGCACACCACCCCCGCCCCGGCCGATCATGTGCCGCGCAGCCTCCCTGAAACACAGAAAACAGCCATCGAGATTGACCCGCATCACACGGCGAAATTCATCGTAGGACAAATCAACGATCGGCGAGCCGAAGCCCGAAACGCCCGCGTTCGCAAAAAAACCATCGACACGGCCCCACTGATCCAGCGTGCGAGCGAAGGTCTGGCCCACGGCCAGCTCGTCCCCGACATCGCACGAGAAGGCCAGCACCTCGCCCCCCGTCTCGGCAATCAATCGATCCCGCGCGGCCGCGGTCTTGTCGGCCTTGCTACCCCAAATGGCCACCCGTGCGCCCGCCTCCAGCAGGCCGCGGGCCATCGCCAAACCGATCCCGCCATTGCCGCCGGTCACGACCGCCACGCGGCCGCTCAGATCAAAGCGCGCCCCGATCGTCATTCGATTCGGGGCCTGTCAGACCAGGACCCGCTCGATGCCGCCCTCATTCGCGCGGCGGACATATTCGGGCAACCAGTTTTCGCCGAGCAGGTTTCGGGCAATCTCGACCACGATGTAATCGGCGTCCACGCCCGTATCGTCCTGATAGCGAGACAGGCCCTGCAGGCACGACGGGCAGGAGGTGAGAATGCGCACCGGCGCGTCGGCACCGTCAGCCAGTGGCTTCACCGATGAGGGCGGCGCGGCAATCACGGACTCGGCGGCCGCGGTCGATCGGGTCGCCGCGCGAGCGTTGAGCGCCGCCACGCCTTTCTTCAACTCCTCGGCCTTGCGGAATCGCACCTGCGTCGAAATGTCAGGGCGCGTGACCGCAAGCGTGCCCGATTCGCCGCAACAGCGGTCATTGCGCTCAACACGGCCGTTCAACTCCTCGTTGATCAGAGTATTGACCACCTTCATCGGCTGATAGGTCTTCATCGGGCTGTGGCAGGGGTCGTGATACATGTACCTCATGCCCGTCACCTGCTCGAGCTTCAGACCTTTTTCGAGCAGGTATTCGTGAATGTCGATGATCCGGCAGCCCGGGAAGATCTTGTCGAACTCGTAGCCCTGCAACTGGTCATAACAGGTCCCGCACGACACGACGACCGTACGGATGTCGAGATAGTTCAGGGTGTTGGCCACACGATGAAACAGCACGCGGTTGTCGGTGATGATCTTGTCGGCCTTGTCGAACTGCCCCGAGCCCCGCTGCGGATAGCCACAGCAGAGATAGCCTGGCGGCAGCACGGTCTGCACGCCAACATGCCAGAGCATCGCCTGCGTGGCGAGCCCGACCTGGGAAAACAGGCGCTCCGATCCACAGCCCGGGAAATAGAACACCGCCTCGGCATCGGCGCTTACGCGGGCAGGATCGCGGATGATCGGCACATAGCGGCTGTCCTCGATGTCAAGCAGCGCCCGAGCGGTTTTCTTCGGCAAATTGCCGGGCATCTTGCGGTTGACGAAGTGGATCACCTGCTCGCGAATCGGCGCCTTGCCGACGGTTGCGGGCGGTCGCTCATTTTGCCGCCGCGCAAATTTTGACAGCAGGTCGCTCGCCAGTCGCTGCACACGGTAGCCGACGCCCACCATTGCGGCGCGTGTGGCCTTGATCGTGTCGGGGTCCGTCGCATTCAGGAAGAACATCGCCGCGGCATTGCCAGGGTTGAATTTCTTCTTGCCCATCTTGCGCAGCAGGTTGCGCATGTTCATCGACACATCGCCGAAATCGATGTCCACCGGGCAGGGCGACTCACACTTGTGGCACACCGTGCAGTGATCGGCCACGTCGGAGAACTCGTCCCAGTGCCGCACCGACACGCCCCGACGCGTCTGCTCCTCATAGAGAAAGGCTTCGATCAGCAGCGAGGTCGCGAGAATCTTGTTGCGCGGCGAATAGAGCAGATTGGCCCGCGGCACGTGGGTCGCGCAAACGGGCTTGCACTTGCCGCAGCGCAGGCAATTCTTCATCGAGTCGGCGATCGTACCAATGTCCGATTCGTGCAGGATCAGCGACTCGGCCCCCATCAGGCCAAAGCTCGGCGTGTAGGCGTTGCGGAGATCTCCGGGGAACTCGGGATCGTCCAACAATTTGCCCTTGTTGAAGCGCCCCTCGGGGTCGATCTGGCGTTTCCACTGGCGAAACTCGGCCGTTTCCTCCGGTTTCAGGAACTGCAGCTTGGTGATGCCGATCCCGTGCTCACCCGAAATCACGCCGCCCAGCGATCGTGCAAGCGCCATGATCCGCTCAACCGCCCCCTCGGCCTGCTTGAGCATGCCGTAATCGTCGGAATTGACGGGGATATTGGTGTGCACATTGCCGTCTCCGGCATGCATGTGGAGTGCCACGAACACGCGACTGCGGAGCAGCTTGGTGTGCGTGGCGACGATCGATTCGAACACCGGCGCGAAGGTCTTGCCAGAGAAGATACCCTCCAGGCGATCGCGCAGTTCGAGCTTCCAGGACACCCGGATGGTTCGATCCTGCAACAGGTGGAAGAGGGTCGACTCGGGGAACTCGGCCAGACGCTGATCGAAGGCTGCGCTCAGGTGCGCGAGCCCCAGCGGCTCAAGCGCAGCGCGCAAGCCCGAAAGTGGCCGATCCATGGACTGCAGGAGCCAGCGCCAGCGGGCTCCGACTGATTCAAGGACCGCGAGGGCGCGCGCCCGACGCTCCTCGACGAGATCGGCGGCCGAGGCGCCAGCGGGCGAGACGTCCTCGTCGAGGCCTGCGGGCAGCGGCCCCTCGATCAACTTCACGAGCGCCTCGACCAGATCCAGCTTGTTGCGGATCGACAATTCGATGTTGATGTGCTCAATGCTGTCGGTGTACTCGCCCATCCGCTCGAGCGGAATTACCACGTCTTCATTGATCTTGAACGCATTGGTGTGGCGCGCGATCGCAGCCGTGCGTGCGCGATCGAGCCAGAAGAGCTTGCGCGATTCGGGGGACACGGCCACAAAGCCCTCGCCCGAGCGCGCGTTGGCCAGACGCACCACCTCGGAGGCGGCACGCGCCACGCCCTCATCGTCATCGCCCACGATGTCGCCGATCAGGACCATCTTGGGCAGCCCCCCACGTCGCGACTTGGTCGAATAACCGACCGCGCGGAGGTAGCGTTCATCCAGATGCTCGAGGCCCGCAAGAATCGCACCGTGGGGACGGGCATCGAGCCAGGCCTTGATCTCGACGATCGAAGGTACGGCATCCTTGGCCTGACCGAAAAATTCCAGACAGACGGTGCGCACATGCGGCGGCATCCGGTGCAGTACCCAGCGCGCCGAAGTGATCAGACCGTCACAACCCTCCTTCTGGATGCCGGGCAGGCCCGCGAGAAATTTGTCGGTCACATCCTTCCCAAGGCCCGCCTTGCGAAAACGCGAGCCCGCAATATCCAGGCGCTGTTGGCGGATCGGACTGCCGCGCATCTGTCCGTCGCGACCCAATTGACCCGGCCCGTACCAGCAAAGATCAAAGACCGCGTTTGCGGCATCGTGAATCTTGCCCAGGTTATGGCCGACCCGGGTGACCTCGAGCCAATTGCCGTCGGGATCGACCATCCTCCACCAGGCAAGGTTATCGAGTGCGGTTCCCCACAATACGGCTTTCTTGCCGCCGGCATTCATCGCAATGTTGCCGCCAATGCAGGACGCATCGAGCGAAGTGGGGTCAACGGCAAACACGAGCCCGGCCTGCTCGGCCGCTTCGGTGACCCTGCGCGTGACCACACCGGCTTCTGAGACGATGGTCGCAACCGGGTCGGCCAGGCCGGGCAGCGCCACGCGCTCGACCGACCCCAGCGCCTCTAGTTTTTCGGTGTTGATCACCGCAGACAATGGGGTCAGAGGGACCGCGCCCCCGGTGTAGCCCGTTCCGCCGCCGCGCGGGATGATCGTGAGGCCGAGTTCGATGCAGCCCTGAACCAGTCCGGCGATCTCCGCCTCGCTGTCAGGCGTCAGCACCACAAACGGGTACTCGACGCGCCAGTCGGTCGCATCGGTCACATGAGAAACACGCGACAGCGCATCAAACCGGATGTTGTCGCGGGCGGTGTGGCGCGCCAGGCGCCGAAGTGTCTGAGTCCTCAGGCTCGCCGCCAGATCGAAGGCCTGCTCGAATCGTCGCACCGCCTCGCGGGCCGTCTCCAGCAGACGTGCCACCTTGTCGGCTCGAGCCACAACCGACCCGGCTGCAGCGTCCGGCTCGACGCCCTCGGTGCCGCCCGTGCGACGTCGTTCGACTTCGCGAAGACGATGGTCGAGCGCCTCGATCAGCATCGACCGACGCTTGCGGTTATCGATCAGATCGTCCTGAAGATAGGGATTGCGCTGCACGACCCAGATGTCGCCCAGCACCTCGTAGAGCATCCTCGCCGAGCGACCAGTGCGGCGCTCGGCACGCAGCTCTTCGACGATCGACCAGGAAGACTCGCCCAGCAGACGAATCACGATCTCCCGGTCGGAGAACGAGGTGTAGTTGTAGGGGATCTCGCGAAGCCGCGCCGCTTCAGCCTGCGGCGCGACCAGGTCCAGGGGAATCGGAGCGTTCATCGGCTCGCTGGCTCAATCGATAACTTCGGGACGACAGTTTAGCCGTCCCCCAATGGCTGCACGGCCACGAAGGTCAATCCAACACGGGACCCGCAAGGCCCGAGAGCCCAACGAGCGAGAGCAGCCAACGCCACCAATCGTTGGGCACCCACAGCAGCGCGGCGGTCATCACGGTGTAACGGGCAAATTTACCCGCGGCCATCCAGGCCACCGACTGCCAGAAGCCGAGCTTGAGCCAGCCGGCTACCGTACACAGGGGATCACCGACCACGGGCAGGAACGAAAAAAACAAGGCCTTGGGACCCAGTCGCTCGAACCACTTGAGGTAGCGGGTACGCTTGCCGCGGGCCAGCGCCTCGTGAGCGCCGTAGCCCAGCCAGTAGTCAACCATTCCGCCCAGGGTGTTGCCCAAGGTGGCCACGCCGATCACCAGCCAGAAATGCTCGGGGTTGAGCTTGGCGTAGCCGAACACCGCAGGCTCTGAACCCATCGGCAGCAATGTCGCCGAGATGAAGGCCACCACAAAAACCGTGGAAAGCCCGGTCTGCGGCAGGGCAAACCATTCGAGCAATCGGGATAGTAGTCCATCCATGATGCGGCGAGTCTAGCAGCCTGACGGCGAGGCGACCCCGACAGGATAAAATCGATCGATCATGCCCATCGAATACCTCAAACGCATCCTGACCGCGCGCGTCTACGAGGTCGCCCGCGAAACGCCGCTCGAGCCCGCACCGCTGCTGAGCGCCCGGCTCAAGAACCGGGTGCTCATCAAGCGCGAGGACCAGCAGCCGGTCTTCTCATTCAAGCTGCGTGGCGCCTACAACAAGATGGCGCAGCTTTCGGCCGAGCAACTTGCACGCGGCGTGATTGCCGCCTCGGCCGGCAACCACGCGCAAGGCGTCGCGCTCGCCGCGCGCAAACTGGGATGCCGGGCCGTGATCGTGATGCCGCTTACCACCCCGCAGGTCAAGATCGATGCCGTCAAAGCGCGCGGTGCCGAGGTCGTGCTGCACGGTGACTCCTACAGCGACGCCCATGCGCACGCCATCGGACTGCAGGCCGAACACGGGCTGGAATTTGTCCACCCTTTCGACGACCCCGACGTGATTGCCGGCCAGGGCACGATCGGCATGGAGATCCTCAGGCAGCACACGGGTCCCATCCATGCGATCTTTGCCGCGATCGGCGGTGGCGGCCTGATTGCCGGCATCGCTGCCTACGTGAAGCAGATCCGTCCCGAGATCCGCGTGATTGGCGTGCAGACGGTCGACTCGGATGCGATGAAGCGCTCGATCGAAGCTGGACGTCGGATCGAACTCGCCGAGGTCGGTTTGTTCTCGGATGGAACAGCCGTCAAGAAAGTGGGCGAGGAAACCTTCAGGCTGTGCCGTCAGCACGTCGACGAGATCGTGCTCGTCGACACCGATGCGATCTGCGCAGCGATCAAGGATGTGTTCGAAGACACCCGGATCACGCTCGAGCCCGCCGGGGCGCTCGCCATCGCGGGCGCGAAGGCCTACGTCGAGCGGGAGCGCCTGCGCAACGAAACCCTCGTGACGATTGCCTGCGGTGCCAACATGAATTTCGACCGCTTGCGCTTCGTCGCCGAGCGCGCCGAGATCGGCGAGCGCCGGGAAGCCGTGTTTGCGGTGACCATCCCCGAAGAACGCGGGAGCTTCAGGCGGTTTTGCGAGATGGTGGGCGAGCGCAACGTCACCGAGTTCAACTACCGAATCGCGGACGCCCGGCTTGCCCACGTATTTGTCGGCATCCAGATCCACAAGCCCGCCGAAGCGGCCCGGATTGCCCGCAATTTCGAACGGGCGGGCTTTGCGACGATCGACCTGACCGATGACGAGCTCGCAAAACTGCATATCCGCCACCTGGTCGGCGGGCGCTCGTCGCTCGCGCGCGATGAGCGACTCTTCCGGTTCGAGTTTCCCGAGCGCCCGGGCGCCCTGATGCGGTTCCTTTCCAGCATGAGCCCAAGCTGGAACATCTCGCTCTTTCACTACCGCAACCACGGTGCCGATTACGGTCGAATCCTGGTGGGTCTGCAGGTGCCGGCAGACGAAAAGCGTCAATTTCGTGAATTTCTGTCAACAATCGGTTATCGTTACTGGGACGAGAGCGCGCACCCCGCCTATCGACTGTTCCTCGGAGCGGATATATAATCCGATCAAATTCAGTCTCTTATGCAAATCCTCACACTCGGACTCAACCACCAAACCGCACCGCTCGAGCTGCGCGAAAAAGTGTCATTTCCAGGTGACACTCTGCGCGGCGCGCTCGCCGACCTGCGCGCGCGTCTGCAGCGGCTGCTGCCCGAGAGCGCGATCCTCTCGACCTGCAATCGCACCGAGATCTACTGCGCCACACCCGAGGTGGGCAGCGCGCGCGAGGCGCTGGCCACCTGGCTTTCCGAGCGCCAGCAGGCGCACGGCATCGGCCGTCACCTGTACGCGCTTCCCGATGGCGAGGCGGTCCGCCATGCCTTCCGCGTGGCCTCAGGGCTCGACTCGATGGTGCTGGGCGAACCGCAGATTCTCGGGCAGATGAAGGACGCGATGCGTACCGCCCAGGAGAGCGGAGCGCTGGGCAGCCATCTGCACCAATTGTTCCAGCGCAGCTTTTCGGTCGCCAAGGAAGTGCGCAGCGCCACAGAGATCGGTGCGCATTCGGTTTCGATGGCGGCGGCGGCCGTGCGGCTCGCGCGTCGCATTTTCGAGGACCTGCGCGAGAGCCGGGTGCTCTTCATCGGCGCAGGCGAGATGATCGAGCTTTGCCTGACCCACTTCGCCGCCCAGCATCCCCGACAGATCGTCATTGCCAACCGCAGCGCCGACCGCGCACAACGTCTGGCGGGTCAGTTTGGTGCCGACACGATGGCGCTGTCCGACCTGCCGACCCGCCTCGATTCCTTTGATATCGTGGTGTCGTGCACGGCGAGCACCCTGCCGATTGTCGGGCTCGGGATGGTCGAGCGGGCCCGCAAAGCTCGACGACGCCGGCCGATCTTCATGGTTGACCTGGCGGTGCCGCGCGACATCGAGGCCGAGGTCGGCGCGCTCAATGATGTTTATCTTTACACGGTCGACGATTTGGGTCGTCAGGTCGCAGAAGGTCGCGAAAGCCGGCAGGCTGCGGTCGCGCAGGCCGAGGGCATCATCGACACCCGGGTCGGCGCCTTCATGGAGTGGCTCACTTCGCGCAAGACCGTACCGGCGATCCGCTCGCTTCACGAACGGGGCGAAGCCCTGAAGGACGTTGAGCTCGACCGCGCCCGGCGGATGCTCGCAAGCGGACAGGATCCCGCCCGCGTACTCGAGTCGCTGGCCCACGCGCTCACGGCCAAATTCCTCCACGGTCCTACCCGGCTGCTGCACGGCTCCCAGGACGAGCGCGAGCGCATGCTCTCGCTCGTTGATCACATCCTGCCCGAACATCGCGCGATAGCCGAAACAGAGCGTGCCGGCGGCGATTCCCGCTGATGCCCGACCTGTTTTCATGAACGAAGGATTGCGCGTACAGCTCGAGCGCCTTGCGCCCCGTCTCGCCGAAGTCAACGCCCGCCTGTCAGACCCTCATGCAGCACGCGATCTCGGCGAGTATCGACGCCTGAACCGCGAGCACAGCGACCTGACCGAATTGCTCGCGCGCTTTGACGCGTACCGGCGGGCCGAAGCCGATCTGGCTGCAGCCGAACAGATGCGTGAGGACCCCGAGCTGCGCGACTTCGCAGTCGATGAAGCCACGGAGGCGCGAGCGAAAATGGAGGCAGCACGCGAGGCCGTTCAGCGCCTGCTTCTGCCGCGCGACCCGGACGACGAGCGCGACGTGCTGCTCGAGATCCGTGCGGGGACGGGCGGCGACGAGAGCGCGCTCTTCGCGGGCGACCTGCTGCGCATGTATCTGCGCTACGCCGAGCGGCAGGGCTGGCGCACCGAGTTGCTGTCGACCAACGAATCCGAGCTTGGCGGTTACCGCGAAGTGATCGTACGGGTGTGCGGCGATGCGGTGTTCTCCCGCCTCAAGTTCGAGTCCGGCGTTCACCGCGTCCAACGGGTCCCGCAGACCGAAGCCCAGGGCCGCATCCACACTTCGGCCTGCACGGTGGCCGTGCTCGCCGAAGCCGATGAGGTGAGCGAAGTGCAATTCGACCCGCAGGAATTGCGCATCGACGTTTTTCGGGCCTCTGGCGCGGGCGGGCAGCATGTCAACAAGACCGAGTCGGCCGTGCGCATCACCCACCTGCCCACTGGGCTTGTAGCCGAATGCCAGGACGACCGCTCGCAACACCGCAACCGCGAGCAGGCGCTCAAGGTGCTCGCCGCACGCATCAAGGATCTGCGTACCCGGGAAGCCCAGGCCAAGGAGGCGGCGCACCGGAAGTCGCTGGTCGGCTCGGGCGACCGTTCGGAGCGAATCCGCACCTACAATTTCCCTCAGGGGCGGATTACCGACCACCGGATCAATCTGACCCTCTACCGACTTGGCGCTGTGCTCGAAGGCGATCTGGATGAGCTGATCGGCGCGCTCGGTGCCGCCCGGGAAGCCGAGCTGCTCGCCCAACTGGCTGAGTCGAACTGAGCGACTGAGGACCATGTCGGTCGATCACCCTGCAGATCGCAGCTACGATCAGCTGATTGCAGCAAGTGGCCTGCCGCGACTCGAGGCCAGAATGCTGCTCGAGCACGCGAGTGGCTGCTCGCGCAGCTGGCTCATTGCCCACGGAGACGAACCGGCAGACGCGCAGACCACGACGTATTTCCTGGCGCTGGCCGAGCGGCGGACACGGGCGGGCGAGCC
>Ga0164293_10005228_pt1 | contig 11060 bp, 12 predicted proteins | sample GEODES118metaG_FD_111487 | JGI IMG/M metagenome (GOLD analysis project Ga0164293, IMG submission 111487) | Eutrophic lake water microbial communities from Lake Mendota, Wisconsin, USA - GEODES118 metaG | ecosystem: Environmental > Aquatic > Freshwater > Lake | place: USA: Lake Mendota...
AAAACAAAAAAGATTCACATATTATATTTTTTATAAAATAATATAACTAATATAACTAATATAACATATTAATTATTAGTATTCAAACAACATTTTTTATATTTTAAAATATTTTATTAAAATAAAAGATATTTCATAAAGAAACCACATTAACATAGCAATTATAATTTGACTAAACGGATCAGGCGGAGTAACGATAGCTGCAATAACAAATGATAAAAAAATAATTAATTTTCTATTGTTTTTTAAATTTTCCACATTCAATATATTTAAATACACCAAAAGAAATATTATTATTGGTATTAAAAATATTACTCCTACCAAAATCATAAAAAACATAACACTATTTATATAATCATTAATTTTTGGAGTTAAAACAACATCTAAATTTGTTAAAGAAAATTTCATAAAAAAATCAAAAATAATATTTATAAACACATAATAACAAATAATCGCTCCCCCATAGAATAATATCAAAGATAACCAACTAATCACTATAAATATTTTTTTTTCTTGTTTATTAAGAGCTTCTTTTAAATACATTAAAATATGTATGTTTAGTATAGGAAACACACACAATATAGCAAAATATAAGCTTATTTTAACAGCAACAAAAAAGTTTTCGGTTAAAGATGTGGCTATCAAATTAGAGCTATAATTATTTTTTTCTAACAATTTTTTAAACGGATTGATTAAAAAATCCATAATGTAATCAGAGAAATAAAAACTTATAAAAAAAATCACAGCAAAATATATTAAAAAAATAATAACATTCAGTCTCAAATTTATTAAATGTTCTTTTATAGTTCTATATTTTTTCAATGTATTTTTCGTTTTAATATTTTGATCTACTAACATATTTTTTATTTTTATTTATCAATTTATTTTTAGGTTTTTTGTTATTATTTTTTTTATAATTTATTTTTAAATCCCCTTTTTCAATAAAAATCCCCTTATATTCATTTCTAAATTCTTTATTTATTTTTTCTTCCATTTCATTTACCTCAACAGAATTTTTTTCATTTTCTAGTAATTTATAATACGGTTGAAAATTTTTATAAAAATATTTTTTGATTTTAGCTACTATTTTTATAAACGAATTCAAAAATTTATAAAAATCACTAGGATTAAATAATAGAACTCCCACAATAAAAATAATTATTACTTCATAAAAACCAACATCAAACATAGTTATTTTTTATCTATATCATTCGATTTTTTAGAACTTTCACAAGAAGAATCTTCTTCTGCAATACCTTTTTTAAAAGCTTTTAATCCTTTAGCTAAATCTGTAAAAAATCCAGTTATTCTATCTCTTTTACCAAAGAATATAAAAGCAACAACAATAACAATAATCCAATGCCAAATACTAAAATAACCCATATCTATACCCATCCCAATCTATTTGTTTTTTAAATTAACCAATTCATTATCCACAACAAAACAATTTAATTTATACTTTTTAATATAATCACAGTATTTTATAGCACTTATTCTATCATCAAAATAATAACCACCATCTACATTTTTAGCACCAATAGATACCCTATAAAATTCACCTTTTGATGTTTTATTTTTAATAAAGTAAACTTTATAATTTTTAAATAAATTGGAATTTTTTGCCAACACTTCATTCCAAGATTTCTTAGCACCATCCATTGTATTTGCAGAAAAAATATTCACAAGATACACTACTCTATTCTTAAAATTACTATTTATTTCAAGCTTTGAAGTATCTTTTGTTTTTTTTGTTTCATTAACTTTTTTATTAGAAGTTTCCATTATTTGTTTAGAAATTTCATTTTCAACACTAAGCTTATTTTTATTTTTGTTCTCTTTTTCTATTTTTTTATTTTTGATTTTTTCTTGATTTTGAAATTGTTTATTTTCAATTTTTGAATTATCAACTTCTTGATTTTGAAATTCTGGTTTTAAAGAATCTTCTTTATCTAAGGATTCAAGTTCTTTTTCTATTGCTAAATTTTTATCTACAATTACATTTTCATTTTTTAATACATCATTTGCAGATTCAGTATCTTCTAAATTATTTGTATAATTATTTTTTTCTTTTTTTTCATTAGTGAAATCAGATTCGTCTTTATCTATAATTTGATTATTATCAGTTTCTTTAATAAATTCATATTCATTTTCCCTAATATCTTTAATTTCCATATAATCTTTTTTAATATTTTCTCCATTAGAAACAACTAAAGAATCATTATTTATATCATTTTTAATTCCATCATCTGTATTTTTAAACAGAACAACAACAGCAACAAATGATATAATAAACATTACAACCCATAAAAAGCCCTTCATCACTGCCATAGTATATTCAGGAGCATTATATGAATCACTAGAGAAAAAATTATCAAAAATTCTTTTTTTATTTATATATTTTTCTTCTTCAAAATCATTTTTATTATCCATCCCATATTTATTTTCATTTTGGTAAGTAAAGTCATCATTTTGCTTAAATTTAGCATTATTTTTTTTATAAAAAGAATCATCTTCTCCGTAAACAGATTCATCATTATCATATTTAATTTTTTTTCTTTTTACAGATGGCGAAGAATAAAAAGAATCATCATCATCATTTTCATAACGATTAAAATCACCTTTATCCTTTCTTCCCCTTAGATGATTTGGATCCCTAACATTATTTTCATCATATTCTTCTTGAGAGTAATCTTGCTCATCATTATAATTATTATTTTTTCTAAACATAGCAACCATCCGTTTTATTTTTTATACTTAATTTTATTTATTTTTAATATGTTACATATCTTTTAATATTTCAATACCTAATATTTCAAATGATATTTCCATTACATAATATAAAGCTTTTATTAAAGATAACCTTGAAATAGTTAAATTTTTATTATCATTTACAACAAACTTAAAATTATTATGTTCTTTCCCATAATTCCATATAGAATGAAAATTAGAGGCAACTTCATACATAAACAAATAAATTCTATGAGTATCGCTATTTAAGTAAGTAATTTCTAAATCTTTTTTAAAGTTAACAATATTTTGTAATAAATTTTTATAATGAAAGTTTTCAAAATCCATATAATCAATCAAACTAATATCTTCTTTAAATTCTTCTAAAAAAACTTCTTGTTATATTTTAAAAAGAGATTTCATTCTCACAAGTGCATATTGAATATAAAAAACAGGATTATCATTATTTTGCATAACTACTTTTTTTAAATCAAAGTCAATGAAAATTTCATTTTTTTTTGTAATCATTAAAAATCTAAATACACTAGGAGGAACTTCTAACAGAACATCTTCAACTGTTAAAAAATTACCGCTTCTTTTAGACATTTTAACAGCAATACCATCTTCTAATATATTTACCAATGCACAAAGTATAACAGAACATTTAACTTTATTATTAGATAAAGATTTAACAACAGAAGAAATTCTAGTCACATACCCCTTATGATCTATCCCCAAGATATTAACAATATCTGTAAATTTTCTTTCTATTTTATCTTTATGATACATCATATCATTTGCAAAATATGTTCTTTCCCCATTAGATTTTTCCAATGGTCTATCTATATCATCCCCATAATTTGTAGATCTAAATAAAAGTTGCTCCCTTTGTTCATAATTTTCCAACATCATTCCCTTAGGAGGATCAATAATTCCCCTATAAACAAGATCATCTTTCATTAGTTGGTCAATAAGTTTAATATATTTACTATCCGTTGCTATTTCTTTTTCCGATGAAAACACATCATGCTCAACATTTAACATTTTTAAATTAGATTTAATTATGTTAATCATATAGTGAACTGCTAAATTTTTAAATTCTAACAATGTTTTATTTTTGTCTTCTAATAAAAAGAAGTTTCCACTTTTTTTGTAAATATCTTCGGCTGCTTTTATTAGGTATTCCCCAGGGTAAAATTCTTCACCTTCTAATATTTTAGTAGATGAAACATCTAATAGAACATCTTGTTTTTTACACACTTCTCCATATCTAAAAAACAAAGATTTAGCAATTTTATCAATTTGTGATCCCGCATCATTTATATAATATTCTTTTACAACTGTAAATCCTAAGAATTTATATAATCTAGAAAGTATATCCCCTATTACCGCTCCCCTTGCATGCCCTATATGTAAAGGACCAGTAGGATTAGCAGAAACAAATTCTAAATTAATTTTTTTATTTAGGTGAGATAAAAATCCCCTTAAATAATTTGTTTTATTTTCTAAAATAGATTCCAATTCTTCTTTGTAGAATTCTGCTTTTAAAAAAAAGTTAATAAAACCAGGACTAGCTATTTCTATTTTTTCTACATTTTTAATATTTTTAAATTCTAAACTAAGCAAGTTAGCAATATAATAAGGATTAGCTTTCAACTGCTTAGCTATTACAAAAGCAACATTAATAGCAACATCCCCGTTGTTATTATTTTTAGGCTTTTCTAAGATAAAGCTCTTTATTTCATCAAAAAAAGCAAATCCATAATCATCAAGAACTTTTGTATTTTTAATTATCTCTAATATATTTATTTTTAATTTTTCAATTACAGTTAAAATCAAAAAAATCACCTCTTTTTTATCTAAAATATTTGAAATATTTCAAAATATAATGTATAATATATTACATTAAAATACAATAAAATAATACAAAAACTAAATACAACAATAAATTTACAATAGAAAGATTTTAAAAATGCAACCCTCTATATCTCAAAACTCTTCTCTTATAACTGTTACAGAAAGTGCTATTAATAAAATCAAATCTTCTACTGAATGCTCTAAAAACAAAATTTTTAGAATATCTATAGTAAGTGGCGGCTGTTCTGGTTTTTCAACTGAATTTAAAATAGAAGACACAACAAACTACAATGAAGACGATGATTTTATATTAGAAATATCCAATATAAAAATTGCTTTTAATAAAAATTTTATCACCATAATAAACGGCGGAATTTTAGACTTCACAAGCAATCTAATAGGAGATAAATTTACCCTCAAAATACCAGACTCTAAAGATGGTTGTGGTTGTGGTAGTTCTTTTTCCCTTTAATTTTTACTAAAAAAATTTTATAAACATGAAAATTTCCACATTTAATATAAATTCTATTAGAACCCGCTTACCTATATTAAAAGATTTCATTCTTAAGCATTCCCCAGATTTACTGCTTTGTCAAGAAGTAAAGTGCGAGGAAAAAGATTTTCCATTTTTAGAATTAAATTATTTACAAGACTTAAATTATACATTCCATTATAAATTACAAAAAGCATACAACGGAGTATTAACATTAAGCAAACTAAAATCAGAGCTTATACATACTTCTTTACCTAATTTTAAAGATGAAAGTGCTAGATATTTAGAAATCAAACTTTTAGAAAACAATATTCATATAATCAATGTTTATATTCCAAACGGTAATCCAATAGCAGATTCATCAAAATACCAATACAAATTAGCTTTTTTACAAAACCTGTATAACCATCTTTTAACACTTTCACAACAAAAAATAAATTACATAATCGCAGGAGATTTTAACATTATTCCTACAAAAAATGATTTATACAGCGAAGCTAGTTTTTTAAATGATGCTTTATATCAAAAAGAGGTAAAAGATTTATACTTTAAAATGCTTAATTTACCTTTAGTAGATAGTTTAAATATTTTTTCTAATGATAAAACATACACATGGTGGGATTATAGAAACAATAGTTTAGAAAAAAATCAAGGAGTAAGAATAGATCACATTCTTACAAGCCCAAATCTAGCAAATTATCTTAACAGTGCAGAGGTAATAAAAGAACCAAGATATCAAGAAAAACCATCCGATCATACTCCAGTTATTGCAATGTTTAACAAAATAAGTTTGACAAACATTCAGTAATTTTATACAATAAGTATATTGTAAGATTATATATTTTTTACTTAATAAGTGAGTTACCCCCCAATGAATACTACAATAAAACAAACAAACAATTTTTGTTATTTTTTTATTGCTGTTTTGTTTTCAATATTTGCTTTTCAACAAACTTTAAATGCATCTTCAACTTATATAAAAAACATAAATAAACAATTTTATACAAAAGATTTAATAAAAAATAAATATAAACTTCTTACAAATAATAAAGAACTAGTATCATCTTCTTTTTATTTTAAAAAAGAACCTTCTTGTGAAAATAAAGTAGAGGTTATTTCTACATCAGAAAATACTATAGACATCATACACCTTACAACATTTAATAGAAACCTAACATTTTGCGATTCATTTAAAAATTTAATAAACATTACAACAAAACACATATTTAATAAAAACACATTAGCTAAGTCTAAAAGCGATTTAGAAACTTGGATAATTCAAAATATAAACAAAAAAGATTCTAGTATTGTAATTGAGGATTCCTATTTTCAACTTTATAATAACCAAAAAAATAAAATAGTTTTAACTATCAGTAAATTTTAAAATGTTTATCAAATATATTTTTTTTCTCTATACCCTATTATTGATTATGATTCCACTTAATTTATTCGCTTTAACTACTGCAGAAGAACAAAATTTATATACATCTTTTAACAATAAAAATCGTAAAATCATCGCCGATGGAATCTTACAAAATTCACAAAAATTTTATTTAGGGCAAGCAGATGAAAAAGCAACTAAAATTTTAATAGATAAACTCAATTATAATGATAACAGATATCAAAATTATTATACCTACACTTTTTTATTAGATTCAAATATTAGTTCAAGCCACACAGATTATCAAAATCAAAGTGTTAGCAATCTTTACATAGAAAATAAAAATATTAATGTAGGAATTTCAACAGATAATAAAAATTTATCCTTCGGACTAGGATTATCAACCACTTTTATTTCCTCAAAGGATAATACAGAATCAATTTATACACTTACAGGGCAAAATTTTTCTTTAAATTTTTTTAGTTCTTATCACTATGAAAATTTCTTTTATATAATAACAAATATTCAATCCAATATGTCAAATAGTTCTATTTCAAGAATATCAGAAACATCTACTAACTTAAGTGATATTCAAGATAATTCAACTGCTATTTCAATTAAATTAGGCAGCACAGACTACATAGCAAAAACTATTCCTATTTTCATTAACCCATATATCATTTTATCTGCAAACAAATATGATTTTTCAGAATATCAAGAAACAAACAAAATCACAGGAGTTGGCTATCAAAGCTCAACATATAGCGAAATTACAGAACTTATTGGTATAAAATTAAGTTACAAATATCAAGTAAACTATAGAAATTTGGTTAAATATATTCTAACAGATATAATTTTTAATTATCAACATACCAACCCATTAAAAGACCTTTACAATAAAACCTATATTTTATCTAACCCACAAGATATATATTCTATCAATAGCAATTTAATGAATACTAATTACAGCACTACATTAAACATAACAACAGGAAGCAATAAGTATATTTCAAAATTTTACATATCATACCAAAAAAATAAAGAAATAACCTCCATCCTTACAGGATTTTTAATCTCCTATTATTTCATGTAACAGCATAACTTACTTTAACAACTTACTTTAATAAATTTAATAACTCTTGATTATTTTTTAAATTAGGATTACTTTTTAAAATTTCATATACAGATATACCTAGTGAATCTTTAGCTTTTTTATCTGCCCCATATTTTATTAACAATTTTAATATTTCAGGATTTTTAGATATTTTAGCAGCAATCATAATAGCAGACACATTATCTTTATTTATATAATTCACTTTTGCACCATTTTTTATAATATTTTCCATAATTTTTTCATTATCCATAGTTCCACTCATAACCATTAAAATAGAAGCACCACTATTATTTACAGAATTAACATCAGCACCCTCTTTAATCATTGCATCAACATACTTATCATTATTGCCAGATATAATTGCCATCATCAAAGGAGTATAACCATATGCATCAGGTTTATTAATATCCACCCCTGCTTCTTTTAATATTTTTACAAATTTAGGATTCCTATTAAAAATAGCAGATATAGCAAAAGCATTTCTCCCGATTTCATCTACAGAATTAGGATTAATACCCATATCTATTAAAAGTTGTAATTTTTCAGCATCACCACTTTTAACCGTATCTAAAAAATTACTATCAGAAACATCTATGCTATTAACCACCACAGACCTAACATTTTCATTTGCAATGTTTTTAGGCTTTAATATAAATATAGCACCAAACAAAATTCCAAATATTATTACAGCATATAAAAGTTTTACAGTAGCTTTAGTCCCTTTATAAAGCATTTTTATATAAGATAACACAAAAATTACCGCACTTAAGATTTTCCCAATTATTTTAACAATCAATAAAATCAATTCAACTATTTTTATCATTTTCTTTTTCCACCTTACTTCTTATGCTTATATTTTATTTTTGTAAAAAATCGTATATAATTTTACTTGCTTTTTCACTAGGACTAAAATTACCCATTCCCAAAGTAAAAAGTGCATTATTTATTTCATTATAATAATTTTCCATATAATTAATATTATCCATAGCAGTTATATTTTTAGCAACATTTTCAACGGTAAAATCATATTGTAATAATTCTGGTATTATCATTTTATCAAGTAATATATTAATAATACTAGCATACTTTACATATATTAATTTTTTAATTAAAAAATGAGTAATTTTATTAATTTTATAACCAACTATAGTAGGTATCTTATAAATAGCTAATTCCAAAGATACAGTTCCAGAACTAGCAAGTGCAATTTTAGCAATTTGCATAAAATATTTTTTATGATTTTCATCAACAATTAATTTATAATCCAATTTATTTTTAAAATTATTTAATATTTTATTTATAACAGGAATAAATTTTACAAAAGTTGGTATTACAATTTGAAATTTTTTATTATTATCATTTTGATATTTAATTAACCCTAACACAAATATTTCTAAATTATTTTTAATTTCAAATTCCCTACTTCCAGGTAAAATAACAGCAATATCAGAATTATCACTTAATAAATACTCTTTTAGAAAGTTATTTTTAATTTCAAGATTAATTTTAAATTCCAAAGTATTTTCAACAATTAAATGCCCTACAAATACAGTATTCAATCCTTCTTTAATAAAGTATTTAGGTTCAAAAGGTAAAATACACAAAAGTAAATCAAATATTTTAGCAATTTTTTTAGCTCTTTTAGGCTTCCAAGCCCAAACAGTAGGAGCAACATAATGAATTAATTTTATATTAGGATTTTTTTGTTTAATTTTTTTAGCAACATAATTATTAAATCCAGGGGAATCTATTGTTAATAACACATCAGGATTAAATTCCAAAATTTCCTTAATAGTTTTCCCTAACAATCTATAAATAGTAAATAACCTAGGAAGAATTTCAAATATACCCATTACAGAAATCAAATACATATCAAACAAAGATTTTAATCCTTGTTTTTCCATTAAGCTTCCACCCACACCCTTAAAAATTATATTTTTATCCAATTCTTTAAGATTCTTAATTACATAAGAACCAATCAAGTCCCCAGAACTTTCTCCAGCAATTATATATATCTTTTTTTGTTTAGGCATTAACAATAATCTACCCTATTATAATCAATTATTTTCAAAATTTTTATCTTTTATAGCTATCATAAATATATTATATTTTTTAGCAAAATCAACAGTTTTTTTCACATTAATAATAATAGTAGAATCCGCATCTAAAACAACTCCGACCAATTTATTATTATATAATTGCTTAATTGTTTTATCACCAATACAAGGCATATCTATTTTATCCGTCTGTTTAGGCTTAAACACTTTCACCAAAAATCCAGGATCACCTTTTTTATAAAGTAATTTTTTACTTCTTTCAATTAAGTTTTTAGTGCCCTCAACACCTTCAACTGCTATCACCCTATTTTGTTGATAAACTAAAGCTTGTCCTATATCAAGCTCCCCTAATTTTTTTGCCAAATTATAAGAATTCTCTATTTGAGGCATTAAACTTTCCAAAGATTCATTAGCATAAAGAACTCCCTCACGAACAATAATTTCAGGCAAAACAGAGTGCAAAGACAAAACTTTAAAATTTCTTTCTTCAAAAAAATCAATCAAAAATGATAAAAAATTATCATCTCCCTTTAAAAATTGCAAATATTTTTTTATTAAAAAAACAGACAATTCATCTGGTTTTTGTAAACTAAAAAGAGAAGGTCTACTCATATACCCAGCAAATACAATATTAGTAATATCCATAGAATAAAGTTTATCCAAAACTTCTTGAGTTTTTCCTATTTTAATAAAAACATGAGGATTATTTAATACAAAAAAATAATCACAAACACCTTTAATTGCAAACAAAACATAATCAATATTATATTTTTTACAATTTTCTACTACATTTTTAGGAAGATCACCACCCCCACAGAATATAGCTAACTTACCCTTTATATTTAACATATATATTTTTTGCCGTTACCGTATCTATAAATGAATTAATTTTATTAACCAATGGATTTTCAGAGTTGTTAAATTTATCTTTAAAATTTTTAATATTATCTAAAAAAAGTGAATTAGCATTAAATATAATAGAGTAAACTTCTTTTAATTCTTGAATATGATTATTCTCAAATCCTTTTCTTCTTAACCCTGTTATATTAACTCCTTCAATAAAACCGCTATCCCTTGCCCCTGTATACATAGCACAAGGAACAATATCACGAGGCACACCAGACATTCCACCAATAAAAGCAAAATCACCTATCCTAGCATATTGATGAATAGCACTTCCACCACCAATAACCACATAATCACCCAATTTTACATGCCCAGCTAATAAAACATGGTTAGATAATATATTAAAATCACCAATCACACAATCATGTGCAACATGACTCCCAACCATAATCAAATTATTATTACCAATATAGGTTACAGAATTTTCATCCCCCGTAGCAATATGAATAGTAACACTTTCCCTAATTTTATTATTTTTTCCTATATAAACACCCGTTTTTTCATTGTTATATTTCAAATCCTGAG
>Ga0164293_10005230_pt1 | contig 11058 bp, 9 predicted proteins | sample GEODES118metaG_FD_111487 | JGI IMG/M metagenome (GOLD analysis project Ga0164293, IMG submission 111487) | Eutrophic lake water microbial communities from Lake Mendota, Wisconsin, USA - GEODES118 metaG | ecosystem: Environmental > Aquatic > Freshwater > Lake | place: USA: Lake Mendota, Wisconsin...
GCCAACCTTGCTGGTTCGGCGCATAGCCGTTGCCACCGAGGTGCCATTTGCCGAAATACCCTGTCGCGTAACCAGCAGTCTTCAAGCGTTCGGCAAATGTTTCTACTTCGAGCGGCAATTGCATTGGTACGATGGGATCCAAAAGCTTGGCAAAGGGACGCCGATGACCTGGGATATGTTGCGTGATTCCAAACCTCGCTTGATCCTGCCCGGATTGCAGATTGGCACGCGTGGGGGAACAGACAGGCCCAGCATAGAATTGCGTGAACCGCATGCCTTCGCGCGCCAACTGATCGATGTTTGGGGTCTCATTGAACGTATTGCCATAGCAACCAAGGTCAGCCCAGCCGAGATCATCAGCGAGGATCAATACGATGTTTGGCCGTTCTGCTGCGTCCGTCTGATTCGGAACGATGAGAACGCACGCGATTAGAAGAAATACAGTCCGGCTCATTTTGGTTCTTTCTTTTCTTGAACGAATCATCCAAGTATATCAAGATCAACGAGCCAGCGGTCAGCCGTTCCCTTGAGGCTATCCGTGATCCCATTGGCCGGTTCCTAGAGAATCCATGGAGGGAATTTAGACCAATGGGCGTTAGCCAACGAAGCCGTTATCTCCTTCAGGTCTCACTCTGCGTCCGATGGCTCCGCCATGATTTCTTCCATCGACGGGATAGGCAAAGGACAATCCCACAACGACCAATGCGCGGGCGTGAGCCGCAGTTCGTCGTCGGTGAGCAAGCATTCCTCGAGACGTGATCGCAATACGACCTCCTCCATCTCCGAGCCAATGAAAACCAATTCTTGTCGGCGATCCCCCCAAGGTTTCTCCATCGTCCCTCGGATCCAATCGCGGGTTGCTTCATCCTCCGGCCATTCCGATTCGTCAATCGTACACATCCATGGACCATCTTGATCCATTTTGATCGATACTCCTGCCTGCGACCAACAAAATGCTTCGTCATGATGCGTCGCAATCCAACAGTACCCCTTGGAACGCATCACGCCTGCCAAAATGCCATCGTCGAAATTCAACGCGGTTGCAAAACGCTCCGGATGAAACGGACGACGCGCCTCAAAGATGAAGGATTCGATTCCATACTCATCCACTTCGCTCTGCTCGGATCCGCGAGGAACCGCAAGCCAATTCGGATGCCCCTCTGCCCATTCTTCATTGTAGGTCCCGGTTCCTAACACACTCTTCAAGTCAACTTGACCGTACTCACTTTCGATCATCTGAGCGTACGGATTGAGGTGATGGACAAAACGCTTCAGCTCTTCCAATTGCTCCACTGGGATTCGATCTGTTTTGTTCAAGACGATCACCGTTGCGAACTCAATCTGATCGATGAGCAAATCAACTACATTGCGATGGTCGTCCTCGCTGATACCGAGGTTGCGATCGACGAGATCCTCGTAAGTTTCGTAGTCGCTCAAGAAATTTTCGCAGTCAACGACGGTGACCAGCGTATCCAACTCCGCAACGGTAGACAGACTGCGTCCCTCTTCGTCTTCAAAAGTAAAGGTTTCCGCGACGGGCATTGGTTCGGAGATACCGGTAGACTCGATGAGCAAGTAATCGAAACGGCCCTCCGCTGTTAGTCGCTGTACCTCCAGCAACAAGTCTTCGCGAAGGGTACAGCAGATACAGCCATTGGTCATCTCCACCAACTTTTCTTCTGTTCGGCTGAGGGTCGTTTCGCCTCGGATGATGGCAGCGTCAACATTGATTTCGCTCATGTCATTGACAATGACCGCGACGCGTAACCGTTCTCGATTGCGCAAGATATGGTTGAGCATCGTGGTTTTGCCAGCCCCGAGAAAACCCGACAGCACGGTCACCGGCAAGCGTTTGGTGGCTTCCAAAATCATCTCCTCCATCTCCATTCCCAATTCCCCAATACCCATGAACAAACGCCTACAGCATACTGCAATCTTCGGCACTTGCAATGCGTATGCAGAAATCCAAAATCCCAGGCGTCGATTCAAGGTTCTGTACAGGAAACGCATATGCACAGTCGCACTATTGCAAAGCGTATGCGTTTGTGTACTATGACGAAATAGATTGTTCACCCCCGCGGATCACTAGATACGACCCATGAATTCGCTCTCGATCAGGTTTATTGCTTGCAACGCTCTACTTTTCGCGTGGGGCTGTGGTCCCACGGGGCTGAAAAAGTACCCGGTTACTGGCACTGTGAACGTGGATGGCAAGGTAGCCGAACGCGTTCTGGTTCAGTTCACTTACGAAGGAACCGGCGACGTAAAAGGCAATGACAAATATCCGTCGGCGCTGACCGATGCGAGCGGTCTGTTCACCCTTGGGAAAGGCTCTGAGATCGAAGGTGCCGCGGCTGGAGAATATGCCGTGACGTTCTCGTGGATGTCCGGCCCGGAGCTCGAAGCGTTCGACAAGTTCAAAGGGAAGCTAAGCGACACGGCCAAATCCAAACATCGTGTCCGCGTACCCGAGGATGTCTCCAAGCCACTCGTGTTCGATTTAGAAAACCCTTCACCAGGGAGCACACGAAAGTAGTCGTCTGCTTTGTGTGGCATCCGTCCCGTTAACTTCAATTCACAATTTTTTAGAATAAACAATTACAGGTCGCATGAACAAGTATACCAGAAGCGGGTTCACACTCGTTGAACTATTAGTCGTTATCGCCATCATCGGAATTCTCGTAGGACTATTGCTACCCGCTGTCCAAGCGGCTCGGGAAGCTGCGAGGCGAATGCAATGCTCCAACAATCTGAAGCAGATGGGATTGGCGATGCACAATTATGAATCTGCTTTCAAGAAATTTCCATTCAATAACCCGAGCACAGTGCGAAGTCCTGGCCAAACAATTCTTCAAGCAACATGGGATGTCGGTCTTCTTCCTTACATGGAGCAAACGGCTGTTCATAGCCGTTGGAATCCATCGTTAGGATTCGCCGAAGCCACCAATCGCGAGCTTCTGACTTCGACACTGCCGATGTACAAGTGTCCATCGTCTCCTGTTCCAATGATTGCATCCTTTGGACCGGTTTCAGCCTCTTTCGCACCCGATCGAACCGCGACGAACGCCCAACGATTCAATGCGATGGTAAATGAATACGGAGCTCCGCTCTCGATCGCTCCTCCTCCGATGTTGGCGACGACCGCTCGGGAAGATGGCTTCCTCAAGATACATACCAAAGGCCAGACAACCATCGGCAGTGTGACCGATGGTCTATCGAATACAGTGATGCTATGCGAAATCTCGGGTGGTCCCACTCGATACAATCGCAGGATAGCAACCGTTGACCAATCCAGTCCATTCGGTCACTTTGCTGGCTGGAATCGATTGTTAGCGTTGCGAATGAGCAACGATGGTACCACGCAATACGGCGGTAATTGCTTGATCAACTGCACGAACTTCGCAGGCTTGAATATGTTCTCGTTCCACACCGGCTTGGCCCAAATTGCACTGGGGGACGGATCTGTACGTTCTCTATCCGAGGCTCTCTCGATGGAAGCCATGCATCGCATCGTCTCCGCACAGGACGGTTTGCCATTGTTAGAGATCGAGTAGCCTAATCCATCGCATGCCAGCAAGAGAAAGATATAGCAGCATGAAGAAAGTTCTACCATCGTTTACCTTGTTGGTATTGGTTCTCGCTCCGAATACAGGCTGGACTCAATCGAGCATTCCCGAAAAGCTGAGGGCATTCCCAAGCTTCACCGCACCGGAAGATGCCAAAGTAGATGCGGCTTCACGTTATCCTCTTCAATGGGATCCGGACAAAGTAACATGGAAAGCAAATCTCGAAGGATACGGTCAATCCTGTCCACTTATTCTAGGTAATCAAGTATTCGTAACGTCGGTGGTCGGCCCGAATAAAGAAAGCTGCAAAGTTGCTTGCCTCGATCTTCAATTCGGCGCTCTCGTTTGGGAACGCAAATTCGATTCGAGCTTCCCAGTTGAGAGTACGCCGATGGTCAGTCGCGCTGCCCCAACACCTGTCGGTGATAAGAATGGGATCTTTGTATTTTTTGAGAGCGGTGATCTCGTAGCTTACGACCTCACAGGAACGCTGAAGTGGCAGAGGTCCCTACAAAAGGATATGGAGAAGTTCGAAAACAAATTTGGGCTTTCTTCAACTCCGGCGCAGACCGCCAAAAGTCTGTTTGTCTTGTTGGACCACGCCGGAGAATCGAGCCTCGTATGCATCGACAAGCAGACTGGGAACAGCGAGTGGACCGCAGCTCGTGGTAAACGTTCCAACAGTTGGAGTTCACCGGGAATGGTTCGTGTCGACGGTGAACCGCTCGTCGTATGCTCTTCCGCGGGTAGCATCGATGCTTACAGCCCGCACAACGGCAAACTGCTTTGCTCCTATACCAAAGTGGGTGGCAATAGCGTTGCAACTCCATATGACCTAGGGGATGGTCGCTTCCTAGTAGGTTCATTGATTCGACCCGCTGATGGACCTTCGGAAAACGCTTTGATTTCTAATCTATCCGCCAGGATCAGCCGGAAGAACGGCGAATATGTTTTGACATCGGAGTGGATTGCCAAGGACGCGCGCGGATCGTTCTGTTCGCCGGTGGAACACAATGGTTTCAGCTATTGGCTCAATCCGCAAGGGGTTCTATTCTGCTTGGACTCGAAAACGGGCGAGGAGTACTTTGCCAAACGTCCTGCCTGCGGCGCGTGTTGGGCCACCCCCTTTGCTGTCGGAGACCGACTCTATCTTTTTGGCAAAGAAGGGGAAACGAGCGTGATCAAAATAGGCAAAGAGTTTGAAGAAATTTCCAAAGGAAATCGCGCTTGGGATCGCGACGCGGTATCGGGCGATGAATCACCTCGCTCGCGAATGTCCGGCCCAACGTTCTACGCAGCCATTCCCATCGAGGCGGGTGGTTTCCTTTTCCGGCGCGGCGATATGCTTTATCGGCTAGACAAACGATAGAGCGCTACTCAACGCTCGTGTTTTAAAATGGAAGCCAACCGTAGATCCATCGCCACCCCACATGATGGATCAGGACCGCAACGAAGAGGAACATTGAGAGCGAGAGATTGACGGGTTTGCTCAGAATCGCTGACCGCTGTATCGCTGACTGCTCTTGGCGACCATCTTGCGATTCGATCGCCTCGCTCATCTCTTCGTTTGGAATCGTCATGTTTTCGGTTGCCAATGGTTCTTTACGTTGCGCGCGGATAGGAAGGAGCGACCAAGCCAATTTCAAAACACAAGCAAAGAGTAGTGTCGTCAATACCGCTTGCCAACCTAAGGCAACACCCACCAAAACGAGTCCAGCAGCGAAGTGGTATTCGTCAGATTTGTCCAATGCGGTCCAACGACGGCAGACATACGAAACCGCTTGTGCAGCTAGCAGTCCAAGACTGGCTCCCGCCGCCACCGTCACCAACCCTTGCGACCAAACAGGCATAGTAACGCCGAAGATCGTCTGTGGAATCTTAACCAATAGCAAGTGATGGAAAAAGATCGCTGGTATAGCAAGCAGCAATAGGAATTGCACAATGGCTTTGATCGGCAATCGTTTCCGATCGAAATTCACGAGAGCCAGCGCGAGCAGCAAGCAAAGCATTACACAATGGAAGAGATAAATAGTTATCAGGTCCCACTTCATATAGAAGACGATCCAGACGACTCCGGCATACATGTTGGGAACTCGGTTCGGTAGATTGATACCGCCCGAAACGAGCTCGACAAAGTAAAACAAAAGAAAGAATGTACCCACGATCATTTCAATCGTAGGGTAACGCAAGGAGATTGCTGCTTGACACGCTCGGCAACGCCCTCCGAGCATCAGCCAACCGAGAATTGGCATATTGTCACGACCTGCAATCTGAGTCCCGCAGCCCGGGCATCGCGATCGTTGAAAGACTAATGAAATCCCGAGAGGCATACGATAGACGACAACGTTTAGAAAGCTACCGACGGCAGCTCCTAATCCAAAAAACAAGAAAGCAGTCATCCCTTCGATCGTCCGCAAGCGAACTTGCTCTGCATACGTCATATCGGTGTGCACTTGAGATATCTTCTTTGGCTTTTCGCGATAAGCATCGAAGATAGCATCAGCCGCTGGAAGCAAAATCATATAGCTGATAAATGCAAAGGCAAACAAAGCTAACGCGATTCGTACCCATGCTTTAGCGTCCGGCGCTCTCATGCTCCGCACCCCTGGAACTTAATGAGCGTGCCCATGCGAATGATCATGATCATGCTTCTCCGATTCTAAGCCTGAACTTTCTTCATGGTTGTGACTATGTCCGGGTAGATTTTCGATGCCCACAGCGATAGCAATACCCAGCAAAAATACTGTGGTTAGTTTACCTCGATCATGATCATGAAAGGCGACTTCAGGTAGCAAGTCAGCCAATGCGATACCGATAAAGAAACCAGCGGAGATCGCCAATCCCCAGCCTAGAGCACTCGAACCGGGCGCGAAAGTTGTCGCACCAAAATAAAAGGCCAACGCTCCAGCAGGACAAGCGAGTGAGAAGGCGAAGTTGACTCCGTTCTGCGCTGACTGTGGCCAGTTCTGTTTCTTCATCACCGAGGTGATGGCAAAGGCATCGAGCGGTTTATGCAATAGCACTGCCAAAAAAGTCCCTAACCCGGCTAAACCTAACCATGCACCATGCGATGCATCTGCCATCACGCTACTGGCCAACGCGACTCCATCCACCAATGTATGCAATAGCAATCCAAAGAAGAGCCCAGCCCAACTGATCCCCTTTGCGTCGGCATGCGCATGATGCGAGTGTCCGTGATGCGTGTGTCCATGTTGGTGTGAGTCGACATGTTCACAATGCTCATGATCGCTCGCCGATTCTGATCCCGATTCGTTTTCAGTCACAGGAACACTGTGATCGTGGGTATGAAACAATCGGATGAGCAGAAACATAACGGTCAACCCAATCAGGGTGCCGACACCCGCTTGCGAATGGGACTGCAAAACCTCGCCAGCGTGTGGCAGTAAATGCAACAATGCAATACCCAGCATCAGTCCTCCGACACCGCTCATCAACAACTGCGTTCGCAGGTGTGTCATTCGTAGTAGCGACGAAAGTTTCCCTCCCGCTAACGAAGCAGCGACGATCAAGATGCAGTAGCCGATCAATAAAACTGTCAGAGACATCGGGAGAGGAAGCTTTCTAGAGGACGTTCAGACGATAGAAAACAATCATCCTAGGCTCGTCAAATCCTGGCGCACATACCAACGAAGAGTGACTCTCTTAGAAATCGCTCGTTTTTTTGTGCCCTGTACTATCGTCGTGGACAGAAGCTCGCTGCAGCAAAGCAGCGGCGAAGCCGATATCATCCAGCTTTTCTTTCGCATGCTCCAGCATCAGTTCGTAACATCCCGAGGCTTCCGCAAGCTCGATGAGTGACGGAGCAATTCCAAACGGACGCATTCCTTTGGGCATGCGTTTGATTAAGAATCGCATAGCCTCTTCCGGTTTGCCAACTCTCGTTAACAAATCTGCATAGGTCTCAATCGCGATCGTCCCATGCTCTTGTGGATCGATAGATTCGGCCTTTTGAAGAAATAGTTTGGTTGCGGCATCTACATGCTCTCCTAAGATCGCACGAAACCACGCAATCGACATGGGATAAAGGTCTGCAAACGGTTCTTCGCTAGGGTACTGATACTGCGGATGCAATTGACGTCCGTACTGAGCCAAATCCAACGCTAACCTTAACTGCTTCTTGTCGTCAAGAATCCTGGCAAATCGGACCGTGGAGGCCAAGTGAGTTGTATCGAGATGATACGTACCATCCTTCAGCAATCCGGGACGCGATCCAAGAAGTTTTTCCACGCTCTGTTCGTTACTTTCCAGATGCGCTTCAGCCCAATTCTCGCGTCTTGCTAGATCCGATCGAAGACTGTTTAGCAACTCTTGGTGAACGTGTTCTACCAACACACCGACTGCCAATTGTTGATCGTCTCGACCTCGCATCGACACGACACTATCTAGCATCGTAATCGTATTGCATGTACCCCGCATCTCGAGGGAAAGCTGCGTTCCGCGTTTTACATCGACCGCTTCATGTACGAGAAGCCCCAATACCGTATCCAGATTGTCTTGATTTACTGCGACATCCTTCATCGCTTCGGCGGCAGCGACGCGATCTCCGACCGCTCGCATGTACATCCAACCCTCCTGAAGCATCCCTTTGCGAAGCAATGCTGTCCCGACTTCGCGGCACGATTCGATCAATCGCTTATCAAGCTTATCCTGAAGCGCTTCGCTAATACCACCGATCTTTGAATTTGCTCCCGCGAGATCTGTTTGAACGGCTGGCAGCCCAAGCTCCATGCGATGGTACATCTTCAGAGCTTCAAAGAGCTCCGTGTACCTTTGCTGACTGCGCATGGAATCCACCAAGAATTTTGAGGCCTCAACCGGACCCGACTGTTGGACCGTTTCCGTCAATCGATCGAAAAAATTGCTATTCAATCTACCCTCATTCTCAATCATGGCTGGTGGTGTCTATGCTGCGGTCCGGTATCGTTTTTACGGTGATCCAGAGCTGTTACTAGACTGTAGCGTAACCTGAGGAAAGTCGCCTTACCATAGAAAAACAAGCGTCCAAAGGATTGCTTCCACGCAAAGGAATCAAAGCGCAGGAAAATTGTAGCAGAGGTCTGTCGACATTCCTGCGTATTTCGACACTTGCCCGACGAGGCGATGGTGCGTAAAGTTGGTCCAGTGCAAGAAGTACGCTTTCCGCATTCGGAATATTTTGCCTAGACGGAATCGTCTGGAGCATCTCGAGGGACCGAGGCTGGTGCCCTTACTTTCCCATTTCGCGTTACATCGGGATTCTCGTTGGAAGACTTTACGGGTCACGAGAACAGTAGCAACAAAACTACAGATCGTTTTTTTGACCGGTGCAAACGGGAATGCATACTCCTATGCTCCTAACGGTGTGGTGTTGCTTCATGTCTCTACTCGATTGCGCTCGTATGCCATTTTCGCTATTGAGAATCACTCTCTGTGTAACCGGTCTGTGGGTGGCGTTTTGCATTGCGCCTACAAAGATAGTAGCGGATTTTCCGGTTGCACCCACTCTGCCGTCATCGAATGAAGCTGATATTCTTGATCACGGTCGCAAGCTAGAACAAGAACGCCGATGGCACGAAGCGATCCTGCTATACGAAAAGCATGTGAAGAAGAACAATACTCTTCGAACCGTTGCAGAAAGGCTGCAAGTATGCCGAGTTCACCATGATGTCACGCGACGGTATTCGGATCGATCCTATCTTCAGACCATCGACACTTCCACACCAACCGATGCTCTACAAGTCTTCAGCGAAGTCATTGCAAAGCTAGAAGTTTACTATGTGGAGAGAATCGATTATTACAAACTGGTACTCCATGGAACAGCCTTTTTAGAAGTAGCACTGACAGAACCAGATTTCTTGAACAAACACCTTCGTAATGCGGACCGTGAAACTGTCGAGGCTTTTCGAAAGAACATCCACAAGTCCGTTTTTGGCAAACGTGTGACAAATGCAGAAGATCTTAAGGCATCGGCATCGTATATTGCTAAACAAGCGAGCGACCAGTTGGGGATTTCGATTACCGCAGTCATCTATGAGTACATCGCGGGCTCCGTTGGTCTACTCGATCCTTACAGTGCTCTCTTGACGCCAGGAGAGTATCGAGAAGTGATGTCTCAGATCGAAGGAAACTTGATTGGCTTGGGCGTCGAACTGTGGGCTGAGGGTTCTGATCTGCGAATTGTCGATGTGTTCCGCAACGGTCCAGCCTACTTCGCAGGTCTTGTTCCCAACCAACATATTCTGAGCGTGGATGGGCTCTCGGTGAGCGAAATTGGTGCGAAGAGGGCAGCTGATATGTTGCGTGGTCCCGAAGGATCGCAAGTTCGGTTGCAACTTCAAGGGATCGGTGATCGAGTCATCGACGTTCGGGTGGAACGAAAACGAGTGGATGTGCCAAGCGTTTCGGCTGCAGAGATCGCGGAGCCAGGTATCGGCTACGTCAAAATCACTAATTTTCAGAAAACAACGCCGTCGGAAGTGTCAAAGGCTTTGTACGACTTGAGTGGAAAAGGGATGAAGTCCTTGATCATCGATCTGCGTAAGAATCCAGGCGGTCTATTGGATGCTGCAGTCGATCTAGCCGATCAGTTCTTGCATGATGGTACCATTGTTTCTACGCAAGGTAGGAACGGCCTGGAGAATCACAACTTCACGGCCAAGACGCAAGGGACTTGGGACATTCCATTGGTTGTTCTGATCGATGAGGATAGTGCGAGTGCCAGTGAGATTTTCGCAGGTGCGATGCACGATCACTCTCGCGCTACCATCGTTGGACAAACATCGTACGGTAAAGGAAGCGTTCAAGGAGTTTTCCACAATGAACGAGGCAACGGCGGCTTAAGGCTAACCGTTTCCAAATTCTACTCGCCAAACGGAACTCCGATCAGTGCGAACGGCATCCATCCCAATGTTCCGGTTCAAATCGAATCCAGCCCGCCGGTTGCTCCAACCTTGGATAAAATGGCGATCGATAGAATCGCTCTAAGGCCATCACTGGAAAATGGATTGCCTGTCGCAACTCAAAGCAAGGTTGATGTGACCAAAGAGCGGGGCATCGAGATGGCTCGCAAGAAAATCATGATGGCTCGTTAAGCCGACAGGATTGCATGCTTCATATTCTGCATGCTCGTGGACAGAATCGTTTCTACACCCGGTGAGTAGTCGAACACTTCGACACTGACCCATCCCTTGTAGTCGATATCTCGAAGGGCCTTGAAGATAGGCCTCTGATCGACATCTCCCATGCCTGGCCCCAACCGGTTTGGATCGTTGGCATGGAAATGAATCATCAAATCCGAATTGTCTCGGATGATCTGGTCGATCGGTGTTCCTTCACTGCTCATTGCCTTGACATCGAGATGCAATCGAATCGAATCGCTTCCGATCGCATCGATCAAGTTTCTTGCCTGGCTAGCAAAGTTCAAGAAGTTTCCTTCCTGTGGACCGAGGGGTTCCACCGCGATACGGATGCCATGTTTTTCTAACGTGGGTAC
>Ga0164293_10005232_pt1 | contig 11057 bp, 18 predicted proteins | sample GEODES118metaG_FD_111487 | JGI IMG/M metagenome (GOLD analysis project Ga0164293, IMG submission 111487) | Eutrophic lake water microbial communities from Lake Mendota, Wisconsin, USA - GEODES118 metaG | ecosystem: Environmental > Aquatic > Freshwater > Lake | place: USA: Lake Mendota...
AGTAAGAATTATAAAACAATAATAATATTAGCGTTTTTAATCCCAATCATCACGGTTGCGTTGGTTTCTATTTCTCACGTAACAAAATGGTACGGGATATCAAATCCAGTAACTTGGTCAATTTACCTTTCTGTTGGTATTGAAATCGCGGCATTGTCTGCATTGGCAGCAATATCCGCAAATATGGGTAAAAAAGTATATTTCCCATTTGGTATTGTTACTTTGATACAGTTCATTGGTAACATTTACTTTGCATATTCATATATCGATATTAATAGTCAATCTTTTACATCTTGGGTTGAATTAGTTTCACCATTAGTTGAATTTATGGGGGTTGACCCAAATGATTATATTGGACATAAAAGATTCTTAGCGTTTTTTGCTGGTGGTATGTTACCAATAATCTCACTTTCATTCTTACACATGTTAGTGAAATTCACACAAGAAGATAAAAAAGTAACATCACAAGAACCCGAAAAAAAAACAACAGAAGAAAAAATTGAGGGAGAAATACCTGTAGTTGATGCTAAAGATGTTGTGGGTGAAGTTTCAAGAATAAGATTATCAGAAAATGATTTGGAGACTCTTGAGAAAATTCTAAACAACCCACCAAACCCAAATGAAGCATTAAAAAACGCCGCTGACCATTATAAAGATGTTTTAGATTCACAGAAAGATAAAGAAACATCAATAGAACCAACTGAAATTGTTGAAGAACAACCTGTTGTTAAAATTGAACCAACCGTAGCACCAACTCCGACATTAACATCAACCGTAACCACAACACCGGAGGAAGTTTTGGAGATTTTACCTGAAAAAATTCCGATGGATATTCCGATAATGGAAACCCCCGAGCCAATTGTTGAAGAACAACCTGTTGTGGAGGAAGTACTTGTAGTTGAAGAACAACCTGTTGTGGAGGAAGTACTTGTAGTTGAAGAACCTGTTGTAGAAGAGACACCGGTAGTTGAGGAAACACCTGTGGCTGAAGAAGAACCGGTTATTGTTACTGATGGGTTATTAAATGCACCACCAGTTGTAATCGAAGAATTAAATCAACCGGGTGAAAGTTTGGAAGAATTAGAAAATGAATTTTTTGGTAAGTTGGATGTTGAAATTGTTCCCTCCGAACTAATTGAGGAAACAACACCAATAGAATTAGAGGTTAACAGTGAAATCATCACAGAAAACAGTGATGACGAAAAAAAAAAATAATAGAGAAAGAGTACCCTCAACCAACGGAGTCGTTAGTAAACTATGGTTCGGAGAATGGGGAGGAGGAAGAAAATAACATAACAGAGGAGGACAACGGAGTCTCTTCAGTTATTAGAAAAAAATTAACTAGAAATGTTGGAAATACACAACGTAGAAGGTTTAGATAATAAAAGTTTAAATATTGTTCGAAGAAAAACAAAAAAAAGTCAAATTTTACTTTATGATACTGGTAGAAGAACTGACGATTTTGTCAACAAATTAAAGTATAGAAAGTGTGGTAAATACAATGAAATACCACATTTTATTGTTACTAAACTTGGGACGATTTATCAATTATACGATACAAACTATTATTCTAACACATTTGATGAACCATTAATAGACAAACAATTCATCAAAATTGCAATTGAAAACCTCGGATGGCTAAATAAAAACACCATTACGGGGTTTTTAAGTAATTGGATGGGTGACCCATATAGGTCAGAACCATTCATAAGAAATTGGAGAAATTATCATTATTGGGATAGGTATGATGAAAATCAAATTTCAATCATATCTAACCTGTGCTCCCATTTATGTGAATTATATAATATCCCTAAAAAAATCGTCCCATCCCAAGGATATTTGGAAAATGCGGTAAACTTTGATGGGGTTGTGTGTAAATCTAATTTTTCAAATATTTATACAGATATAAACCCATCATTTAATTTTAGACAAATTTTTAAACATGAACAATAAAAATACAGGATACGACGAAATAAAAGGTATGTTGAATACAATTAGGAATCTAAATGAATCAAGACATATCAATAAGTCACAAATCAACGAAAACGAAGAAGTTACGAACACAAATGCAGATGAGGTAAATACTGATGTCGATAAAGAACAGTACGATAATATTGAAGTTGTTAATGATGTTGAGATTAAACTTGTATCAACTGACAAAGAAGATATAGAACTTAAACCTGAAGAAAAGAATGGGATTACACAAATTATTGATTCTTTTAGACAGCAAGTATCACAAATTGCGGAATTAGACCCGGGTTTTACAATTTCTGAAAAACAGGTTAGAATGGATGGTTCAATCACCGATTTGGAAATTAATTTCGTATTAATTGCTGGTGAAGAGGCGGGTTTATACATCAACAGTGATATGTTAATGATTGAAAACGAAACTATCCAAATGTTAGAGAAGATATCTAAATTTTATCCAACATTTGTTACGGCTATGGAGCCATTAATTAGAGATAGAATGAGTTCATAATGGCACTTACAAATTCAGATGTAAAAGAAATTGAGAAGATTGCTAAAAAAGAAATGAAAGATTTCTTAGAGACAACTCAAGCTCATAACATAGTAATGAAAATAATTCAAAAAGAAATTGGTGCTAGGTCGGTAGACGAAAGAATAGTCGATTTATCATCTAAGGTAGTTGTTGAACTATTCAAAACACTATGGCAACGTAAGTCTTTTTGGGAGACTTCATTAAAAAGTGTTAGATAATGGATAAATTAAAGAATGGGTTGTCAGATAAAAAAACTCTGAGAGATTTAGTGTTAAAACACACGAAAAAAGGTAGTAAGGGTGAAATGTTAAGACATCTTGAAACTCAACTTAGTATGGGTACCAAAGTTGAAACGGAACACACCAACAACAAATCCACCGCAAAGGAAATTGCTATGGACCATTTGTGGGAAGACCCAAATTACTATACTAAATTAAAAAAAATAGAAACAAAAGAATCTACCGGTGCGGATTCCGCTGGTGCTTTTGAACCGGCTTTCGGTTCAACGCCAATTAAAAGAAAGATAACTGTAATTCACAATTTAAAAGAAGAAGAATCTGATATTGATGAAGCAACAGATGCGAGTTCTTCAGGTGCATACGATGCACCATTTGGTGGTGGAGGTAAGAATCCACTAAAGATAGGTGGTGAAAATAGTATAAAACAAAGTAGAGCCGTTAAAGATAAAAATTTCCCTAAATGGGGTGGTCCTAAAGGTGTTTTCATTAAAATAAAAGAGAAATGTAAAAAATTTCCATACTGTAACCAAGGAGACATTAATGCAATTGAAACCTTAGAAATGGATGAATTAAATGAATCCATTATGAATGTTTCTAAAAAGACAGGAATACCGTACCCCCAAATAGAGAAATTAGTAATAAATGAAATAAAGAAGATATTTATTAAGTAATGAAAAAGGAAATATCAAATATCATTGAGGAGTCTCTTTTTAATGAAGTAAAAAAGACAATTCTAAACGAAAATAAAGACCCTAAAGAGGTTTATCACATAACGTGTGAAGGTGAACCAGTTGATTCTTTTGAGTCAGAAGAGATTGCAATGACACATTTAGATATTTATAAAAAGAAACATCCCGAAAAGGAGTTCATAATCGAAAAGAAAAAATATGAATCAACATCTGAAATGATTGATAAATTAGACCAGATGGGTGAGGAACTTGAAAAAAATAAAGAAATTAAAAAAATGAAAAAAGTTACTGTATCAGGACTATCGGAAGCTGCAATGTTAGCTAAAACCAAAGGTCTTAAAGAATTTAAATTTAATGGTGAGTCATATAACCTTGATGAGTACTGGAAAGGACTTGAAGAAGAAGAGATGTGTGAAGGAGGATGTGGTCAGGGCTATATGGAAGAAGAATCTGACGTTGAAGAATCAAACGCTTTTGTATTAGCGGCTGATGCCGCAAAAGATTCAGGTAAAGAAGAATTTGAATTCCCTAAAGGTAGTGGTAAAATGCACAAAGTAACTATCAAAAAGGACATTGAGGTTAACGAAGGAAAAAAAACTTGTTCTGAGTGTGGGGGCATGATGAACGAAGAGGGTATATGTGAAGGAGGATGTGGTTCAGGTAGAATGGAAGAGTCTAAAAAAACCAAACTTAGATTAACTGAAAGTGAATTGGTTTCACTAATTAAAAAAATGGTTAGCAAATCAAAAGTTAATGAATCTAAAGAAGATGGTGAAAAAATGGAACTCTTTTATGTTATGAACGATAAAGACCAAGTTAAAAACATATCAAAAAAAGAATCGGATGCTGAAAAGTTCTTAGAAAAATCATTAAAAGGTGAGGGTAAAATAAAATCTAAAACAGTCTATAAAAAAGATTATGATAATGAAAAGGTTACCGTATCGACTATTAAGAACTACACATTGAACGAATCGGTTCCGGGTTTAATGGTAACTAAAAAAGCACAGTCAGGTTCTAAAAAAGAAAGTGACGATTACATGAAAGATGTTGAACAGAAATTAAAAAAAATATCAACATTTGATGGTAATGACAACCCCGAGTTCCCAAAACAAATTGGAAAAGGTGAAAAAATGGCAATAAACCCAACAGAAGAACAAGATGAGATTATTGCAGATAATAGAGGTGGTGGTATGGAAGACTTAAATTATGATTACGAACCATCTGAAAATTTCAAAAAAAGATTAAAAATGGCATTAGAGGGTGACCCAAAAATGGGTAATTCACAAGATGCCGCAAATGTTATAAAAACTGACACAGGAAAAAATTTAGCTAAGAAATCTGAAAGAAAGAAAGAGAAAGAATCTGAAAACTTTGAAGTTAGTTGGGGACACAGTTGGAAAGACCCCGAAAATATTACTACTGTAAAAGAATCAAAAACCACTATGTCTTCAGTTCTTGAAGAAGAAATCAAGAGAATGAAAAGAATTTTGGGTTACGACGAATCAACTCAATAAGAATTCTTTTTCTCCCTTTCTTTTCTTATATTTTATTACGAAAGGATACACATGGAAAAGAGAGAAGAATACACTGAGTTCGATATAACGGAAAAATACAAACACCAAATAGATATTTGGTACAGAACCTATAGTATTAATCGTGATAAAATAATTTTATTTTACGATTTCCTTTCATCATTACATACTTTAATCGATGAAACCTTTCTTGGTGTTGACGTTCTATATAAAGAAGTCGACCAAAGAGGACATTTTGATTGGTGTTGGAATAAAATAATTGAAAATTTCAACAAAGAAAGAATATTTTTTAAAGACAAAGGTAATCATTATGAATACTTTTGGAATTTCTTTTTTGAAGCATATTATTTATCAAAAATTGATGAAAAAGAAACAAGAATATCTGAATATTTCTATAAATTATTTGATTTTAGGTACGTCAAGTCCAGGTCTGAATTGGACATACTCACCGAAGTTTACAAATTATTTGAGCAAAACTTGAAAAAGTAATTCTTTTTCCGTATATTATATATAAAAACGGAAAAAGATGGAAACGCTAAAAAAAATTAAAGACCTAGTAGAAAAGATGTCCGTCGACACTACAAAGGTATTTGAAAAAGGGAATAGGAGTGCTTCAATCCGTGCTAGAAAATACGCACAAGAAATAAAGGAGCTAATTCCTCATTATAGAAAAGAATTGTTACAAGAAATTAAAAAACATGATAACTAATATAGTAGTATTTTTTGCAATTTTAAGTTTGGTATATACACTTAGATTTGTTGTTGAATTTATCATAAAGTTCTTATCAGAAGAACCAAAATTAATGAAACTTTCAAAGGTTGATATAGTATTTTTATACCTCACAATTTCATACTTAATAACATTTATAATAAGGTGGTCAAATGTTTGATAATATAAGATTTTTAAGACCCTATTTTTTCTCATTAAGAGAAATAGATGACAACGTTAGTTTAGATATTAAACTACCGGTTACATGGAAATTTGAGACTATTGTTAGTCATTATAAATCCATGAAATATAAGATACAGGACAAAAATGAAAAGTTTTCCTTAGTATCTTTAATTAGTAACGCAACTTTAGATGGTTACGAAATTGTTTTCACATGTGCAAAAGAAATAATCACAATTAACAAGGAAATTGAAGAAAAACAAAAACTACTTCAATCTAAAATAAAGGAACTCGAAGTGTTGTTCCAACATGAATCCTTGGATAAGTTAAGAGAATTATCATTTATTGAAGATGCAAGACAAGAGAATACAACAGGCATTAAATTGGTTGAACAAGGAAGCGGAGAAGGACAAGAAGGAGATAACCAATCATAAAACAAAAATGATTGGTGAAATAAAAAACTTGGACAAAACCAAAATGTTCACTCAACCTGAAAAGAAAAAAATAACATTTTTAGAAAGATTGGCAATAGTATTTGGATATGGAAAAAAAGGGTGATTTAATTAATCAAATTGCGATTATATCAGACTTGGTTGAAAAAATGAACCTTAATAAAGAATCGAGCACATTAGTATTCGATTTAACAGATGAAGTGTTTTTAAATACGTTTGATTACGTAAATAAAAAACACAATAATCGTATGCAAAAACCAGATAAAACATTTACCATAAAAATAGGTGAGTTGGATATTATCTTTAATAAGAGTAATGTCTAAACAATTCCGATTTCTTGAATCCTTTTGATTCTAATAATTTGTAAAGCAGTTTTCTTTGTGCTGTTGATACGTCTTTAACAAAGATAAAATTACCTTTCTTCTTTTTTAACACGTCTTCACGAATCAACTCAAATAATCTTTTTGAGTCTTTAATGTTTTTGTTTCCAAAAAGTAATATATCATTTTCATTCTGAACAAATAATTTATTGTTTAAGGTGAAGATTTGACCAATTTCAGATATTGATAATATTTGTTCTAAAAGTTCATGATAACGTATTCTTTCTTTTCTTTGAAAATCATAGATTAATTCCTCTTTCCAATAGGGGATAATCTCCTTTATTCTAAATTTCTCATCCTCAAACTTTGCTTCAACTAATCTACCTAAACTATCTTTTACGAATGTTTTGGTGGACCATCTGGTATTAGGAAAGATTAATGCCATTTCATAAACAACATCATTACTTCTATTCCTATTTTGTGTCTTTATAAATCTGGGTTTTCTTTGCGTTTTAAATTCGTGCCAATAATCATACACCGTATTTTTTTTTTGACACTTATATAAAATCTTAACCCTTTTCTTATTACAGAAAAGAACTATAAAGTATTTTCCGTTTTTCATAAAAAGTTTTTAATGAATGAATATATCCCGTAAATCGAGAATAACCCTAAAACAATAAAAAATACCGTAGCATAACGTTCAATTTTGGACGCTAATTTTTCAGCATCGTCTTTTGAAATTGCTGGTTTTTCTTCCCCTTGTTTACAACTTTTACATCCCATAATATATCAAAGTTACGTAATTGATAAGTATTTATCAATATGAAATTAATTGAAATTTTAAAAGACACCGTTTTAGAGAAATGGTCAATGAAATATAAAAAAACCATTGATTGTAACAACCCAAAAGGTTTTTCTCAGAAAGCTCATTGTGATGCAAGAAAGAAGAGAAGGTCAGGGGATGAGACCAAGTCCGAACCGGTAAAATAAATCTTTGGGTCTCATTTCCAAATTTCATTTTTTTTACTTATATTTTTAAAAACTCAAAAACAAAACGCAACAATTTCTAAAGAATGATATCATATATTGGAGGAAAAGCTAGAATAGGAAAATGGATTGAACCATTTATACCAAAGGACATAGAAACATACGTTGAAGGATTTTCAGGTATGTTTTGGGTGTTTTTTAATATGGACCTAACAAAGTACCCAAATCTTAAAACTGTTGTTTATAACGACTTTAATAGACTAAATGCGAACTTATTTAAATGTGCAAAACATTGTGACAGGTTATGGGAAGAATTGTCTAAATACCCTTGTCAACAACTTGGTGTTGAAAATACACCTCCTGAATACGAACAAATGTTTTGTGAATATCAAAGTGAAGTGTTCAATAATGATTTGGTCATTGGCGACGAACCCAATTTTGAGGTGGCTGCAAAATATGTTTATGTTTTAACTCAAGTATTCTCAGGGTCTAAACCTGAAACATCAAATTATACCGACTATAAGGGAAAATATCGTTGTAAGGTATTAATATTCATGGATAAGTTAAAACATCCAGAATACAGAGCCCATTTGGAAAGAATTACTTTTGTTGAAAATATGGATTTTCAAAAGGTGGTTGAGAAATACGATTCACCGACTACATATTTTTACATGGACCCACCATATTGGAAGACTGAGAATTATTACTCAAACCATGATTTTGATAGAAATGACCATGAAAGGTTGGCGAATACTTTAAAGGGAATAAAAGGTAAATTTAGTTTATCTTATTATGAATTTAAACAATTACACGATTGGTTTCCCGAGGAGGGTTTTGGGGTTGATAAAAAAGGACAAATGTTCATGTTTCAACCGACCATTTATAAATGGGCAAGACAAACATTTAAAAAGGCTGCAGCAGCCAAAAAAGATGGTACTCAAAATGAGGGAATAGAATTGTTGATAATGAATTACTAATTATGGATTATTCCCCTGAAGTTTTAATATATTTACAGACGGTAAAGAATTATTTTCTAAATAACAAAGAGGCGAAGAGTTACTTTCTTTCTAATCTTAATGAAGATGAATTCTTTCAACACATTATGGATGTTGCTGAAAACAATTTTAAAAAAAAAGGAGAACCTCAATTAACTAGAGAACAATTTGAATTTCTGAGAGTTAGTTTAATGATTTTTAAACAAGTTGAGGAAGAGGAGGAAATGAACACAATATATGAATACACATCAAAAAATTTAATATTTTACTTGAAATGAACAGAATACCACAAAACTATTTTATTTACGAAACCTCATATGGTTCGGACATACCAATAAATCAAATTTTTGCACATACCTTTAATAAGGTACCTTCTATGTATCGATTAAATAGAAAATATAAAATTGATTTGTTATTATACCTTAGTCAAAAAGGTTTCAAACAAGAGTGTGAAATAAGATTAAAATCTAAGAGGACAGATAAAGACACTAATGAATTACTGTTAATTAACGATAAGAAAGAAATTGCTGCGATTGTAAAAAACTACGCACTTGAAAATGATGAAACATTCTGTGAGGTGATTTTTCATTATTCATTATTAAATGGTGATTTTGGTTCACAGTTCAATCTTGATGATATTACAAAACTTGAGGTTATACCAAAAAGAAGAGGTATTAATTTGGTTAAGTTGGAGATGGGTCATTTAGATACCGAGGAATATGAATTAAACATTCCTGACGTTGATATTGAATTAAACTATGGTTTTGACTTCATGAAAGTTCATGAAACTATTGTAAAGAGATTAAATAAACCAAATGATAAGGGTATAATCTTATTTCATGGTGACCCGGGAACTGGTAAAACATCGTACATTAAGTACCTAACCAGATTAATTGAGGAGAAGGAAATACTATTTATCTCACCATCAATGGCGGAGTCATTGTCTGAACCATCAATTATACCATTTTTGATGGAACACAAAAATTCAATTTTAATAATTGAAGATGCTGAAAAAGTTATTGCTGATAGAGAGACGAATGGTTCATCAGCGGGTGTTTCTAATATATTGAATTTAACTGACGGTATTTTGGGTGATTGTTTGAATATCCAAATAGTTGCAACTTTTAATATGAAGAGGGAAAAAATAGACCCAGCATTATTGAGAAAAGGCAGATTAATCGCGGAGCATAAGTTCGGACCACTCAGTGTTGAAAGTACAAATCAATTATTAAAACATTTAGGAAACAAAAAAACGGTTGACAAACCAATGTGTCTTGCCGATATTTACAACATCGACGAAGAAGTTTTCAAAGTCGAAAATAAACAACAAATGGGATTTAAAAATTAAAAAAATGGAATTAGTTACAGCTCAACAATTAAATGAAATGAAACAGAACGGAGAAAAGGTTCTTGTTGATTTTTATGCGTCATGGTGTGGACCATGTAAAATGTTATTACCACGTTTAGAATTAATGCAACATGAGTACCCAAACATTAAGTTTGTGAAAATCGATGTTGACCAAAGCTCTGACGGTGCTCTGCAGTATGGGGTTCGTTCAGTACCAACCGTAATGATTTTTAACGGTGAAAGTGAAGTCTTTAGAACTTCAGGTGCAAGACCCGACACAATGTATAAAGAAATATTAAATACGTTATAATATGACAAATGAATTATTAATTTTTACATTAGAAAATTGCGGTCGCTGTGTTAAATTAAAAGAAAGGTTAAAAAATGAATCAATACCTTTTAGAGAAATAGAAGTTGGTAAAAATAAAGCAATTTGGAATCAAGTTGTGGAACAAACTAAAAATGAATATTTACCATCATTTTATATCAAACAAGAAGGAACTAATAAAGGTCCATTTTTCTGTCCTGAAAGAGATTTTAACACTGATGACGAAGCGGTCAATATTATCAAAGGATATATGACAAAAGAAGAGGGGGGTTAATACCCCCTTTTATTTTTTCTTTATTACGAATATACTGTTATAATCCATATGTGTATATTCATTTAAAAAATCGTACTTCAATAATCCGATTATATCATATTCGGTGGGATTCAATTCTTTAACTATATCGTCAACGGCTCCTTTTACGTCTGGACTATATTGAAAATCTAAATAATCATCAAAACAAATATACCCACCGTTTTTTACTAATTTTGAATAATGATTGAAGTCATTGAAAACACCAAATCTGGTGTGGTTACCATCTATGAATAAAATATCTAAATTATTTAATTTCTTATCGACTAATGATATTATTTCGGGATTAGATGAGTCACCTTGAATATATTCAAATGTACTTAAACTATTTTTAAATTTGGATACATTTCTCTTGACAACATTTGGGTCAATCGGTGAACCTAAATCTAAACTATAACAATTTGTTGGATAATTGTGAGATGAGATTAAAGATACTGAACACCCCGCATAAGAACCAATTTCTAAATA
>Ga0164293_10005236_pt1 | contig 11052 bp, 6 predicted proteins | sample GEODES118metaG_FD_111487 | JGI IMG/M metagenome (GOLD analysis project Ga0164293, IMG submission 111487) | Eutrophic lake water microbial communities from Lake Mendota, Wisconsin, USA - GEODES118 metaG | ecosystem: Environmental > Aquatic > Freshwater > Lake | place: USA: Lake Mendota, Wisconsin...
AGTCCCCTTCCAGGAATTATGGTAATAATCAAAATTTCTATTCCAGAAACAGCTCAATTGAACACTGTATATTTTACCCAAATCACCGCGATCAATGGCTTCCTTAATGGCAGCCACAGGCGGGTTAAAGCGGTTTTGTTTGATGGCAAATAAACGGCGATTGTTTTTTTCGGCCGCTTTTATCATTTCGCCACAATCGTATACGCTTATTGCCATTGGCTTTTCACACAATACGTGGAATCCTGCATTTAAAGCCTTTATGCTATGTTCGGCGTGTATTCCATTGGGGCTACAAATTGAAACAACATCGATATCGCTTTCTGAAGCCAACAGATCATCAACGAATTGATACGAAATACCTCCAAATTTGTCAGCAAGTATCTGTGCCTTTTCCAATTCAATATCACATACTGCAGTCAAACACCCATTTCTCACAATATGTTCAGCATGCCGTTGTGCAATACGCCCACATCCTATTATAGCAAAATTAATCTTATTCATTTTCTTAGATATTTAACATACAAATTCATATAAGATTCCGAAACCTTAATCCATGAAAAATATGGAATTAGGTTAAGTGCATCTTTACGGGCTTTATCGTAGTGTATTAAAATTTTATCAATAGCCTTAAATAACTCATCTTCATTATTCCATTTTACTGGCAGTGCACACGTACTTTGTTTAAAATAACCATCAATTCCTTGACCAACAGTATGTATGACAGGTAATCCTTGACTCATCGCTTCTATATAGACCAAACCAAATGTCTCAAACTTACTAACCATTATAAAGATATGGTGTTTTCGATATAGATCCTTCATAGTTTCGACATTATCGATTCTACTAATATAGTTAACAAAACTATAATCTTGCATTCTAAGTAGTTTAATGACATTTTTGTGAGAATTGCCATTACCCCCTACAAGAGTTAATTCAAGATTTATTTTGGTTGATAATTTCTTTGCAAAATGAAGGAGTCCTGTCACATTTTTATTACGTGAAAAGTCGCCGACATATAATAATTTAAGGCAATTACCAATTGGATTTGGTTTCAAATTTAAGTCTCTAAACCAAGTCTCAGATAAACCATTAGGAATAATTGGAGATGATAAAATACGATCAGAATAATCGGGAGATAAATACTTTTTGAGAAGTATTGAAGGATATGTAGGGGTAATAAAAATTACTTCATTTGAAGAACTAATAACATTTCTACCAAAACTTCTAAGATGAAACATATATTTAAAAAAAATATTTAAATCAGTATTTCGAATAGCTGAAAAAAAACTGATACCATATTTTTTCTTAATTAAATACGCCACACCACCATCACTAAATAAAAAATGAGCATGGACTAAATCTACTGTTCTTAAATCGATACAATTCTCTATAAATTTAAAAATGTCGTTGATTTTCTTTTTATAAAAAATTCTATGTGAGATATTTAAAATATTAGCATAAATGACATTCGTATTACTTAGAAATGAAATATCATGCATTCCAATTTCGGATTTTGAACGAATAGGCACAAAAATTGTTTGCTTTATACCCTTTTTGGATAATTCAAAAAAAAGTTCACTATATAGTTTGGTTTTTGAATATCCCGAACATATATGTAATAAATGAATCATTCAAAAAAATATATTAGGGAAAATAAAACAAACTGCTTAATCTATAATTAAAACAAAATAATTATAAGATAAAAATTTTATATTCAAATAAATAAGAAAAATATAAATATTTATATAAATAATATAATAATCGTCAAAATTTAAATGAAACAGACATAAATTTTGGAAAATATTTATTGTCAAAAATTCTAATATTAATAGAAAAAACAATAAATACAAATTGATATAAATAGTAAATTTGACATTTAAAAAAATTTAAAATTAAGTTAAAAGTTAATAGACCAATAAATTCTCTTTTCAAGACATATGTAAGTCGTATTCTACAATATTTTTTATAATTGAAATCTCGCGCAATACTGCTTTATTGGTATCAAATTGAACAGGCAGCGTAGGTTTACAAATTAAACCATCAAGTAAATTGATTATATGTTTTGAAACATTAATGGAAAAATTTGAATCGATAGGAAAACAATTACACTCGCCAATGGCTTCAGGAATACCACCCCTATCTGACCCAACAACGTGAACACCACAAACCTGGGCTTCAAGCGCAACCCTAGGAAGACCTTCATTAAAGCTGGGTAGGACAAGAACATTAATAGAACCAAGGATATCAGGAATTTGATTAGGCGGTAAATTTCCCAAAAATAAAAATTTTCTGATTTTTAATTTATTTAATAAATTAAAAATCTTTGCTCTCTCTGTACCGTCTCCAATAATAATAAATGAAATATCGTAATCATAGTATGTTTGCAATAATTTAAAAATATGTGGCAACATTAAAACATTTTTTACTTTTTTCAGATTACCGACAAAACCTACTACGTATTTAGAATTTACGCCGTACTTTAACTTTATTCTAGAAATATCTCTTTCATTTAAGGGTTTAAATAATTTAGATGGACCTGTATAAAGGACTTCTTTTTTGGAGAATGGGGAAATAATTTCTGCGGTGTTCATTAATTTTTTACTGACAAAAAAATTACAATCTGCATCATCCAAAAAAGACCGAATTTCTTTTCTTGTTATGCAATTGTAAAATGGAAGGTAATTAATTTCAGAACCATGCCAATAAGCTATAAACGGAACATCATAGGATTTTTTCAAACAAGACGCTAAAAAAATTGCTTCAACGCCGTGAACACTTAAAATTTGATAATTTTTAAAATTTTTCGACATATGCAACAACATTCTTTTTCCTCTAACTGAACCCAATCTGAACTTATATGTTAAAATATAATCAAGAAAACTTAACTTTAACCAAATGTAATTATATCGAACATTATTAATTAAAGTATATTTTGTTTTTTCCTGGGGAGTAAAGTCAAATTTTAATAATTTAAAAAAGAATCCATAATAGCCACGAATAATAAAACAATCAACACTAGATTCTAATTGTAAAAGACATTCAGTTCTTTCAATTACATTGTTAAAAAAACCTTTTCTATTATTAGGCTCTCCAACAAATATTTTTGCTATTCTCATAAAAGCATTATTCTTTTTATAACTAAATTAATAAAAATACGGAATAAAAAATTAAAAAAACAAAAAGTAAACCAATAGTATTGAATACTCTAGCGTTAATTATTTCTGAAAATAAAATTTTTCATTTTTACTTAAAGTACCTAACAAATAGCCTAGAATAATGGAATACAAAAAAGAATCTATTCCAGAATAAAATCTGTAAAACAAAGTGTTAATAAAAATTACTACTAAAACACAAACAAGTACTAATCGATGTTTAATACTTAATTTTTTTTCAAAAGATGCTTTAAGTAAAAACACAAACTTTAAAAAAAACAATGTTAAACCGAGAATTCCAAAATTACACAATACTTCTACCCAGTCATTATGAGCATAGTTGCCAGTTTCACTAAGTTCTAAAGTTGAGGCAAAACCAAACCCAAAAATATAATTGAATAAAGAATGGCTGCTAATCCAGTTGTCCAGTATATTCCCGATTATAAAGTCACGTCCACTAGAATTCAAATCAGCTGCTAACTCAATTCGAGTAATTAAATAATTTGCTTTGTCAAATAGAAAATTGAATAATAAAAGTGAAAAAAGAGGAACGAAAATAAAAGTTAAAATTCGAGTTCTTAAATTCTTACTTCCACCTTTAAAAAGATCATAAAATATAAAAAATAAAAACCCTGTTGTACCAGATAAAAATGCTCCTCGCTTTGCAGAAAGTACTATAAAAAACAGAGAAGTAGCTAAAACTGAATATGAAATTATTTTTTTTCTTTCAAAAAAAAACAAAAACGGAACAAGTCCAACAAAGAAATAAGAAACATTGTTAACTACATTTTCTTTTAAAGAAATTCGTTCAACTAAAATATTTGCTTCATTTAAATTAAAATTTAATACAAAAACGGGAAGCATAATCAAACAAAAATGTGAAAGACTCTTTTCATCTAAAGAACCCGAGTAGCTAAAATAAAAACAGGGGTAAAACAGCACAAAATTAAACAATGCACCTTTAGCCATGCTTAAATGACCTAAATTATTTAATTCACCTGATAGTAAATAACTAAGAAAAATTAATGTAAAAAAAAGAAACCAAGTAACAAGGAATTTATAGGTAACCTTACTAGATTTCCTCAGTGAACTAAAAATATAAGACGAAGAAATTATTATAATTAAAATATACACTAATTGTGAAATATATGAACCACGTTGAAATATAGTTCCCTGAAGAAAATATATGACTATTAAGATAAACAATGTATTCCTGGCAACTAAATTCTTTCTCATTATATAAAAAATGAATTCTTAAGAAATCTTCAGGATATCATTTATTTTAAAATAACACATAAAAACATCCTATAAAAAAATTGCTTTTTCTCGGATGATCACAATATGTTAAAATTAATCTTTGACATTTTTGACAAAAAGAAATATTTCTCTTTTAAGGTTAAAGACTCTTAAAATACTCAATGTCCAAAAATAAACTATGACCAAAGAAATAATCATTAAAATATAATGAAACAAAAAAAACTGTAACTGAAATTTTGCGTAATAAGAAATTAAACTAATAAAAACAATTACAAAAAAAACCTTTAAAGTATTTAGAAGATCAGTATATATAGACGTTGCTTTAAAAATACGGCGTGAAATAAAATAATTTAAAAAATAACTTAAAATGCTTAATATTAAAAAACTAATCATAATATTTTCAATATTACGCAAGTAAAACATGTAGATTATAACTAGAAAACTTATTGATTTTGTAATTAACTCAATGTAAAAAATATTTTCTGTTCGATTAAAAATTTTGAACAAAATTCTGTTGAAGGTTTCTTGCATTGTGAAAAAAGAAACTAACGATAAAATTTTTAAATAGAAACTACCTGTTATCCATTTTTCTCCGTAAAAAAGAAATAAGATTTCTTCCGAAAAATTGAAAAAAATCATGCTTATAAGCCCAACAATAACAGAAAATATTCTCACAGATTGACTATATAAATAATCAAATGCGATTTTATCATTTTGAATTTTTGATAAGACGGAAAACAAAACACCATGACTATTAGACCTAATTATTCCAAGAGAATTGTCTATTATTTTTTTGCACTGGGAAAATAAACCCGCATCGCTTAAGCTTATACTTTTTCCTAAATAAAGTTCAAAAACATTTGCGTATGAAGTATTTATTATAGAGGAAAATGTTGTAAAAAACCCAAATCCATATAAACTACTAAAACTTTTTTTACAAAAAATAATTTTTTTAAACGGCGGGGGATTAAAAGAATATAAAATAACAAGGGTTAAAGAATTTAATATATGTAAACTAATTAAGGCCCAAATTCCATAGTTATTAAATGCCAAAACAACTGCAATAAAGGAGGCAATTAAAAATGAAAAAAAATTGTAGGTGACAATTTTTTTAAATTGTAAAAGTTTTTGAAAATGAGCATTCTGTATAATATAAAAAGAATTTAGAATTAAAATAATTCCTAAGGTTTTAATATATAATGATAAATTGTTTACATTATAAAAATCTTCTATTAAAGGACTTAATATAAATAGAATTGTATACAAAACAACACTAATTACAAAATTAAAAATAAATATAGTTGATAAATCACGTTCGCTTGCATCAGGCTTTCTGATAATTGCACCTGAAAGTCCAGATTCAATAAATACTTTAGAAATTGAGACTAGAAAAGTAGCTATAGCTACAACCCCAAAGTCTTTTGGTAATAGAATTCTAGCTAAAAGAAAATTGGTTATAAATGACAAAAAAAAGGTGAAAATTTGCCCTATAATATTCCATTTTAAACTGTTGACTAGGCTTTTTTGCAAACTTCTCATACACTTAGGGTCAATAACCTAGATTAATTTTTTTATAGATATTTTCACATTTTATATCAATAAGTTATTTCATTTTTTTTATTAATTTTTTCTCTTGATAAATATTTTAACCTTGAGTTTTTTCTATTCTACTATTTTTTTCAATACGAGGTAGACTGTCCCTCTAGGACTAATTTAAGACCTTTCTTTACATTAAATTCTGGATTATATCCTAGTATTCTCTTGATTTTCTCCAAAGATGCCCTTGAGTGCTTAATGTCCCCAACACGATTTTCTTCATATTTAGGCTTTATGTCTTTTCTTCCAGTAATTTCATTTAGAATTTGAATTATTTGGTTTAAGGAATTTTGGTCTCCACATGCAACATTAAATACTTCGTGTTGATTAAACTGATATTTCTTTTCTAATTTTCTGAATGAATTGTTTATATCATTCTGATAATTTACAAACAATGCCTTTAAATTCGCTTGAACTGCATTTTCCACAAAGGTAAAATCCCGACTTGTTTCACCATCACCATAAATAGTAGGCGATGTTCCTTCTATAAAATGTTTACAAAAGATCGGTATAACGGCTGCATAAGGATTATTAGGGTTTTGCTTCGGGCCGAATACATTGAAGTATCGTAGGCCTATGGAATGGAAATTATAGACTTTACTAAATACATCAGCATACATCTCATTGACAACCTTAGTTATGGCATATGGACTCAGAGGCTTTCCTTCCTTACCCTCTACCTTTGGTAATTCGCTACTGTCGCCATAGGAACTAGATGAAGCGGCATATACAAAGCTTTTACACGATGAACTATCCCTCGACGCCACAAGCATATTCAAAAACCCGCTTATATTAACTTCATTTGTTGTTGTAGGATCGGAAAGGCTCCTTGGAACTGACCCGAGAGCTGCCTGATGGGATATAAAATCAATTCCTTCAACAGCCCTTCTACATGTTTCTAAATCTCGTATATCACCTTCTATGAACTCAAAATTTGGCAACTGAATAAAATCTTTGATATTTTCAAAATAACCATTCGATAAATTATCCAAAACTCTAACATAACCAGCGTTATATCGAAGTAAATACTCAACCAAATTGGAGCCTATAAAGCCAGCTCCTCCAGTTATTAAGAATTTGTATTGAGATAAATCAACCGCATGATATGGGTTATTATATAGTTGACTATTATACATATATTAGGTTTTCAGAAATGATATAGCTTTTTATAAAAACGCAAACTTCCATTTGTTACAGGCGGGCGTCAACATTTTCCTTTGGTAGAAATCCTTTGACATCGTATACAACAAGTGTAGGGGACTTTTGTATTGAAAACGATTGAAATTTTTGATGAGCTACAGCAAGAATTACAGCTGAATATTCAGAAATGTGAGGGGGCCTAACGCACATCTTTATCCCGTATTCATACATTACCTCATCTGGATTAGCCCAAGGGTCGTAAACCTCCACCTGCATATCAAAGCTGTGCAATTCTTGTATAATATCAATAACCCGGGTATTGCGTACATCGGGACAATCCTCCTTGAAAGTAAATCCAAGAATTAGTACTTTGGCATCAATTATTTTCAAATCTTTACGCATCATCCACTTAATGGTTTCTTGGGCTACATATTTTCCCATGGAGTCATTTAGTCGTCGTCCTGCCAATATAATTTCAGGATGGTATCCAACCTCTTGGGCCTTTTGTGCCAAATAAAAAGGATCAACGCCTATACAATGCCCTCCTACCAAACCAGGTTTGAACTTGAGGAAATTCCATTTGGTTCCTGCCGCTTCTAATACCTCATGGGTATCGATTCCCAACAAATTAAAAATTTTTGACAACTCGTTTACAAAAGCGATGTTAATGTCTCTTTGGGAATTTTCGATAACCTTAGCCGCTTCAGCTACTTTGATTGATGAAGCCTTATGTGTACCTCCTACGATGACACTTTTGTAAAGCGCATCCACATAATTGGCAATTTCAGGCGTAGAGCCGCTGGTAACCTTTAGAATTTTGGTAACGGTATGCTCCTTGTCCCCCGGATTAATGCGTTCGGGTGAATAACCACAGAAGAAGTCGATATTGTATTTCAACCCCGAAAAGCGCTCCAAAACAGGTACCATTTCATCTTCGGTTACTCCTGGATAAACAGTGGATTCATAAATAACGATGTCTCCTTTTTTAAGCAAACTCCCAATAGTTTCACTTGCCTTGATCATAGGTATCAAAACAGGGCGGTTATGCTTGTCTGTCGGCGTAGGTACAGTAACAATATAAATATTACAGCTAGCCAAGGCACCAACATCCGAGGTATTGTAAAGCCCTAGTGGTTTATCGTATGTATGCCTAAGTAAAACACGGTTCAATATATCATCTTCTACTTCCAAGGTATGGTCATGGCCTTTTTGGAGTTCGTCAACTCTTTGAACATTGATGTCAAAGCCGATAACTTTATACTTTTCTGCGAATGCAACAGCAAGGGGCAGGCCAACATAGCCCAGACCGATGATGCCTATAATCGGTTTTGTAGGAGAACTCATAATTTTTGTTGATTAAAAGATGGATAATATTAGGGCAGCAATCGCTTCCACCAGGCCTTTTGGCGCTTGGGGCCTTCGTCTTCGTAATAACCATAGCCATAACCATAGCCATAACCATAGCCGTACCCATAGCCATAACCATAGCCGTACCCATAGCCATAACCATAGCCGTAACCATAGCCGTAACCGTAACCGTAGGCCGTTTCGATTTTGTAATCGTTGACCGCAATGCAGGCATTCTGAAGCTGACCGTTCAGGCGCATTCCTTCCACGATCCGGACCATTTCTTTGCGGGTATAGTTTTGCCGCATCACATAGAAATTAATATCCGAGAAACGCATCATCTCAAAGGCATCCGCAATCAGGGTACAAGGCGGGGTGTCAATCACAATGTGTTCGTAATGTTCACGCAGCCAGGCAATGAGTTCCCCAAAGCGCTCCGAAAGGACCAGCTCCGATGGATTGGGGGGAACCGGTCCGGCCGGGATCAGGTCCAGGTTGGGGTAATTGGTATGCTGAATGATTTCTTCCCGACTAGCCTTGCCGATCAGGTAATTGGTCATCCCGATATGGTTGGTCAAACCAAAGTCGTTGAAGATTTTGGGTTTGCGCAAATCCAGCCCTATCAACACCGTCTTCTTGCCGGATAGGGAGAGAATGGAGGCCATGTTGGTGGATATGAAGGTCTTGCCTTCCCCGGAAATCGAAGAGGTTACAAGCAAGACCTGCTTGGGGCTACCGGGGTTGATGTACTGCATGTTGGTGCGCAGAGACCGGAAGGCCTCCGAGATCACCGATTTGGGATGCTGCAGGGCCACCAGGGCCGTGTTCTTGTTGTTATTACCTATGACCCCCAAAACAGGAACCCGGGTGACGGATTCAATTTGCTGACGGTCAATCAGGGCGTTCTGCAGGCTGTCCCGAATCAAGACCACTGCGACCGGGACCAACAATCCCAGCAAGGCACCTAAGGCATAATTTAGGGCCTTGTTGGGAGCAATTTGCTTCTCCTTCTTGGCTGCGTCAATGATCCGGGCATCGGGAAGGTTGGCGGCCATGGCGATGCCGGACTCGGCCCTCTTCTGCAGCAGATAAACATAGAGGTTTTCGTTGAGGGTGAATTTGCGTTTGATATTCACCAAATCACGCTCGGTTCTGGGCAAGGTGGCCAGCAAGCCTTCGGTGCTGCGAATGCGGGCATCCATATCCCGAATCATGATTTGGGAATTCTGAACCAGATTGCGAAGGTTCTCGCGGATGGCCGAATTGGTCAAACGTATCTTCTCGTCCAATTGCTCCAGCAAGGGATTGGAACGCCGGGTCCCCACGGACATGGCATTGCGTTCGGCACTCATCTTGCCCAATTCCTGGATAAAACCAATCAGCACCGGGTCTTGAACCCCCATGGTCGATGGAGATACTACCTCCCCGGCCGGCCGCTGCTCGTTGAGATAGGCCCGGAGATAATCGTAGTATTTGAGCTTGCCCTGTTCCAGGGCCCTGGCTTTCTCGTACTCTTCCAGTCGCTGAAAAATAACCTGGCCCTCGCTGGAAATATTCACGGTCCGGTTCGCCGAACGAAATTGCTCCAGCCTGAATTCGGTGGTCTGCAAGGAATCGGTGATGCCCGATAATTCCCGGTCTATGAATCGAACCGTGTTCAGGGAAGTCAGGTTCTTGAGCTCCAGGTTTCGCCGCAAGTATACCTCCATCAATTTATCAAGGTAGCAACGACCTTTGGCAATGTTGGAGGATTCGATTTTGAGGTAAAGCAGCGATGCCATTTTCTTCCAGGCCTCAACATTCACTTTTCCAAAATACTGATCCAAGAGGGCCTTGTGCGAATGAAACTGAACCCGGTAACGGCTACCGGACTCAGCCTCCATTTCCCCCGCCAAGACCCGAAAGCGATGACGAGGACCCTCCACCCATTGCCCGAAGGCGTAGGTTCCGGTACGAATATCAGAAGCCAATTGCTCATCTTCTTCGGAGCCGAGGTCTTCCTGAATTTTGCTGAACCGTAGGGGGTCGTACAAACTGCCTTCTTTGCCATTTTCGATGATTCGGTACCGCCCCTTGCCCGCACTTTCAATTTCGATGGCCATCTCCACCAGCTGGGGATGAAAGCTATCCACCTCCAGCACCAGAACCTGGTGAGGATACACTTCTTCGCGGCTGAATTGCCCCAACCGGGTAACCTCCACTCCAAAATCCAATTCTTTGAGGGTTTGGTCCACCAAAGCATAGGATTGGATGATCCCCATTTCGTTGTCCGTCGTGGAGGTGGCACCGCCCAATCCCCCGCCCATGAGCATGGCATCCAGGTTCTTCATGGAGGAAGCCCCCTTATCCTCCCGGATGAGGAGGGAGGAGTTGATATTGTAGACCGGTTGAGCGTATCTGTTGTAAATAAAGGCCGCTGCCAAGCCCATGACCAAGGCCACCAAAAGGTAGGGCCAGAAATACAAGAGCTTGAATAAATAAACCATGGGGCTGGTGCCCCCCTGTTCCTGCTCCCCGTTGACCGGAATTCCTTCGCGGTGTGGAGCGGCTGCCGACGAAT
>Ga0164293_10005237_pt1 | contig 11042 bp, 9 predicted proteins | sample GEODES118metaG_FD_111487 | JGI IMG/M metagenome (GOLD analysis project Ga0164293, IMG submission 111487) | Eutrophic lake water microbial communities from Lake Mendota, Wisconsin, USA - GEODES118 metaG | ecosystem: Environmental > Aquatic > Freshwater > Lake | place: USA: Lake Mendota, Wisconsin...
AATTACATGGGATATTTAAAATCAAGTTCACATAGAAGACGATTAAAAAACTTAAATTTGAATGAAGACATAAAGTATTGTCTGACCCCGAATCAAACTGATGTTATTCCAATCTTGAAAAATGGCAAACTCGTTATCGCGTAAACTGCTTATTGCTGGGGTAGCCCTTCTCCCCTTCTTAATGTCTTATATCCCAAAGGAACTTTCAAAACCTCAATGGGGTTTTTTTGGACACAAACGAATTAATCGCGTAGCGGTCTTTACATTACCTCCTGAATTATTCGGATTTTACAAAGAAAATATTGAGTTCTTGACAGACCACTCCGTTGATCCTGATAAACGCCGGTATGCGGTAGAAGGGGAAGCTGAATGCCATTACATTGATTTAGATCACTACTACAAACCGGGTGAAGATCCGTACAAGATCCTACCGAAATATTGGAAAGAAGCGGTTGAAAAATTTAGTGAAGACACCCTACGAAGCTATGGTATTGTTCCATGGCATGTGTTGCACATGAAATATAAATTGCAAAAAGCCTTTGAAAACAAGAACATTGACCTGATCTTAAAATATTCAGCGGAAATAGGCCATTACATTGGTGATGCGCATGTCCCCTTGCATACAACCGAGAATTACAATGGACAATTAACGGGACAAAAAGGGATTCATGGCCTTTGGGAGAGTCGTTTGGTTGAAATCAATGCCGAAGATTACGATTACTTTGTTGGGAAAGCTGGATACAAGAAATATGTGCAAGATTATATTTGGGATGCCATAAAAGGTTCACATAAATCCTTAGATTCCGTATTGCGTATCGAGAAAGAATTGACGAAGAGTTTTCCTACAGATCGCAAATACAGCTATGAGCAACGTGGAAACACAACAATTTCTACCTATTCCAGAGAGTTTTGTGAGTTATATCACAACCAAATGAATGGCATGGTTGAGCGACGACTTAAAGCTGCTGTGTTGGCTGTAGGTTCAATTTGGTATACCGCTTGGGTTGATGCTGGACAACCCGATTTGAAATCCCTGCAGAATCAAAAACCCTCACCTGAATTATTGAAAGAAATGGAAGCCCTGGATGAGCATTTCCATAACGATAAGCATTTCGGAAGGATTTGTGATTAAGTTATTGCTTGATTATTTTTTCAGTGAATCGACCTTGCTCTGTTCGAACTTCTAAGTAATAGATTCCTTTAGCTAACATTGAAGCATCAACTTCTTGCCACATCGTTTGATTTCCTTCGAATTGCATGATTAACGCACCGTGCGTATTGAAAATCAATACCTGCTGAATGGTTACCTCGGCACTCATCCCTTCGATTACAATGCGCTCGTTGAACGGATTTGGAAATACAGCAACATTTTGCACAGGATTTTCTGTCAATCCAACCCCCGTTTGTGAGCAAGCGCATTTCTGCTTCGCCCCTGTAGTATTTACCACTTGAGGTGCCGTATATGTTGATTTTACCCAACATTTTTGACCGGCCTGTGCATTCGAGGTATTTCTAATACGCAAGGTATGCCAACCGGAATACGTGGTGTTTGCTGTGTAAGAAATCGTTCCTGTCGCAGAAAGCGTATCGATTACTTCGCATTGAGCATTTAACACTTCTAAGGTAATCGGGTTATTTGGATTTTCTGGATAAATGTTTACTAAAACACTACTTGCTGAATCTGGAAAAATCCGCCCAACCACGCGACAATCTCTGCTGTTACTCGGTAAACTTCCACCCTGCTGTAACGAAGCTGGACTGCTATCCCCTAAATCATCGGCCATTTCCCACTCTTGTGTAATGCTTTCTGAAGGACGTACGTAATTTGTATTAATTCCGATTGGTGCCCAAACCGCATACCCCCTTCTTCCCGCAGCTGCGGACCCATCGCACGGAGGAATAGCAATATTCACTTGACCTGATCCATTAACCGTTGCGGTAGTATTACCATTCGCACCCGAATAATCCTTCAACACTGTGCCTGCCGGAAAGGTGGTTTGAACCCCCGTTAAATTCTGCCAAGCGGTGTAGTGATCATTTACAGCAATAAGCGCTTTTGCTCCGCGCTCAATCACAAAGGCATCTTGCGCTTGCCAACGCACAAAATAAGCACCATCCTTGAAATGTAAATTTTGGTGACACCAGATTAAATTCTCGATGTCTGAATGTGTCCCCAATTCATTTGTGTCTTTAGGGTCGTGACTGAACCGATTACCCAAATAACCAATATCAAACAAGTCCTCGAAAAACACTTCTGGTCCGCCATCAACCGACATAGCAATTGCGTAGGCCACAGAAGCACGCGGGTCAGTAACCTCAATTTGTTGACCGATTTGAGAACCTGTATTCCATCCTGTAATATTCCCATTGGCAGATAGTGTTGGTCTGTAGGTATCGTGATTATTTACAAACGGGACTGTTCTACCCCGATTTTGCTGTTGCGCATTAGGAATATTCCCCAGGTTGTAAGCCCCATTCTGCGTAATGACATCTTGTAAGGCAAAACGTAAGGAAAAATCAAAGGTCCCTGCCCTATTTTGGACGGCGGCACACCAGTTATCAATCTCACCCATGTTTCCTACATATTCGCCCACTGCGTACATATCGTTTCCGCCACTAGCCCACAATGCACTGTTTTGGAGATTCCAGAGAAAATCCTCTGTAGCATAGGCTGGGAAGTGTTTTACGGCATCGATACGAACGCCATCCCACCCCATTTGTTTCTTGTACCAAATTAACCAGTTGCGCATACCGTTCCTCATGTAATCTGTTCCTTGAGCAGGATTGTAAATCGCATTGCTACTTAATCCAAAGGCATTGGACTCATACGATACATCGGGGCCCCAAAACGGCGAATTGATGTCGTTGGTGCAACACGCGTTGTTGTTATTTGGATAAAAATTCTGCCAATTCTTTGGGAACCGCCCTTCTCTTGAAAGGTAATTGGTTGCCGCTTCGTTTATCCCCGGCGTTTTGAAGCATGTATATCTAAAATTCTTGTATTTGTTGGTTTGGCCATCATCTATTGCTGCTGGATCTTGTCCACCCAGCCCAAGGCTTGAGCCTGCATTTGTAACGTGGTTTAGTACGATATCCTGAATTACATCAATGCCATTCGCTTTCATGACTGCCATCATACGGAGCAATTCATCCTTATCTCCCATTCGGGTTTTAATGGAGTTCTTCTGATACTTTTCGCCTAAATCATAGTGATCAAAGGGGGAATATCCGACGCTGTTGGTTCCTGAATTTTTTATTGTTGGAGGAATCCAAATGGCATCAATTCCCATGGATCGCAACCTAGGCGCTAACTCTGTTAAATAATTAGCCCAACCATTCGGATAATTAGCATTCCAATAATCCCACCAAAACCCTTGTAAGAGTACCTGTCTATTCGTTGGATTTACTTGTGCAATTGGACGTATTGAAGGAAGTAATAATCCAAAAAGCAATAATAAACTAAAAGGTAATTTTCTCCATGGATGAAACTGCATATGCTTGATTTTTAAGTATTAATGATAACTCACTTGAACCTAAGTTCTCAATTGTACCGCCGTGTTGATTTACCTCAATTCGTAAGGGTTGGTTCTTATATAAAATCTGGAAATGATATTGTTTCCAGGCTTCCGGAATGCTTGGATTTATCGTTAACCCATCTTCGCCTATACGAACACCTGCCAATCCTTCCACCAAACTTAACCAGGTACCCGCCATGCTCGTAATGTGTAATCCTTCATCCGCTTCGTGGTTGTAATCATCCAAATCTAACCTCGAAGTACGTAAGTATAATTCATAAGCTTTATCCATTCGACCTATCGCTGCAGCAATAACTACATGCACACATGGACTCAACGAAGATTCATGCACTGTTTTTGGCTCATAAAAATCAAAATTCTCACGCAGCGTGTCAAGGTCAAAATGGTCTTCAAACAAATACAATCCTTGCAACACATCAGCTTGTTTAATGAAGATGGAACGTAAGATTCGATCCCAACTCCAATGCTGATTTATCGGACGTTCAGATACTGGGATATCCGCCACACTTAATTGCTCTTTGTCCATGAAGCCATCCTGCTGTAAAAAAATACGCGTCCCTTCGAGTTTAGGGAAATATACATTTTCAGCAATATGTTTCCAATCAGTAAATTCCTTCTCACTCAATAGTGGGTTGGTTTCTGAAGCAAATTCAGACTCACATTTCAACGCATACTCGATACACCATTTGGCGATATAGTTGGTGTACCAGTTATTATTGATGTTGTTTTCATATTCATTTGGTCCGGTCACGCCAAGCATTACGTACTGTTTCTTGTCTTGAGACCAATTGAAACGCTGTGCCCAAAACCTTGCTATTCCGTTTAAAACCTTTCTACCTTTATCTTTGAGATAATCAGAATCTCCAGTATGTCTTACGTAGTTGTAAATACCAAAGGCTATGGCCCCATTCCTATGAATTTCTTCGAAGGTGATTTCCCATTCGTTGTGACATTCTTCACCATTCATGGTAACCATGGGATACAAGGCAGCTCCGTTTTTAAACCCAAGTTTCTCTGCGTTTTCGATGGCACGATCTAATTGATTGAACCGATACACCAACAACTGTTTTGCCACTCCGGGCTCAGCAGTTTTCAAATAAAAAGGCAAACAATAGGCCTCCGTATCCCAATAGGTTGCACCCCCATATTTCTCTCCTGTAAAGCCTTTTGGTCCAATGTTTAATTGGGCATGTTTCCCAGTGTAGGTTTGGTATAACTGAAAAATGTTGAAGCGAATCCCTTGTTGAGATGCCACATCTCCCTCGATCACGACATCGGCCTTACTCCAAATATTTTTCCAAGCAGTTTTGTGTGCGTCTAACAAGGAATTAAATCCTGAAACATAAGCCTCTCTAACCTTATTAATTGATCTTGGGATAATCGAGAATTCGGAATGATGGACCGTGGATACAATACTTACATATTTCTTCAGTGTGTAGGAATTTCCTTGTTCCGCGAAATGTTCGAAATTATTCTCGACATAAAAATCACTTGACGAGATGTTTGGATGAATGTTAAGCAATTCCTCATTTCTCCAAAAAGAAAAGCGCATTGCCGTCGCTACGCTGAAATTCGTTTTCTTGGTTCTAGCACAGATGTATGCTTTTTTGATATCTACCTTATGGCTACCTTCTTCCCAGAAAAACTCATCGTAATTAGAATCATGGTTATGAACTTTCCCATCTAGATACGGAGTAAACTTAATATTCCCGCTAAAATTTAAAGGCGTTACGGTATATTGGATAGCTGCTAATTCATCATCATCCATGGAGCAAAAGCGAATTGACTCCACTTGAATTTCTTTTCCTTGAGCAAATTTGACCTTAAAACGACGTGTAAGCACACCGGTTTGCATGTCCAATTCACGATAAAATGTGCTAGGCTTTTGCACATTCAGATCTAATAATTCGCCATCAATCTCAATGTTGATACCAATCCAATTGCATGCATTGAGTACTTTAGCAAAATATTCCGGGTACCCATTTTTCCACCAACCTACTCTAGTTTTGTCTGGGTAATACACACCTCCAACATAGCTTCCTTGAAGTGAATCTCCGCTATAGTTTTCCTCAAAATTAGCACGTTGACCAAAGGCTCCGTTGCCAATACTAAAAATACTTTCCGCTTGTTTTTGTTTGCTTGGATCGAACTTTTGCTCAATAATTTTCCACGCATCGATCTCAAATAAATTACGCATACTCTTCTAACCTAAATTCTGTCAATTCATTAAAATATACATCTGCCACCCCTTTCAACATGGGATTACCAACTCCTATTGCAATAAAACCTCCGGCTTTTGCTGCTGCAACGCCACTGGAGGCATCTTCAAAGACTAAGCATTCGGATGGAGAAAGTTCCAAGGCCTTGGCCCCGTTCAAAAACACCTCTGGATTCGGCTTGGGATGTGTAACTCCATTGCCATCAATTATTACGTCAAATAAATCAGTAATTCCTAAACGATTCAAAATCATCGGGGCATTCTTACTGGATGATCCTAAGCCAATTTTTATTCCCATGGATCTAGCTTGAAGTAAAAGCTCATATACACCGGGCAACAAATCAGCCATAGATAATGTGGTTATGGAATCTAAATACATGTCATTTTTAAAAACAAGCAAGGATTCGAATTCTTCATCACTTACTGTTTTATTTCCATGGCTAAGTATTTGCTTCAAGGAATCTACCCGATTCACTCCTTTTAATGCTTCATTGTCATGTTCCGAAAAGGAAATACCTAATTTACTTGCTGTTTCTCGCCAAGCTTCAAAGTGATTTTTTTCGGTTGAAACAATGACGCCGTCAAGATCAAACAGTAGCCCTTTTACTTTCATTGGTTAAAGTAAGATTTAACAAGCCGGCTATACACATCATCACGCCTCCAAGGAGAATCGCATATACTGCATTTCCGCCAAAAACATATTTTACTATTGGTCCTGAAAATAAGGCGCTGACAATTTGGGGTAAAGTAATAAAGAAATTAAATATCCCCATAAATACACCCATTCGTTCCGCTGGAATTGCTCCAGCTAACATAGCATAAGGCATTGCAAGAATGCTGGCCCAAGCGATGCCAATACAAACCATGGGTAAAATCATAGCATATTTGTTAGGCATAAAATACATCAGAATTAATCCAATCCCACCCATGCAAAGTGCAAAAAGATGTGTTTTTGGCTTTCCTATTGTAGAAGCAATGCGAGGAATTAACAACGCGAAAATTGCGGAAACGCCATTATAAATTCCAAAAAGAATCCCAACCCAATCCGCAAGGTCTTCACTTAGTTTAATTTGCGAATGCGCCATCGCACTGTTCATAGACTTTAACACCTCTATACTTGGAAGATGATAAGTGTGTTCTCTGAGGGCAGTTGTGGTATAAACCCACATGCAAAACAATCCAAACCATGAAAAAAATTGAATAAGGCCAAGTTTCCACATGGTCGGAGGGATTGAAAATTTTGTTTTAACCTGTTTAATTTCTTCAATGCCAAAATCTTTGCGTTCCTCAGGTGAATACTCTTTGGTTTTAAATATGGTCCACAATATGGAAACAAAAAATACGATTGCTCCGATGTAAAAAGAATAAATCACATTGGGTTGCACTTTCACATTGGGCAGGTCGTTAGGTACGTAAAAAACATTTTTCAAAATCCAAGGTAAGAAGGAACCAATTACCGCACCAATGCCGATTAAGGCCGTTTGAATCGCAAATCCCTTTGTGCTTTGCTCTTCAGGCAAATTATCTGCAACTAAGGCGCGAAAAGGCTCCATGGAAATATTAAAAGAAGCATCCATCATCATTAAAAATCCTGCCCCTACAATTAAAGCGGGGAAAACACCCGTAAATTGATCTGCATTGGGCAGTAGCACTAAGGCGATGCAAGCCAAAATACTTCCAGCTAGAAAATATGGCCTTCTTCTACCTAGCGTCTTAGACCATGTTCTATCACTCCAATAACCGATAATTGGCTGAACAATCATTCCGGTTAAAGGAGCCACTAACCAAAACCATGACAGGCTTTCAACATTCGCCCCAAAGTCAGTTAAAATGCGACTTGCGTTGCCGTTTTGAAGAGCAAAGCCCATTTGTATTCCCAAAAACCCAAAACTCATGTTCCAGATTTGCCAAAAACTTAGCGCTGGTTTTTTAGTTAGTTCCATAAATTCTATTTTACAATTACCAAGTATCCCCAAGGAGAAAGCTTAACCGACTTGTTTGCTTTTTTAAAGCGTTTTCCGGTAAACACATTCATCCATTGGGATTTTGAGTCAGCAGGGCCTTTAATTACTTGTTTTTCATTGGACAGGTTTAAATAAAAAACCACCTCGGAATCCGGGACTTCATTCGAAAGTTTCTTGAAAACAAGGACTTTTCCATCGTTGAGTAGTTCGGTGTTCATGTAGGTTTCATTCCTATCGGCAGCAAGGCACTTGTTATATTGCTTTAGGGTGTTTAGTGTGGTATAAAAACGTTCCAAGTCCATTTTATCCCAATTAATTTGATCTTTTTCAAAGAAAAGTAAGCGACGATCTAATGACGTTTCTTGTCCGTTGTAAATCAAAGGCATTCCATTCAAGGCATAGGACAACACGGCCATAACGAAACGAGCATCTCCCATACGCTCCATTTCGGTGCCGTTCCAAGAGTTCTCGTCATGATTTGATGTGAAATACATTCGAATGGCATTTGAAGGGTAACTCTTGTCCTTTTCCAAGTAACTTAAAATTTCAGAAGGCTCAGCTTTACCTTGAGCAATTTTATTCATGATGTGGTGAAATTCCCACCCGTAAGTCATATCAAAGGCTTGATGTTGATCGGCACCTTCCGATTCAGCCAACATAAATAAGGGCTTAACAGTTTCTAACTCTTTTCTAGCCTGCATCCAAAAATCCATTGGGACCCAACCTGCTACATCGCAGCGAAACCCGTCAATATTACATTCTTGAACCCAATATTTCATCGAAGAAATCATCTCTTTCCTCATTTCTTGATTATCGTAATTCAAATCTGCCACATCCCACCAGTCGGTACCGATGGTCGGTTGAACATTTCCTGTGGAGTCTAAGGTATACCAATCTTTGTGCCCTTGATCCAGCCAAACATTGTCTGGAGAAGAGTGATTCGCAACCCAGTCGATAATTAGACGCATTCCTTGATTGTGCGCACTATTAACCAAGGATTTAAAATCGGAAAGCGTACCAAACTCCGGGTTGATCCCTTTATAATCGCGCACAGCATAATAACTTCCAAGGCTTCCTTTTCTATTTTTCACACCGATGGGATTAATTGGCATTAGCCACAAAACATCAACCCCCATTGCTTTTAATCTTGGAAGAGCTTTCTGAACCGCTGCAAAAGTTCCTTCCTTAGAAAATTGCCGAACATTTACTTCATAAATAACGGAAGACGCTATTGGCGTGGGCGTGTCATTTAACGTTAAGTCGGTTGATGACTGCGCAAGGCCAGTGCACGTAAGTGCAAGACCAAGAAAAAAAGTATAAAACTTCATATTAAGCTTGTGTAATTTTATCGTTTAAAATGTACTTGAGGTGATAATTCACTAATCCTTCTACTGGTTTACGAATTACGCTTGTTACCGAAATACCCAAAGACGCTGCTGCTCGATCCAAGGCTGACCTGAAAATCCCTGCTAAACTGCCGACAAAGTGTATATCCGCTTCTTTATAATTCGGATAACAACACACATGAACCTCCATGAAATGTTTAAATCCGGCCTCAATCATGGCTTGAAAATAGGGCTCGTCGCTGTGTTTTGCGATGAACGGCATAAATGAAGCGATAAACACATTAGCATTCGGCTCACGATACACTTTATCGACAATGGCATCTTTGTCAAGACCATAAGTCGCTTCAAAATCTGCAGCAAGGTGCGCGGGCAGTTGATGATATAAATACGACGAAAGTAATTTCTTCCCAAAATAACTACCACTTCCTTCATCTCCTAGAATGTAACCCAGGGCAGGTACTACTTCAGAAACTTCATTGCCGTCAAAATAACAAGAGTTTGATCCAGTACCTATAATACAAGAAATCCCAGGCCGGCCAAGGTAAGTTGAATACGCACAGGCAACTAAATCATGGTCCACATGAATTTTAGCATTACTGAACACCCGTTGCAATCCTTCGGTAACAATTGCATTCATTTTATCGCTGGAGCACCCCGCGCCGTAAAAATATACTTCCGTGACTTCATATGCTACCATCATCATGGGGGAATTCTTTTTTAGCTCAGATTCGATTAAATCTGAAGAATGGAAATACGGGTTGAAGCCCATGGTGGAATAAAAACTTTGGTTATTTTTGTCATCAATTAAAACCCAATCGCTTTTGGTTGAACCGCTTTCTACTATAAAAATCATAAATTAATATAAGGTTAATTTGCTCTTTGTGTCATTTTAACACTTTCAAATATACAAATTCCGATAAAAGTGAGAAAAGAAATCAAAAAAAACGCGGCACTTGAACTCAATCCGAATGTTTCGGTGGATTGCGTGATTTTTGGTTTTGATTTCGACAAACTAAACGTATTGGTGATCAACCGCGATGGTGTAGATGGTGTTCAATGGGCCTTGCCTGGTAACTTAATTTATGACGATGAGCATCTAGACCAAGCGGCAAATCGGGTATTGGCGGAATTGACGGGCCTACAACACATTTACCTTGAACAAATTGGTGCGTTTGGTGACCCTAACCGTATTTCAAAAGAATCTGACCGTTCTTGGCTACAGTCGATACGCTCCCAACCGGAAGCCCGAGTTATAACCGTTGCATATTTTTCATTGGTTAAAATGGAAGATTATCAACCTCAAGCTTCTTCGTTTGCAAAGTCGGCCGAATGGATACCAGTGAATGAAATTAGGGAACTCGCTTTTGACCATTTTGACATTTTGCAAACCGCCAAATCCAGGCTGAAACAAATGATTAAAATACGTCCAATTGGCTTTAATTTACTTCCAGAAAAATTTACCTTAAGTCAGCTACACAAGCTCTATGAGTCCATTTTAGACAAGCCCTTAGATAAGCGTAATTTCAGACGAAAAATTCAAAAATTAAACATCGTTATGTCACTTGAAGAAAAACAAAGCGGTGTACCTCACAAGCCTTCACAGCTCTTCATGTTTGATAAAGAACATTATTTACTGTTAACGCAAAATGGCTTTGATAATTTCGGGTTTTAATACTCGCCGAACTCGGTAAAATATTCATTGAGAACTGAGTGATATTCGACAGAAGCCAAGGCATACTCATATTCCGTTATATTTGTTTTAGCTAAGTTACTCGACATGTAACTTTTAGCTTTAGCGAATTGTTTTAACTGAAACTGAACGTTTGGAAAAAAGTGAATATACGAATGTGGTTCATACGCACCAGGTAAGTCTTTACCGGTTTGCATTGAATTTTCTTGGATCCGCTGAGGATGCTAGAGACATCGTGCAGGATGTTTTTGAAAAACTTTGGTTGAATGTCGATCGGATTGATCAAGA
>Ga0164293_10005238_pt1 | contig 11041 bp, 9 predicted proteins | sample GEODES118metaG_FD_111487 | JGI IMG/M metagenome (GOLD analysis project Ga0164293, IMG submission 111487) | Eutrophic lake water microbial communities from Lake Mendota, Wisconsin, USA - GEODES118 metaG | ecosystem: Environmental > Aquatic > Freshwater > Lake | place: USA: Lake Mendota, Wisconsin...
AACCCAGACAAACTTTTACGTTGCCCCATTTTTTTGCCCATGTCTGAAATGCATCGTTATTTGCCAAGCCGGAAACCACCATTATGTGGGCGTCTGAGGGGCAAGTGTTTCCGAGAGCATTTTCCGGATCTGCGTTTTCATAATGGCAGAAAAACACAGGTATATCATATTTTTCGAGGTGTCTGCGTATTCTATCTGCTTCAGTTTCGTGTAAATCAATCGGGCATTTGGTAACCACAATTACATCCGCCTGATATGCCGTGCACGCAAATTCTCGCAATCTTCCTGCAGGCATAGGCCAATCCTTGTAAAAAAGGTTGTGATAATCTGTCAGTAAAACATAGCGATTGGCGAGCAGTGGTAGGTGCTGAAAGGCATCGTCCAGTATAACCGTTTCGGTATAAGGAAGCAGCTTTTGAATGGAGACAATGCCCTCGAGGCGTTTTTCACAAACGAAAATGGGCAAATTCGGATTCGCAATTTTCATTTCAAGGGGCTCATCACCGCACAAAGCAGCATCATCGGTTAACTGCACCTCCCTGAAACCTTTGGTTTTGCGCTTATAGCCCCTTGAGAGCATGGCTGTGGAGTTTTTGGTGTGTTGGGCAAGGTAGATTGCCATTGGGGTTTTTCCGCTGCCTCCTACGGCCAAATTTCCTACGGCAATCGTAAATACGGCGCTTTTTTTGCGTTTATTGAGGCGCTGAAAGTACTGCCTGCGAAACCAAGCGGCTAAAGCGTAGATGAAACCTAAGGGTATTAAAAATACCTGAAGTAAAGCCCTCACAATGGAACAAAGGTAGCTAATCCAGAATATGCTTCAGCACATACCATCCGGAATGCAGGATTCGGTTCATTTCTTTTACTCCCCATGCCAGTAAAAAACCAGGGCCAGGATGATCGGGCATCAACATCCACCTATCTCCGGTCTCAGCGATAAAGACGAGGGTGTTTTCTGTTAACTGAGTTTTGTCACGCACACCGCTGCTGTCCCTTGTTTTTTCTGCCCAGATTTCTATTTTTCGTATCACGAAGGGCTTGTTGAATTGAAAAACCACTGCGTGGTGTTTGGGTGGCTCGTTGTCAATTCTCAGGGCAAAGCTAATGGGTACGTCTTCCATTGCTATTTCTTCCTGCCAAACCTTTACGGCCATGCTCTGTGGGTACAACATGAGTCCCAGTTCAGCAGACAGGAACATTTCATTAGCAGACCAGTCTTTTTGCATTTGAGCGGCGGAGATACTGAGTATTTCTTTGCCAATCCATGATTTACAGAATTCCATGACAGAATCGCTGAGCCGCAGATAGAACTTTAGTGCTTCCATTGCACCAAAAATAAGAAAGGCCACCTTGCGGGTGGCCTTTCCATGATATAGTTCAGTTTTAGTACGTTACCAGAATTTCAACACGACGATTGGTCGCTTTATTCAATACGCTGGTGTTTGGCACTTTAGGACGGGTGTCACCGAATCCTAACGCTTTCATACGCTCAGGAGAGATTCCTTTGCCCAGCATGTATGTTACAACTGCATCGGCACGGCGCTGTGAAAGATCCAGGTTTTTGGCAGGATCACCGTCAGAATCTGTGTGACCTTCGATGGTTACAGACGCTTCGGCATATTCCTTCAGGATTTTCACCAGACGGTCGATGTCATCGTAAGATTCTTTTTTCAGGATGTCTTTGTTGGTTTCAAAGAAGATGTTTTTGGCAGCCTGTTCGATGGCTTTTTTGGTTTCTACTTTGATTTCGGGACAACCTTTGTTGGCAGCGATACCTGGCTTGGTAGGACACTTATCGATGTTGTCGGTGATGCCGTCACCATCAGAATCGGGGCAACCTTCACCTGCAATGCTACCGGCCAGATCGGGGCACTTGTCTGCACCATCTTCTACACCATCGCCATCTCGGTCAGGGCAACCCTTCAAAGCAAGTACACCGGCAACATTGGGGCACTTGTCATCTTTGTCGAGCACACCATCGCCGTCTGCATCCGGGCAACCGCCTGATTCTTTAGGACCGGCATTGTTCGGGCATTTATCCTTGCTATCTTCGATACCATCACCATCTGAATCTGGGCAACCGGCAAACTTCACCGAACCTTTAACATCAGGGCAGGCATCATCTGCATCATATACAGAGTCTTTATCGCGATCTGCGGGACAGCCCACGCTGTCAACATATTTACGGTATTTCTCAGGAGTGTTTTTGCAAACATCATATTTATCGCAAACACCGTCTTGGTCTTTATCCTTGCACTTGCTTGGGCCTTTGCTTTCGCCTAATGCCAGGGTGACACCGATGGCGTTGTAACCCCACATGTCGTTGGTTTTCCAAAGTTTGTTTACCAGAGGCATGGATGGGTCTGCGTCACCGGGCTGGTTGGCTCCGTCCCAGCGGTCATTCATGGTGTAAGTAGCTGTCCACGACCAACGAACGCCGATGCGATCACTTACATTGAATGAAACGCCCAGTCCACCCTGAACGGCGGCACCCATTTCAGTAATTGCATTCTGGATTTCATTTTGATTACCCCAACGAACCTGACTATGCACATAATAGCCGCCAAAGCCACCATATACATAGGGTATTACTTTGGATTCTTCATTAAAAAATGAATTTAGCTTGAAGCGTGCACCAAGAGTGAGGTCAATGGTATTAGCCCTAAAAGACTGGTACTTCCAGGGTTCAGTTTGCCATGCAACTTCTCTTTTATAGCCAACATCTCCGGCACTGAAATTGACAACCCCGTCAAACATGGGGTTCAGGTAATAACCGAAGTTGATACCGGCACCCTGGTAATCGGGTTTTTTTGCGAAAAACAGGGAAGAACCCTGATCTCCCAAATATTCTCTTAAGCCGAAATTGGCCTCAACACTCATTGGGGCATCAGCAGTCTGTGCCTGCGCTACTGCGAGGGTGGTGAAAGCCAGCGCTGTGCTTAGTAATCGTCCCAGGTAATTATGCTTCATAAGCTGTTTTGTTTTCTTTTAAAGGGGTTATCAGGCAACAAATATAAGAACTTCGGATAAAAAAAAAGTTTTTTAAAAAAATTTAATGAGGAGTTAAACTAACAGTTTGTCACAACTGTGTCAAAAAAGAAGGCTTATTCGCTGATTTTCATAAGGTCAGCCAATTCGCAGTTAGTTGTATATGAGCAATAAATTTCCGCTTCTGCTTACGTTGTATCGGGCAAGCGAACCACCGGCTGGGCCTTTTAACGGTAGACCGTTAAACATGTATCGGCTTTCGCAGCAAGTTTCAAACCCGCCTGAGCCGGGCGTTCCGCATTTTAGCTGAATGGCCTGGGTATCCACCCAAATCCGGGAACAGGCATTGAGTGGCTGCCATGCACAGGTTCGTTCAAATGCGTGCCAGGTATCGTCATAATCATGAATGATAAGTACTCCTTTAACGCCACCCTCGGCATAGGTAAAGCTTCCGGGCACCATTAAATGCTGATTATCCAATAAATTCAAATCGAGGGTAACGTTGACCGGGCCGGTAGGTATCGCTTCTGTTACATTGTTATTGCGGCAATTACCCAGAAACAACAGCAGGCAGGTGGCAAGAAAAAAATTATTCCTCATATCGATAAAATCCCTGACCTGACTTTCTGCCATGGTGACCGGCATCTACCTTCTGTTTTTGTATACGGCTGGGCCTGAATTTAGCATCCTGCCCAAAAAGGTTAAACATGGAGCCGGTAACTGCGTAGTTGGTATCTACTCCGATGAGGTCCATGAGTCTGAAGGGGCCCATTTTAAAGCCGGAGGCCTCACACAGCCTGTCAATACTTTCCAGCGGTGCTACCTGTTCTTCCAGTATTTTCAACCCTTCTACATAGTAGTGGCGAGCCACCCTGTTCACAATAAAACCCGGGGCATCGGCGGCATATACGGCAGTTTTGCCCAGAGACTCTGCCCATTCATAGGATTTTTTTGCAATTTCACAATCGGTTTCGGCACCTGAGATAATTTCTACCAGTTTCATAATGTGGGCCGGGTTAAAGAAATGCACACCCACCACACGCCCCGGATGTTGCAGCCCCCTGGCAATCTGGGTAATGGGAATAGAGCTGGTGTTGGTAGCGAGAATTGTTTCTGCCTTGTTGACCGCTTCCAGCTGCCTAAATAGGGTTTGTTTTATTTCCAGGTTTTCGAGAACTGCCTCTATAATAATATCAGCGCGCAGCTCTGTAACATCCGTAACCATAGAAAGCAAAGCCAGCATGGATTGGGCTTTTTCAGGGGTTAACTTGCCTTTTTCGACGGCTTTGTTCAGCTCTTTTCGGATGTAGGATTCCCCTTTCAGGAGGGCGGATTCGTTCACATCAAATAGCAGGGTTGTATATCCTGCCTGAATGCTGCTGAGCGCAATACCGGCTCCCATTACACCTGCACCTGCTACGGCCACTTTCATCATATACAAATATAAGGATGATTAGCGAGAAGTAAGCCAGCCGGCGGGGTTTAGCTTAGATTGCCCCTGCCAGAGCTGAAATTGTAGAATGGTTTTTGATTCATCATCGGTCCATACGGTTCCCAGTGCCTGTTTGGATTCTACCTGTTGCCCCCGACTCACATACACCTGACTCAGGCGGCTGTATACCGTGTAGTATTCACCATGATTGAGCAACACTGCCTTTTCCTGTCCTGGTATTTCGAGAATGGCTGAAACCGTGCCTTTGAAGACTGCCCTGGCCGTGCTTCCGCCGGAAGTAGTGATGTCTACTCCATTATTAACCAGGGTAATTCCTGCCAGGTCGGGGTGGGCATGGACTCCAAAATACTGGGAAATATAACCTCTTTCTACAGGCCATGGCAGACTGCCCTTTCCGGATTCAAAATTGTCACTTATTAGCCGGGCTTCGGGTGTGAGCAGTATGGTGCCGGAAGTCCGGGAAGCTTTTCCGCCTGAAGATTTGGGTGAAGCAGAGGTCCTGCTTGTATTATCCCTGCCGGTTTGTTCTCTGGCGCGTTTTTTGGCCGCGGCGATTTCTCGGGCAATCATCGCAGAGATGGCAGAATTGAGTTTCGCCACTGCCTTTTCATTCTGTTTGATTTTTTTTCTGAGCTCGGCTTCTTTGCCTGCCAGAGATTGCACCAGTTTGGTTTTTTGCTGTTTATCTGATTCCAGTTGCTGTTTTTCCTGTTTTTCTGCCAATAATATCCCGTTTTTTTCCTGACGCACTTCTTCCAGTGTTTCCAGGCCATTTTTCACTTCTGCTGCTTTGGATTCCAGCAGCCCAATCTGTTGTTTTCGATAGTCGGAAAGTCTGCTCAGGTAGTACATTCTCCGAACGGCCTGCCGGAATGAGGATGCGGCAAAAACAAAAGCCAGCTGATTTGCTGATTTTCTACCCTTGTAGGCCTTTAATACCGTTTTTCGAAGTTTGAGTCTTTCTGACTGGTAGGATGCTTTCAGTTCTTCCAGGGTTTCATTTTGAATGTCAATCTCCTTATCTGCTTCTGAAAGTTCAATATTAAGGTCTTTAATAACCTCTGCCTGTTGGTCGATGATGCGGTTAATGGCCCCTATTTTATGCAGCGTGGCACTTTTTTGTGCACTTGTTTTCTGCAGAATACCACGGGTATATTGTATTTCCTCCTGAACTTTTTTGCGTTTTTTTTCCAGTTCCCTGCGGGACTGGGCTAATCCTGAAAAGGGAATTAGCAACGATAAAAACCCTATGCAGGCGAGGCGAAACATGATTACTTTTTAGGCGTAAAACCCGGAGGTATACTAAATGGGTACGAAGGTATTGCTGCATCGCTTGGGTTTGTGAACGCTGCCTGCAAGCGTACAGTATTTTTGTCACCAAAGGCGGTAAGCCGCATCTGGTTTGGCACAGAGAAAGCGCCAGACCGTTGTTCGCCGTCATACACCACTTTAATTTGTCTGTTTTTTTCAGTATCAGCAATAACAGAACTGTCAATATTGCCATTGCTATTGGTAAACAGTAGGTTGGTAATGGGTGGGGTTGCCGAAAACCAACCGCCGGTAGGGGTGTCTTTCCGGTAATAGAGGGTATCGAAAATGGGGTTAGAGACAATAAGATTTTGCAGTTCACGGAGCGAAACGGAGGCCCCCAGCATGGCGGAAAGATCTTTGATACCCAGGCGCATGTATTCTTTGTGATACAAATCCAGTATCAGCACGCTGTCTCGGGTAATGATGCCTTTGGCAACCTGAATGCCGAAGGCAACCGATACGGAAAACCACAGAATACTGTCGTTGCGCATGCGCAAGCTTAGGGTACCGCTCATTTCCTGTCCATCGTCGGATGTATAGTCAATGCTGAGCTTATCCGAAAAATGGGACCAGCTTTTCCGGTTAATGTTGTCGCCTTTCAGCACGGTAGTGGTATCGGTAAGCAAAGTTCCAATGCGCACCGGTGCATCGGTAACAGCATGTTTTTTTGATTTACAGGCGACGGTTACCGCCAAAATTGCAAGCAAAACGATAAGATTTCTCAATGGATGTTTAACGGTTTTTGAGTTTAAATATTTTTTGATTTACCCGAATTTTATGAGGGAATGAAGAACATAGCAATGCTTTTTGATAGCTTGACAGCGCATTTTCTGCATCGGTGTCATACAAATCTCCCATCAATTCCAGTGCCACAGCATTTTCCGGCATGTACTTTTTTAGTAAAGCGATGGAAGCTTGTTGATGTTGACGGGTGATTACAGCGAGGCGGGCTTGTTGCAGCACACATTGAAAAAAAGACCAGCAATCTCCCGTGTTATAACCTTTATAGCGAATCTCTTTCAGAATTTTGGGGCTACCAAATAATGCATTTAGCATGGTTCCGGCTTCGGTTAGCTGATTTTGGGTTAAAGCCCATTCTACATTAACCATTAATGCATCGGTATTGATGGATGAGTCAGAGAAGTAATAATCAAGGTTGGGTTTTTCGGAGGGAATGCCAATATGTAGGGAAATATAGGATTTAAGCGCTGATAGGGCCGAATCATTCTCGGTGAAATTCTCTCCCTCTATGCAAAAAAGCAGTCCTTCATCCAAATTGTTGTGGATAAAAGCTGCAATGGCTTTCATTCTATATCCGGCGGGAATTAAGGGATATAACTCTGTCAGAGAATCTGATTGTGAAACCGCTTTCAAGGTTTCGCAACCATAAGAGAGCGCGGTCATATATTGTTGCCAAAGCATGAGATTTTGCTCACCATCCTGAATACTCGCCTTCAGAAACCCGGCCGCTTCAGTATGTTTTCCATGGAAAAGACACCATAATCCCAGCGCATTGAGGGCTGTGGGTTCATTCGGGTGGGCTTCATGCAGTTTGCGCCATAGCAGTTCGCTCGAATCATAGGCATTGTGAATAGGGTTGTTGAAGTATTCCAGGCATTCCCATTTAGAATCTAAGGACAGTTTTTTGGATTGTGCAATCTGCCAGAATTGAGAAGGAAGATTTGTCCACGACCTATTTCCCATGGTTTTGCACAGTAAAATCTGAAGTTCGGGGTTGTCCGGATCTTTGGAGATTAGGGAGTCGAGCAGGCGAGATGCGGCCTCAGGTTCGTTGCCATCTATCAAAGTACTCACCTGTTTGTAGCGGTAATTTCTGCGGTCCGGGTATTTACTGCTTAAAGCAGCCCATTTTTCCGCTGCTTTCACCGGTTCATCCATCATATTCAGGGCCTGGGATTGATATTCCACTATGGGTTCCAATAGTCCAAATTCCTTCTCCCATCGCTGGCAAAGGGTAAGCATGGCTGTCCATTCACCACCCAGCGAATAATATTTTGCAGCATCTGTATAGCAGGTCCAGGAACGCGGATGTTTAAGGGTATATCGGGCATAGATATCCCCCACATATTTGTAATCACCTTTTCTGCGAAGTAAGTCTGCCTGCAGCCATAACCATTCCTCAACCGTACTGTCGGTGCGTATCGCTTTTGAATTCCAATCGAGTGCGTAATCTGTTTTGCCTGTTTTTGCGGCTATGCAAGCCATTCGGTGGTAAGCCGGTGCGGCGGGTAGTCCGCTTAGCATGTATTTTTTGAAGAGAGAGTCTGCCTGTTTCCAGTTTCCTTGAACGTAATGCAATTCAGCAGCGTAGTATAATTCCCTCAAAGATGCGGTGTCTATGGCTTTGGAGGAGGCATCAGGAACCGATTTTTGGGTGCCGCATCCCCATGCTACCCAGAGTAACGGCAGCAGAAAACTGCCGAGACGAATCATGACTGTGTAGAATAATCGCCAATGCTGAGCTCGCAACTTTCACCATTGAGGGTTACATGGTTCCCAATCATGCTGTTGGTGAAGTTGAGGTTGCTAATTTGACTGTTGTTTTGAATGATGCTGTTGGAAACTACGCAATTTTCAAGTTTTGAATTGTTGCCAATGCTTACGTAGGGGCCAATGGTACAACCTTTCAACTCCACATTTTCGCCAATGAAGCAGGGCTGTATGATTTGTGTTCCTCCGTTAAATCTTTCAGGGGCAACATGAAACAGTTCGCGGCGTGTATCCAGCAGGCGCTTATTGGTATTAACGGTGGCGTCTTTATTGCCGCAATCCCACCATTCATCTACTGCTCCGGGCTTGAAACGCATGCCTTTGTTTTTCATGTTTTCCAGTGCATTGGTCAGCTGATATTCACCCTTTTCACGAATGTCGTTATCAATCAGGTATTGCAGTTCGGTGTGCAGTGTTTCACCACTCTTGAAATAATAGATGCCTATGATGGCCATATCTGAGACAAACTCAGCCGGTTTTTCTACAAAATCAGTGATGTAGTTGTCATTATCGAGTTTTACCACACCAAAACTTGACGGATTATCCACCCTATGCACCCAGATTACGCCATCGGGGTTGGTATCAAGGTGGAATTTGGCCCTGAAGAGGGTATCTGCAAACGCCACGATGACTTCACCCTTGAGACTTTCTTTGGCACACAGTATGGCATGGGCAGTGCCCAGCGGATCGTGCTGGTAGCAGATGCGACCTTTGGCGCCCACGCTTTCTGCAATGTGCAGTAGGTGATTTTCTGTTTCGGCTCCAAAATCGCCAATCACAAAGGCGATTTCGTCTATGGGCTGATCGCAGACAGCCGCAATGTCTTCAATGAGCCAGTGAACTATGGGCTTACCTGCCACAGGGAGCAGGGGTTTGGGAATGGTGAGAGTATGGGGCCGCATGCGCTTGCCCATGCCGGCCATGGGAATAATTAACTTCATGTATCTGTCGGGTTTCGGGTTCTTACCCAAAAACTATGCAAATTAAATACAAAGGGATCAATTTTGATGTTTTGTTAACATTAAGTCGGAGAAGGATCATACAGTAGACCGAAATTGTATAATTATCAATTTGATTTAAGACTAAAAAACAGGTAATCTTCTATGTTATTTTCTACGTTAATGGGAATTCCTTTTAACAGCGAATAATCTGTCACAGAAATCATAATTCTATCGCGGCTATTGAGTGTTCTGAGAGAATCTATATTTAGTCTCACGCAGGTGTTGTGATTCCATTTGAAATACAGATTCATGTTTTGTTTGAAATGCTTTAGTTTTTTCGGGTTTTCAAGCAAATAATATTGATTTCCGGAATATTTCGGATTGTTTTTGAAAGTAACGTTGGTTTCAACAGACAGTTTATTTAAATATATAATTTGAAACACTGACGCAGTGGTGAATGCGATGATAAAAAACAGATGAAATTTAAACATCGATTCAAAATATTGTATTAAATAACCCAATAAAATGGCAAAAAATATAAATACTGGTGCTAAATACCAGCTATTTTGGTTGGCAGAAAAAGTGAGTAAAATACAAATGGGTACTGATAGGCAAAATGATAATGAAACCAAGGGTTTTTTTAGTAAAATATGAAAATATCTTTTCATATTATTTTTCTTAACAATTAGAAAAATCAACGACAGCAGAATTCCGGTAAAAAACCATATCCCAAAACGGGCCTCCAATACACTAAGCACAAAATCATATTGTCGGGTGGTGTCACTTTTGAAATCGCCACTGAAAATGCGATTAAAGGTATCGTGCATAAATAAAGTCTCGATGGGATTATTGCTGCCATAGTGGGATTTTCCGGAGAAAACATAGTTTCTGGAATTGAAATACCAAACCCCGATAAAAATCAAAAGTATCAGAAAAGCGATCCAAAATTGTGGTTTTTTAATGGTTTTCAAAAACGATTTATTGAGCAGTAAGAAAATGAAGAGGCCCGGTAAATATATGAATGCGGGTGGTCCCTTAGTCAGGAATGCACAGGAAATGAACAGGGAAGAATACAATAGTGCATAATTATAATTATCAAAATAAAATTTAATAAAATAATACAATCCGGCGGTTAAAAAAAACACCAATACCATGTCAAAATCTCCATTAATAGCGATGTGATAACCCAAAAAGGCCTTGCATGAAATTAAAATTCCCAGACAGTACATTGCTAATTTATGCGATTCGAATTTTGCTATAATTTTATATAGAAAAAGCAATGTACCGATGAATGAAAGGAAGACAGGTATTCGCAGCGCAAAAACTGAAAAACCAAACGCTTTGTATGATAAACAAATCAGCCATATTAATAGTGGCGGTTTGGTGTTCCAGGTATCAATAACGCCATCGTAATACAATCCGAAATAATGCCCATTCTGCAGCATTTCGTATGCATTTACCCCATTTCTGGATTCGTCCCATTCGCATAAACTATACGTTGATATAACGTATAAACTAAATAGCATCATCAATGAAAGCAATATCCAATAATATGATTTAATTAGCTTGATCATTTAGTTGATAAAAACCCCATTGAATATAAAATACGTATTGATATGTGATTTTGGTTGATTAAATTTATTAACCATTAATTAAAATAAATAATTTATCTTTCTCAAAAAGAGCTAATTCAAGAGGTGAAAAAACATTCAAATTCATTAGTGCCTTTTTTCTGCAAAATCGGCAGGCACTGCAAATTAAATAAAAGGAAATGACTTTTAGCAGGTACGGGCTAAATAACCCCGGCAGATATTTCGTTTTAAATTAAAAACACCCG
>Ga0164293_10005240_pt1 | contig 11040 bp, 11 predicted proteins | sample GEODES118metaG_FD_111487 | JGI IMG/M metagenome (GOLD analysis project Ga0164293, IMG submission 111487) | Eutrophic lake water microbial communities from Lake Mendota, Wisconsin, USA - GEODES118 metaG | ecosystem: Environmental > Aquatic > Freshwater > Lake | place: USA: Lake Mendota...
CTCGTTACCGAGTTCATTCAACAAATCTCCAAAGGAAAGTTTCTTGAAAGCATCCAGACCATCATCCCACTGGCGCCTGTTGTTGCTTTGCTAAGTCCATATATTCACGCCTTCCGACTGCCGAAGCGCGATTGGATGCGGCAGACCGCCCTTCCAATCTCAGGCGCGGTGCCGGAATTTTTGAAAAACAAAAAACGGGCCTGGTTCACAGACACTCTTGAGGATGTCAATGGTGTCGCAACCACGATCCGCAAGATGACAGCTGCAGGCGTCGCGGCTGGTCATGACGTTACCATCATGACTTGTCGCTCGGAGATTGCTGACCACGGGGTTCCCCTAAAAAATTTCGATCCCATTGGCGAATTTGAACTTCCCGAGTATGAATTACAGCGCCTGAGCTTCCCTCCAGTCCTCCAAATTTTCGACTACCTTCAGCAGGAGGGCTTTTCTGAGCTGATCATCAGCACGCCTGGTCCCACGGGGCTCTGTGCCCTTGCAGCCGCCAAAATTCTTGGCCTTCGAGCGGTCGGTATCTACCACACCGACTTCCCGCAATATGTCCGCATCCTCACGGACGACTCTTTTATGGAGACCCTTACATGGAACTATATGCACTGGTTCTACAGCCAACTCGATGTCCTCTATGTAAACTCCGAAGACTACCGCAAATGCTGGATCGAGCGGGGAATCCCCCAGGAGCGTCTCCGCATCCTGCCAAGAGGGCTGGATACAAACCTTTTCCATCCTTCCAAGCGAGACCAGCGTTTTTGGAAGTCACGCGGCCTCCGCGAGGGCGAGCTGGTCATGCTTTTTGTCGGCAGGGTTTCGAAAGAAAAAAACCTCGATCTTCTTGTGGCGGCAACGCGGCGTCTGGCAGGGGGTAGCGCGCATGTGAGGCCGGTAATTGTTGGTGATGGGCCTTACATGGCCGAGATGAAGCGCCTACTCATCGATGCCATTTTTACCGGCTACCTCGGCGGCGAGGATCTCGCCCGAGCCTACGCCTCAGCTGATTTTTTCGTCTTTCCCAGTACCACCGACACCTTCGGAAATGTCATCCTTGAGGCCCAAGCCAGTGGAATTCCAGTTATCGTCTCGGATGTCGGAGGCCCTAGGGATCTCGTTTCCCACGGGATTGATGGGTTTGTAACCAAAGGCCAAGACGCAGCAGACCTGGCTGAAGCTATTCGCAAGCTTGCTGCGGATGCCGATCTCAGAACAAGCATGGGAGTTTCTGGTCGGTCCCGTGTCGAGACCCGTGACTGGACCGAGGCCTTTCATAAATTCTGGCACGAATCGCCAGAGTAAACATGCGATTCAGGAAAACCTGACGAACTCACGCAGGAACTGTCCCCACAGGAAAAACATTCCGCGCACCGAGTAGCGGATCATTTCATCCTTGTCGCGCACCAGAATACCTCTCGCGATGTTGTGCTCGAGTTGCGTGCGAAGTTCCCTCTCCATGTCCGCGCGAAGATTCGCCGCCTGCATGGGCAGAAGCTCCATATCGCTTTGTTTACACAGAAAATCGAAGTGCGATAAGGAGAGTTCCTCCACGCTGAGTTGCTCATATTCCGTGTTAATAACCGTCTGCGGCAGGAGATGCATGCCGTAGGAAAACGGATAGTTCCAAGTCATGAAAATCCGTCCATCTGCCGAGCGCGATGTGAAAGTGACATAGAAAAAGGCAAACCTGTCTTGTTCCAAGAGACAGATCGAGGACGAGACGCGCTTCTCAGGATTATGAAAAAGCCGGTAAAAATGGCGCGTGTTGTCGTGGTTCCAATCCACATCATCCACATACTCGAAACCAAGTGCCTCCATCTCATCCGAGAGGGGTGAAAAATCTGGGAACTTGCTGGATGGCAGAGGCGGGCACTTTTCAAGCTGGCGGTGAAGAGGTAGTCGCACTCGGCGTATGCGGGTCAGAATTTCAAGCCACGGGAGGAAAATCCATGTCGATGCAAAAACCGCTCCGAGAACGATACTGCCTCCCAGAAGCCAGCCGGCAAGGAAGGAAGTGGCAATGAAGCCGAGAGTACCTATTCGGAAAAATACTTGGTTTTGAAAACTGCGTAGAGCAACGGAAAAAAATCCCACCGCAGCCACCACGCAAAGCTCCGAAATCATCGAGCCTCCCTTGCTTTTAAGAAGCGTTCCAATTGTGCCACATCGAAATCCGCCAGCACCTCGCCATCCGGCATCTCCAGTGTTGGAGCCTTCGTCTGTCCTGAGATTTGCTTCATGCGATCAAAGGCGGAGCGATCTGCAAAAACATCCACCGCCGTGTGTGCTATGCCTCTCGATTGAAGCCACGAAATGGCATCGGAGCACCAAAAACAACCTGGTTTCACATATACGACCATATTCAATTTGAAATCATCTCCATAGACAGGACAGAAAGCGGCAGGAGTGCTGCCCCTGACAATTCGCTTCTGAAAATCATAATAAAAACTTCATTCTCTGTGCTGTCTGTGTCCTCTGCGGTCAATTATTTGTCGCTAGGGTTATGAAACACCCAACATTTGAAAGGGCAGCACTTTCTCGACAATCCGTCATTCGTCAAGGCGCAATACCCCAACGCTACTTGTTTTTCAGCTTTTCCAGCTTGGGCGCAATCACCGCCTGAACATACGGGTGGTTGGGATTTCTCGCCGTGAAATCCTGATGGTAGCTCTCGGCTGGGAAAAATTCCGTCGCATCGATGATCTCGGTAACGATGGGATCGCGGAACATTGCTAAGGCATCGGCCTTTGACTTCTCCGCCAGTGCGCGCTGGGCCGGGTTCTGTGCGATGATGATTGAGCGATATTGTGTGCCCCTGTCTGCCCCCTGCCGGTTCAGCGTTGTGGGGTCATGGGCATCCCAGAAGAGATCGATGATCTTCTTGTAGGAAACCACCGCCGGATCGTAGGTGATCTTCACCACTTCTGCGTGACCTGACTGGCCTGTGCAAACTTCCTCGTAGGTCGGGTTCGGATTTTTTCCCGCAGCATAGCCGCTCACCACCGATTTGATGCCCGGCTGGCCTTGATAGACCGCTTCCACGCACCAGAAACATCCACCCCCCACGACTGCGATTTCTTCGTTCATTGGTTCACCAAAGCACACCGCGCAGCTGAGCGCCAGCATCGCGAGCAGGATAAAAGGCTTCATGAGTTACCAATAAATCCAGACTCCATTCCGTCGCAAGCCAGACGCTTTCGCCGAGCGTTCTTCTTTGCGTTCAGCCGTTCCTTGGGGGTTAATGCCGCGTGCTCAGTGATTCCCATTTCAAGATTGTCGTGGTCGGCGGAGGCGCAGCTGGTTTCTTTGGAGCCATTGCCGCTGCCGAGTCCGCGCCGCATGCCCGCGTGGTGATCTTGGAAAAAGGCCCCCGCACACTTTCGAAAGTCCTAATCTCAGGCGGTGGGCGCTGCAATGTGACTCACTCCTGCTTCGATCCCCGCGAACTTTCCCGCCGCTACCCGCGAGGAGGTCGGGCGCTCATCGGTCCCTTCAATCGCTTCGGTCCGGCGGACATGATCGCATGGTTTGAGAGCCGTGGCGTTCGACTGAAAACCGAGGCAGATGGACGCATGTTTCCTGTCACGGATTCCTCTCAAACGATCATCGACTGCCTCACCACCGCCGCCGAGAAGTCAGGCGTTCGAGTTCTCACTAACACAGCTCTCAACGCCATCGAAAAGCGCCAAGGTGGAGGCTTCTTGCTCAATCTCTCAAATGGCGAGCGCATGGAGTGCGACCGCCTGCTCTGGGCGGGTGGGGGATGCCGCACCGAGGACCATCCCGCCGTTTCGCTCGGGCATTCGCTCATGCCGCCGGTGCCTTCGCTTTTCACCTTTCACATTGACACTCCTTGGCTGCGCGAATTGCCGGGAATCTCCGTTACTTCGGCTCAGGTCGCCGTCCCAGGAACGGACTTGAAAGAATGCGGCCCGGTGCTCATCACACACACCGGTCTGAGCGGTCCTGCCGTCCTCAGGCTCTCCGCTTGGGGCGCAAGGGAACTTTATGACCTCCGATATGAGTTTCCCTTGCGGATCAACTGGCTTCCTCAAACCAATCGGGACTACCTCGTCGATGACCTCCAAACCCGCCGCGAAACATCGGGCGCTCAGACGATCCTCCGCACCCGATGGAATCCACTGCCCGCGCGCCTTTGGGAGTCTTTAGTCATTCAAGCCGGCATCGCTCCCGATACGAAATGGGCACGCCTGTCCCGCCCCCAAGCCCTCAAGCTCGCTTCACTTTTGACATCCACCGAACTGCCGGTTCGGGGAAAAAGCACTAACAAGGAGGAATTTGTAACCTGTGGTGGCATTCCCTTGCCGGAGGTTGACTTCAAAACCATGGAAAGCCGCATTGTTCCAAGCCTTCACTTCGCTGGCGAAGCACTCGATATCGACGGCATCACTGGAGGATTCAATTTCCAAGCCGCCTGGACCACTGGCTGGATCGCCGGACACGCGATGGCCGCGCAATCCTGATTCAGAGCAGTGACTCGACGAACTTGTCGCGGTCGAATGGTGCAAAATCGGTTTCTTTTTCCCCAGTGCCGATGAATCGGGTGGGGATACCGAGTTCGTGTTGGATAGCAATGGTGATGCCGCCTTTCCCGCTGCCGTCCAGCTTGGTGAGTATCACGCCGGTGAGGCCGATGGCTTTATGGAACTCGCGGGCCTGGACGAGAGCGTTTGAACCGGTGGTGGCATCCAGGACGATCCATTTCTCATGGGGAGCGGTGGCGTCTTGCTTGCCAAGGGTTCGGACCACTTTGGCGAGTTCCTGCATGAGGTTGCTTTTCGTGTGGAGGCGGCCTGCGGTGTCGCAGAGGAGAAACTCGATATTGCGGCGACGGGCGCTGTTCCACGCATCGTGACAGAGCGCTGCGGCGTCTCCTTGATACTGGCTGCGCATGACTTCGATGCCGAGTTTGGCACCCCAGGCGCAGAGTTGCTCGATGGCTGCCGCGCGGAAGGTGTCAGCCGCCACGAGGAGGCACGAGTGGTTTTGGGACTTCAGCCAGTTCGCGAGCTTCGCGCAGGAGGTGGTCTTGCCGGTTCCGTTCACGCCGGCCACAAGGATGGTGCGAGGCCCTGAGGCGAGCGGAGTGAGCGGCGGGTTGTCGGCGGGAAGGATTTTAAGGATTTCCTCGTGCAGCACCTGAAGCGCGGTTTCTCCATTCACCTCGCCACCCCGGGCTCTCATGGCATTCAGGATGACGCTGGTCATCGAAACTCCGAAATCCGCGTGAATGAGAATTCCCTCTAGTTCCTCCCAGTCAACTGGACTTCCAGTGAAGCGGGAGAGGAAGTTTTTAAAAAGTCCACTAACCATAGTTCATGCTCCGCTGGATTTTTGTTTTCGGATGTTGTCAAGAACCCCGTTCACAAACTTGCCTGAATCCTGTGTGCTGTATTTCTTCGCGATCTCGATGGCTTCATTGATTGCCACCGGGGCTGGGATGTCTGAGCAAAAAAGGATTTCGTGGCAGGCAATGCGCAGTACGTTGCGATCCACAGCCGAGAGGCGGTTGAACTCAAAATTGCGCGCGTTTTTTGCGATCACTTCGTCGATTTCATCCTGGTGTTGCACCCACCCTTGGAGCAGTTCGTCGCAGAAACGTCTGCCGCTCGGGCTGAGGCCCCGCATTTCGTAAAATTCTTCAAGGGCCTGATCGCCTTGATCGCCCTGCATTTCCCTCTGGTAAAGATATTGCACCGCAGCTTCGCGGGCATCGCGTCGGACTCCCATGATTAAACGATCTCCGGTAGTTTGCGGGCTGCAGAAACGGCTGCTCGCGCGGCTTCAATTCCACGGTTGTGTTCGGTTCCCATGCAGCGGGCGTGGGCTTGTGATTCGTCTTTAACGAGGAGTACCTCATGGATGATAGGCATCTTGTGTTTGAGTGAAAGATCGAGCAGAGAGCGTGTCACGGCCTCTGCGATCAATCGTGCGTGATCGGTTTCTCCCTGCAGAATGATACCCAAGGCAATGATAGCTTGAAAGCGGTTCAGCTCCGCAGTGGCCTGAACGAAGAGTGGAATCTCAAACGAGCCAGGTGTCCAGACGAGGACGATTTGAGCGCCCGGTTCCAGAGTAATGAGTTCCCTTTGGGCATTGTCCACGAGGGATTGGACAAATTCCTGATTGAATTTGCTGGCGACGATCGCATACGAGGCCTTCGAGTGGCCTGATGATCGAAGGCGCGGCGGGAATAACTTTGACATAGTAGCGATGTTGTCGATTTTCTCCATACCTGCAATCCTAACGTGGTTTTTCCAAAAATGCTTCGGTGTCTCGTGTGGCTTGCGGTTCTGTCTTGAGCGGGTTTAAATTTTCTTTTCATGCGACGCTGGCTGTTTTGGATCATTCTTGTGCTCTTCGTCGGAGGCCTCGTGGCTGTCCCCGGAGGCAACCGTGCCGCAGTGAGGGTGGCGGATGGTTTTGACATGCCTGTCGGCAAGCCCGACGCCGAGGGTTATTACATGTCCAGAGGGTTCTTGTCCTACCACCCGGGGGAGGACTGGAATGGCGTGGCTGGCGGCAATAGCGATCTGGGTGCTCCGGTTTATTGCATCGGAAATGGCTATGTGACCTTCGCCATGGACGCCCGCATGGGGTGGGGGAATGTGGTCATTGTGCGACATGCCTTCGTCGAGGGCGGGCAACTCAAGACCGTGGACTCGATGTATGCCCACCTCAACCAGATTATGGTTCGGAAAGGTCAGCAGGTCGCGCGGGGACAGCAGGTCGGAACGATCGGGACGAACCGCGGCATGTATACGGCTCACCTGCACTATGAAATTCGTAAAAACCTCTTCATAGGCATCAATCGCTCGGCATTCGCCAAAGACTTCACGAACTATTATCGCCCGAGCCAGTTTATCGCACAAAGGCGCAGGCTGCCTGGCGCCGGGCAGACGGCCCAGATTGTCGTGAACACCTATAAAACTGATCAACCGGGTTTCGTCTTTCCACCCGGCAGCGGAGATTCTCGTGGGTCGATTAAAAAACAGGCCCCAGCATCGCGGAGCGGCAATTTCCGCGTGAATCGCTTCGATGATGTGGGGTATTGATTTTTGCTCATGATTTCCTCTCAAGACGCATCCCCTTTGTTTCTCATCGCTGGAGGTGGTGATTACCCCCGGTTGGTGATTGAGGGGGCTAGGAAAGCGGGAGTTTCCCGCATCGTGATGGCGGCATTCGAAGGCGAAACAAAGAGCAAACTCGCGGGGATGGTTGACGCTGTCGAGTGGATGAAGGTTGGTCAAATGGGAAGGTTGCTCGATGCCGCGAAAAAATCCGGCGCCAGCCGTTCACTCATGGCCGGTCAGATTGCTCCGAGCCATTTGTTCAATCTCAGGCCCGATTTCAAGGCCCTCGTCCTGCTCGCCAAGCTCAAGGAGCGCAATGCCGAGACGCTGTTTGGCGCGGTGGCTGGAGAGTTGGAGAAAGTTGGCGTCGGTCTTGTTTCTGCTACGACTTATCTTGATGAGCATCTGGCCACGCCGGGCTTGATTGCGGGGCCCAAGCTCAAATCACGCCATCTGGCCGATCTTGATTTTGGATTCCGCATCGCCAAGGAGACGAGCCGCCTGGATATCGGCCAGACGGTGGTTGTCAAAAACGGCACGGTTTTGGCAGTGGAGGCCTTCGAAGGAACGAATGAGGCCATTCGCCGAGGCGGCGCGCTCGGGCGTGGTTCGGCTACCTTGGTCAAGGTATCCAAGCCTAGTCAGGATATGCGATTCGATGTGCCAGTCATCGGCACCCGCACACTCGAAGTGGCGGCCGAGGCTGGCATTCACGCCATCGGCGTTGAGGCCGGTGCCACTTTGCTGCTTGATCGATCGAAAGTCTGTGCGGAGGCTGTGCGTCTTGGTATTTCCCTTCACGGACAATGAAAACGATTCGAACAGGTGTGGTGGGTGTTGGTCACATGGGCATCAACCATGCACGCATCTACAGCGAGTTGCCCGGCAGCCAACTCACGGCGGTGTATGACACCAACCGGGAAGCTGCGGCCGCCGCTGCAAAAAACTTCAATTGCCAGGCCGTTTCATCACTCGAGGAATTCGTCGGGTTGGTCGATGCGGCGACGATTTGCACGCCGACGGTAACTCATCACGCCACAGGCATGGAGCTTCTCGGAAGAGGCAAGCATTTGCTCATCGAAAAACCCATCGCGGATACACCTGCCCACGCACGCGAGCTTGCAGAGGCTGCCGCTCTGCAGGGATGCGTCCTTCAGGTTGGACATGTCGAGAGGTTTAATCCTGTTCTGAATGCACTTGAGGCTCAGTTGCATAATCCCCGTTTTCTGGAGGTAACCCGTCTCTCGCCTTACCCAAATCGCAGCACAGATATCGGAGTGGTTCTGGACCTGATGATTCACGATATCGAAATCATTTTGCACCTCGTGCGCTCGCCGCTTGCGAGTTTGGATGCCGTAGGCATTTCTGTGCTCGGCCGGGGGGAGGATATCGCCAATGTGCGTTTCCGTTTTGAAAATGGATGCGTTGCGAATGTCACCGCAAGCCGCATCAGCCAAGAGCGGGTTCGGAAAATCCGCGTTTTTCAGGAAAATGCCTACCTCTCCCTCGATTATAAAAACCAGAGCGGTTACCTTCTGCGTTTGGCCCAAGACAACGAGCGAACCAGCTCGGGGCTCGGCAAGCTGATCGGTTTAGCGACTGACTCGAAAATAGTCACCGACTTCAGTGGAAAACGTATCGTCCGCGAACCTGTGGCCGTCGAAAAAGGCGAACCCCTTAAAATCGAACTGGAATCCTTTTTGGACTGCGCCCGTAAAGGTCTCAAACCAAAGGTCACTGGATTGGCTGCCGCCGATGCCTTGGATATCGCTCTGGAGATCACCAAGCGTATTGGCGAAGCCGATCCGCGAAATGGAACGTTGCCAAGCTGATTTGCCATGGTTTCCGGCTCTGTTCTCATTCTGACTGCAGGGTTTGGTGAGGGACACAACGCTGCCGCCCGCAATTTAGAGCAGGCATTGAAGGAGTCTCATCCCGAAGTGGCCGTTGTAGTGAATGATATCTTCGACGAGTCCTACGGATGGCTGAATCGCCTTCTGCAGTCGGGCTACCGCCATATTATCAACAAGCATCCATCTGTCTGGCGTGCATTCTATAACTTCCTCGATTCTTCGCCTTGGGTCACTCGCGGCGTGGGTTTTTTTTGCTCGGCCGTCAATCTGCTGGCCGCCCGCATAACTCGTTATGATGCCGATGTCGTCGTGAGCTGTTTCCCGGGCTACGGAGCATTCTTGGACCAAGTGCGCAGGGGAAAGGGACGTCCATTCACGTATGTCACGGTGGTCACGGATTCCCTCACCATTAATTCGATCTGGTGGCGCTGCACGAGCGATTACTTCCTAGTGCCGAACGAGCCCACCGCCAAATCCTTGGAGCTTGGCGGGGTGGCGCGCGAAAAAATCCGCGTCACGGGATTTCCAGTGCCCACTGTTTTTTCAGATCTTAGACCCGAGTGTCGAAAGCCACCGCTCGATGGACATTGGCATGTTCTCTACATGGTGAATTCGGGTCAGGATGTCGCTCCAGATATAGTCAGGGAGTTGCTTTGCATTCAAAACATTGTGTTGACCGTGACCTGCGGGCGCCACGAGGAACTAATGAAAAAACTCCAACAACTCGCAACCGAGAAGGGAAGAAAGATTGAACTCTATGGCTGGACTTCGGAAATCCCCAGCTTGTTGCGGCGCTCGCATGTTCTCATTAGCAAAGCTGGCGGAGCGACTGTGCAGGAGGCTCTGGCGGCGCGAACGCCGATGATCATTACGCAAGTCGTGCCCGGTCAAGAAGAGGGCAATGCGCAACTGCTTGTGGAAAACGGGGCCGGCGAAATCGCCACAACTCCTGAGTCCATCGCCAATGCAGTGCGACAACTTTTTGACAAAAGCGGCGGACTCTTCTGGCAACGTTATCAAGCTACGGGTCCACTGAGTCACCCCGCAGGAGCGAAGGAGATTGCAAATTTCGCTAATTCCCTTTGCCGGAAAGATTGAGCCTGGGCAGACGCTGGGTTACCACGCCGAGTTGCTGTGCCGGATGTCCTTCACCGAGACTGCATAGATCACATCCTCTGCGATATTTTTTGCCTGATCCCCAATGCGCTCAAGGCAGCGCGCTACGAAAATCAACTCCAAAAGTCCTCTTATGTGTTCAGGATTTTGAGGCATCAATTCGGTGAGGTTATCGGCGAAATCCCTGTTGAGTTCATCCAATTCTTTGTCGCGCAATTTGATAGTCCGTGCTAATTCTATGTCATTGTCAGCGTAGGATTTGATTGAGTCATTAAAAACCGACGAAGCGAGATTGAAGATAGGCTCTATGCGCGATATGGCAGGCATGAGTGGTAAGGCGACTAACTTGCGCGCCCGTCGAGCGATTCCAACAGATTGGTCGGAAGCGCGCTCAAGGTTCACGCTGGTCTTCATTGCGGCAATGACATTTCTTAGGTCAGAGGCAAACGGATGGAAGCGAAGCATGATATCCATACCCTCACTATCAATTTGAATCTCCAGCGCATCGATTTCCTCATCGTCTGCTATCACCGTATTGCACCAGTCCTCATCTCGATCAAAGAGGCCTTTTCGAGCGTTTTCCAAACTTCGTGAGGCCAAGCTCGACATCATGAGAACATCCTTGCGGAGGTTTTCCAAAGCGTCTTCAAAACTGGTGAGAATATGTCGTGCGGATTCCATTTTTCTTAGAATAGGGGCGGATGATAAAAACTCAACCAAAGCGTCCGGTAATGTAGTCTTCGGTTTGTTTTTCCGAGGGGTTTGAAAACATCTTCTGTGTGTCGGCGTATTCGACAAGTTTTCCTAGATAGAAAAATGCCGTGTTATCGGAGCAGCGTGTAGCCTGCTGCATGTTGTGCGTCACGATGACGATGGTGAATTCACGCTTCAACTCGCGAATGAGTTCCTCCACCTTGACCGTGGCGATCGGATCCAATGCCGAACAGGGTTCGTCCATGAGCAGGACTTTC
>Ga0164293_10005242_pt1 | contig 11038 bp, 8 predicted proteins | sample GEODES118metaG_FD_111487 | JGI IMG/M metagenome (GOLD analysis project Ga0164293, IMG submission 111487) | Eutrophic lake water microbial communities from Lake Mendota, Wisconsin, USA - GEODES118 metaG | ecosystem: Environmental > Aquatic > Freshwater > Lake | place: USA: Lake Mendota, Wisconsin...
TCCGCTGGGCTCATGCCTTTTGCAATAGCTTGTGATTCTAGCATATCAATACTCACACCAGATTGGTTAATCTGTGCTTGTATTTGAGCAATTTCTGCATTAGTTAAAGCATCCACTTTGATGATGCTTAGGTCCTTGCCACTTAAAAAATTTGAATTCTGTGCTAAAACAGTCAAGTTGATGCTAAGAAAACAAGCAAAAAACAATAAAAATTTAAAGATTTTCATATTTCAGTTTTATTCTGGAGAATTTTAAATAAAGCTTCGCTACTCTAAGTCCCATTATAGACCTAAATGACTAGTAAACAAGGCTTTAGGCCGGTTTATTAGAAGATGCAAATATAGCTCAAATTACTAATATATCAAATATAGATTGGGCAGATTAGCTAATGCAAAGCTAGTCAAAATGCGCCATTTCTTTAGCTCTATTGATTAAATTAATGAATATATTTTTAAACTGCTTTATTTTGTTTTGAAAGGAGAAAGCCTGTGGATCACTTAAAGTAAAGTAATGATGTTTAAAGCCATCATCAAAAATCTGTTGATGCTCAAGATTGTCAATAAATTCAATTGCTTTTGTCCTTAATAAAGACATTTCCTGAACCCCAGTTAAACCATTACTATAAGTTCTTAAATGGGTTCGTATTGGCCTAGCATGTTTTATCATGGCCGTATGCACTACACCTGTCTTAGTCTTATTGTATTTTTTTTGCATACAAGGCATAATATAACAATCTATTCCTTGCCCAGATATGGAATACTTAAAATAGGGTTGACAAGCTTCAAACAAAATTTGCTCATAGAATGGCGCCATTATTTCAACCCAATCGGTACGCGTAACATAATAACCAGCTTGATGCACAAATTTACGATGACTATAATAACTGTCTTTTGCAATTGATGGCTGAAAAACATTCAAACCTTGTTGTACAGCTATATGCAACATTTCATTAAATGCGCTTATAGAAAAAAGAATGTCATCATCTATAAAACCAATATAATTAAAATCTAACTGTTCCTTTTTTAAATACTGATACACTTCTTCAAAAACTTGGCCTTTATTTTCTGTTGATTGATTGATATAAAAATCAATATTTGGCAAATCTGGAATTAATAAATTATTTCCACTATAATTAAAAAGTAAAATTTTAAATTCTGGCTGTGTATTAAAATGAACACATTCAAAAGGAACACTAACACCATCCCAAGTGACTACTACTAAATTTGAATTACTATTCATTTTGGTGAAATTAATTTTTAGAATCCATATTGAATTACAACTGAACCTGCACTATTTGATGTATTAAGATGTGCATATTGTAAATTAATAATACATCTTGTAAATAATTGATAAGAAACACTTGAATTAAACTCATTGAAATTGGTAATAGTATTACTTAATGATTTCATTTGCGGTTTCTCAAAATATTGTTGCCATAAGGTACCTTCTTCTCCTTTTCTAACTGTTTGGTAGCGTAATTGCAGTTTCATTCTTGGGACAGGAGTATATTTTACGTAAGCTATCCATTTATCAGCATTTGCGCCTATCCATTCTCCTAATAAAAATTGATGATGGGTGTAATTTTGTGCAGGTAAGAAATTGCGATATACAAAAGGACGAACTCTTGTGTACTCAACCCCCGCTTTCAAATAAGGCAATATGAAATCGGTTAAAGAAAATCCTATATTGTAACCTAATTGATTACGTGAGCCTGTCGAGTTAAAAATACTAGATAATCTTATTTCATCTATGAATAAGGTACTATAAAAATGTGAATTAGCTATCCATTGATTTCGAGCATTCAATTGGAAAAAAAATTGTCCATTAGACCCTGACTGTATTGCACTTCTATTAATGATGTTATCATAGGCCTTAAAAAACATGATAGGTAATAAATAACCAGGTTGCAACTGATCATTATATAGGATGGATTCACCCAAACTAAATTGAACGCCTTTTTTTAATCTAAAACTTAAACTATGAGTAGCCATATATTTTTTTATAAAAACCTCTCTCCTAAAATCAAAAATATTATTAGGTATTCCATAACTCAAATTAGAATCAACCACAGCGGACTGCAGCCATGCATGCGTATAATCAAAATTTAACCAATTAGTAGGTTGATAGTGAAACCTGATATAAGGATAAGTAGGTGCTTTATCTGATAAAACTAATTTACCATTTTCACCATAACCCCAATTTAAATAGTCTTGACCAACACTTATATAGCCCTTTTTAAACGAATAACTTATATGTGCCCTAAGTTCAGAAAAATTTTGGTAATTAGTTTGATTTGGATCCCTGAATAACATTTTTCCAGTATTAGATCCATACATTAAATTAAAGCCACCACTATCTAAACCCAAGCCCTTTTCAATGACATCTTGAAAAGAGAACTGATAGCCCCATTTTTTTCCTGCAGTCCCCCATAAATTAATACCAACACTTCTTTTCTTAATAGAAATATACTCCCCAGAAGCATAACCTACAGAAATAATAGGAGATACCCTAAGCGTAAAATCATCTGTTTTAACTTTTTGAAATTGAAATAAATCTTGGTCTTGTAATTGATTTAAATAAAATTGTAACTCAGCTTTTTCTATTTTTGTCAATTTAGATTCACTCTTTTTAATATTAAACAAGGCATTGATTAGCGCATCTTTTGAAAGTGGCATTATTAGGTCATCTAATTCAATTAATCCTTTTTGTGCCATGGTTGATAAATAGAAATAAACTTCATTCGTATGTCTTTCAAAAATAACCTGCGTATTACCAGATTTAAAAATAAAAAAAGACAAATAACAGATTAATATAAACTTAATACGCATTCTCATCCCCTTTAATTAGGTTAATAGTAGTTTGTAATATAATTTGTAAATCTAACCATAAATTCCAGTTTTCAATATACCATAAATCAAAATTGATTCTCTTTTGCATATCACTATTATCTTTAATTTCGCCTCTGCTACCATTCACTTGTGCCCATCCAGTGATGCCAGGTTTTACTAAATGTCGAAGCATGTAATTTTTTATGATATCTCTTGATTCTAAATTTTGTTTAATGGCATGTGGTCTTGGTCCAACTATAGACATACTGCCAATTAATACATGAAAGAATTGTGGGAATTCATCAAAACTAGTTCTTCTTAGAAAGCGTCCAACAGGAGTGACTCTTGGATCATTTTTAGTTACTTGTATAAAATTTATACCATTATTAATATTATCAACATACATAGTTCTAAACTTATAGCAAATAATTTTTTTGTTGTTAATACCCCATCTAGATTGTTTGAAAAATATAGGTCCTTTTGAACTTAATTTGACAGCAATAGCTAATAATGGGAATGCCCAACTAAAAATGAAAATTAAAAATGAAAGTGAAAATAAAATATCAAAAATTCGTTTAAAAAATCGGTTTTCTCTTTCATCTAAGGGGTAGTATCGAATCATCACTAATGGGAAACCAGCATAGTTAGTGATTTTTATTGCTCCAACATCGTAAAGATTAAACTCAGAACTTAAATAAGTTACCCTTAATCCTTTAGATTCACATATTTCATTTACATACTCAATTTCATCAATCTTATTTTTTGGAAGTGATATCATGACTTCATCTACATTTAATGATATTAACACCTTTTCTAATTCAGATATTTTTCCTAAGTAATCTTTGATATTATCATGATTATCTTCATTGAACAAAGCCCCAACAATTTTAAAATCAAGACTGTTATTAGACAGCATTGACCTAAAAACATGCGTTTTATATATTTCAGGACCAATTACTAAAACATTTTTTAATGGTTTAGACTTTTTAATAATACCACCTTGATAAAGTCGGTAAATATATTTTTGGAGCACCAATAAAAAAAATAATGAAAAATTATATAAAAAAATAAAAGCTCTAAAAAGATCAATATTATCATATAAGAGAAAGAGTACAAATGTTAAGAATAAAAGGTGTAAAATAGAAGCTTTGAGTAAGGAAACTAATTCCTGTGAATAAGATATAAATGTAATCTCATTATATAATTGAAATACTCTACCATTTATATACCAAATAACCGCACTAGCTAAAAATATATTTAATAAAGAAGAAGATGGAATAGTGAAATTATTAATAGACCTAATTAAATGATATGATAAAAGATAGGCAATAGCCATGACAATTAAATCAATAAATAGCCGAAAATAATAATTTACTCTATTCTTATAAATCATTTGAAATTGTATATGATTGTATTTTAATTTTTTGTAATAGATAAAATGGATTAAAAAGCATATTGGTCATCAAAAAACTTGTAATACTAGCATAAAATGCTCCTATTAATCCGTATTGATTGATCAAAAAATAGGAAAAACCGGCACTAAGTATTCCTTGAATAAATGAAACAATGGTGGGCCAGGTATTGAATTTCAAGGCTGCTAAATAAATTACAGAAACATTATCAATTATAATCAAAAATATAAATAGTAAATAAAAATGAAACAACTGCATCGTGTCATGATCAGATAACTTAGCCCACTTTATGAAAATAAAATCACCAACTAAAAATAGAATAATTGAGATGCTTAAAGCTAAAAACAAAGCTTTAAGTATAGAGGAGAAATACATTTTTTTAATCCCTTGCCAGTTTTTACAAGCTTCCAATTGAATTATTTTAGGATACAAAACTTGAGAAAAATTGGAAGCACCAATTCTTATGATTTCATAAAATTTTGTAACAATAAAAAAGTGTGCCACTATTGTAGGTGTGGTATATTGATTAAAAAATATAATTTGAATATTATAAATTAATACTCCAGCAAATGCAGCGATAAAATACCAAACGGAATAGCGAATATGTTCCTTTAGAATAGGCAAAGAAAAATGTTTAATGGTTGTAGGAAAATGAAATTTTCTTTGTACAGTGAAAAAAAGAAAAATGACATACAAAACATTAATGAACAGAGTCACCCCTAACAAATAGCTTAAATTACCCAATTTTAAAATAAAAACCCACCCAATAAACTCAAGGACAGTCTTAAAAGATCTAATTATTTTAGTTTGATAGATAAAATGCAGTGACTGTAAAATGGAATCAAATAAAATCGAAGTGATATTGCAAAATATGATTGCAGCAATTATAATTGCAAAATAAATATTACTTTCATTCCATTGTATCGAATGAGTCAAATACGAGTAAATAACAGGTACTAAAAAAATGGATATAAATAAATAAAAATATAATAATGTGGGAATTAGGTTTTTTGAATCTGAATTATGATGCACTATTTTTCTTATGATTCCCAGATTTGATCCAAAATCTAGTATCGAAAATAAAATAATTAAATTCAATAGTACGCTATAAATTCCAAATGAAGCTGTCCCAAGCCCTTTAAAAATAATCGGTGTTACAAGTATAATTGTAAGCGCAGTTATTCCTTGAGAAATAAATGTTGTTAAAATATTTACCCAATAAAGCTTTTCTGCTTTAAAGTAATTAAATATCCTCTGCAAAAGGGAGCATGTTTTGATTTAATAATGTTTCTGATGCTAGGTCTAAGCCTACAAAAATCCAAAATGGAAAGCCACCCATGGGGCCTTCCAAAAAAACATCAAATGATGCATTAAAAAGAAATACAAATAATATACTGGTATATAGCACTACGAATACAGACTTATCTTTTTTTCTGAGTCTTATAAATGTTAGATATACCCAATAAACCCATGTAATAAATAGAGGCACCCCATACCTTGCCAAAATTGTCATACTATAATTATGTGGTGATCTTATTTCATTACCCTCTTCTACCTCAATACCATCTTCTAATGATAAATTAACGCCTATTCCTTTGCCAAAAAAAAATTGGTCTCCAAAAAAGGTATAATCTGCAATTTGTGCCCACCAAACTAAGCGCCACAATTTATTATCTTCTAAATTACCGTCTTGATTACTAGAAAATATACTTAAAGAATTATCCTTCAATTGTTCTAAACCAGGCTTTCTGCCTTGAAAATTTTCGTCTACGTCAATAGCTAGAAAAAAAGGCAATGAAATTAAAATAGCAATGGGTATAAATTTTAAATAATATTTTACCTGTTCTTTAAATAAACTACTGGGAGAAAAAATAAGAAACAACCCCATACCTAATATATAGGATAACATTCCGCCACGACTATATGATGATGCAATCATTAAAATAAATACAATAAATATTATATTGATGAAGTTATAAGGTTTTTGAAATTTAATAAAACCAGCTAATTGTAATATTGTGGCAATAAATAAATGAACGCATATATCACCATATTTAAAAAATAAAACGTGTACATTATTAAACAAACTAATTTCATATATTTTTTCATTTTGTGAAAGAAAAAAAAGAATAACTTGTATTAATGGGTAATATTTATAAATGTTAAAAATTTGTTCCCTAAGCGCTACAATTTGGTCCTTAAAAAGGAAAATAATAAAAGCAAAAAATGCATAATTGATTACAAATGAATCACGTGCAACTTCAATAATAGGATAGCTTACCCTCCCTCTAAATAGATACGCTACATTGATAATTAAGAAAAATAGTAGAATACCAACACGTTTGTTCCAAATTACCTCGTAAGTTTTATATTGTAAGAATATAATTAAAACACCAAATATTAATAACACTTCTGCAACATAACTATATGCCACACCTTTTCCTAAGTTGATATACAATGCTAAAACAGCTAGTAAAAGAATTTGATATATTTTAATGAGTTTATTCATTATTTAAAATAAACTATAATTCTATTTTTAAATTCAATAAGGAAAAATAAAAGCCATTTTTTTATGCCATTTACTTTTGTATTTTGTATATTCGATAGTAACCCCATATGAATACTTATTAGCTCTGGTGTTATTGCACCCACTTTCAAATTTGATTGTGCTAAGTTTTTTTTCCAAAAATCCACAGGATACTTAAACTTATTGGTAACGCTTAATAGATAAGCTGCGGCTTTTTTATTAAGTGAATAGCCATAAGTACAGTATAAGCTATTTATTAAAGGACTACCAAATGCGTAACTTGAATTAGTAGCTTCATATGTTTGGATATTTTTTCTACTAGACCTAAAGAGTTTAATCCTTCCTTCGAATGCACCCCAAAAAAATAGGTCATAAAATTGATGCATTTTTTCAAATTGACGATTTAATTGTATTATATCATTAACTACCGCATCAGATTCTACAATTAAATATCCTTGTTGCTCATTATCATTCTCTTTAATAATTTGTTGCCAAATATATCTGTGTGACAACAAACAGCCAATTTCTGCTATATTCAAAGCTATGCCTGTTCTTTTTTGACTTATTGCTTGAATTGATTTTAAAAATGGCACATGTATCTGGCTTGGATATATCGCTTCGACAACCTTATGCTCTAAAAAGTATTCTTTCAAATTAGCTACCAATAACTTTCTATCAGTTTCTAGTTCATTGTAAACTATAAACGTTTTTATCATAACTTATTAAAGTCTTTTAAAAAAAGATTTAAGTTCTGATACTCACCAAATAAACCATATGAATTAAGTTCTTTAGCATAGGGCGTTAACCAATCATAGTTCACTTTTTTAGGATATAGTATATAATGAGGGACTCCTAAATAATAAGCTAAATGAACTGGTAAACTATCTGTACTAATAATATAGTCCGATGATTTAATCTGTTCAATTAATTTTCTAAAGTTAGAATAATATATTTTTTGATTACTGTCTTTCCCTTCTCCAAAACAAGCTTCAATTACTTGATTGTTAGTCATAAGTATTTGATTTACGATTGCTTTTGGTAGTTTTTTGGATGTTTTTCTGGAATCTGGAAATAATAAAATACGTTTTGAACTAATTATAGAAGCCTTTTGTTTTGAAATTAAATTCAAATCTTTATTTAAATCTGGACTAATATTTTTTATAGAAAAAAAATGCCTATAAGCATCATATACGTTTCCTTCTTTAACAATAGGAATAAAACGTTTTGGATAAAAAATTAAATTTAACAGCCATGCTCTAAGTGATTGCTCTACGTAAACAGATGAAAATGTATTTGTCTCTTTTTTGAAGCGTAGCAATTCTTTAATGGTTGCAATTGATAATAGATCCTTATTAGTAAATAACCTAAGAATTCCTCTATTAATGCCAATGTCAAAATAACTAATGCTTACCTTATCGGGAAGCTTAAAATCAGGTAAGTTCTCAATTAGTGCTTGTAGATGTGCTGATATTTTTAAATGTATGCGATCTTGATATATCCCCTTTTGTAATACATTTAATAATATAATCAAATCTCCATAACTTCTAAAAATAAGTAACTGCATTTATTTTAAAGATATTTTATGACTACTAAACCAATAGAAAGAACAAGTCCCGTTAAAATACCAACTAACAAATACACTATGAATTTAAACTTATTGTCTTCTAAAGGGTATTTAGGCATATCCAATATCTGAATCACTGGTGTCTGTTGAGCCAATGCCCATTTACTTAATTCTAATTGTTTCACAAGTTCTCCATAAATACTCATTGCTATTGTTTTATCACGCTGTGTTAATTCCATTGGCACTAATCCTTGCTTATATGCCGGATTTGCGTCCGCTACCATTAAACTTGCAGTTTGATAAGATTTAGCATTTAATATTTTTTTTAAGGAATCAGCCTCTCTTTCTAACCTAGTTACATTAGCTTGTGCATTTGATGTTTTAATATCAATATACATATCTCTTGAAGCTTTTAAAGTTCTTTCAGTTAATAATTTGGAAAACTGTTCGTTTGTAGATTGTGAATTAATTAAAATTATTGATCCTTTTTTATTTAATCTTTCAGCATTAAAATTTTTCTTTACTATTTGTTTATATACTACATACAAGACGCTATCCTGTAATCTAATATTATTCTTGTCAATTGAATTAAATTGAACCCCAGCAAGTTCAGGTGATATATTTTTCCATTTATTTTTTAACTTTGAGAAATCTAAATACAAATCGATGAGTGTGGCGCTGTTGGATCCTAGACTACTATCAACTTTTGACAATAAAACTTTTTCGACAATTGTCCTAGATTTTAAAATATCCAATATATTGTCTCCTGCAAATAAGCCAGACTTGCCAGTTAGTCCAGCAATGTCAATTCCAAATTGCGCCCCTAAACTAGACAAACCTCCACCACTAGGGTTAGACTCCGTTAAAATAAAGCTTGCTTTTGCTTCGTAATTAGGTTTTTGAGCTAAATATGCAAGCAGTGAAATTAGAGTAGTAGTGCTAACAATTACTAAAAGTAACTTGACATTCATTAATAGCCTCTTTAAAAAAAGGCTAATTAGTTGAACTAAGTCAAGTAATTTCAATGTTTTTATACTTTCTTCTGACATGATTTTATAGATTTTATTAAAGTGTTCTTACTAATGCTAATAACAAGCCAGACATAGAAAGTATAGTACCTCCTAGTCCCAATACCTCATTAGTTGTCATTTTTACTTTTATGCCCTTAGAAGGGACATAAATTTCTGCACCTCTTTTTAGTTTAGGATAAATTCTTATGAAGAAAAACTTATGTGTTTTTTTCACATCACCATTTGAATAAACTACATAAGTACCTTTCTTGTAAGCTGTTTCTGTAAATCCTCCCGACATGAAAATTGCCTTTGAAACTCCCATTCCTGGTTCATAAATTAATTGCTTTGGCACACGAACAGCTCCAAAACTTTGTACTGTTTCAAGTAATTTAGGAATACTCAATACATCAGATTCTTCAAGTCTAATATCTTCTAAAGAAGCTGGATTTTTTAAAGCATCTGCTAGTTTTAAACCAACCGGCTTTTGATCCACTAATAAACTTTTTACTGTACTACTATCCGACTGTTTATTTGATGCTGAATTTGCAATTGTTTCTGTTTGAATAATCTTTAGTTTACTTGCAAACATATTCTTATCAACAATTGACTTATTTGAATATGTATTTCTATATAAAACAGCGCCTTCAACGAAAGCAGTCTTTTTTAAACCTCCCGCCCTTACAATTAAATCAGAGAGTTTTTCATTATTTGAACTTAAGATATACGTTCCAGGATACATTACCTCTCCTTCTACTTTTACACTAATTTGTTCTTTATAAACGCTTGACTGTCTAACTTCTACAATATCAAATGGTTCTAAAATGTAATCTAAATTAGATTGCTCTTTATTAGACAAGTCAATCACTTTTATAGATGCCAATGCGCTAGTATCAATTCCACTACTAGTTTCTCTCAACCTTCTTGCTATTTCAATTTTGTCTAGTGTTGCTCCATCTTTATATCCACTTGCCATCAAAATTAAATCGCGTACTGTCATATTTTTAGAAAACATATAAGAACCTGGCTGGTTAACCTGACCATTTATTTTTACAGTATAAGTTTCATGTAATTGGTTGTTCTCAAAAATGACTATAGAATCTTCCTTATTTAATGCAATGGACGAATTAGATTTTAATGCCTCACTAACATTAAAATTTATAAAAATCGGATTTAATTGTGCGTCCATTCTTTTTATATAAGCTCTGTTTAAATAGGCATTTTGCTTAACAGATACTAAATTTAATAAGTCATGTAAATTATTAATCTGATCAATTCCATAGTCACCAGGATAATTAATTGCGCCACTAATATTAACCCTATTTTGGTAGGTTTTTGCTAAACTATCAACAAAAACAACATCGCCAGAAACTAATTTAGTGTTTAAATTATCTTTTGAAAATACGGTTAATATTTCCATTTGACTATTACCCATTCTTTTTATTCTTACAAAATCTTTCATTGAATTGTCTGCATAGCTTCCTGCATAGGCAATGACATCTTGTAAATTTTCAGTAGGTTTTAAATCAAAAATAGCTGGTTTTTTTATTGCCCCAATTACTGTTACTCTTTTAAAATAAGGTGCAACTTTAATGATATCCTGATCCTGCAATAAAGTATTTTTTGTTAAATCTCCCTTTAATAAAAAATCATAAATATCAAAATTTGAAATTACTTTACCGCTTCTCACTAATTCA
>Ga0164293_10005243_pt1 | contig 11037 bp, 10 predicted proteins | sample GEODES118metaG_FD_111487 | JGI IMG/M metagenome (GOLD analysis project Ga0164293, IMG submission 111487) | Eutrophic lake water microbial communities from Lake Mendota, Wisconsin, USA - GEODES118 metaG | ecosystem: Environmental > Aquatic > Freshwater > Lake | place: USA: Lake Mendota...
CTAGTTCTCCATTATTTTGGGCAACGTTAACCCCTATAACACCATCTCCATCGCGGTATCCGTGGTTTTTTGCAAGAATATTCATGATTCGGTGCTCCTCTTTTTTGAAAAAATCATCAAGTCTAATAATCTTTTTCCCCTCGTTATATTGCCTTATATACTCCTTTAGAATATCGGTTAATATGATGAAGTATTTTGGTCGTGTTTGGATTGTTGAAATTCCAGGAAACAACCAGTCGGCAATAGCATCTCTAATCGAACCTATGCCAAGTTCGTCAACCGTACCGCCTTCACTCAACAGGTCAATAACAGAAAACACTTTTTGCCGTTGTGCATTTGAAAAATCTATCCAGCCAAAACCTGCGTTCATATTCTCTTTTAAATATTGTTAATCGATGATGCTTATCTTATGAAAATCACTTTCTTTTCAAATCATCGAGTGTATTTCCATTTTTATCTTTCCATTGAATCCAACCATTGGCTCTTCTTGCTAATACCGCTACGGCCGGTTCACCTCATTAAGCCGCATACTCCATTCCTGAAACAAAGGTGTCTACAAAATCCATGATTTTATCGTTGACCCTTTTGGCCACCTCCTTCTTTTCTTTCAAACCAGGACGATATTCTAAAACTCCCATGACATCATCGGTTAGCGGAGGTTTTTCCGTAAAAAGGTAATCTCCGATGAGTTTTTCAAGTCCTTGAACATTCAATCTTTCGTCGATGCTGATTTCATTAAGTGCGATTTGTTTTTGTTCTTCCCAAAAGGATTTAAATTCTTCAGGAATGTCCTCCGGTTGTTCAATATTCGGTAGGTTTTGACGGATGAATCGCTCAATCAGTTTTCTTTTACTTCGCATCCGGGTTTCACCTGAAATGATGTCTACTAGAGATTTGATTTGTTTTTCCTTCTCTTCTTCGTTCGTGTTAGTTAATTTGGACAGTAATTGAAGAATATAGGAAACGGTGATTTCGTCTTTATGGATTAATTCCAGTTCAAAGTCGATATCGTTAAGTATACTTGTTTTTGAGACGTCTTTGTTTTTTCTAACCTTATCGTAGATGTCCAAATATTTACTCTTGTAATCCTCGAATTCCTGCTCCTCCCACGTCAAATTGGAAAAGTTGAAATCCGTAAAACTGGATAAGACATTCTTAACACGTATTAATTCACGAAACGAACTAACGAATTCAAATTCCTCAATTTCATTGTTTAATCGTGTAACGTCGTCAACTGAAGGTGCAATTTTTTGAATCTGGCTTACAATGGCATTGAATTTCAATACATAATAAAGGTACGGTTGTAACAGTATTTCTTCAATGGCTTCTTTGTTCGAGAAGAGTGCAATAGCCTCGTCTGTTCTGAACTTTAGATTTCGAAAACAAACGATATTTCCCTGTGATTTTCTTTCATCCAATATCCTGTTTGTCCTTGAGAAAGCTTGAATTAACCCGTGATACTTTAGATTTTTATCGACATACAGGGTGTTCAACGGTTTACTGTCAAAACCCGTGAGAAACATATTGACCACTAAAAGAATATCGATTTCGCGATTTTTTACCCGTTTAGCAATGTCATTGTAGTATTGATAGAACAATTTGTTGTCTTTTGTGGAATAATTGGTTCCAAAACGCACATTATATTCTGCGATGAATTCTTCCAACTTATCCCTGGAGTGAGCACTTCCATAAGATTCTTCACCGAGTATGTCGGAATCTTCCAAATAATAACTTCCTACATCTTGATCATCCTCGTTGCTTTGATATGAGTAAATGGTGGCGATGGTTAAAGGTTGAGAAAGTCCTTGTTGTTTTTCTCGAAACAGTTCATAGTATTTAACTAATGTATCGATGCTTGAAACACAAAACATCGCAGTGAATCGTTTACCTTGTGTTTTAGAAGGGTGATGGTTTAAAATATACTCCGTTATTTTTTCGAGCCGTTCAGGGGCATTCATCACTTCCTCTCGATCAATGTCTTCTACATTGAAATCAAGAATCTCTTCCTTTTGTTTTACCGTTGAGATGTATTCTACCGAGAACTTCAATACATTTTCGTCCCTAATAGCGTCGGTTATGACATATTTATGAAGGCACTCTTCGAATAAATCTTTGGTGGTCCTTTTACCTTTTTCGTTACTGGACGCATTTTCAGCAAATATTGGAGTGCCTGTAAAACCAAACATTTGTGCTTTGGTGAAAAAACCTTTAATTCTTGCGTGGGTTTCACCGAATTGGCTTCGATGGCACTCATCAAAAATGAAAACAATTTTTTCATGTTGAATTTTGGACATCAACTGCGAAAAGTGTGATTTTCGAATCGCTGTATTCAGTTTCTGAATGGTGGTAACGATTAGGTTGGTATCGTTGATAAGTTGATTTACTAAACTATGGGTGTCATTGGTTGCATCTACACTACCTTTAGAAAAACTGTCAAATTCCTTAGTGGTTTGGTAATCCAAATCTTTGCGATCCACAACAAAAACTACTTTGAGTCCTTTTTCTAATCCTGTAATGATTTGTGCGGCTTTAAAGGACGTTAAGGTTTTACCGCTTCCGGTAGTGTGCCAAATGTATCCGTTCTTCGTGGTTGATTTAACCCGGTCCACGATGGATTCAACCGCATAAAATTGATAAGGTCTAAGAACCATTAACATCTGTTGGGTTTCATTGAGAACCGTATATTTAGTTACCATTTTAGCCAAATGGCATGGCTCCAGGAAATGGTCTGTAAAATCTTTTAATTGGGTGATAAGTTCGTTGTTTTTATCGCTCCAATAAAAGGTCTGTTTGAAAGACCGCATTTTTATGGGGTTATTGCAATAATACTTGGTGTTAACGCCATTGCTAATAACAAAAATTTGGATGAACTGATAGAGACCTGCTCCCGATCCATAAGAATGTCTTTCGTAACGGTTGGTTTGATTGAAGGCTTCTTTTAATTCCAGACCTCTACGTTTCAGTTCAATTTGAACCAAGGGCAAACCATTAATGAGAATGGTTACGTCGTATCGGTTTTTGAAGGTTCCCTCCATGGTTACCTGTTGCGTCACTTGAAACAGGTTTTGACACCAATGGATTTTGTTGATCAATTCAATGTGTCGGACCTGACCTTTATCATTGGTAATTGGAATTTTCTCACGAAGGGTTTTTGCTTTTTCAAAGATGTTCCCTTTTCCTAATTGATTCAGAATTTGAAAGAACTCGTTTTGCGTAAATTTGGTTTTGTTGTGTTTTTCAAGTTGATCTTGGAGGTTCGAAAGTAAATCCGCTTCGTCTTTAATTTCAACGTATTGATATCCCAAGCCTTTAAGTTGGTCTACCAAATTATTTTCAAGAAGTTGTTCGGGTTGGGTAGTCATATTAAACTTCTTTTTTTAGATCACGGTATAAGCAAGCACCTTCGTAATCTTCTATTTCAACTGAGTTCAACTCAAGTTCATCTAATTCAAGTTTATCCAATTTTAATATTTCAATTTGAATTCGTGTGCCAAAGTTATATTCAGATTGGGTCATTTTAATCTGATTCTTTCCAAACTTTTTAATTCCTAAATCGTTCATGCGAATAAAGTATTTCTTCCCGTTGAAATCCATCAACCAATCCTCAGATTTAGATTTGAGAGCATCAAAAAAGGAATTTTTATGAGTCTGAGCCTCTGTATTAGTTCCGGTCTGGTATCTCCTATAAACTCTTAGGAGTAGCCTCTTAATATCCTTAGTCAGTATCTCTCTCTCTGTAATCATTTATTATAGCCTAATACATTAGTTAGGTTAGCTCCTCTTAGGTCAGCCTTATATAAGTTCGCTCCAGATAGGTCAGCTCCAGATAGGTCAGCTCCAGATAGGTCAGCTCCAGATAGGTCAGCTCCTTGTAGGTCAGCTCCGGCTAGGATAGCACCCTTTAGGTTAGCTCCTCTTAGGTTAGCTCCTCTTAGGCAAGCTTTATATAGTTCAACTCTTCTTAGGTCAGCTCCTTGCAATCCGGCTCTATATAAGTTAGCTCCTCTTAGGTTAGTTCCGTATAGCTTAGCTCCGTATAGTTGAGCGTTATATAAGTTCGCTCCAGATAAATTTAAATTAGATAAATTTGCACCACGAATATGTAAAAACCCACAGAAACGAACTCCTGATAAATCTAAAGGCTTTGTAGCTATAGCTATTAGTTTTATTACATCTCTTCTAGTTAAATCTGCCATATTATTTAGTTTACTTAGTAATCTTTTAGCCTACTTTTAGTCTCCTTACTGGCTCCGCTTTAAGAGTAGTAAGAGCCTCTAATAGTTCCTTATCCTGTCTCTCCTCATCTATCTCTGTAGAGCTTTTAAAAGTGGGCTCTATTACCTCCTGGTTAACCATTACCCAACCCAATTTGTCATCTATGAGAATTGAGTCATTATTTGTTCTATTGTAAATTTTTAGCATCCCGAATTAAATAAACATTTGTTGCAACAACCCCTTTTTCCAATTCTCCATCGCTTTTATCTGACATTGACGCTTTTCTATTTTTTCATCAATGGAAGAAAGAAAGGAGGCGATTTTTTGCTGCTCAAATATTTCTACTGGTAATTTTATCGAAGCTCCGTTTAGAAAATCATTATTATTAATATTCATGGTGTTTTTCGCGCCTTTTTGCACCAATGGAGCTAAATAATTATATGTATTAATTGATGACAAGAAATACTCATGTAAAATTGAACCTAATGCAAAATTCAAAGGTTTCAAAACACAATAAAGTGGAGACACTACTCCATTTCTCCCAGTTTTATTTTGCTTAATAATTCCAAATGGAAAATCCGAGGTAGGGCTTTTTGTATAGATCAGATCACCATGAAATGCAATTTTATAATGACTTATGTCATTTGCTGAATAGGATCTTCCAAGATGTTCTATTTGATTTATTACTCCTTTATGTTTTGCTACAGAAAATACTTCATCGATATTTTTTTCTGAATTTTTAATCTTGTGTTCTAAACAAATCTCCCCCAGCTTCTTCTCTTCCCAATAAGGAAAGTCTCTACCATTTTCATCCTGAAACCGCAGTTCCTGAGCGAAGATTTTTTGCATCACTCCCTTCTTATATTGTTCAAGAAGGAATAATTGTTTTTTTAAAAGGTTGATTTTTTCATCAACGGTTGAGAGGAAGGATGCTATTTTTTGTTGTTCAGGGAGGGAGGGGATAGAAATGGGCATATCAAAAATCATTTCTCTTCTAACTGAATCAACCGAATTTTTTGCATTCATTCGACTTATTCTTCTCAGGAAATTTTCAGAAAAATAATGGTAAACAAATTTACCACTGATATTCAACTTGAACTGATTTAAACAATAAACTCTTTGGTGAAAATCAAACTTACCGTTAATATAATGAAAGTTCTTTCCTACACCTACACCATCACCAGAAGTTAAGATTGCTTCTCCATCATACGAAAATGAATTAATTCTTTCAACTGTTTGAGAGCGAACAAAAAATGGATATAAACCGTCATCTACCTTGTTCTGAGTGTCCTTGTTTCCAGTTGTAAGATTACAAACGTTTCCAATAGTTGATAATTTTATAGAATCATTAAACTCTGGAAACCTCAATTTTGGTTGTAGTTTTTGCATTTCAGAAAGGCATTTCAATATTTAACTCCTTGCAAAATTCTGCTAATTGAACATCTGTTTGTTTCATTCCCACCCCCAAACTTTTAAGATCTTTTGCTACTTCATTAATATCAATTTGATCCTCTTCTTCAAAGGTGTTTACATATCGAGGGATATTGAGATTGAAATCATTTTCTGATATCTCTTTTAAACTTGCCAAATGACTGTATTTCTCTTCCTCTTTTCTCAATCGGTAGGTTTCAATGATCTTCTCCACATGCGCATCCGTCAATACATTTTGGTTTCCTTGTTTTTCAAAATGTTGGCTTGCATCAATGAATAGGATAGTATCATCGGCAGTTCTACATTTTTTCACTACCAAAATACAAGTAGGAATAGAAGTTCCGTAAAAGATATTGGCAGGTAATCCAATAATTGCATCAATGTAATTGAGCTCTTTTATCAAATACTCACGAATCAATCCTTCCGCAGCCCCTCTGAACAAAACTCCGTGAGGTAGTACGCATGCCAACGTTCCGTTATCACCTAATTGGTAAATCATGTGTTGCACAAAAGCAAAATCGGCTTTACTTCCGGGTGCTAATTTCCCATACTGACTAAATCGTTCATCCGATTGAAACAAGGGGTTTTTATCTCCTTTCCATTGTGCTGAAAACGGAGGGTTTGCCACCACTGCCTCAAACTTTTTATCCAAGTGTTTTGGTTCCTCCAAGGTATCATCTTGTTGAATATCAAACTGACGGTAATGAACACCGTGAAGAATCATGTTCATTCGTGCCAAGTTGTAGGTGGTTCGGTTCATTTCTTGTCCGTAAAACTCACTTACTTCTACTTCCCTTGCCACACGCAACAATAGAGATCCCGAACCACAAGTTGGATCATACACCGATTTTAATTTGTTTTTTCCTGATGTCACCAATTTTGCCAAGATCTTGGAGACCTGCTGAGGGGTGTAAAATTCACCGGCTTTTTTACCGGCACCAGATGCAAATTGCGCAATCAAATACTCATAAGCATCACCCAATACATCCGCTTCCACCTCATCTAACCCAAAATCAATTTTATCCAAATGCAAAAGGACTTTAGAAATCAGTTCGTTTCTCGCTTCGGCAGTTCTTCCAAGTTTGGTAGAGTTCAAATCCAAATCCTCAAATAACTTATTGAAATCATCTTCACTTTCTGTTCCCATCGTACTTTGTTCAATGCTGTTCAAAATACGGTTCAGGTCATCCAAGATAAAATTCCCATCTTCTTTGGTTCCGTTCCCTTTAATGGCAATGGAACTGAATAGTTCTTCTGGATGAAGAAAATACCCTAAACTTTCTAGGGATAACTCCCGAATCGCTTGTATGTCCTCCTCGTCAGTGAGTTTCATGTAATCGGTGATAGCTTCTCCTTCCAGTTGTAGATTCGCATATTGGAGTTGTTTATCAGAAAGGTATTTATAGAAGATAAATCCTAGAATGTAATCCCTGAATTCATCGGCATCCATTTTACCCCTCAGCGTATTGGCAATGTTCCAAAGTTGTTGTTCGAGTTGTTTTTTTTGTTCTTCTGACATTTATTTTTTCCTTTTTTCCAAAAATATGAATTAATACTAGAATCAAGGTTTTATATACCTTCTAATTAGTCTTTGATAATTTTTACGGACAAATAACCCTCTTTCCATGCAGACAAGCAAATTATTGACCTGAGTTGTCAGAAGAAAGTTGGAGATGCGACAGTTGACCAGGTTGATTTTCGGTAACCTAGGTTAATTTCGAAATTAAAGAAGATTAGTCAATTCTAACAAAATCATCAAGTATGGATCGAATACCTCGATAAGCAACATAACCTACCAAACACGCAACGGCTATTTTTCCGATGCTTATTTGGTTGAAGTTTGCAGGGGAGGTTAAGGTCTTTAACGGAGGCCCGAAAATTTTTTGTAATTCACTTGGATTCATATTGGTTTGTTTTTTAGGTTTTCAATTCTAATTTCTTGCTCGCTGTAATAAGTGATGATGTATGAGCCTATCTGGACATTATATCGGTTTAGCATTCCTTGCGGTTGGTGCATATCATGCCTAATATCATATACCTCAAAATCATAGCCCTCTTCGTTTAATTCATCCAGCGTAACGATGATTTCCAATTGATGCTCCTTAATAAATATTTCCAAAATTCGTAGATTGTTAAGACGCGTTTCGTCATTTTCCTTCGTGTGTACCGTGGATTGTATTTTGTTAGCGCTATATTTTAATTCCTGATTCCGCATCTTTCGTATATCATTATTGAAATCGTCCTTGCATTTATCGCAGCAATACACGTCCTGGTTATTAGTGGTCATGAATTCAAAACCGCATTTCGGGCACATCCGATAATAGGGGCTAGTGATATCAATAGGCATATTTAATCCGCGTTTTTGAATTCTAAACAATTTTTTATCCATAATTGAATTCATATTCAAATAATTTAAGTACCTTCGTTGGACAAAAGTATAAAAATGTTACGTAATAATTTTTATTATGGAAAAAATTTTAAGGGAATTTGTAAACGACGAGCACTTTCAAAAAATCCAAAAGGAATACCCCAATATTGCGGACCGCATGGCCTCGCTTAGGTTAACAAACGTTAAACGTCGCAATTTCTATCATTGGAAGGAAGAAGGAATAATTGATTGGGGTAATACAGAGGAAGATGACAAGCGTACCTGGGTTCGCCTAAACATATACGAGTTCATTTGGGTACGAATTATTCAATCCGCTCGAGATTTTGGAATCCCAATTGATTCCTTACGTGAGTTAAAGGACTTTTTGTTTAGTGACTTTACGCAATTAGCAGCAGATCAAATTGATACCTTGGAAGACGAACTTATAAACCAATTCAACTATTCACCAGATCGTGCTGCAAAACATGTAGAGCTAGTAAAGTACGTTTTATCGCATGAGAAAGAGCTTCGCGAATCCGGAGAACTATTGACGCTGTCTATGTTAGGGATTTATATTCATGGATGTTTATTGTTTGACCGCTTGACTGCCATAGTTTTTACCAAGGAAAATAAATATGAATTCTCCATCTATATGCCGGATGATCCTCTTACATCTGAATTGTTTTCAACGAATGATTTATTGAGTAAATCCCACGCATACATACACATCAATCATCTGGTAGAGGAGTTTATGGGTGTTTTTGATAATTTACCAAATTTAAACTATTGGGGCTTCATTACCTCTAAAGAAATGAAGTTGATTCTTGCTATTAGATCTGGAGAATATGATTCCATTCACATCAAAGGAATGAATAATGAAGATTTCATCATTGAAGGAACGAAAACCGAGGATGTCAAGCTAGAGCAAGCCGCACGCCTTCAAAAGATTTTTGGCATGAAAATGTACGACGAAGTAACCTTGAAATATCGTAATGACAAACATATCTATGTGAAAAATACAAGAAGATTATAGACCCGTGAAGCGGCTCAACGTGAAAAAAGAACTTAAACCCCATGAAAGGGCTTTCGGTTGGTTTCAATTAAAAAATGTTTACTATTGAAAAATGTAGAAAATTACTCGGCAAAAGCGCAATTGGAAAAACGGATGAAGAAATTCGCGCAATGAGCGAATGGTTAGCCTTGTTGGCCGATCAAATAATAGCGATTGATAAAAAATAGACGATTATGAACAAGAATGCGATCCTTTACACCAGGGTTTCCACGGATGAACAAAACAATGGGTATAGTCCCGCTGACCAAAAAGACAAGTTAATTCGTCATTGCGAACAGAAAAACATCAATGTGGTTGGTTTCTATCATGACGATGAAAGTGGGAAGTCCTTTGACCGTCCGGAATGGCAAAAAATTATGAAGTACCTCAAGGCGAATAAGGGGAAAGTAGATTATATCTATTTCTTGAAGTGGGATCGATTTTCTCGAAATGCTCCCGAAGCCTACGCAGAACTTTCAAAACTTAATAAGTTAGGGGTAGAGGCAAGGGCTATGGAACAACCGCTTGATCTTGAAGTGCCTGAGCAAAAAGTATTATTGGCCATTTACCTTACCACCCCTGAAGTGGATAATGATCGCCGAGCGTTAAATGTATTTCATGGAATGCGTCGTGCGAAAAAAGAGGGGAGGTGGATGGGATCGAGACCCTTAGGTTATCGAATCTCAAGGGATCAATTCAATAAACCCATCATCATTCCGGAAGGTGGCCTTCAAGAAGAATTAGTAAAGAATGCGTTCCTGGATTTCTCTACGGGCTTATACACTGCAGAGGAACTTCGGAAAAAATACAACCGTCTAGGAATGAAGTCCAGTAAAAATGCGTTTTGGAATTTACTCCGAAATAAGGCCTACATCGGTAAAGTATTGGTCCCAGCTTACAAAAGTGAACCAGACCAATGGGTTAATGGAATTCACGAAGGAATCATTGAAGAGAGCATATTTTATGCGTGCCAAGATGTTATCGAGGGTAGAAAAAGAAAAGTCCCACCGCAATTCAAAACCATCCGCGAAGAATTCCCTTTAAGAGGTTTTTTAATATGTTCTTCGTGCGAAAGAACATTAACCGCTTCGACATCAAAAGGTAGAAATGGATATTATAGTTATTATCATTGTTCAGGGGGCTGTAATGAACGACACAAAGCAGAAGATGTGAATAAAGCCTTTGAGAAACTGCTCAATTCCTTTGGATTCGATGAGGGGCCGCTTAAATTGCTCGCCGAAATAATGAAGAAAAAGTACGCCGAACAGAATCGCTCTAACAAAGCAGAAATGGATGCGATTCAACGCGAAATTGAACGACTGAATCAACGGAACATCAATGCGCGAAGCTTGATGCTTGATGGTGAAATTACCCCTGAGGAATATCGTACAATGAAAAAAGAGAACGATGAAACCCTTCATCGATTGAATATTGAACACCTCAAATCGCACAGTGAAATTCTTAATCTTGATCAAAAACTTGACAAGACAGTTCGAACCCTTTCATCGCTTTCAAACCTTTACAAACAGAGCGATGTAGCGCATAAACGCAGGTTGATTGGTTCGATATTTCCCAAAAAGTTGGTATTTGAAAAAAAATCAGTTCGAACCGTAGAATTGAATCCGGCGGTTGAGCTAATCTTCAGTAATATCAAGGGTTCTAGAGGGCCAAAAAAAGAAAAGCACACCGAATTTGGTGTGCTTTCCCGTAGAGTGGAGTCGGAGGGGTTCGAACCCTCGTCCAAACAATGGGAATTCAAGCTTTCTACATGCTTATTTCCTGATTAATTTTCGATCCGAAATTGGACAGGAACACCCGGTCTCGGACTTAGCCACTGAGTTCTCGTAACCGCTTAGTAGCCTCACGTTTACCAGCCCGATGGGATGAACCTTCGATTGGTAAGCGAAACGGGCCGTCGCCTACCGAAGGTACTTGTTCAACCTACTGTGCTTCAGTTGAATTAAGCCAACTA
>Ga0164293_10005244_pt1 | contig 11035 bp, 8 predicted proteins | sample GEODES118metaG_FD_111487 | JGI IMG/M metagenome (GOLD analysis project Ga0164293, IMG submission 111487) | Eutrophic lake water microbial communities from Lake Mendota, Wisconsin, USA - GEODES118 metaG | ecosystem: Environmental > Aquatic > Freshwater > Lake | place: USA: Lake Mendota, Wisconsin...
AAGAAAAACATCTTAGAGAAATTAAATCAAGGGGTGATTTTTGAAAAGTTCTTACACACCAAATACATTGGTCAAAAAAGATTTTCTTTAGAAGGTGGTGAAACAACTATTGCAGCATTAGATGCAATCATCAATACTGCAAGTGAGAGTGGTGTGAAAGAAGTGGTGATTGGTATGGCGCATAGAGGTAGATTAAATATTTTAGCGAATATCATGGGTAAAACCTATGAGCAAATATTTAGTGAGTTTGAAGGAACAGCAGTGATGGATCAAACCATGGGAAGTGGTGATGTGAAGTATCACATGGGCTATAGTTCTGAAGTGGAAACACCTAGTAAAAATAAAGTGCATTTGAAATTAATGCCCAATCCTTCTCACTTAGAGGCGGTAGATCCAGTAGTTCTAGGTTTTGCAAGAGCGAAGAGTGATATCTTGTATAACTCAGATGTAACCAAAGTATTACCTATTTTAATTCATGGGGATGCATCTGTTGCAGGACAAGGTATTGTGTATGAGGTTTTACAAATGTGTAATTTGAATGGTTATAAAACTGGTGGTACAATGCACTTTGTTATCAATAACCAAATTGGTTTCACCACAGATTTTGATGATGCAAGAAGTGCGAACTATTGTACTTCTATCGCAGCAATGGTGCAAGCACCAGTTTTGCATGTGAATGGTGATGATGCAGAAGCGGTGGTGAAAGCTGCAGAAATTGCAACAAGATATAGACAAGCATTCCAAAGCGATATCTTCATTGATATGGTATGTTATAGAAAACATGGCCATAACGAAGGAGACGATCCAAAGTATACACAACCACAATTGTATAGCTTAATCGAGAAGCATAAGAATCCAAGAGAGACCTATGCAGAATTCTTGTTAACGCATGGAGAAGCAAGCGCTCAAGATTTGGCAAAGGATATGGAGAAAAAGTTTTGGTCAGATTTACAAGCAAGATTAGATGAAGTAAAACAAAATCCATTACCCTACAAACCACAAGCACCAGAGCAAGCTTGGGAAAATATGCGTAAAGCAACTGCTGAAGATTTTGTAAAATCACCTTCTACTGCTATCAAAGCAGAAGATGCAAAAAATATTTTTGATGCACTCATGAAATGGCCAGCAAATTTTACGCCATTGAAGAAGGTAGAAAAATTAATCCAAGAGAAAATAAAATTATTCGAGACCGAAAATAAAATTGATTGGGCTACTGGTGAATTAATGGCATATGCTACTTTGTTGGCAGAAGGGAAGGCTGTAAGAATGAGTGGTCAGGATGTGAAGCGTGGTACATTTAGCCATAGACATGCAGTTTTAGTGGATGAAAATACCAATCAACAATACAATAGATTAGATCAGGTAAAACAAGGACAACAACCCTTTAGAATTTACAATTCATTGTTAAGTGAATATGGAGTTTTAGGATTTGAATACGGTTATGCATTAGCCAACGCAGACGCATTGGTCATTTGGGAAGCGCAGTTTGGAGATTTCTCTAATGGTGCTCAAACCATTATTGACCAATTTATTGCAGCGGGTGAGCAAAAATGGCAAAGACAAAATGGTGTGGTGATGTTATTACCACATGGATACGAGGGCCAGGGCCCAGAACATAGTAGTGCAAGATTAGAAAGATATTTGCAATTGTGTGCAGAGCATAATATGATTGTAACCAATATCACCACTGCTGCTAATTTATTCCATGCATTGAGAAGACAATTAACTTGGAACTTTAGAAAGCCAATGATTAATTTTTCTCCAAAAGCAAATTTAAGAAGCCCATGGACATTTAGTGATATCAACGAACTAAGTCAAGGTGGATTTAAAGAAGTTATTGATGATGCTTTTGTAAAAGATCCATCACAAGTGAAGAAAGTATTGTTCTGCTCTGGAAAAATCTCTTATGAGTTAATGGAGAAACAAAAAGCAGATAACAGACAAGATATTGCGATTGTAAGATTAGAGCAAATACATCCATTACCTGTACAACAAATCAATGCCATCCATCAGAAATATGGTAAAGCAGTTTGGTTCTGGGTACAAGAAGAACCATTGAATATGGGTGCAGCAGGATTCTTACAAATGAATTTAAAATCTATTAAATACGGTGTGATCAGTAGACAAGCAAGTGCTTCAACGGCAACTGGCTATTCTAAAGTACACGCTAAAGAACAAAACGAAATTATTACAACAGCTTTTGCTATTTAAATAAACAATCATGATTTCTATTAAAGTACCAACAGTAGGAGAGTCAATCACAGAAGTTACTTTGTTAAAATGGACAAAGAAAGAAGGAGAGTGGGTGGATCGTGATGAAGTGATTGCAGAATTAGAAAGTGAGAAAGCCACTTTTGAAGTGAATGCTGAACAAGCAGGTGTGTTAGTGCATAAAGCAAAAGAAGGCGATAGTATATTAATTGGAGCTATTCTAGCAGATATTGATGAAACGGCTCCAAAGCCGGCTGCTGCTGAAAAGCCAGCAGCGGCTCCTGCTCCTGCTGCAGCACCAGCTTCAGCTCCAGCAGCAAGTACTGCTCCGGTAACTGCTGTTCCAAACAATGTAAAAACAACTCCAGTAGCTGCTGCTATTATTGCAGATAAGAAAGTAGATACTGCACAAATAAAACCATCTGGTTATGCAGGTAAGATTACCAAGGTAGATGTATTAGATGCATTGAACAATCCTGGTAAAACTGCTTTCCCTGGTCAAGACTTATTCTCTCGCAATGTGCGTCCAGAGAAAATGAGCAATTTAAGAAAGACTATTAGTAGAAGATTGGTAGAAGCGAAAAATACAACAGCCATGTTAACTACTTTCAACGAAGTAGACATGACTGCCATTATGAATACCAGAAAGCAGTTTAAAGATAAATTCAAAGAAGCACACGGTGTAAACCTTGGCTTTATGAGTTTCTTCGCAAAAGCATGTGCAATTGCCTTAACAGAATGGCCTTCTGTAAATGCCTTCATTGATGGAGATCAGTTATTGTATCATGATTATGCAGATATCAGTATTGCAGTAAGTACTCCAAGAGGTTTAACAGTTCCAGTCATCAGAAATGTGGAGAGCTTAAGTATGGCGGATATCGAAAAGAAAGTGATTGAGTTAGCAGGAAAAGCAAGAGATAGTAAATTAACAGCAGAAGAATTAACAGGTGGCACATTCACTATTACTAATGGTGGTGTATTTGGAAGTTTAATGAGTACGCCAATTATCAATATTCCTCAGTCTGCTATTTTAGGTATGCATAAAATTCAAGAGCGTCCAATGGCGGTGAATGGTGAAGTGAAAATTTTACCAATGATGTACTTGGCATTAAGTTACGATCACCGTATTATTGATGGTAGAGAGAGCGTTGGATTCTTGGTAAGAGTAAAAGAATTATTAGAGCGTCCTGAATTATTGTTAATCGGAAAAGATCCAGTAGCAAGTTTATTAGAACTGTAATGCATTTTGCAGTACATCAAAATATCGCAGATAATTTAATCAGTGCTTATAATGGTTCAGAGCCCTTAGCAAATTATTTGAAGAAATATTTTGCTGCAAATAAAAAACACGGCAGTAAGGATAGAAAAAATATTACTGCACTTTGTTATGCGCATTTTAGAAATACCGCAACAAGTTTTCCTTTAGTAGCTCAAATTTCTACAGCGATTGATGCCCCAGCATTTATGGCATCACATAAAGAACAACCTTTATTATTTGTAAGAATAAGGCCTTGGCAAAAAGATACGGTCTTGGCTAAATTAAAAGCATCTGCCATTGAATTTGAAGAGATAGGTAATGATGCACTATCTTTTGTAAACACCACTGCTATTCAAGAAGTGTTGGATATAAACAAAGAAGTAGTTATTCAAGATCTAAGTTCACAAGCCATTGCTGTTTTATTAAAACATATTCCTGCCAAAGAAGGGAAACCCATGATGGTATGGGATGCATGTGCTGCAAGTGGAGGGAAAACCATTTTATTATTTGATTATTTATCCAATATCAATATTCATATCTCAGATATTCGTTCTTCTATTTTAATCAATGCTGATAAAAGATTACAAGAAGCTGGTATTCGACCTGCTAGTGTACAAGAGATTGATTTGACCATGCCGTTTGAAATTAAAAAACAATTTGATTTGGTCTTTGCAGATGTGCCATGCTCTGGAAGTGGCACCTGGGGAAGAACACCTGAGCAGTTGGCTTTTTTTAATCAAGCACAATTAGATAAGTATGCTCAATTACAATCTAAGATTGTTGAGAATTTAATTCCTACTGTTGCAGTAGGGGGTTATTTATTATACGCTACATGTTCTGTTTATGCAACAGAAAATGAACAACAAGTGAATGCATTAATTACTTCTGGAAAATTCAAATTAATAGAGCAATCCTATTTTAAAGGCTATACACAAAAAGCAGATACTTTGTTTGGTGCTTTATTGCAAAGAGTGGCTTAACATGCCGCTCTGAATAATTCCACCCGCTACCACATCATCCCCTTCATAGAATACAGCACTTTGACCTGGTGCAATACTTTTTACATTTTCATAAAATCTTGCTTGCACGCCCATATCAGTTGGAGACAAAGTACATAATGCACCACTGTCTTTGTATCTAATTTTTGCCATCAAATCCATTGGGCCATCTAAGTGATCGTATTTGATCCAATTTAATTTAGCCACCAACATATCGTTTTGATCCAAATCGTTTTCGTCACCAATTACCACAATATTTTTTACAGGATCAATCGCAGTTACATAAGCTGGTTTGCCTAAAGCAATTTCCAATCCTTTTCTTTGACCAATTGTATAAAAAGGATAACCCTTGTGTTTGCCTAATCTTTTTCCTTTGGTATCTACAAACCATCCTCCGTTTACACGCTCTTCTAATCCTTCCACTCTTCTTTTTAAGAAACCACGATAATCATTATCAGGTACAAAACAAATTTCATAGCTCTCGCTTTTCTTCGCCAATTCTGGGTAGCCCATATCAATGGCCATTTGCTTAATATCTTTTTTATGCATGCCACCTAATGGCAAAATGGTTCTGCTCAATAAGTCTTGATCCACTCCCCAAAGCACATAACTCTGATCCTTGGTTTCATCCAAGCCTTTTGAAATCACATATCTTCCATTGGTATGTTGACGCACTTTAGCATAATGCCCAGTAGCAATAAAATCACAGCCCAATGCATCGGCTCTTTTTAATAAGGCCCTCCATTTAATATGGGTATTGCACATCACGCAGGGGTTTGGAGTGCGGCCTGCTAAATACTCTTCTACGAAATTTTCAATCACAAAATCACCAAACTCGTCACGTATATCTAATATAAAGTGAGGGAATCCATTATTCACTGCGGCTAATCTGGCATCATTGAAAGAATCAATATTGCAACAGCCTGTTTCTTTTCCATTGGTATTGCTGGTAGAGTAATCCCAGGTCTTCATGGTAATACCCACTACTTCGTAGCCTTCGTTGTGTAATAATAGGGCGGCTACTGTACTATCAATTCCGCCACTCATGGCTACTAAAACCTTTCCTTTTTTGCTCATATGCTTGGCCAGTTAAAAGTTGGCTTGGCACAAAAGTAACGAAAAATTACTACCTTCATATACTCAAAAAGTGTAAATAATAATTATATGATAAAGCTACAAGTCATCGGAAACCTAGGAAAGGACGCACAAGTAAACAATGTAAACGGAAAAACAGTTATTAATTTCAACGTTGCTCATACAGAACGTTATAAGGACGCACAAGGGAATCAAAAAGATAGAACTACATGGGTAGATTGTTCTTATTGGACAGATAGAACAGCAGTAGCCCCTTATTTAAAGAAAGGAACTCAAGTATATGTAGAGGGTACGCCAGATGTTAGATCTTATACAACAGCAGATGGCCGTCAAGGTGCCTCTTTAACTTTAAGAATTGCTTCTGTACAATTATTAGGTGCAAAACCTTCAGGTGGTTCATCTGATGGTGCAGCTCCTTCTAATTATACACCTACTGCAGCACCCAATGCAGCAGACGAATCAATGGATGATTTACCATTCTAATTAGGATGAGTCAACGCATTTATAGTTATACTGAATTATATCAATTTGCACTGAAGGTTTTTACTAGCATCGGTTGTTCCAATGAAGATGCTAGTCTAGCTTCAAGTGTATTATTATCTGCCGATTTAAGAGGTATCGATAGCCATGGTATTGCCAGACTGGTTGGCTATGTTCGTTTATGGGAAGTAGGAAGAATCAATGCACAACCCAATATTCAAATTGTACATGAAACACCATCCACTGCAGTGGTTGATGGAGATAAAGGATTAGGATTAATTGTTGCTCCAAGAGCTATGCAGATTGCAATGGAAAAAGCAAAGCAAGTGGGAACAGGATGGGTGAGTGTAAAAAATAGCAATCATTTTGGTATTGCAGGGTATCACGCTATGATGGCTTTAACAGAAGACATGATTGGAATGGCGATGACCAATGCTAGCGCTTTGGTTGCACCAACTTATGCTGCAGAAAAAATGTTGGGTACCAATCCCATTGCAGTGGCTGTTCCTGCTGGTAAAGAAGCTCCTTTTGTAGCAGATTTTGCTACTACTACTGCAGCCAATGGGAAATTAGAAATTGCACAAAGAAATGATCAGCCTATTCCAACCGGTTGGGCACAGGATGAAAATGGTGTAGCAAGCAATGATGCACATATTTTAAAAAAAGGTGGAGCTTTATTGCCATTGGGTTCAGAAAAAGAACAAGGAAGTCATAAGGGATATGCATTGGGATCTATTGTAGATATATTTAGTGCAGTATTGAGTGGTGCAAGTTTTGGTCCTTGGGCACCACCATTTCCATCTTATGTTCCAATGCCAGAGCATATGCCAGGTGAAGGGTTGGGACATTTTTTAGGAGCGATGCGTATTGATGCATTTAGACCTGCTGATGATTTTAAAAGCAATATGGATCTTTGGTTAAACAGATTTAGATCAGCCAAACCCATTCAAGGTCAACAAAAAGTATACGTAGCAGGAGATATAGAAAGAACCATGGAAGCTACAAGAATGAAAGAGGGTATTCCTTTGGTGAATGATGTGGTAAAGGATTTAGAAACATTGGCTACTAAATTTAACCTCTCTATTTAACAATAGACTAACGCGTGTTTGCGATATAATTTTTTACCTTTGTTTTCTTACAAAGTTTGATTATGAAGATAATGAAGTTCGGTGGTACCAGTGTTGGTAAGCCAGAAAGAATGCATCAGGTTTCTCAATTAATTACTAAAGATAGTGAACCTACAATAGTGGTGTTGAGTGCTTTGAGTGGAACAACCAATAGTTTAGTGGGCATTAGTGATGCTTTGGCTAAATTAGATAAACAAGGTGCAATTACTATTATTGATACTTTAGAAAAACATTATCGTTCTTTTATCATTGATTTATTGAAGTCTGATGAATTAAGAGCAAAAGCCAATGCAATTATTGATGAGCATTTTGAATTCTTAAAAATCACACAAAGAATCTCTTTAAGTGATGCTTTGAATAAAGACATTTTAGCGCAGGGTGAATTAATGAGTACTAAATTATTCTCTTTGTATTTAGATCAAGAGCATATTGAACATGCTTTAATTCCTGCTTTAGAGTTTATGCGTTTGGATGCAAATGAGGAACCAGATTTATTGACCATTAGAGAAAAGTTACAATTAACATTAGCTGCTCATCCCACTAAGAAATTATTTATCACCCAAGGATATATTTGTAGAAATGCAAAAGGGGAGGTTGATAATTTAAAAAGAGGAGGAAGTGATTATACTGCTTCATTGGTTGCTGCAGCAGTGAAAGCTTCCGTTTGCGAAATTTGGACAGATATTGACGGAATGCATAATAACGATCCACGTGTAGTAGACAAAACAGTTGCTATAGAGCAATTAAGCTTTGACGAAGCTGCAGAGTTGGCTTATTTTGGTGCGAAGATTTTACATCCAACATGTATCTGGCCAGCACAACAAGAAAATATTCCGGTTAAATTATTAAATACCATGCAACCTTCTGCAGCCGGCACGGTGATTAAGAAAGAAGCTGGTACAGTAGGGGTGAAAGCAGTAGCTGCTAAAGATGGCATTATTGCGGTGAAGATAAAGAGCAGTAGAATGTTATTGGCTTATGGATTTTTAAGAAAGATATTTGAAGTATTTGAAAAATACAAGACACCCATTGATATGATCACTACTTCTGAAGTAGCTGTATCTGTAACTATTGATAGCGATTTACATTTAGCAGAAATAGTTGCTGAGTTAAGCAATATCGCTTCTGTAGAAATTGAAACGGATCAAACTATTGTTTCTATTGTGGGTAATGAAATTGCTCAAACATCATCTGTATTGAAAAAATTGTTTGATGCTATTGATGAAGTACCAGTAACCATGGTAAGCTATGGAGGAAGTGCACATAATATTAGTTTATTATTGCCGAGTACTTATAAAACCAAAACCTTACAATTAATCAACAAAGGTTTGTTTAATTTATAATTTAACAGCTACCGTTAAAAAAAAGTTTCTTCCATCAGCAGGCAATGCACCTGGTCCAGGGAATCCTCCTGCTCTTCTTGTGAAGTAAGTTGTATTCATTAGATTATTGATACCGGCTTTGATATTCCAGGTTTTGGATAATTTGTATGTAGTACTCAAATCTGTAACTGTATAAGCAGGAATTAAACCTGTATTGCCATTTGCACTAGCTACTCTAGTATTATTAGCATCGCTAAATGTTTCATCTACTTTACTCATTTGTAGGGTTACTTGTAAAGTTTTGATACTGTACGTAATTCCTGCTCTTAGAATATTTGCAGGAGCGTTCTCTACTTTTTTCCCTTTTGTACTAGCATCTGCATGATTGCCACTATAAGTTGCATTGGTATATGAATAAGAAGCAAATACAATACAATCTGTTGTAGTGCTTTTTGAAAATGCACGAACTGGATTAAATTCAATATAGCTCTCGAATCCTCTGCTATTACTCGCGCCGACATTGGTGATCAATCTATAATTTTTACCATTTGGTGTAATTGTTCCAATTCGATTATTATAATTTAGATAAAATACACTTAGGTCAAATTGTATAAAAGATTTGATTTTGCCTCTATATCCCAAATCTGCATTAAATCCTTTAGCATCTCTTAAATTGGGGTCAACAATATCAGTAGTAGGGGGTGCTTGTAAATTTGCAAACTGGATGGGCCTATAAGCTTGAGATATGTTCGCATAGAATTCTGTGTTTTTACCAATATGGTATTCGGTTCCAATTCCTGCTAATACAAAGCTTCTACTTCTGCTTATATTTTGTAATACAATAGGTGTTGCATTTGAATTGAATCCATTTCTTCCTGATGCAGCTCCTTCTAACCATTCGTACCTAATGCCTGGAATGATATAAAATTTGTCAGATACTCTAAATATATTTTCTACAAATACCGCAGCATTATTAGATACAAAAGAGATATCTCTAGGGAATAAACCTTCAATTGAAATATCATAATTTGATGAGGTAGAACCTTTTCCATCTGCTAAACGATGTGTGGTGCCTGTATACAATCTTAGGCCAGCAGAAATGGTATTTTTCATCTTACCTAAAGTATAATCTGTAATCAATCTACTCTCTAATCCGTAGTTTCTGTATTTGTCTAAATTCACCAAACGCGGATTGTATTGAAGTGTATTTGAGTTAACACTGTCTTTGATATTGATGCCTTGTAAATAACCTACACTATTTCTATCTCCAATGGTAGCATATAATTTAGTATTCCAAATAGTTTGTTGATTGATTTTATAATTCGCAATAATGGCTGGTGTGGTCCATGTAATATCCATCCAGTTTCTATCTCGTAAACTTTGTTGAGGATTTGTAGCAATTTGTTGATCTGTTAATCCACCTGGTTGTTGGCTTCTAATATGTGATTGTAGTATTTCTACGGAAAGATCCAATTTTGTGTTTACATGATAAGTAATGGTTCCAAAACCAGACTTGGTATAGAATTGGCTATTGCTTCTCCAACCATCACCAGCTCTTTGATCAAAGAAAGTGTAGTAATTCATTTTTTCATTTTTTCCACCAATGGCAGTAAAACTATTTCTTAAATTATTGGATCCAACAGTTTGATGTGTTTCCAATTCAAAAGGCTTATTTATTTCGGATCCATTTCTTAAAATATAATTCACCATACCTCCAAACTGAGGTCCATATTGTAAGGAACTTTGACCGCGAACAATTTCAATTCTTTGAACGGATTGTAAAGGGGGGTTAAAATAAGCTTCTGGATATCCAAAAGGATCTGCAGCTATATCATAGCCATTTTGTCTTACATTAAATTCCCAACTTCTATTGGGACTAAGCCCTCTTGTGGCAATGCCTATTTGAATACCACTTGGGTCACTTTCCCATACATGAATTCCTGGTACTTTTGCCAATACTTGACGCATGGTATTATTGACCACATTGCCTTGCACATTATCCAATACAATTAATGCATTTTTTTTACCAGCATAAATATTGGTGCCCACAATTTCAGGCATCTGTTGATAATCAGATTTACTATTTCTACCAACGATGGTTACATCAGGTAGTCTTTTCCAATGAAGGGTATCATCTTCTTTAACTTGTGCTTCAGCATCCATACCCCATACCGTCACAAAAAATATGATATACAATATTTTTTTCATTCACTATTCTTGAGCCGCAAAATTACTTACTCCAAAAATGGGGAATTGTTGAAATAGGGAAAAGCAATTTATGGATTTGGGAAAAAAAGAGGGTCAGATATTGTATCTGACCCTCTTTTATATTTTTATGTAAAGTCTTAAATAAACAATAAGGCATCGCCGTACGAGAAAAATCTATATTTATCTTTAATAGCTTTTTTGTAAGCTTCCATGGCTAATTCATATCCTGCAAATGCACAAGTCATTATTAATAAACTTGTTTTTGGTAAATGGAAATTGGTAACCAAGCTATCTGCAATATTAAATTGGTAAGGAGGGTGGATAAAGTGATTCGTC
>Ga0164293_10005245_pt1 | contig 11034 bp, 12 predicted proteins | sample GEODES118metaG_FD_111487 | JGI IMG/M metagenome (GOLD analysis project Ga0164293, IMG submission 111487) | Eutrophic lake water microbial communities from Lake Mendota, Wisconsin, USA - GEODES118 metaG | ecosystem: Environmental > Aquatic > Freshwater > Lake | place: USA: Lake Mendota...
AAGCGTGATATTCTATTCCTTAACGAAGCTAATCATATTCCTTTTATAATTGCAGATGCTTTAATGATTAGGAGTTCTGAAACGTATATTGACTTCAATCCCGATAACGAATTTTGGGTGCATAGTGAAATATTACCACAGCACAACGCAGAATTTCTATTGCTTACTTATTTAGACAACGAGGGTATTTCAAAGGAAACTTTGGAAGATTTAATGATTAAGAAAGAGAAAGCGAAAACGTCTAATTATTGGGCGAATTGGTGGCGTGTTTACGGCGAAGGGCAAATTGGAAACTTACAAGGGGTTGTATTCAGCAACTGGCAAACAATAGATACTATTCCAAATGAAGCCCGTTTATTAGGAATTGGATTAGACTTCGGATATACTAACGACCCGAGTTCCGCGATTGCAGTTTACAAATGGAATGATAAACGAATTGTTAAAGAATTGTTTTACCGTACTGGAATGGTTAACGGCGATATCGCAAACGCACTACCAAAAGACACTGTAATTTATGCCGATTCAGCAGAACCGAAATCGATTGAAGAAATACGGCGTAGGGGTTTACAAATTTACCCCGTAACGAAAGGTAAGGATTCAATCAACTACGGTATTGACGTAATGCAACAGCAAGAATACTTAGTTACAAGCGATAGCACAAACCTAATTAAAGAACTTCGTGGGTATTGTTGGGACGTTGATAGAACTGGAAAAACAACCAACAAACCACAAGGAGGCAACGAGCATGGGATTGACGCACTTCGTTACCACGAAATGGAATCTATAATCACGAACAAGGGCGTTTACAACATTTATTAAACTTTGTAGTTTAATAGGTATGAAGATAGAATTAAACATACCAACTTCGATTGCAGAAATACCACTTAGTGCATACCAAAAATTTGTAAACGTTTCTCAAAATAGTGACGATGAAGATTTTTTAATGGAGCAAATGGTGCAATGTTTTACGGGTTTAGAATTGAAGTCAATAGCTAAAATGCGAATGACCGATTTAACTGAACTTATAATTTCACTTACAAAAACATTAGAAGCAGAAGGAACGTTCCAACAACGATTTAAAATTAAAGATTTGGAGTTCGGTTTTATTCCAAATTTAGAAGAGATTAGTTTCGGCGAATACGTAGATTTAGAAAAGTACTTACAAGACGTTTCTACATTTCATAAAGCAATGGCGGTTATGTACCGACCAATTAAGGAAACATTTAAAGACCGTTATTCTATTCACGATTATAACGGTAGTGATGAATACAGCGACTTAATGAAATTCGCACCGTTACAAATCGTTAAGGGAGCGAATGTTTTTTTTTGGAGTTTAGAAAAAGACTTATTGAAGGCTACCCTGACATTTTTGGAGACGGAGATGAATCAGGAAATCAAAACTCACTTAGTGAAAGAACTCAATTTGGAAAACAGTGGGGGTGGTATGGAAGCTTACACGTCCTCGCTCAAGGCGACGTTACAAGATTCGATGCAATCACCAAGTTGGGACTTAGAAAGTGCCTCACTTTTCTCACGTTTACAAAACAAAGCGATGATTTACAGCAACGAGAATTTAAACGATTAACGAAATGAGTCAAGACGAAAGAGCAAAAGCACTACAAAAGTTTGTTGACGGAGTTGTTAAACAAGCAAGAACGAATTTAACGAAACGTAAAAAGAACGCGTCTAAGAAACTTTATAATTCGATTAAAGGCGAAAGTAAGGTTTACCCAAATTCTATCCGTATAGGCTTTCAAATGGAAGATTACGGGTTCTTCCAAGACCAAGGAGTTAAAGGTGCAAACCCAAGTAAGGTTTCAAAGAATGCAAAGATAAGAGGGCAACAAGCACCCAATAGCCGTTTTAAATTTGGTTCTGGAAATTATGCAGGTTCGTGGCAAAGTTTTGTTACAAACATTGAAGTTTGGGCTAAGCGAAAAAATATAAGATTAAGAGATGAACAAGGCAAATATAAAAAAGGTAATTATAGAACAATAGCGCAAATAATAGCAGGTAATATTTACAACCGAGGCATTAAACCAACGATGTTTTTTAGCGATGCTTTAGAAACGAAACTTAAGAAATTACCAACTGAATTAATAAACCCCTATGTATTGACAGTTAGCAATATTATAGACATAGCAATAAAAGAAAATGTACGCAAGAACGCCGTTTTTAGTTCAAGTAAGTGAGGCAGGGCAAACTGGTTCAAAGGTAGAATTGTTTATCAGCTTAACATCTACTTTTCCAGCAACGCCAACTTACACACTTGAAAAGAATAACCCAAGTAGCACAAACAACGTGACTAGATACAACGTAACACCGTTTGTACGTGAATTTATTAGTAACACGTATCAAAATATTAGAACGTTACCAAGTACAGCAACGTTAACACCAAGTGGAGCAAGTGCATACATTCAGATAAAGCGATATAAAAACGTTTCAGGAACTTACACACTACTTGATACAAGAACTTACCGTTCATTTGACGGATATAGAGCTTATACAGATAGTGGCGGTTTAGCAATTTTGCCGTGGAATAATGAGGCATTAACTTTTAATAGTGCGTTTTCTTTGTTTCAGTATCCAACGGGAATGGTTTTTTACTATCCAAAAACAAGCGATACAACCGTTCCAAGTGGACTTTTATCACCTGGTTATTTCACTGTTTTTTTAGGAATTTCAGCTTATGTAAAATATGTTTCTTTAGCGAATCCAACCAACTTTGAAACAACAAACATAGATGCAGTAAATCAAAGATATTGCGATATTCCTTACATTTGGCAAAGTGCAACAACACCTTCAAGTAATTACTATGCAGGTGGAAATAGAGTTGAATTTTACAGCCCTACAAACGTATTATTGCAATCGTTCACTTTCAAGCCATTAGCAGAATGCCGTTACACTCCCGTAACGATTGACTTTATAAACAAGTTGGGAGGTTGGCAACGTGTTTTTTTCTTTAAAGCGTCAATTGATAAAATTACAACAACAAGCGAAGATTATAATTTCCTAACTGCCGTTCCAACGGTTAATCAATGGACTGTTTCGGACGGGCAAACAAGGCAAATGAATCGAAACGCACGCAGGAAAATAACAGTTAATTCTGGAAGCGTAGATGAAAACTTTAAATTTATCATTGAACAATTGATGCTATCTGAAAGAATAATGGTTAATAATTTACCTGCTAAAATATTGACAAACGATGCCGACTTATTTAAAATAGTAAACAAGAAAGACTTGAACTATACACTTGATTTTGAATACGCTTATGACGAAGTTGCAACTGTTTATTGAGGGAGTTGAAGTTGATCTATTCAAAGACGAAATTGTAACGGTTAATAGTTCTGTTGCAAACGTTCAGGATATTAGCAAAGTATTCAGCGATTTTTCACAATCGTTTTTAGTACCAGCTTCACCACGAAACAACGCTATTTTCCAACATTGGTACGAAAGCGATGTTGTGCCTACAATCGACCAAAATTTAAGACGTGATGCATTCATAGAAATCGAAACAATGCCGTTTAGGGTTGGTAAAATACAACTGAATGAGGCTGTTATTAAAGACGGACAAGTAGTAAGTTATTCGCTTAATTTCTTTGGCGCTTTGACTTCGTTAAAGGATAGGTTTGGGGAAGATATATTAGCTAATTTAGATTATTCAAGTATTGGTTTTACTTATACTGGAACGCAAGTTTATAACAGATTAACGGACGGAACGACAAGTTATGATATTCGATTTCCTTTGGTTTCACCAACAAGGTTATGGAGCGATGTTGCAGGACCAGATAACATTTTTAATGCAAGCACCCCTTTATCTTATTTGGAGTTATTTCCTGCCGTTCGTGTTTCTAAAGTTTTTGATTTTATAGAGGCTAAATATGGAATTACTTTCAATAGCACGTTTTTTAGTTCAACAAGATGGACGGATTTATATTTTAGACATCAAATAAATAATAAACCTAACTTATTGACAAATAAACATTTGTGTGGTTATGCAAATAATACTGGGGTTGATTTTGTCACGTTTAATTCAGCAACAAGCGAGGTTTTAATTTTAGAATTTTTAGAAATTGATATTACTATAAATTTAGCTGCAGTAAGTTCAACAACAGCAAAGTTTTTTGTAGAAGTATTTAGAAACGACACTTTGTATTCAACGACTGAAATTGCACCAACGTTAACTGGAATTGCAATTAAAAAAGTTGCGAGTACTCCTATTCAAGCATACGAAGCTGAAAACGTACCTTATAAAATATTTCTTTATGCAGATGAACCAGTTACTTGTAACGCTTCAATAACATTCGACCAAGGTTTAGCAGGAACTTTTACTAAAAATGTAGTGTCGCCAATAGTGTTAACGAGTACCGTCGCAACGGCTTTAAATAGCACGATAAAAGTTGCGGATTTTGTTTCAGCTATTTTCAAAGCATTTAATTTGGTTTGTGTTGGGGAAAACGAAACGACATTTACAATTGAACCTTTACAAGATTGGTATTCATTAGGGAGTGAAAAAGACATAACGAAGCACGTTATAAACTCAAGCAACATTAAGCGATTACCACTTTATAAGCAAATAGCGTTTAAGTATAAAGAAAGCAAATCGTTTATAAATAAAAATTTCTTAACTATTTTCAATCGTCAATACGGCGACTTAGATTACGCTTTTGATTACGATGGAAGTGAATTTAAAATTGAGTTACCATTTGAAAATACACAATTTGCAGAAATAACGGGAACTAATTTATTTTGTTCTTATTGTTTAGATGAAAATAATAGTGGCTATATTCCAGAACCGCAATTAATGTATTTAGGAGGCGAAGAAACGGCAACGTCAACTGTTAAATTTTTCGATGGTACTTCAAATCTTAACGTAACAGATTACGCACTATTCAACAGCGTTAATACAACGGGATTTTCACTTTGTTTCGGTAATGAATTTAATATTGTAACGCAAGAAACAGAACCGAACAGCCTTTATCAAACTTACTATTCTAATCATTTGGGCAACCTTTACGACTTACAGCAACGATTATTTTCATTTACAGCGATGTTACCTACTGGCGTTTTAGCTAACTTGAAAATGAATGATAAAATTATAATTAAGGACAAGCGATATTTGATTAACGATATTTCAAGCACGTTGAACAACGGCGAAGTTAAAATGAATTTAATTCGTGAATTGGTAACGATACAACCCGATTGTGAATGTATAAAAGTTACCTATACCTTAGTTGGTGGAAGCCCCGTAACGGTGGAAATTAATAAAATAAATGTAGGTTATGACCTTTGGCAATTTGTATTAGAAGAAGAACCTAATCTAATTTCCATAGATTTGTATTATAATGCTGGCCATTGGGTTTTGCATTTTGTAACAGTAACGGCAACTACAGGTACAAATGGGTTATATTATGCTTTTGTTGAGAACGAAGGCTGTCCTTTTGTTGATTTTTCTGAATATGAATTACAAGAAGGTTATGAATTAAATCTCGAATCATTTATCGTAGAACCTTGTTATTAAGATTATGAGAATACACACTATAATACAACTTTTAAAAGTTAGCGACCATTTTAAACAATCAAAGGCGATTGACGTGGCAAAAGGTTTGAACGAATACACAAGTTCAACAAAGAAAATATTGAAACAAGAATTAAGAAAGCATTATGGAAAAAAAGGTTATTGAAATAGAAATTCAGGACAATTCTAAGACGCTAAAACAACAATACAAAGAGGCAGTTCAAGAAGTTCAAAAACTTGCGGACGCTTTTGGTGCAACTTCAATCGAGGTGCAAAATGCGTCTAAACGTGCTGCGGAATTAAAAGACCAAATCGAAGACGTTAACGATGCTATCCAAGCGCAAAAAGGCGAGGGTGCATTTATTGCTTTGGGGAAATCTATATCTTCGGTTGCAAGTGGATTTAGTGCCGTTGAAGGTGCAATGGGTTTAGTAGGTGCGGAAAGTGAAGACGTACAGAAAGCGATGTTACGAGTTCAATCGGCGATGGCTTTAGCGCAAGGATTAGAGGGTTTAGAAGATGCAGGAAGAGCGTTTAAACAGTTGGGAGTAGTTATTAAGGGAACGACTATTTTTCAAGCAGCTTATAATTTTGTTGTTTACGGAACAATAAGCGCAACGAAAGCGCAAACTATCGCTACAAACATTCAAACAGGTTCAACGGTAGGTGCAACAGTAGCTACAAAAGCATTAAGGATTGCTATGTTAGCAGTTCCTATTGTGGCTATTGTTGCAGGTATTTTAGCACTTGCAAATGCAATGGGAGTTTTTGGAGATGCAACAGAAGATGCAGAAAAAAAACAAGCTAAACTTGACGCACAATTAGCAAAAACAAATACAGAAATTGAAAGGCAAAAAAAGGCAAGTACTGACACAGCTGAATTAATGAGTTCACTTAATAGTCAAGAATTAATTGATGCTAAAAATCGTGGAGCAAGTGAAGAAGAATTAACTAAAATTAAAAAAGAACAACAAAAAGAAAGGCTAAAAGATTTAAAAAAAGAATACGATGAAGCTACAAAGTTGTATTCAAAAATGTCAAGAACGGGAAGCACAAAAGAATTTGAAGCGGCTGAAGAATTGTTTAACGAAGCTTTTAAAAAATACAATGATTTTAGATTAGAAATTGAAGGCGAAACAGCTGACGAAGTTTATAATAAAAGAAAAGAATCAATTGACAAAGCAAATCAGTTAAGAAATTCAGAACTTGAAAAAATAAAGGAATATTATAAAAATGCAAAAGCAGAAAATGAAGCACGTTTAAGAACGGAACAAGAACAAGAAGAGTTTGTAATCAATGATAAATTCAAAACTCAAATAGCATTATTTAAAAAATACGGAAAAGACACAACCGAACTTGAAATTGCTCAATTAAATGAAATTAATGTTGTTCGTTTAAAGTATCAAGGGATTACAGATGAAGCTGAAAAGAAGCGAAAAGAAAAAGAATTAGAAGCTATAAAAGAAGCTAATCAAAAAGAATTAGAAGCTATAAAAACAGCTAACAATTTAAAAAAACAACAAGAACAAGAATTTCAAGCACAAATTGAAGAAATTGATGAATCTAACTTTCAAAATAAGTTACAGAAATCAATGACTGAAGAACAATATGAACTTGAATTAGTTAGACAAAAATATTTTACACTTGAAGAACAAGCAAAAGACAATGCCGAACAATTAGCAATTATTGAAGAAGCAAAACAAGCTGAAATAGATAAGATTGAAAAAACGTACGCTGAAAAAGCAAAGGTAACACAACAACAAAGACTTGATTTAATTCTAAAGTACGCTCAAACATTTGGACAAGTAATGTCATCTCTTAATGGTTTATTAAATGCAAATGATGAAGAACGATTGAAAAGCGTTAAGAAAGGTAGTAAAGAAGAAGATAGCATTAAAAGAAAAATGTTTGAGCGTGATAAAAAATTAAGAATTGTTCAAACTGTAATTGATACAGCTTCAAACGTAGTAACATCGGTTCGTAATGGAGGGGGGATTCCAACTGGTATTCCTTTTGGAGTTGCAGCCGCTACAATGGGAGCGTTGCAAATAGCCGCTATTTCAAAAACAAGTTATGGAAGTGGAGACACTAATGTTACGCCTCCTTCAACTGGTGTTATCGCACCTAATCTTAACGTTGTCGGAAATACTGGAATAAACCAATTGGCAACCTTACAACAACAGCCCGTTAAAGCATACGTAGTAAGCAACGACATCACAAGCGCACAGCAGTTTGATTTGAAAGTGCAACAAACATCACAATTATAGTTTTATAGTTATGGAAGTTTACGAATTAGTAATTAAGGACGAAAAGAAAGACGGTGTTTTTGCCGTTTCGCTTGTGGAAAAGCCAGCGATTGAAGAAAATTTTATTGCACTTTCAAAAGACTTTGTAGAATTAAAAGCAATTGATGAAAAGCGAATTGTTTTAGGAGCGGCGTTAATTCCTAATAAGAAAATTTACCGTAAAGATAAAGATAAAGAGTTTGAAATATTCTTTTCTGAATCAACTGTAAAACGTGCAAGTGAGTTGGTATTTATGCGAGGGCAACATCAAAACACAACGGAGCAACACGCCGTTAAAGTTGACGGAATGACAATCGTGGAATCGTGGATCATTGAAGATGCCGAAATGGATAAATCTAAATTATACGGTTTCGATTTGCCCAAAGGAACGTGGATGATCGCGATGAAAGTTGACAACGAAGAAACGTGGGCAAAGGTAAAAAGTGGCGAGTTAAAAGGATTCAGCATCGAGGGGTATTTTGCCGAACGTTACGAAATGAGCGCGCGTGAAAAAGTAGTACAAATTATAAAATCATATAAATGAAAACAAGTTTAGAAATTATCAACAAGCTATCTGATAAAGAAGCTGTTAAGTTGGAAAGTCAGTTAGTGGAGTTGGCAGTTTTACTTCCATTAGAACAAACCAAAAAAAGAAGAGTAGATATGGAAGCATCTATTAAATCTTTAGTTAAAAAAATTCAAGATGTTAAAAAAGAAGCATCTGAAATTGCAAACAGCTCTAAATTAATGAGAAATATTCATGTTCAAAATTTAAAAGAAGCTGAAAAGAAAGCACAAGAATTAAGTATTCCATTGCCTAAAGAATGGTATAACGAAGTTGATTTAATGGAGAAAGCAATAAAATCTATACCTACAATCTAATTTATGCCAACAAAAACAACATCACCTAAAGGCGGAAAACGTGGTTGCTTATGCAAGGACGGTAAGTACAAAAAAGAATGTTGTGAGGGCGAATTATCACAACAAGGGATAGGTTCAACGGTAAGCGGTGGAACGCAAATTGTAATAAATCCAACCCAAAACGTAACCGTAATAATTCGCTAAAGTGCAACAGAACAAAAACAGAATAGTTTAATAAAAAAAAGTCAAATGAATTATAAAGAAATAGTAAAAAAGATTTGCGTTGCTTTGAATATCGAAGTGAACTTGGAGCAAATGAAACTTAACGACGGTGTTACGGTAATTGAAGCGGATAGCTTTGAAGCTAATAACGAAATTTTTGTAGTAACGGAAGACGACCAAAGAATTCCTTTACCCGTTGGAGAATACGTTGTTGAAAATGGAATGCTTTTAATCGTTACTCAAGAAGGTGTAATTGCAGAAATCAAAGAACAAGAAGAGCCTGCAGAAGTTGAAGAAGAAGAATTGGAAAAACCACAAGCACCAGCTGAAACGATTGAAAAATCAGCAGTTAAAAAAACAGTTGAATCAATGGTTAAAGAAACGTTCTTTTCAGAATACGAAGAGTTGAAAGCTGAAAACGAAGCATTGAAAGTTAAGTTGGCACAAATGGAAGAGCCGAAAGCAATTGTTCACAATCCAGAGCCAACGGAAAAAGTAAAGGTTGAAGCACCTAAAAGCACAATGGATTTAGTACTAAAATTTATAAACAAATAAAATGAGCACAACTTATTTAGCAGTAACCAACGATACAGAACGTCAGTTGGCAGTAGTTGAAGCCGTAACTGGCGCAACAACTTTAACCGCAGAGGATAGCGGAAAAGTATTAATATTAAAAGCATCAGCAGGAGCGCAAATTACACTTCCAGCAGTAGCAACATCAGCAGGTTTACGATTCAAATTTATCGTAGGTCAATTGTTTGCAACTACAGATTGGACGGTAAAGGCGGCTACAAATGTTATTGAAGGAAGCGTATTAGTTAACGGAGCACACGTAGCAGGAGTTGACGAAAACACAATTTCTTTTGTGGCATCAGCAGAGGCAATCGGCGACTTCGCAGAATTAGTTTGTGACGGAACAAATTGGTATGTAAACGGGTCAGGGGTTGCAGCAGGATCAATCACTTTAACAGCAGTTTAATTTAAAATAATATTATAAAATGAGTACAACTACTTCAGTTACTACCTCTTATTCGGGAGAATTTGCAGGAAAATACATTGCGGCGGCTTTATTGCCTGCACCAACTTTGGCAAGTAATTTAATTACGATTATGCCGAACGTTAAGTTTAAGTCAGTAATGAAACGACTTGCAACTGACAAATTATTATCTAACGCATCTTGCGACTTCAATCCAGCAGGCACGATTACCTTAACAGAAAGAGTAATCCAACCGAAAGAATTACAAGTTAACCGCCAATTGTGTAAAACAACTTTCAGAAATGATTGGGACGCAATCGAAATGGGTTATTCAGCATTTGATGTTATGCCGAAATCGTTTACAGACTTCTTATTAGCACAATACGCAGAAAAAGTAGCTTCTGAAAACGAAGTAAACATTTGGAGAGGTGTTGCATCTAATAACGGAGAGTTTGACGGATTCACTACTTTGTTGGCTTTAGACCCAGCTTTACCAACAGCACAAGAACTTGCATTAGTAGGTGGTGGTTTGACTTCAACTAACGTAATTGCAGAAATCGGAAAAGTACTTGATGCTACTCCATTAGCAGTTTCAGCACGTGAAGATTTCCATATTTATGTTTCAACAAACGTTTTTAGATTGTATGTTCGTGCATTAGGTGGTTTCGCTACTAATATCGGTGCAAATGGTGTTGATGGTAAAGGTTCAATGTGGTTTAACGGTGGCGCTATCCTACCTTTCGAGGGTGTTAAATTAGCACACGCACCAGGTTTGCCTGCATCTACAATGATTGCAACAACTAAAGAAAATTTAGTATTTGGAACTGGTTTAATGAACGATGCACAAGAGGTAAAACTTTTGGATATGGCAGATGTTGACGGTTCTCAAAATGTTAGAATCGTTATGAGAATGACGGCAGGTGTTCAATATGGTGTTGTAGAGGATATCGTTACATACAATGTTACTAACTCTGTAAACTAAGAACTTATGTGCGATTTAGCTAACGGCAGATTAGAAGTTTGTAAAGATTCAATCGGTGGATTAGACGCGGTATATTTAATCAACTTCGGGGATTTTAACCCCGAGGTTGATGTAAGTTATTCAACAACGGCAGGTGAGGAAGATATTATCACGGCTATTGCAAACGTAACAGCGTGTTTTAAATTCACTT
>Ga0164293_10005247_pt1 | contig 11032 bp, 7 predicted proteins | sample GEODES118metaG_FD_111487 | JGI IMG/M metagenome (GOLD analysis project Ga0164293, IMG submission 111487) | Eutrophic lake water microbial communities from Lake Mendota, Wisconsin, USA - GEODES118 metaG | ecosystem: Environmental > Aquatic > Freshwater > Lake | place: USA: Lake Mendota, Wisconsin...
CAATCCTCCATGCGTAGACGTCGCGCGCCATTCCGTCATCGCCGATATAAAGGGGCATCGTGGTGAGTTCCATCTCCATCCCGACTTTCAGATCGGCGGCCAGCGTGCCCGTGACGACTTTGCCGAGCACGATCAGTCCCTCGGGCTGCAATTGCACCGCGGCCACCGCGAACGGCTCGAACTCCTCCGCCTGTGGGTACGGCGGGGGCGGCTGATACCGGTTCTCGGTGTAGCTCCACAGCGTCCCGCGCCGCGACAACGCCACCGGTTGCAGTTCATCGGCCCCGCAGTCGGGGTTGGGGCAATTGTTCTCCCGCGGCGGGAAGACGTAAGTCCGGCAGCGCGGGCATTGCGCACCCACCAGATGGGGCACCCCGGAATGGTCGTTTTCCCACCAGCCGTCGATGGCGGGGGCGTCGGGAGAAGCGGGCACGCGGTCAGATTACGCGCCACGACATGTGCCTACAGTATGGGCGTGAGCGACAAGCCGACACTGATGCTCCTGGACGGCAATTCGCTGGCATTCCGGGCGTTCTACGCGCTGCCCGCGGAGAACTTCAAGACCAAGAACGGCCTGACCACCAACGCGGTCTACGGCTTCACCGCGATGCTGATCAACCTGCTGCGCGACGAAGCGCCAACCCACATCGCCGCCGCCTTCGACGTCTCCCGGCAGACCTTCCGCTCCGAGCGGTTCCCGGAATACAAGGCCGGCCGGGCATCGACCCCCGATGAGTTCCGCGGTCAGATCGACATCACTAAAGAGGTTCTCAACGCTCTTGGAATCACCGTGCTCGCCGAAGCCGGATTTGAGGCCGACGACATCATTGCCACGCTGGCCACCCAGGCTGACGAGAGTGGCTACCGCGTCCTGGTCGTCACCGGTGACCGGGACGCGCTGCAACTGGTGAACGCGGATGTGACCGTGCTCTACCCCATCAAGGGGGTCAGCACGCTGACCAGGTACACCCCCGACGCGGTGGTGGAGAAGTACGGTCTGACTCCCGAGCAGTACCCGGACTTCGCGGCTCTGCGCGGGGATCCCAGCGACAACCTGCCGGGCATCCCCGGGGTGGGGGAGAAGACGGCCACGAAGTGGATTGTCGAGTACGGCTCCCTGCAGGGGTTGGTCGACAACGTCGACGCCGTGCGCGGCAAGGTCGGAGATTCGTTACGGGCCAACCTTTCCACCGTGGTGCTCAACCGGGAACTCACCCATCTGGTGCGTGATGTGCCGCTGGCCCAGACCCCGGACACGCTGCGTCTGCTGCCGTGGGACCGCGACAAGATCCACCGACTCTTCGACGATCTTGAGTTCCGGGTGCTGCGGGACCGGCTGTTCGACACCCTGACCGCCGTTGAACCTGAGGTCGACGAGGGCTTCGACATCCGGGGCGGCGCGCTGGAACCGGGCGAGGTGGGTGCCTGGCTGGCGGCGCACGCCGGTGACGGACGTCGGGCCGGCCTCGCGGTGGTGGGCACCCACGCCGTTTACGACGCCGATGCCACCGCGTTGGCGGTCGCGGCCGCCGACGGCGAGGGCGCCTATATCGACACCACCACCATGACCGCAGAGGACGAGACGGCGCTCGGCGCATGGCTGGCTGATCCGGCGACACCCAAGGCGCTGCACGAAGCCAAGTCCGCCATGCACGACCTGGCCGGGCGGGGCTGGACGTTGTCCGGAGTCACCTCTGACACCGCCCTGGCCGCCTACCTGGTCCGTCCGGGGCAGCGCAGCTTCGCCCTCGATGATTTGTCGCTGCGATACCTGCGCCGTGAATTGCGTGCGGAAACCGTTGAGCAGCAACAGCTCTCGCTGCTCGATGACAACGACGGCGTGGACGACCAGGCTGTGCAGACACTGATCCTGCGGGCCCGCGCCGTCGTCGACCTAGCCGAAGCTCTCGATGCGGAACTCGCTGGAATCGACTCGTCGTCACTGCTGGTCGAGATGGAACTACCGGTCCAGTCGGCGCTGGCCGGCATGGAAAGTGTCGGTATCGCCGTGGACACCGGCAAACTCGAAGTGTTACAGCGCGAGTTCGGCGATCAGATCCGTGATGCCGCCGAAGCGGCCTACTCGGTGATCGGCCAGCAGATCAACCTGGGATCGCCGAAGCAGTTGCAGGTGGTGCTGTTCGACGAACTGGGCATGCCCAAGACCAAGAAGACCAAGACCGGCTACACCACCGATGCCGACGCGTTGCAGTCGCTTTTCGACAAGACCGGCCACCCTTTCCTGGAGCACCTGCTTGCCCACCGCGACGCGACCCGACTGAAGGTCACCGTCGACGGCCTGCTGAAGTCGACTGCCGCCGACGGCCGGATCCACACCACGTTCAACCAGACGATTGCGGCGACCGGCCGGCTCTCGTCTACCGAGCCGAACCTGCAGAACATCCCCGTCCGCACCGAGGCCGGGCGCCGGATCCGGGACGCCTTCTGCGTGGGTGACGGGTACGCCGAGTTGATGACCGCCGACTACAGCCAGATCGAGATGCGGATCATGGCTCACCTGTCTCGCGACGAGGGGCTCATCGAAGCTTTCAATACCGGTGAGGATCTGCACTCGTTCGTCGGCTCCCGCGCGTTCGGGGTGCCCATCGGCGAGGTGACCGCTGAGCTGCGCCGACGGGTCAAGGCGATGTCCTACGGGCTGGCATATGGCCTCAGTGCCTACGGGCTGGCCGCCCAACTGAAGATCTCCACCGAGGAGGCCAAGGAGCAGATGGACTCCTACTTCGCCCGGTTCGGTGGAGTGCGTGATTATCTGCTCGCCGTCGTCGACCAGGCGCGCAAGGACGGCTACACCTCCACGGTGCTGGGTCGGCGCCGCTATCTGCCCGAACTGGACAGCAGCAACCGCCAGCTTCGCGAAGCCGCGGAGCGGGCCGCGCTCAACGCCCCCATCCAGGGCAGTGCCGCCGACATCATCAAGGTCGCCATGATCGGGGTGGATGCCGCCCTACGGGAAGCCGGCTTGTCTTCGCGGCTGGTGCTCCAGGTGCATGACGAGCTGTTGCTGGAGGTCGCGCCGGGGGAGCGGGACGCCGTCGACGCGCTGGTGCGCGACCGGATGGGCGCGGCCTACCCACTGGACGTGCCGTTGGAAGTGTCCGTGGGTTACGGGCCGACCTGGGATGCGGCAGCGCATTAAATCGCCGGGATGCGGTAGGCACTGAGTTGGTGCAGCGCCGGCCCGGCCGCCGCCCGCGCGGCGAGCACCCCGTGCACCTCTTCGTTCTGTAGCGCGAACACCCGCTCGTCGCCGAACCCGCGGTCGATCCGGTCCCGCACGTAGGCCAGTTTCACCACCTGGGTGATGAACCGCTTGACTGCCGAGGCGGCCGGCCGTCCGCCGAACTGGCCCGCGAATTGCACCGCCGCCTTCCGGGTCTGCAGTGAATGCACCCAGGCCGCGTCAGCCGGCGTCAGCAGTCCGGCGGCGATCATTCCCGGCAGCTTTCCGGCGATGATGTGCTGCTCGCGGCGCCGGCTGGCGACCGCCAGGACGACCACCAGTGCGAACACCGGCATCATCCACGCCACATAGACACCCAGGTAGGTCGTGAAGCTCAGCAGCGCCGAGCCGTTCCACAATCCGTGCATCAGTACCGCGCCCAGGTATCCCAGCAGCAGGCAGCCGAACTTCGCGGCGCCGGTGCGTTGTTTGAGCGCGTAGTAGACCCCGATGCCCAACATGGAGGTGAACAGCGGATGGGCAAACGGGGCGATCAACAGCCGCATCGCAGCCACCGCCAGCGAGCTGGGCAGAGTTTCAGCGCTGGCGATGTAGAAGATGTTTTCCAGCCAGGCGAAACCCAGCGCGGTCAGACCTGCGTAGACCAGGCAGTCGGTCAGGGTGTTCAACTCGCGGCGTCGGCGCCCGGTCATCATCAGCACCAGGAACAGGCCTTTGGCCGCCTCCTCGATCAGCGGGGCGCCGACGGCCACCGTCAGGAAGCTGGGCTTGTCGCCACCGGTACCGAACACCTCCTCAAAAAGTGCTGAGAACAGCAACGACAGCAGCACCGCCGCCGATGAGCCCCAGAGAAACGCCATGATCAGCAGCCGTGGCGGCTCGGGCTCCCAACGGTCCAGCCACAGGTAGCACAGCAGCACGAAGGCCATCGCGACGGTGGACAGGGTGAACCCCACCACCGTTCCGCCGGGGTCGGCGGCGGTGACCAGGACCAGGATGAGGCCGGCCAGGGTTCCCAGCGCGATGATCGCCGCGAGCGGGGCCCCGACTTTGCGGACCGGCTGCGGGAACGGCGGCACAATGGCGTAAAGCACCCCAGCAGAGTAGCTGCGGGCGGTACCTGGTTTGGTCGCGTTGCGCCCGGTCGAGTACGCTCGCTCAGTATCCGTGTGCAGGTAGACGGGTGCCCAACCAGCTCAAAACACTGTCCCTACGATTAAACCTGTCCGGAGCAACCCAACAATATGCCCAGTCCCACCGTCACCTCGCCGCAAGTAGCCATCAACGACATTGGCTCGGCCGAGGACTTCCTCGCCGCTATCGACAAGACCATCAAGTACTTCAACGATGGCGACATCGTCGAGGGGACCATCGTCAAGGTGGACCGGGACGAAGTCCTGCTCGACATCGGTTACAAGACCGAAGGCGTCATCCCGTCCCGTGAGCTCTCCATCAAGCACGACGTCGACCCCAGTGAAGTGGTGTCCGTCGGCGATGCGATCGAAGCTCTCGTCCTCACCAAGGAGGACAAGGAAGGTCGCCTGATCCTGTCCAAGAAGCGCGCTCAGTACGAGCGTGCCTGGGGCACCATCGAGGCACTCAAGGAAGCGGACGAGGCCGTCAAGGGCACCGTCATCGAGGTCGTCAAGGGCGGCCTGATCCTCGACATCGGGTTGCGCGGCTTCCTGCCCGCCTCGCTGGTCGAGATGCGCCGGGTCCGCGATCTGCAGCCGTACATCGGCAAGGAGATCGAGGCCAAGATCATCGAGCTGGACAAGAACCGCAACAACGTGGTGCTGTCGCGGCGGGCATGGCTGGAGCAGACCCAGTCAGAGGTCCGCAGCGAGTTCCTCAACCAGCTGGTCAAGGGTGCGGTGCGCAAGGGCGTGGTGTCCTCCATCGTCAACTTCGGCGCATTCGTCGACCTCGGTGGCGTCGACGGCTTGGTGCACGTCTCCGAGCTGTCCTGGAAGCACATCGACCATCCGTCGGAGGTCGTGCAGGTCGGCGACGAGGTCACCGTTGAGGTGCTTGACGTCGATATGGACCGCGAGCGGGTGTCGCTGTCGCTCAAGGCCACTCAGGAAGATCCGTGGCGGCACTTCGCCCGGACCCATGCCATCGGCCAGATCGTTCCCGGCAAGGTCACCAAGCTGGTGCCGTTCGGCGCATTCGTTCGGGTGGAGGAGGGCATCGAAGGTCTGGTGCACATCTCTGAGCTGTCCGAGCGTCACGTCGAGGTCCCCGATCAGGTGGTTGCGGTCGGCGACGACGCCATGGTCAAGGTCATCGACATCGACCTGGAGCGTCGCCGGATCTCGTTGAGCCTCAAGCAGGCCAACGAGGACTACACCGAGGAATTCGATCCCTCGAAGTACGGCATGGCCGACAGCTACGACGACGGCGGCAACTACATCTTCCCCGAGGGCTTCGACGCCGAGACCAACGAGTGGCTCGACGGCTTCGACAAGCAGCGCACCGAGTGGGAGGCCCGCTACGCCGAGGCCGAGCGCCGGCACAAGATGCACACCGTGCAGATGGAGAAGTTCGCCGCCGCCGACGCAGCCGCTGCCGAGGAGCGCCCGTCGGGTGCCACCTCCTCGAGCACGCCGGGTGCCGAGGAAGCCGGCGGCTCGCTTGCCAGCGACGCCCAACTGGCCGCGCTGCGCGAGAAGCTTGCCGGCAACGCCTAACTCAACCGGCCTAACTCAACCCGCCGAGATTGACACCACGCAGCGCAACCACGAGTAGCTGCATGCGTGGTGTCAATCTCGAGGTCAGAGCATGCTCCGCATCGGGCTGACCGGGGGTATCGGCGCCGGGAAGTCCACCGTCTCAAGGGCTTTCGCGGACTGTGGTGCTGTCATCGTTGACGGTGACGTCATCTCCCGTGAGGTGGTGGAACCCGGCACCGAAGGGCTGGCCGCTCTGGTCGATCACTTCGGCGATGAGATCCTGCACGCCGACGGGGCGCTGAACCGCCCCGCGTTGGCGGCCAAAGCATTCGTTGACGAGCAGCAGCGCGCCAAACTCAACGCCATCGTGCACCCCTTGGTGGCCAAGCGGCGCGCTGAGATCGTCGCCGCGGTCGCCCACGACGAAGTTGTCGTCGAGGACATCCCGCTTCTGGTCGAGTCGCAGATGGCCCCGCTTTTTCCCCTGGTGGTCGTGGTGCACGCCGACGAATCCGTGCGCTTTCGCCGCCTGGTCGAGCAGCGGGGGATGGATGAGGCCGACGCCCGCGCCCGCATCGCCGCACAGGCCGGCGAGGAGCAGCGCCGGAGAGTCGCCGACGTGTGGCTGGACAACTCCGGTTCCGAGGGGCAGTTGGTGGCGCAGGCGCGGGAGTTGTGGTCCGGCCGGATTCTGCCGTTCGCCCACAACCTGGCCCTGCGCGCACCGACGCCCGACCCGGCCGGCCTGGTGCCGGCCGATCCGAGGTGGCCCGATCAGGCGGCCCGGATCCGGGCCCGGCTGGCCACCCATTGCGGCCATCGGGCACTGCGCATCGACCACATCGGTTCGACCGCGATCACCGGAATGGACGCCCGCGACATCATCGACCTCCAGGTCACCGTCGCGGCAATCCAGTCCGCCGACGAACTGGCCGAAGACCTGTTGCGGGCCGGCTACCCGCGGGTCGATTCGATCACCGCTGACCGCCGCCATGACGACTCGAATGCGATGTCGGACAAGCGCTTCCATGCTTCAGCAGATCCTGGTCGGCCGACCCACGTGCACATCAGAGTCGACGGTGATCCCAATCAGCGTTTCGCGCTGCTGTTTGTCGATTGGCTGCAGGCCAACGCCGCTGTTCGCGCCGACTACCTGGCCGTGAAACGCAGGGCGGACGCAGACCAGACGGCGGTCATGCGCTGGCTCGGTGATGCCTACCCACGAGCCAGTGCGTGGGCCGAGGGCACTGACTGGTCGCCGCGGCCAATGGCCTAGGCGGGCGTGCCGAGATCGGCCGGCGCTCCCGCCCCCGTAGGTGCGGGTGGGAGACCCGCGGGGTCCACCGCGAGCGGTTCGGGGATCGGCGGCGGGGCGCCGGTCGCATTGCTCAGCGGTGCCCCGCAACTCATGGCCCCGTAATCCGGGTCGTCCCGGGCCGGCGTCACCCGGGGGCTGATGAACTGATCTGCCTGCACCACGATCTGGTCATTGACCAGGATTTCGCAGTGCAGGTTCGCTGAGTAGGGCCACTGGATCGAGATCCGCATGCCCGCCTCGTTCGGATCGCTCAGCACCGCAGTGGTCTCGAAGGTCCGGCCGGGCAGCATGGTGGGATCGACGCTGTTTACCTGGGCATCGCTGATCCGGTAGGTGACCAGCGCGCCGCGAGCGAGGCCGTCGACGCGGGCCCGGTAGGTCACGTTGTACTGCTGAGTCGCAGATTGCGCCTGGATCTGAGGCTGCGGCGGCAACGGCGGCGGCGTCTCGTCGTCGGCCGCCGCGACCGCTGTCGGCAGCAACGTCAGAGCCACGGCGGCACCCAACGTTGCCGAGCGTCCCACGCATTTCACGGGGGTGAGCGTACGCCTATCGCCAACTCAATTCCATGTCGAGAGTGGACAGCCAGGCACCGAGGTCATGACCATGCGCAGCGAGGCCGGCGATGGCCGTGACAGCGGTCCGCAACGCCTCCTGCGCGGTCCCGGTGGGCAACAGGCCGTGCCGGTGCGCTTCCAGCAGTTCGTCGACGTCGACGAGTTCGGTGACCCGGCCGGTGCGGACCACCAGGTCCAGGTAGTGATCCTCGGTCTGCCAGCGGTCCACGCCGACGGTGATGGTGGCGACGTCGAGATAGTGGTCCTGATCGCGTTCGTGGCCCGGATTGAAATGAAAGACGTTGGCGCGCAGATTCAGCGTCGGCAGTAACCACGATTCCAGGTAGTGGAACTGTGCTCGACCAGGTGTGGGGCGCGCCATATACAGACCCCACGGGCACAGCCGAAACTCATCGACCGCCCGCACGAACCCTTTCGGATCGGTGTTCGTCCGCGCGGCGATGTCGAAGATCTCGTGCTTCGGCGGGTGGATGCCGTTCAGCGTACGGCGCCGGAATCGGTCTGCGAAGCGGGTTCAGCCGCCATCCTGCGTTCACCCGAGGCGTAGCTGTCCGCCGGCACCTCTAATCTGGACGTTATGGCCTTCGCCGCCGAACGTCCCGTACTCGCGCATTCCGAGTTCCGGGCGGTCGAGGACGTCGTACGCAGCGGGGCACGGTTTGAGGTGGTCAGCCCGCACCAGCCGGCCGGGGACCAACCCGCAGCCATCGAGGAATTGGAACGCCGGATCCGGGCAGGGGAGCGGGAGGTCGTTCTACTCGGCGCGACCGGCACCGGCAAATCCGCCACCACAGCCTGGCTCATCGAGCGCCTGCAGCGGCCCACGCTGGTGATGGCGCCGAACAAGACACTCGCTGCGCAGCTTGCCAACGAGCTGCGAGAAATGTTGCCGCACAACGCCGTCGAGTATTTCGTCTCGTACTACGACTACTACCAGCCTGAGGCGTACATCGCCCAGACCGACACCTACATCGAGAAGGACAGCTCGATCAACGACGACGTCGAGCGGCTGCGGCACTCGGCCACTTCGTCACTGCTGTCCCGTCGCGACGTGGTGGTGGTCGCCTCGGTGTCGTGTATCTACGGCCTGGGCACGCCGCAGTCCTACCTGGACCGGTCGGTGGAGTTGCAGGTCGGCGCAGAGGTGCCCAGAGACGGACTGCTGAGACTGCTCGTTGACGTCCAATACGACCGCAACGACATGTCGTTCACCCGGGGATCGTTCCGGGTGCGCGGCGACACCGTGGAGATCATCCCGTCGTATGAGGAACTCGCAGTGCGCATCGAGTACTTCGGCGACGAGATCGAGGCGCTCTACTACCTGCACCCGTTGACCGGCGACGTGGTCCGCAAGGTCGATTCGCTGCGGATCTTCCCGGCCACCCACTACGTCGCCGGCCCGGAGCGGATGACGCAGGCCGTCTCCAGCATCGAAGCCGAACTCGCCGCACGATTGGCCGAACTCGAGCGGCAGGGCAAGTTGCTGGAGGCTCAGCGGCTGCGGATGCGGACCAACTACGACATCGAGATGATGCGCCAGGTCGGCTTCTGCTCCGGCATCGAGAACTACTCCCGGCACATAGACGGCAGGCCGGCCGGCTCCGCACCCGCGACCCTGCTGGACTACTTCCCCGAGGATTTCCTCCTGGTCATCGATGAATCGCATGTCACGGTTCCGCAGATCGGTGGGATGTTCGAAGGCGACATGTCGCGCAAGCGAAACCTGGTGGAGTTCGGCTTCCGGCTGCCCTCGGCTGTCGACAACCGCCCCCTGACCTGGGAGGAGTTCAGCGCCCGAGTCGGTCAGACGGTCTACCTGTCGGCCACGCCGGGACCCTACGAACTAGCTCAGGCCGGCGGAGAGTTCGTCGAGCAGGTGATTCGCCCGACCGGGCTGGTGGACCCCAAAGTGGTGGTCAAGCCCACCAAGGGTCAAATCGACGACCTGATCGGTGAGATCCGCGCCCGCGCAGAGCGCGACGAGCGGGTACTGGTTACCACGTTGACCAAGAAAATGGCCGAAGACCTCACCGACTACCTGCTGGAGATGGGCATCCGGGTGCGCTACCTGCACTCCGAAGTGGACACGTTGCGACGGGTCGAACTGCTGCGCCAGTTGCGGCTCGGCGAGTACGACGTTCTGATCGGGATCAACCTGCTGCGGGAGGGCCTCGACCTGCCCGAGGTCTCGCTGGTGTCCATTCTCGACGCTGACAAAGAGGGCTTCCTGCGGTCCACCCGAAGCCTCATCCAGACCATCGGCCGGGCGGCGCGCAACGTCTCGGGTGAAGTGCACATGTACGCCGACAAACTCACCGACTCCATGCGTGAGGCCATCGATGAGACCGAACGGCGACGGGCCAAGCAGACCGCCTACAACGAAGAGCGCGGCATCGATCCGCAGCCGTTGCGCAAGAAGATCGCCGACATTCTCGACCAGGTCTACCGCGAGGCTGACGACACCGAAGCGGCCGAGGCTGTGGAGATCGGCGGATCCGGCCGAAATGCATCACGAGGACGGCGTGCGCAGGGCGAGCCCGGCCGGGCCGGCGGCGCAGCGGCGGGCGCGGCTCGCGATGGTCGCGCAGCCGGGGCCATGCCGCGGGCCGAGTTGGCCGACCTGATCAAGGAACTGACCGAGCAGATGATCTCGGCGGCGCGCGAGCTTCACTTCGAGTTGGCGGCGCGTCTGCGTGACGAGATCGCCGACCTCAAGAAAGAACTGCGCGGCATGGACGCCGCCGGCTTGAAGTGACCCGCCTGCGGTGATCTGAAATCCCGCTGGTCTGAAAACGGCTCCCCGCTGCTGCGGTGTAACCGTGACGCCTCCGCTCGGCCACGGTTCGGTAACCGTGCGATTCGCCTCCCCGTCCGCCGTCTTACAGGTCTGTAGTTTCGCCTCAGACCTCAACACGGAACGGAAAAACGATGTCAAGGACCACACGTCGGTTCACCCACAAAGTAGTTGTCAGCGTTGGGTTTTGCGGAGCCGCCCTGGCGATGATCCCGAACGCGGCGGCTGCTCCGCTGAAAACCGGCGGCGGCTACTGCATCGAGGATGCAGCAGGTGCCGCAGGAGCACCGGTGGCGGCTGCCGGAGCGGGCGGAGCCCCAGCCCTGTGCGCGCCCGTCGCCGACATGGCAGGCGTCCCACTGGCTGTACCCGGCCCACTGCCGGTAGGTGCCGCTGCGATCGGCGCTCCGGTTCCCGTCGTTGTTCCGCCGGTGCCGGTCGGTGTTCCGCCCGTGCCGGTGG
>Ga0164293_10005250_pt1 | contig 11031 bp, 10 predicted proteins | sample GEODES118metaG_FD_111487 | JGI IMG/M metagenome (GOLD analysis project Ga0164293, IMG submission 111487) | Eutrophic lake water microbial communities from Lake Mendota, Wisconsin, USA - GEODES118 metaG | ecosystem: Environmental > Aquatic > Freshwater > Lake | place: USA: Lake Mendota...
CCCACTCTGGACCAATTCCACCACAGTAGGAATTTGAGTTCCAGTAAAGCCAATCATCAACAAATTTAGTTGATCTCTCGTTCTTTTTAAGAACTATCATGCCCGATGCGTGTTGAAGTGAATGTGAATAATGGGAGAGCCCCATTTCTATCATACACCTATCTGTTGTAAAATTCTCGTGAGTATGACATCCAGGCACATCATTTTCAACATGATCTTGATAGTTCCATCTAACGTGTGCAGTGAGTATCCCTCCATTTCGTTCACACAATTCTTTTACAACACCCAAATCAAATTCTTTAAGGTCTGCGTACGGGTTTGCAAAAAAGTAATCCCATATCTCTGGGGAACAATCATTATATATGAGGTAATCCCCTTGATCTAATTTATCAAATTCTTCCTTGATGCATAATGGTTTATAGACTCTTCCGTTGCCGGCAGGATCAACAAAATCAAGGAGTCTCTTATCAGGAATAATTCTCCCTTTAGGCATGATGACAACTTTAGAAACCGGGTGTATTATATCATGCTCCACAGTTGTGCCTTTAACTATACACTCTTCATAAAAACTTGTTTTTTCAATGTCCTCAAAGGTCCACATAGCAAAGCGATCTATGCTCAATGATTTTGTTTTCAACAAGTCGTGTATTCTGTCTTGAGTTTCTTTATACTTTCCTCCTTTTCTTCCGAATCTATCGTCTGAAACGGTCACAAAAATAGTCTTCATGATGCTGTGATCTAAGTTTATTTATTTCACCAGTTTTCGGCTCATATCTTCTTTATCTTTTTAATTTCTTGATTGCGTTTCAAGAAAAAGAAGTTATGAACAAAGTTGACCTACGGTCTTTGGTATTTTCTCAAATACTCAGGGTCTTTGTAATACTCAATGAGTTCAGATTTACTTAGAGACTTCAGTTTATCAAATATGCCAAAATTGTGAGACATCATAGGATTTTTTGAAGAACTGTTTTCGGTTCTAACATGCTCTAAGTGATAAACATGTGAAGTTCCCCATTTAACTTGATAGCCGAGCTCCTTGAATCGATAACCTCTCTCTTGATCTTCTGGAGCGTATGAAACAAAGTATTCATTTTCTCCTCCGCCTTTTTTGTAAGAGTCAGTGTTAAAGAATTGACAGTGTCCATACTCGCTTCTAGTCAAAACAACATCGGGTTTTCTTAATTTGCTAAGATGGAGCCCACGTTGTAATTTTTGTCTTCCACTATATTGAACTTGCCATTGAGAATTACCCCAAAAATATGGATACATCAAATCGGCGCCATTTCTAATTTCATTTCTACAACCAACATATGTGTTTACATCGAGCAAAACATCAACATCGTAATTAACAACGATCGGAGTCTGCACCATGAACAACATTTGATTTAGAAATCGAGTTCTATGAAATGCAAACTGATTGTGACTATTTTCAAAAACCAAAGTTACACTATTTGGAATATTGTTTTGAAAAACACGATCTGCAAACTTTGGAGAAGAGTCATGTTCTAACACAATAATGTTTGTGTCAAAATTGTCAAGAAGGTGCTTTAGAGTTATTTGAGAATTGATAATTCTATCATTACTTTCAAGTCTTACTGGAATTATGAAAGTAACATCTTTGAGGTCCTTTTTCATCTTGAAAAAACAAGTATTGTATTTTTGAACCAACTGAAATCAGAAGAAAGTCGAAGAAGCTGTTGATACTGTAAATCATTAGTAGTTTGAGACCACCCTTTAATTCTAAACTTGTCAACTACTTTCTTATTTTCAAGACAATTTATGTGACCGTATCCTCCCTGTCCAGGGATAGCCCAGCTTATTACGATTCTATTAGATGCGCTTGAACAAACGTTTTCAATGAAAATACTCTCATATTTTGCAGGAATGTGTTCTCCTACTTCCAAAGAAATTACGCAATCCGATTTTTCAAAAACGTGTACTGAGGTCAAATCAGCAACATGACATAGTCCATTTGTGATTTTTTGAGTATTTGGATTTCCATCATAACCTACTGCTAATTGACCATTACTTTTGAAGTATTTCACGTATTCGCCAGGACCACAACCTAGGTCAAGTATCGAGTAACAATTGTTCAATTTCATGAAACATAAAAGTCCATCTGCAAGAGATTGGTCAAATGCGTGTTCATTCAAATTTTCATCTGTCCAAAATCCAGTAGGTGAGATTAGAGACTCTCTATAAGAGACGTTTTCAATGATCATTTGAGTATTTTGGTGAACTCGAACGATCCAGCCAGGAAGAGATGACTGCACATTCTCAATAGATTCCCAAATTTCACAAACTAAAATGTACTTACATCGACTAAGAGCTCCGAGCTTGATAAGAGACTCTACATATATCCAGTCTACCTTAAAGAGATCAATTTCTTCATTGAGTAAATCTAAATATAGTTCTAAAACGTTAGAAAAAGCAGTAAAATCATCAAAAAGTTCAGTATGTTCAATAATTCTTCCCGAAAAATTACAATTTGCAATGAATTGATTGATGTTGTTCATAGTTTTATCATTTTTTCAGTGTAAAGGTCGTTTGTGATTAAATTGTAACTTGGACCAAACCACGCGGATGGACAAATGGCGTGCTTCCCATTTAACCATGCTGCCCACCATGAGAAAGAAGAGTTCGCCATTATCACAATGTCACAAGAAGACATCAAATGTAGATCGAATGCATCCGGATTTCCAGTCATATAATCATGTCCAGGAAAAGTAGAAGAACACCAAGCAATGTCGTCCGAGAAGAAAACAAATCCTTTGATAGAAAAATGAGTTTTAGCATATTCCATTGCTCTTTGATAGTAATCTACTCCACATACTTCATGATGAGGATTGTTTACATAATCTCCTCGCCTAACATGAATTGCTGCTTTTCCTTTTAGTCTAGGCCGAAGTAGATTTACCTTTTTTTGCATAGCTAGAGAAGGTGCAAATACTTTTCTAATCGTTGATTCAACGTTTGAAAAATACTTCACAGATTGATAGTATCCATATAAATCTATAGATTGCGAATTTGAATAAGTTAGAGTATAGTAGTGAAAGTGAGATTCCTTCATTTCTATCAATTTCTTAAGGGGTCTAGAAAGAGGCTTGGATGTAGCAAAATTGAAAAATGGCACCATATCTTTTCGAGTGTACGAACACCACCAAGTAGGTAAATAATAAGAATCATTGTTTCTTGATGAAATTCCGATGCTCGCAGCTATTTGGAACATCTGATTTCCAAGCCTTCCATATTTTCCAAGCCTAGTGAATGTCAACATCTCAATGTGTCGGCGGTTTCATTCTTTTGTAGTTCATGATCTTTCCCTGTATATCGCTATATCCTGGTTTTTGCCAAGCAAGGCTGGGTGTAAACGCGTAACATTTGTGGGTTCGTTGAAATTGTGAATACACAACATCAACTTGAGAGTGCAACTGTTCGATTTTATTTATTGCTAGCCTAGCCATCTTACGAGTTATCGCGTAGTGACTGGTGGTGTAAGTCTTCACTACTCTAGACACGTGAGGTGTCACTGGAGTAGGATTACTGATGTGATTTCCTCCTAAATACAGCATGTCCCAATCTCTCGGAACTTGCGAGATCCATTGGCTAAAATGGCTAGCTGCATTTGGAGAAAACTCAACGTCATCTTCTAAGATAAGGATTTTTTCCCAGTCGGCGGCGACCATCTTCTTCAAGATCGCAGCATGACTTAGAGAGCAACCGACTTCTGCTCGATTGATTTTTTGGTTGGCAACAATAGGCAGTCGGCTTCCATCTACCGCTGAGAACCGCTCGACTGTAAGGCAAGCCTTTTCAAATTCAGGTAAACACATAGACCACCTATCTGTTCTTCTATCTAAGTTTACGCAGAAAACCCTATTGAAATACTGGTTGAAGGTCATGAAAATAACGGTATGTTGAATCGGTTTTCACACCGAGTCAACCTCATCTCTCGCTGGCCTGGATAGATGATCCCATCGAAGTTGATTGACTGTGAGTCCGAACTTACCTGACGAATCTTGAGAACGAGGTGCTGTGTTTTGTCTCTTTTGAAGTTTGCCCGAGTCGTGGAGAGGTACTTGGCTCCAAGGTCTCGTCTCACCGTTTCCATGTGGTGCATCGTGATCTCGCTGGCAGGAAACTCATGGTTGCTGCCTTGAGGAGGTGCCACGCCTCGAGTCGGGTCGCACTTGACGAAGAAACAGTTAGTCATCTTTGATCCACGAGAGACCTTGCAGATGAATGGGACCCTCTTTGGATCGTAGCCCCGGTGAAGGGTCGGCACGTTGACATAATTGATGAATCGGACGGCTGTTATACCGAGCCCTTCTCTTTCGATCTTTGATCGGGCCGAGGCAAACTCTGTAGGGTCGTAAAACTCATCCACATCCATGCACAGGAAGTGGGTGCACCTCTCAGAGAGGCACAGCTCGAGTCCAGTCTGCCTCTTTGCTCTTTCATATGCCTTGGCACGAACTATGGAACTAGTCGAGGAGTCTGGGAGGGGCCGGAAAGCGCTAAACGAGACGAGCGTGTCGATCAGCCGTCTCTTTTGCATTGACTCTAGCGCCTGAAGATCTGCGTGAGGCATTGGCTTCCCAAACCACGAGATCTTTTGATAAATCACACAGATAAAATCGACATGAGGTCGGATCTGTCGTATTGAATGCTCGAGGAGTTCAACTCCATCAAACGCGATATATGCAACACCTAACTTCAAGAAGCAAGTTCAGATATGTGGCTCTCAAGATCGACATCGACAACGTCCCTGATCGGGTAGAAAACGGTCGAGTCGCAATAGAGGTTCTTGTTGAGGAAGACTAACTCGCTGGCCCGAAAGATCGAGACAAAGTGACTTATCTCAAAGCACTGAGGATAGTCTTGTCGACGATAGAGGTCGTGATGGACGATGGGTCGACCGAAGATGCCGTCGATGCCGTGCTCATAGAGGTGAAGGTAAGGATGGACCCTTGGCGCCTTCTTACAGAGGAGAGATCCGGTGATCCCGGCCTGATAGAAATTAAGGAAGTAATCCATTGCGGCCTTAACGTCATCCCAAGTCCGTTCAGGATAGGTGAGATATAGCATCGTGATCAGCTCTGAACTGTCTGCAGCCATTTCGTCAAGAGCATGGACCATCACGTCACGGATCGAGGTAGTGTCATCGGCGAGCCGGGCAGGTCGATCGATCACATGAAAACCGTATTCTTCGGCTAACCTCGAGATCTTAGGGTCGTCTGTTGTTACCCAAACAGAATCTGCCTTCTCCTCTGGGATAGAGTCGGCTGTGTATCTAAAGAGCTTCTGATTCTTTAGAGGAAGCCCTTTGGAACCCATCCTGGCAGGTATCACGATCTTCATAGCTTTTCGAAGTCTTCGACTGTTATTTTTGGCACGTCGATCCGACTGATCGGGCTCAGGTTGTAGAAAGGCACTCCTTTGTTATTTAACTTCTGCCACAGGTTCTGATAGGCTCGATTCACGGCATTGAAATAATTGACTCGAACTATTGAGTGAGATCCGTCCTTGGGGTTGTAGAAATGACCGTCAGTAAAGTCGACTCCGACCATTCCGATCGCAGATGCGCCTAGCTTATAGGCCAAGCCGACTCCAACGAACGGAGAGTTGACGTAGTGGTCGATCTTAGTCGTCGAGTCTAGGTGTTTGATGTCCTTTGAACCTAGCTCAAAATGAACGATGCTTCGGTGCCGCCAGCCCTTTGCGCAAGTAAAGAGGTGTTTGGCCTTTGAGTTATTGACAATATCCTTCCTCTTACCCGAGAACCTAGAAACATGATCGGTGACTAGAGAATAGGTAGGGTCGAAGAGGGCAGGCACGTCGTTGACCCCGATTGTGATGAACTTGTGATGGTGATCCTTGAACCCAAGCAGCGATGTTCCGCATCCACACACCACGATCTTCTCTCCGGCGTGGATCCTATGGAACTCCTTAAGCTGTTTGACTAGTGGCATCAATCAGAACTTTTTGATCTCTTCTTATACAAGATGAGAAGCAAAAAGTTTACCTCCAAATGGATTATTATTCAGTCTTGGGAGTCAAGATCGATGCCAGCGATGCCGAGATCAAGAAGGCATACCGAAAGTTAGCGGTGCAATACCACCCAGACAAGAACCCAGGAGATAAGTCGGCCGAAGACCGGTTTAAGAAGATCGCTGAGGCGTATTCGGTGCTCAGTGATCCAGCAAAAAAACAGGAGCACGACATCTTGAGTCGACCTGGTTTTTCTCGAGGGCCAAGCTTTGAGGATTTCGTCAATGGATTCGGGAGCGCAGGATTCAAGAGCGGAACTGGGCCAAAAGTCAGAAGGCCAAACAAGTCAGAAGAAAAGGTTCCAAGCTCAGAGTATCTGGATGTTCGCCTATTCCAGAAGACAAGCCTCAAGAATGCCGCGATGGGGACAAAGATTGAGGTAGAATATGTTAGAAAGAAGATCAAGTATGTGAGTGCGGCCGGCGATCGTATCAATTTCACAAAAGAAGAAGAGTCAAAGGAGATCTCAATCAATCTTAACCTGCGCGCGCTCTTCCTTGCATTGAAGAAGGAAGGCGGACGCACCGTCGCAAAGGTGAGAGTGGCCAAGATGGGCCATGAGGACGTCTATTCCAGGAGAAACGTTTGGGGTGATGTTGAGCAGATCCCTCTGTTTGGAGACCTGTACATTGAGATAGAGATTGAGATGCCAACTGTTGTTGAATTAGACGGGGTCGACGTGATCCATACGGTTGACGTTTCTCTCTACTCTGTGCTCGCAAAAGACGAGAAGATCAGGATAGAAACCATATTCGATAAGAAGTATGACGCTGAGATCAATGCTCCCAAGACTCTCAATGAGCTAAGATTCACACTACCTCAACAGGGCATCCTGGGTGAGGATGGGCGGCGTGGAGATTATATCGTTCGGTTTGAGATCGCAACACCCGAGATCAAGTCCCTAAAGAAGGAAGATAGGGAGAAACTGTTACTTCTTCTAAAGGACATTTAGCGAGTCGTGGATTTTTTAAGCAAAGCCCTGATAAATAATCAAAAAATCGAGGGCTTTGATCAGACCAAACGACTCAATCGAGCAGCTAGGCAACGACGCCGTTCTCATCATCGAGAACATTGGCCAAGCGCTTAACGTTCAGGCTAACGGTCAAAGCGGCACAGTCCTAGAGGGAGTATGTGCCGTTTTTGGTCAGATGAACAACAATCGTCGAGTGTATGAGAAGGATGAGTATTTGCCTCACCTCTCATACCTACAGGAAAAGATCAACAAGCGGCAGCTTGTTGGGGATCTTGACCACCCACAGCACTTCGATATCACCCTAAAGAGTGCTTCGCACCTCATCACCGAGCTCAAACATGACGGAGGTGATCGGGTGATGATCAAGCTACAGGTGTTAGAGAACACGCCAAACGGCAAGATCGCCAAGGCCCTGCTCGAGGGAGGAGTCAACCTCTCAATCTCATCAAGAGCGGCAGGAACGGTCAATGAGAGCGGCCGAGTAAAACTCCAGCGGATCTTTACCTATGATCTGGTCGGTGAACCTGGCTTTACTGAAGCCATTCTCAAGAAGACGGTCAATGAGTCGTTGAAGAACGAGTTCAAGATGATCACTGAGAGCTACACTCACCTCAAAGAAACGTCGGTCATTCGTTCTAAAGAACTAGTAGATATTTCTGAAAGTCTGGGTTTCGCAGATAATTTCAAGATCTACAAGATAAATAAATCGAACGGTGACGTTAAGAACCTGTTTCAATCGACTCAAAAAATCCAAAAAAATAGCACAAAAATGGCCGATTTTGTAACAAGAGAGCAAATGGACCAGTATTCAACGGTCCTTAAGAGCCAGTTCGCAGGGATTAAGAAGGAGCTCAGCGCTCAGAAAGCTCTTCTTGAGTCTGCTCAAACTAGCGAAGGAGTAGATCAAGTTAAATTGGTCGGATTTGTCAACTATTTGGCAGAGCAGCTTGAAGGAGTGGTAAACTATTCTGATTACCTTTCCAGCAAGCTCAATGAGTCGATCAAATACACCGAGCACGTCGCCGAGACGACCAATAACTCGATCGAGTATTCAAGCTATGTCGGCGAGAAGCTCAACCAGGCAGTCAACCACCAGGACTATCTAGCTGAGAAGCTCAACCAGACGATCAACTATGCAGAATACCTGAAGGAGAACGTCAGTCAATCTATCAAGTATCAAAGCTATCTAGCTGAAGAGCTCGATAAGGGCCTCCAATACACCGAATACGTTGCCGAAGGCGCGAATCGTTCGATTGAGTTTGGAGAATACCTCGCTGAGAACATCAATCAGAACCGGGACTACGCACAGTATGTCGCCGAGAAGCTCGGTCAGTCGATCGGTTACACCGAGTACCTTGCCGAGTCACTGAATGAGGGTGGAGTCGCCCCAAAGCGTAACCTTCTCAATGGAGTAAATAAGCTGGACGAGTCTAGCTCAGTTGATCACCTAATCGCTAAAGTCGACCAGGTGATTACTGAAGTCAACGATAAGTCATCTAAGGCAGTGCTTGAGAACAAGTATCCGTTCCTCAAGGTGATGAGCGAGCCAAAGCGCAAGGCTTTTTATGCACTAGAGAGCGACGCAAAGCAGGCCATCGTTGAGACACTTAGTGGAGCCGTTTGGTTCAATGAGGCCGACGTCCTTTCCATCATGGAGGCGGTAGTCAATCACAAGAATCAAGACCTGCCAAACTATGTTAAGTTCATGCCGGCAGAATACAAGAACGCATGGAGCGTGATGAATGAGCATGAGAAGAACAGGATCCACGCTAAGGCACAGCTCTACTCGATCCGCACTCCCTATCAGGCAAAAGCCTTTTGGGACGAAATGGATCTGAGAGGCATCAACGAACGCGTTGAGCTTGAAAAGAGCAACAAAAAACTAAAAAAACTCAACGAGAGCCAAAGTCCAGAAGGCATGATCCCTGTTAACCAGGTCGTTGAGATCCAGAGAGGTTACTCTCAAAATTATCTAGAGATGTTGCAGCGTCAAGCCCAGTATCGTAGATAAGCCATTCAAAAAAACCCAATCTAACAATGGCACGTACCAAAGTGTTCAAGCGGTCTAGCGACAAGCGCTTGCTCGACACCTGGAAGCCCATCCTCGAAGGATATGGTGCTAACGCTGAGAAGTCTCCTTGGCTTGCTGAGTACGCTCACAACCACGCGATCTTCGAAAACGCTACACCCCTATTCGAACAGGCAGTGGCTCCTGGTCTTTTCTTCCAACAACCTGCATCACTCGGTGGTTACATGGGCAGCCCTGTAGCTCCGACCGCAGGTCAAACACCGTTCCCAAGCGGTGCAAAGGGTTCCTATGGGGACTCAGGTTCAGGTGATAAGTTCCCATCTCTTCTGCCGGTGGCCATCCAGGTCGCAGCTAAGACGATCGGCTTTGACCTCGTTCCTGTTATCCCAATGGACTCACCTGTAGGCTTCTTGCCTTACCTCGACTACCTGTACACAGGCGGTCGTACGGATCAGGATTTTGATCCTTTCCTGATCAAGTTGGCAGGGCTAACGGCTATCGACTACCCAAATGCTACGTATGGAGGAGCAGTAACTGGCGCATCCGGTGTCTCGGCAACCTTCGTAGGTTTCTCACGAGTAGACGGTTTTGCAATCGTTAAGATCGTTAGCGATAGCGGTGCAAGCACAGTTGCGGCTGAGTTCGAAGGAACTGCTATCACCATTGGAGGTGACGCAGCTACTCCGGCAACAGGCGCAGTTCAGCTGGTGTCAGCCCTAGAGAACCACATCTCAGGCTTTACATCAGTGAGCGATGGCGACTATGCGGCTACCTCGTTCAACGGCCCGTACTTGCCTAACACTGGCGACGTTCCGGGTTCAATGACTCGTGAAAAGGCTGAACTGTCAAAGTTCCGTCAAATGGGACTGAAGATGTTCACCAAATTCGTTGAGGCAGAATCTGACCAGGTGGCCATCTCAGCGACGGTTGAGCAGATCCAGGACCTGAACCGGGTATGGAACTACGACGTGATCTCGATGCTTGAGAACGTTGCGGTGAACGACATCGCACAGTCTATCAACAAGCGTCTGGTTGACCGTCTGTTCAACCTAGCCGACGTTCACACAGCTGAAGTCGATCTAGTTGAAGGTTCAAACATCACGACCCTTGATCTCACAGCGGGTGCAGGTGGATTCGAGAACGTCTCGACCCTCCAGCGTCGTCTGGTGACCAAGGTGCTTGAGCTTGCCAACCTAATCTACCACAGAGGCCGTTTCGGCGCTGGTACCTTCATGGTGACCAACGGTCGTATCGCTTCTGCTCTGGCTGACGTTGCTGGTTACTCAATCGCGACTGTTCCGACCGACATGGCCGGCACCGCGGGTAACCTCTACCCAGCAGGTAAGGTATATGGCGTTCAGGTGTATGTTGATCCTAACCTACGTTGGGGAGACACTCGCCTGATGATCGGCCGTAAGGGCGCTGACGAAGAGCCCGGTCTAAAGTTTATGCCGTACATCATGGCCGAGTCTCTCCAGACGATCGCCGAAGGTACGATGTCACCGAAGATCGGTATGAAGTCACGTTACGCAATCACGGAAGCCGGCTGGCATCCTGAGACCCAGTATCTCAGCATGGACATCCAGGGCGACATCGCGGTTCTGACCGGCGGTATTGCTCCTCAGCCTACCCTGAGCGCGTAAGCAGTAGCTAACTAAACAAGCAAAGAGGGCCCGTAAGCCCTCTTTGCTTGTTTTGGCTAGATAAATAACAAAAAGAGTCCACTGATGCCGAGCATAATCTCCTCCTTTCTGGGTATCCAAGCCCAATTCAAGGTCTTCCACTGGCAGACCAGTTCCTACTCCAAGCACATGGCATACGGTGCGATCTACTCGACCCTTGACGGCCTGTTTGACACTTTCATGGAGGCCTACATGGGCAAGTACGGTAGAGTCGCACTGGAAGGAGAACAAGACTCGATCCTTCTAAGTAACATCGGGGAGGTCAAGATCGACTCGTATCTAGATACCTTATGCGA
>Ga0164293_10005251_pt1 | contig 11030 bp, 10 predicted proteins | sample GEODES118metaG_FD_111487 | JGI IMG/M metagenome (GOLD analysis project Ga0164293, IMG submission 111487) | Eutrophic lake water microbial communities from Lake Mendota, Wisconsin, USA - GEODES118 metaG | ecosystem: Environmental > Aquatic > Freshwater > Lake | place: USA: Lake Mendota...
CCACCGCCTGCGGCTCGCACACCGCCCCGCGGCCGAGCCTGCCGGCGAGCCGGTCGAGCAGCATCGCCACTTCCGCATCGGCATCCGACGTCTCCAGCCCGCCAACACCGCCACCAAACAAGAGCCGCTGCCGGCACGCCACGCCGCCTGCCGCGATCACCTCCACGGCCACGCCATCGATCTCAACCGGCATCCGCTGCCGGGCTAGACGGAGCCGCACGAGTTCGACGAGATGCTGCCGCGACGCCGTCGGCCGAAACAGGCCCACGTCGATCACCGTCGGCGCTACTGCCATCCGCGCACCATGCTCCAGCCGCACCTGCAGCGAGAGCACCCCCTCGCCGCGGGCGACGAGCGGCGCGAGGCAACGGCCGAGCAGGCCCTCGATCAAACCGAGGAGCTGCTGCTCGTCGAGGTCGACTGTTCTCACGGGGAAATCAAACGCCTGCGACTCCTGCGGCAAAGCCTCACCGCCGGGAGGCACGACCGGCTCGGCAACCGTGCCGCGAAACTCCGCCAGCCGTCGGCAGAGCAGGGGAGGGAACCGCGACGCAAGGCTCCTTGCCGGGAGGGCGAGCACGCCACCGATCGTGTCGATGCCCACCTCCGCGACCGCGGCGGCCGTGGCCTCATCAATGCGGAGCGCCGCGATGGGCAACTCGGCGAGCCGCGCCGCCTCGCCTCTCGGCACCACCGCCCAGCGGCGGTGACGCCGCGATGCCAGCCGCACACCAGGCGACGACGAGCCTTCCACCGCCCGCCTCACGACCAGCGGCGCAGACTGGTGAAGCAGCCGCGCGACGGCATCGGTGTGATGGGCCGCAGCCCAGGCGGCGGCGGGCGTGTCGGCGATGGCTGCCCGCGCGTGCACGCCACGGGCGGCGAGCGTCCACACGGCCGTGCGGGCGAGCGACTCTTCGCCACCAAAAAAGCCTGCCGTGCCCGTGACGTCGAGTTGTAGGCACTCGGGCGCGCCATCGGCCACCTCCTCGATGCCCACCGTCGGCGAAAACCGCCGGCACCACCGCGCGAGCCGCTCGAGCGCCTCGCGATCGGCGACTGGATCGTCGGGCTCGACTTCGGCGACGTGGCAAGCCCGCGAGCCATGCGCCACCGCGAGCACCGCCATCGCCTCGGCCAGCGACATGCCCGACGCAATGGCGACGCGGCCACTGCGGCCCGACACCACGCGCTTGCGTCGCTCGTCCGGCGGCGGTTCCGCCCACGCCCACGATACCACCGTCATCGCGCCCCGCCGCTCGCGGCGGCAGACAAACACCGGCACTTTGCGGAGCTCGGGCCTCGCGAGCAGCCGGCGCTGCACCGGCCACCGCGGCAGCCAGATCGTCAGGAAGCGCGGCATGCAACACCGCTCCTTCCGCTCACCGCCGCTGCAGGCCACGGCGCCCCGGCGCATCCCCTCGCCAGGTCGAGTGTCACCTCGGCCGCGTGCTGACCGTCAGCGGTGATGGCCGACCAGCTGCCACCAGCCAGCGTTAGCCGCAGTCGCCGTTCCGTCAGCGTGCCACCTGCCTGCGGCGACACGGCGATCCTCGCCTCCGCCCACGATGCCTCACCCCGCGCCGCCAGAGGCCGCACGAACAAGCCGACGGCACCACTCCCCGCAGCAGCCAGCTGCCAGCGACGCATGGCGGTGGACCACTGCTGGCTCGCGCCGCCCAGCCGCGAGCCTCGCGACGCGGTCGAACGCCCGACGCGTGTCCGCGGCCAGGCCAGCACCGCCGCTACGCCCGTGCAGCGGAGCGCCTGATCGATCGTCCAGATCTCATCGTCGTCTCGCGAGGGCCGCGCCACCACGAGCCGCCGCTCGTCGCCCAGCCAGGGCAACACGGCCGGCGGATGGAACCAGCCGGTGCGATCGACCACCACGATCGTCCGCGGGCGGGCCTGCTCGTTCGCCTCATCACTGCTCGCCGCCGCCAGCCGGCAGGCCACTGCAAAAGCCAGGGTCGCCGCGCCGCCGCCACCGGGCCCCGCATTCCCCTCGACCAGCCATTCGACGAGGCTCCCGGGCCGCACGCCGCCTGCCGGCAGCAGGTCGTCGAGCGGTCGAAAGCCGCTCGACACCACCGGCTTTGCCCGCTCCCGCACGAGCAGGTCGCCGCCGCTCAGGAGGGCCGTTTCGGGCACGCCTGCCAGGCCATTTCCTGCAGCTGCCGTGGTTGTGAACGTCACCATTGCCAAGCACCTCACGCCAAAGAATGTACGCCTGTATAGTAGTGGCGTAGGCGCAGGCTGTCAACCATTCGCATCGACGGGGCTCGCCGTCATCAATGGCGTCCGGTCCGGATCGTCCCGCCAGACGAAGTACGAATAGGCGGCCACAAGCGGGGACAGCGGGTTGGATTCTCTGTGCCAGGGTGGAACCGGGGCCTCGGCGCCCGCCTGCTGAGACCTTGGTGCCATGGCGGCAAGGACGGCCACCAGCAGGCAGGGGGCGATGCATCGGGATGAACTGGGGCGTGACGCGGCCATGCCAGCTCTTTCGAGCATGAGAGAGACGGGGCAACCCGTCGCGATCACCAAGACCGCTCACCGCTCAAACGGAAGCCGGGCGGCAATCGCCTGCATCAGCAGATCATACTCGGGGAGTCGTCCGACGATTACCGGAAGGATCGCCTGCCGATAGACATGGCTGCACGTGTTGCGGTCGGCGATCATGTCGAGCGCTGCCTGGTACTCACTCTCGAGCACCACGCCACGGTCGAGCCCGGCCTTGATAACTGCTTTGGGGCTGTTCGGCACATCGAGCCCCTCGGCGAGCAGGCTCGACCGGAGATGCTTCCAGAAGAGTTCTACGCAGTACTCGAACTTTTGAATCCGGCCGTTGTCGATCACGTCGCGTGCGAACTCGGGATAGACGGTGGTGTCGATGGCGAGTGCCACGGACAGACCTTCCAGAGCCCGGCGGAGGTTCTCGCGGCCTAGTTCGCCGGACGCCATAGTTCCCGCTCCTCGTAGGCACGGCGGCGGAAGTCGTCATCCGACACCAGTGCAAAATCGACCACCTGCGGCCGCCAGGGCACGTCGGAATCGAGCAGCCTGTCGGTCAATCGCGATACTCCGCCCGGCAGCGGACCTGGCCCGGCGATGCCGATGTCGAGGTCACTCGAATGCTCGCAATGCCCGCGCGCCCGGGAACCGAACAGAAACACGTCGTAAGGCTCCGGAACTAGTTCCAGGCAAATGCGCCGCGCCTCAGCGAGATAGCGCTCTTCGAACGGGCTTCGCGGCTGTCGATCTCTAATCTCGGAGGTGGCCATAGACCATGAGTTTATCACGGGCTCCGACCGCCGAGCACGCCTCACGACGTGGGGCTCGGACACAACCGCCTTTGCTGGCCATGGTTCCGCGCAGGTTAGAAAGCTTGTGCTACGGAACGCTGCGGTTCATCACGAACTGAACCAGCCAGAACAGACCGCTGAGCACGATGCACGTCGTGATCGGCACATACATGCGGAATCCTTCCCGCTCGATCCGGATGTCGCCCGGCAGGTTGCCGAGTGGGAATCGTGGCAGACCTTCCGGAGCGAACTTCCACCACAGGCCGAGACCCACGGCACAGAGACCAGCCAGAATCAACAGACTACCGGGGTTCATACTGTCGGGATTCATGTGGTTCAGAGCCTTTGAAGGAGATTGAAACCTGTCAGGAGCCGAGCCAGGAGAGTTTCGACGAACCGCGGGGCACGATCGCCTTCTCGCCCGGGATCTCCCAGCGGCCGGGAGTCTTAGAGAACGTGATCCCCGGCTCGAGCCTGTTCACGTCACCGAAGGCGGTGTCGAGCGTGACGCCCGTCGGCGGGATCAGCTTGTGCGTCGGGTCGGCGAGCCCCCGCGCCACCTCCTCACGCTCGAAGAGCCCGAGCTGCGAATACCACATCGAAAACCGGGAGAGCGACGTGCGGACGTGGTAGCTACCGCCGTGTTCGGCCCGCATCTTCAAGGCCGCGAGCACGCCGCACGCGGTGAGGTAGCCGGCCACATAATCGTTGAGGATCTTCGTGGGGGGCAGTTCGGGCTTGTCGCGAGTGCCCTCGAGCACCGTGTAGCCGGTGCAGCAATTGGCATCCATGTCGAAGCCGCCCCGCTGGGCCCACGGCCCTTCCCAGCCGAAGGCGCGGATCGAGGCGTAGATGATGCCCGGCCGCAGCGCCGCCACCTCCTCGGCCGAGAAGCCCAGGCTGGCGAGCTTCCGTCCACGGTAGTTTTCCACGAGCACGTCGGCACCGCGGAGGATTTCCCGCCCCTTGGCGGCGTAGTCCTTCTTGGTGAGGTCCATCCAGGCCGAGCGGAAGCCGGGGGTCGTGTCGATCCAGCCGACGTCATATTCGAACTCCGGCCGCGTGAGGTGAAGGATCTCGGCCCCGTGCTCGGCGAGGGTCCGCCCCACGACCTGCCCGGCGATCACATGCGTGAACGACGCCACGCGGAACCCCGAGAGCGGCCGGTCGGCGGCGATGGCCTTGGGCATCTCCGGATCGCTGTCGCCGATCTTCACGATCTCGATCATCGGCGTGCGGGCGAGCAGCCCGCCCTGTTCGTGCGCCAGCCATTCCTCGGGCGTGCGGCAGATTGAGCCGATCATCCCGCGGTCGGCGGCGGCATCTTCGAGATCCTGGGCGGTCCATGCGGCGATCGCCTCGGTCACGCTCCGCTCGTTGAGGGAACACCCCAGGAGCCCAAGCCAGTCGGGCACCATGTGCGGGTAGGCGGCGGTGGGGAGATACCAGCGGCCGTCCTTGGTGGGAAACATGCCGAAGAGCATCGGGTTGACCCGCGGGTCGGCGAACAGCATCTGGTACGGATAGCCGCCGACGGTCGGGTGGAAGGCGACGAAGGGATGCGTGTGGCAGACCGCCTTCCGCAGATCGACGGAGAGATCCTGCGCCGCGCCGCCACGCATGCGGTGGAGCACCTGCGTGCCGACGGCCGGCGCCATCATCGCCATGCCCACGATCGCGCCGAGCCGGTGGCGGCTGGGGAGGATCGGGTCCTCGCCCGTGAACGTCACCGTGCCACCGGTCTGGTTCGTGTCGAGCCCGACGGAAGTGAGGATCTTGGCGAGCTCGGCGTTGATGTCGAAGACCATGGGATGCTCTCCTGGGATTGGTGACGTTCGTCGCGTTTCGTCAGTCGTTGCGGTGGGCGAGCACATAGTCGATCAGCGACTTCGAGCAGAGGCTCATGATGCCGCCGCCGTCGGAGCGGTCTTCAATGCCGAAGCATTCCACGAGGCCGTAGATTTCGCCTTGCTGGGCAAGCTTCGACGGGTAATGGGGCACCTGCGGCGCGGCCGAGGGCACGTCGTCCCAGCCCGTCGTGTCGGGCATCGAGTTCATCAGCGTGGGATGCCGGTGGACGTGCGACGGCGTGTGGCTGAACTCCACCGCCGGCGCGATCCGCGTGAAGATGCCAGCCGGCGACGGCTGGTCGATGCCGTGCTCGACGAGGTCGGTCATCCGAACCGGCTCGTACGGCTCGGCGTCGAGCGGCTCGGCCAGGCTCGGCGCCAGCGACGAGCAGCGGGACAGCGACGAGGCCACGTGGTAGAAGCCGCCCCTCTGCTCCCGCTCGGCGAGCGCCGCCACCACGCCGATCGCCACGAGGTAGCCGGTGAGATAGTCGTTGAGGAGCGCCGGCACGACGGTCGGCGCCGCCATGCCGACGGAATGCACGTGCATCGTGCCGCTCACGGCCTGGGCGATCTGCTCGAAGCCCGGCCGCTCGCCCCAGTCTGTACCGATCGGGAAGCAGGAGAGCGAAGCCCGCACGAGGTTGGGATTGATGGCCTCGAGCCCTGCGTCATCGAGGCCCATCCCGTCGAGCACGCCCGGCCGCTGGCCGTCGATCAAGACGTCGGCCGTGGTGAGCAGTTCGTGAAACCTCGCCTTCCCCCGGCGACTGGCGATGTCGAGCAGGATGTTCTTCTTGCCCCAGCTGCCGTCCATCCAGATCGGGAGCACCCAGTCGCCGATCGGCGGCTGCACCTTGATTACGTCGGCGCCCTGTTCGGCGAGGAGCCGGCCGCAGTTTGGCCCCGCCACCATGTGGGTGAGCTCGACCACCCGCACGCCCTCGAGCGGCCGGTGCTTCGCGGCCCCGAGAAGCCGCTTCTTCTCCACCCCCGCCCCGTGGAAGTCGATGATCGGCCGCTTGAGCACCTCCGCGCCGATCGGGTGCGTTGCCCACTCCTCCGGCGTCCGCACGATGCCCAGCGGGAGCTTCTTGGAGATCGCGTCGTGCTCGAGTTCCTGCGCCGTCTTCTTCTCGACCGCCGCCTGGATCGCCTTGATCGTGTTGGTGCAGTCGAGAGAGACGAGCAGCCGGTCGCGAAGGTGCGGGTGGATGCCGATCATCGTGACGAACCGGCCATCCTTCGCGCGATAGGTGCCGTTGTCGGGGTTCACGCCCCACTTGTCCATGATCGTGCTGTAACCGTTCTGAAAGTGGAGTTGGAGCCCGTTGAGCAGGAGGCCGCAGCGGCGGCGGTCGAGCTTCATGGTCTGTGCCGGCAGCCCACGGACGGTGCCGAGGTGCTCGACGACCGACCCAAACGCCGCCATCACGCCGGCCGCGTAGTCGTGGGCCTTCACGGGGCTCTTCACATACGACACGCCGGGAGCGACCGTGATCTTCGACGCGTCGAGCGCGAAGGGCAGGGCGGCGGCGATGACGTCGTAGGCTGTTTGCTGTTTGGCGTTGGCGAGCATGGGGAAACCTCGTGAACTGCGGGTGGAGGCGTGCAGTGATACCCGAGGTGCTTGGAGCCTGCCAATCAGCGGCGTTGGACTCGGGCCCGCTGCCCGTCCGGGAGACATGCTCATCGCCGGGGGGCTTTGTGAGTTCACCGCCCCAACGGCACCGAGCAAGACCTGCCACGCACAAAGCTCCCGGGCTCTTGCGCGACGGACGAGCCCGCGGCCTGACGGCCGGTCGGCTTTATCGAGGCGATAGGGTTTGACACGGCCTGCCAGGTGACGGCCCGCAAACTCTGCCAGGGTTCACTGCACGACCCGCATTCCCCGCAGGCTTTCTCACTTCACCCTGCGGCCGTTGCCGATCGAAACGACCACGGGATCAGTCCCGCTTCGACCGATCGTGAGGGGGAACCATGCTTCTGACCGCTCGCCGCGGCCAATCCGCCGCCGCACTTGCCCTCGCCATGCTGGCGACATTCGCCACCGGTTCCACCGCCTTCGGTCAGGGCGGCAACTTCGACGGCTTCGGCCACCTCATCGAACCGCAGGCGGCGCCGGCCACGGTCACCGCGCCTTCGCGAGGCCGCGGCCCGGCCGATCCGTGGGGCCCCGTTCATACCGATCACCTCTCGCTCGCCAACGCGGCCCCGGTGCTGCTGCCGTTCTTCAACAACGCGCCGGTGTTCGGCCTGCCGGGCACGGTCGCCAATCAAGGCATCTGGAACAACACCCAGATCAGCGGCGACTGGGGCGGTCGGCGGACGGACCTGGCCCGCAACGGTTACTTCTTCGACGTCTACACCACGAGCGCCTACCAAGACCTCATGTCGGGCGGCCTCGATCCGGGCGACTGGTTCGTGCAGAACACGCAGATGTCGCTCAACATCGACACCGGCCGCGCGGGCTGGTGGGACGGCGGCCTGATCCACTTCACCACGCAGGCCCGCTACGGGGCCGACCCGGAGCAGACCTTCAACTCCGGGGCCACCGTCCCGACCTACACCGGCCTGCTCCTGCCCGATCCGCTCGCCTCCTCGACGATGCTGCCGAGCGAATACTTCCTCGTGCAGGGCCTGAGCGAGCACACGAGCTTCCTCGTCGGCAAGATCAGTGACGTCTTCATTCCCGACCAGACGCTGTTCGGCGACAGTTACAAGTTTTATTTTGCCAACTTCGCGTTCAACAAGAACCCGATCACCACCAACTTCTACAACCCGACCGCCTGGGCCGTGCTCGGCGTTTGGGCCCCGACCAAGCAACTCGCCTTCGCGGGCGGCGTGCTCGATCCCAACAGCCGCGCGCAGAATCTGGCAACGAACGCCTTCGACCGGGTGAACCTCTATTTCACGGCGGTGGCGTCGTACGACATCGGCGGCCTGCCGGGGCAGTTCTCCCCGGCCTTCAACTGGTCGAATCAGTACCAGCTCGACCTGGCGAGGCCGTTCGGCGCCCTCGCGCCCGGGCAGATCCCGCAGGCGATCGGCGCCCTGCTCGGCAGCCCCGACACGGCCGGCCTGCCGATCAACAACTACAACGACAGCTGCTTCCTGATCGCGAATGCCTCGCAGTATCTCTACGTGGCCGACCGGCCTCGGGAGGTGGCCGCCAAGCTCAAGAGCGGCCAGCCGCTCCGCGGCGTGGGCGTGTTTGGCCGTGCGGGCTGGGCTCCGCAGCGGACCAACACGATCACGGGCGACGGCAGCGTGGCCCTCTTCGCTCGCGGCTTGGCCGAGTCGCGGGCCTACGACAGCGTGGGCATCGGCTGGTACATGAACGGTATCAGTCCCGACCTCCAGAATCAGGTGCGAACGTACAGCGGTGGCACGATCAACGTCCAGAACGAGCAGGGGATGGAAGTGTTCTACGACTACGCGATCACGCCGGCGATCCGGCTGATCCCCAGCTACCAGCACATCTGGAACCCGCTCTCGGCGGTCGCGGCCGGCCACACCGACGCCGACCTGTGGATGATGCGGGGGACGGTGGTGTTCTAAATTCGCGGCGGCAGGGCCATCCTGTCCCCAATCGCTCCCTTCGCGGCCATCTCTGGCCCCTGCCGCCCCCGTAGCACAGGTTGGTAACCTGTGCCTCCAGAGCCGGCTCCCGTAGCACAGGTTTTCAACCTGTGCCCTTATCGGCACCGGGAAGGCACACAGGTTGAAAACCTATGCTACGAGATGCCCGAGCCTCGTGAACGCCTCAGGATCACGTGAGCGCCGTTGTCATCATGCCCGGCGGGGCCGTCGCAACCGGCGGACCGCCAGCACCATCAGCGGCAGGCTCGCGACGCCAATCGCCAGCGTGGCCGGCTCTGGAACCGCCGAGAACGTGGCCACGAAGCTGCCGTCGTTGTTGCTGTAGAACGTGGGATCGCCCTGGAAGTCGGCCCCGTCGATGAAGCCCAGAAACAGCCGCGTCGCGGTGTCGGGCACAGAGAACTGCTGCTGCAGGCCGCTGCCGGTCGCCGTCAGGCCGTCGCCGATGAAGAACGTCTGATTGAGGAGCGGCGACAGGCTTGAGAAGCCGGTGCCCAGGGCCGTCGAACTGAAGTCGAGCCGGGCCGGAGCCGTGCCCGCCGGGACGCTGTTGTCGAGAAACACGCCCGCCAGAAACATCACCCGACGGTTGGCGCTCACCGTCTCGATGAGCTGCAGGCCCGAAATGCCGTCATAGGAGTTGATGTTGGTGTTGAAGCCGTCGGTGTTGGCCGGCGGATAGTTGACGAACCCGCCGTCGGGCCCGTTGAACTGGCCGCGGTTCGGATCGCCCACGTCGTTGTTGTAGGAGACCGACCCGGTCACGCTCGTGAACGTCAGCACCCGGCCCGAACCAGGCGTCAGCGAAAACACCGGCGGCAGGATGCCGCCGCCGTTGCCCCCGGGATCAGGCGCGGCACCAGAGCGGCCCGCGCCGAAGAGGTTTGACTGCGAGTTGATGGTCTGGGCGGTGAACGACTGGGCTACGGCCGGCGCAGCCGCCAGCCACCAGCCGCCGGCCGAGGCGATCACCGTGAATCCGATCCGAGCAACGAAGCAAGACATGGGCGTGACTCCTCTTGAGCAACCGGGCTATCCGCGAATGATCAGTTCCACAACGCGTTGCGGCAGGAACACCGTCGAGTAGCATAGCCTGGTCATTCGCATCTGGTGGATAGTGGTTCCGATGTCACTCGAAGTGCCTTCAATCTCCGCAGGCAGCACCGAGGGCCGGCCATCGGACGGCAGCCCGTCGACACGCGTCGAGTTCTTCGACTTCCGGCACCGAACCCGGGGCGAGATCCCGATCGCTGACATCCCGCAGCAGATCGAGGCAGGGCAGTTTGTCTGGGTCGACGTCGACTGCTCGACCGGCATCCCGCCGTCACTTGGCGACGTGCTCCCATGGAGGAGCGTCGACGGCCTCGATCCCTGCGAGGTGGTGGCTCGGTGTGCGGCCGACAAAGGCCACGGCGTCTCCAGCCTGAATCGGACGGGCGATCTGCTTCACATCGTGCTTGTTGGTGGAGCGATCCGGCCCGACGAAATCGTCGATGAGCGGCTCGATGTGCTGCTCGGCACGTCGTTCCTCTTGACCGTGCATCGCGGCCCAAACGCCGTCATCCAGGGCGTGCGGAGCGTCTACGTCCGCGATTTCGAAACCCATGCGGCGACGCCGAGCTTCCTCGTCTACGAGATCTGGAGCAAGCAGATCGAGCAGTTTTTTGAACTTGAGGGGCGGCTCGACGAGGAGGCCGAAGTGGTGCGGGCGAGGGTGCGACAGGCGGTTGACACCGCCACGCTCGACCACCTGGCGCAGGTGAATGGCCGGCTCTTGGCGCTCCGCAAGCTCGTGGTGCCGGCCCGGAGGGTGCTCGAGGAGATGCTGTCGCGAAAGACGCCGCTGATCAGCGACGCCACGCTCACCTTCATGGGCCACATGGTCGGCATGCTCGAGCGGCTGCTCGCCGACATCGCTTCGAATCTCGATGTGCTTTCGAGTTCGCTGGAGTTTTCGCTGGCGGTGTCGGCGCACAACACAAATACAAACATGAACCGCCTCACGGTCATGAGCACGCTCTTCCTGCCGCTGACGTTCCTGTGCGGCGTCTACGGCATGAACTTCGATGTGATGCCCGAGATCCGCTGGCAGAACGGCTACCTGTTTTTCTGGGTTCTCTCAGCGGTGATTTTCGCGCTGCTCTTCAGCCTCCTCCGCCGGGCCCGCATGCTCTAACGCGTCCCCGTAGCACAGGTTTTCAACCTGTGCCCGCTAGCCTTCCCTGGTAGCACAGGTTTTCAACCTGTGCCAGCTAGCCTTCCCCCGTAGCAC